>MDSW01135634.1_pt1 | contig 16950 bp, 16 predicted proteins | sample 811171 | NCBI WGS metagenome assembly MDSW01 (sample SAMN05326641, study PRJNA326480) | marine metagenome | isolation source: seawater | place: Atlantic Ocean: North West | collected 2012
AGACAGGTCTATAGCTGCCCATAAGAAATTGGGCGAACAAATATCCATATCACAAACGGACATTATGGTCACTGTAGGAAATCTGGCGAGCCTATCAGCAAAAAGCGCTCAATTGCTAGCAGGAAAAAAAATTCAAATTCATGAATTCACTGGCCATAAGGAAGCAGCACAGTTTTTAGTTGAGGAAACGGGGGGGGGTGACTGTGTTATGTTCAAAGGTTCGAGAGGAGCCGCAATGGAGAAAGTATTACAAATCTTTATAGAAAATAAGACCTAAAAATGTTCTATCACGTTTTTTATCCACTTAGCTCAGAATATTCGATACTGAATGTTTTCAAATACATCACCTTCCGTTCTGCTTACGCTGGAGTGACGGCTTTAACATTAAGCTTGATTTTTGGGAAACTGATGATTCGCGCTCTACAGAAGCTCCAAATACAGGAAAAAATTCGCAGTGATGGCCCTCAAAGCCATAGCTCGAAGTCTGGAACTCCAACCATGGGCGGACTACTTATTCTAGCTACCTTCATAGGCTCTACTCTAATGTGGAGTGATTTGAGCAATCATTACATCTGGATTGTTATCCTTGCGGCTCTTGGATTTGGAGCTATCGGACTGTGGGATGATTTCCTTAAGTTACGAAAGGGAGAAGGTATCACAGCAAAAGAAAAAATTCTTTTCCAAATATTGTTAAGTCTGGCTATTGGAATTTATCTTCTATATTTCGACCCTACTCGAACGGATTATGCTACACACCTATCAATTCCATTCTTCAAAAGTTTCCAGCCTGATCTAGGGCTTGGCTATTTGGTTTTCATTATTTTTATAATAGTTGGGACCTCCAACGCCGTCAACCTTACAGATGGGCTTGATGGATTGGCTATAGGCCCTATTATTGTTGCCACATTCACCTATACCGGTATCGTTTATATCTCTGGTCATTTTAATTTTTCAGAATACTTGAGCATTCAACACATCAAAGGTGCTGGGGAAATCGCAATCGCCAGTTCAGCTGTTCTTGGATCCAGCCTAGGCTTTCTTTGGTATAACTCCTATCCCGCCCAAATATTTATGGGCGATGTTGGGTCTTTATCCTTGGGAGGAGTACTGGGAACAATTGCGGTGATAGTTAAACATGAACTTCTCCTGATTCTTGTTGGTGGCGTTTTCGTGATCGAAGCATTGTCCGTCATCATTCAAGTTGGTTATTTCAAGTATACCGGTGGAAAACGTTTTTTTAAAATGGCGCCGCTTCATCACCACTTTGAGGAACTCGGCTGGTCAGAACCTAAGGTCATTGTTCGGTTTTGGATTATCGCTGTAGTTTTGGCCATGATTAGCTTAAGCACTTTGAAACTAAGATGACTATGAAACTTAAAAATAAAAATTTCTCTGTAGTCGGGCTTGGTCAAACAGGCATCGCTGCAGCTAATTTTCTTTCAAGGCAAGGTGCGCTCGTCACAGTGACAGACAGTAAATCCCGCGAGCAATTACTAGAACCTTTGAAGCTATTATGTGCGGACGTTAAAACTCGTTTTCAAGATCCAAAACCATCTTCTAATGCCGAAGGAGTCGTATTAAGTCCGGGAGTGGACATCCGTTCGCCATTTCTTGAAGAAGCAAGTCGCAGAGGAATCGAGATAATCAGCGAAATAGAGTTGGCTAATAGGTTCAATACCGTACCGATTATTGCCATCACCGGAACCAATGGTAAATCGACGTGCACCAGTTTAACCGCTGAGATTTTTGTGAAAGCTGAGAAAAAAGTTCACGCAGGAGGAAATCTTGGGACCCCATTTATCTCTTTACTGGAATCAGGTAATGCCGATTACAGAATTCTTGAGCTTTCCAGCTTTCAAATGGAAGCAACATCAACTCTGCACCCTATCGTTTCAGTCATTCTTAATATAAGCCTTGACCATATGGATCGACATAAAGATTTCAAGAGCTACATTGAGTTGAAGAAGAAAGTCTTTGCCCGTCAAACTCAGAGCGATTATTTAATACTAAATCAAGATGACCTTAATACTCGTGACCTTGGAAAAGACTGCCCGGCAGAAATCATTTTTTTCAGCACAAAAATTGAACTGGAAAAAGGAATCTTTTTACGTGGCAATAAGATCATAGCTAGACTAAATAATCGTGAAATAGAAGTTATGTCTCTTGAGTCTCTGCCTATGAGAATGCAGTGGCAGGTTGAGAATATTCTCCCTGCCATCGCAATCGCATTAACTCTCAACCTACCACATGATGCCATTAAGCGTACTTTATATAGTTTCACAGGCCTTGAACACCGTCTAGAGTGGGTTCGCAATTTAGACGGTGTTGACTTTATCAACGATTCAAAAGGAACGAACGTAGGGTCTGTTTGCAAGTCACTAAATACTTTCCGCCGCCCTATCATTCTCATCGCGGGCGGAAAAGACAAGAACACTGATTTTTTTCCACTAAAGAACCTGATTAAAGAAAAAGTTAAACACTTGGTTTTGATTGGAGAAACTCGTAATAAGTTCAAAGAAATTCTTAACGGCTCTCTCGGTTATGAAGAAAGTGACAGCCTAGAAGAAGCTGTAGGTCTGGCTAAAGCAAAGGCCCAGGCGGGGGACATCGTTCTTCTTTCTCCAGCCTGTTCAAGCTTTGACATGTTTAAAGATTATGCAGACCGAGGAACTCACTTTAAAGCTATCGTTAAAAACCTATAAGGATAACAGAATTTGGCAACATCTCAGGTAAAACATTCAGATTCTTTACTAGGCATAACCGTAGCTGTTCTGGTCTTGGTGGGTATCGTTATGGTTTTCAGTTCCAGCGCGGTGTATGCGATGGAAAAATATAACGACTCCTATTATTTTCTCAAGCGTCAGGTTATCTGGTGCTTTCTGGGAACAGGGGCACTACTTATTACCAAAAACCTAGACTATCACAAACTCCATCAGCACACCTATCTCATTATGGTAACGACTTTTCTACTTTTGCTTGCGGTCATGTTTCCTTCGATCAGCAAGGAGGTAGGTGGAGCACGTAGATGGCTGGTCCTCGAAGGACTTTCTTTTCAGCCCTCGGAGCTGGCAAAATTTGCCCTTGTTCTTTTTATCGCCAAGTCTTTAGTCAAAAGAGCCGACAAATTAAGGGACTTCGCTTATGGTTACCTTCCCAACCTGATTGTATTAGGTTTTTTTTTCATTCCAATTCTGTGTCAGCCGGATTTTGGAACAGCCATGATCATATGCATGGTCACTTTCACAATGCTATTTATCGCCGGCCTGAGAAAGAAGTTTCTCTTTCTTTCGGTGCTAGCACTGATTCCTTTCATAGTTTCAGCAATCATGGGTGCAGAATATCGTACTCGAAGAATTATTGCTTTTCTAGATCCTTGGCAAGACCCGTCAAATGCAGGGTTCCAGGCTATTCAGTCTTTTTATGCTTTTGGTCGAGGAGGTTATTGGGGGACAGGTTTGGGAGCCAGCCACCAGAAACTATTTTATCTTCCCGAGGCTCATACGGATTTCATTTTTTCTGTCATCGGGGAAGAGCTAGGTTTTATGGGGACTACAGCAATCATTCTCTTATTTTCAATTTTGATCTGGCGAGGTTTTGTCACAGCATACCGCGCCAAAGATCCCTTTGGAACTCATTTAGCAACTGGACTGACTCTTTTAATCGGGTTTCAGGCTTTTATTAATCTAGGAGTGGCCGCTGGGCTTCTTCCAACAAAGGGATTAACTCTTCCCTTCATCAGCATGGGTGGATCATCAATGCTAATAACCATGCTTTCAATTGGTGTTCTGTTAAATATTTCAGAACAAACAGCAAAATATTAATGAGTATCTAATGCAAAAAAGAGTTGTCATAGCCGGTGGTGGAACTGGAGGCCACCTTTATCCAGGAATCGCTTTAGCAAAAGCACTTATGAGGCAGGATATGAATATTAAAGTTTCATTTGTAGGAACTCAAAAAGGCATAGAATCCGAGGTTCTTCCTCGCGAAGGGTTTGAATTGAAAACTATTTTATCCGCGGGTTTGCTAGGAAAAAAAAGTGTCAGCCGCTGGATGTCCTGGGTCAAGTTGCCAATAGGAACTGCCCAGTCTATGTGTTTCTTGATTAATAAGCGACCTAACCTCGTTGTCGGTGTAGGAGGGTATGCATCAGGACCTCTGGTCCTCTCGGCATGGCTATTAAGGATTCCTATCCTTATTCACGAACAAAACTTTTTCCCTGGTCTAACTAACAAATGGCTGGGAAAAATAGCAACTAAAGTGGCTATTTCATTCAAGGATTCGGCAAAGTTTTTTCCAAAAGATAAAGTCGCGTTAACAGGAAATATGATTCGTGAGGATTTCTGCCAACCTCAGGAAGAACTACCCGTAAAACCCCAAGAATTCTTCCGTATTCTTGTTCTGGGAGGAAGTCAAGGAGCGCACTCAATCAATGTTGCCATGGTAGAAGCACTTCAGTCTCTTACTTCCAAACTAGGAAATATCCATATAACTCATCAAACCGGTAAAAATGATTATGAAATGGTGAAAACTGAATACGAAAATAGTGGTCTCTCTTATGAAGTCAGACCATTTATCGACGACATCGCAGAACAATACCATAAAGCCTCACTAGTAATATGTCGAGCTGGGGCCACTACTCTGGCGGAAGTGACAGCTTGTGGGAAAGTATCTGTTTTAATTCCTTATCCTCACGCAGCCCATAATCACCAGGAAAAAAATGCTCAGGTTCTGGATTCGGCCAATGCTGGCGAGCTGATGCTAGATAAAGATTTATCAGGTGAACGTATTGCAAAATCAATTCTTCGTGCCATAGAGGACCCAAAACGGATGCAAGAAATGGAAAATAACAGCTACCAATTAGGAAATCGAGATGCTACAGAGAAAGTCCGAGCAATATGTATGGAGTTGCTGAAGGATGCAAATAAAAAATCTGGCCGGACGGGAAAAATACAAGGGAATTATATTCTGTCATGTTTCTAGGAAAAACAAAACGGATCCACTTTATCGGAATCGGAGGTTCGGGAATGAGCGGGATTGCTGAAGTTTTGATAAATCAAGACTATGAGGTAAGCGGTTCAGATCCTTCTTCTAACCGAGTTACCGATCACCTAAAGTCTCTAGGTGCTGATATCCGCCACAATCATAGTCCGGAAAATGTCACCAACAAGCATGTTGTCGTTGTATCTAACGCAATTAAGGAAGATAACGTAGAAGTTCATGCCGCCAAGGAAAAATCTATACCGGTAATCCCGCGAGCTGAAATGTTAGCAGAGCTAATGAGAATGAAGTACGGAATCGCTATTGCCGGCACGCATGGAAAAACCACAACAACATCACTTGTAGCCACAGTTCTAGCGGCTGGCGAACTTGACCCGACAGTAATAATTGGGGGAAGAATCAAGAATATGGGTGGACATGCAAAACTTGGCCAGAGTCAGTACCTAATTGCCGAGGCAGATGAGAGTGATGGTTCTTTTCTGAAGCTTTCACCAACACTTGCAGTTATTACAACTCTGGACGAAGAACATATGGATTTTTATCAGACATTGCATAATATGAAATCCACATTCCTACAATTTCTCAACAAAATCCCTTTCTATGGTGCCGCAATTCTTTGCCTAGATGATGTCAATCTTCAGTCCTTACTACCTAGAATAAAAAAAAGAACCATTACATATGGTTTGACATCTCAGGCCGATTATACCGCTCGTAATATCTCGGTGGAAGGGTTAAAAACCTACTTCACCGTTTATCACCAAGATAAAAAGCTAGGCAAAATATTATTGGGAGCCTTAGGAAGACACAATGTTTGCAATACACTTGCTGCGGTCGCTGTAGGGATGGAACTTAATATGGATTTTCCAACAATCGCTAAGTCACTGAAAAACTTTAGCGGAGTACAAAGAAGGTTTGAAATTCTGAAAAAGTCGGAGTCCTTAATAATCGTTGATGACTATGGTCATCATCCAATAGAAATTCAAGCGACTTTATCAACCGCGAAAGAGGTCTGGCCAGAACGAAGACTTATCGTGATTTTTCAGCCTCACCGTTATACGCGTACAGCACATCAAATGGAAAATTTCTATTCAGCTTTTAATGATGCAGATCAACTACTTTTGCTTGATATATATTCAGCGGGTGAAGAAGTAATAGAAGGAATCCATTCTCATAGAATAGCGAAAGGCATAAAAGAGTTTGGGCATAAAAATGTGGAGTATATCGGATACACAGAATCCGTAGTTCCGTATTTACAAAAGATTCTCAAACCGGGAGACGTTGTTATGGCTCTTGGCGCTGGAAATATTGGGGAATTGAGCCATAAGCTCGTAACCCACTTCAATGACTGATCTTTTTCAATAGGAAGGATTGTCACCTATGCTTAATGAAGCTTGGAAACGCCGATTGATTCACATTGCCCACTCCGGAAATGGAAGAGATTATAATCTCAAAACCAAAATGGAGTATCCAAAAACCGTCCTCGGCCAAAAAATTCATCAGAGTAAAACTATGAGCTATTCTTTTCCGTGGTTATACAAAATAAGAGGTACCGTATTACAAAACGAAATTCTGGCCCCCTATACCTCTATTCAAATCGGAGGGCCAGCGGATGTACTAATTTTTCCTGAAGATATCCACGATCTTCAAACGATTTTAAAGCATAAAGGCTCACAACCTCTTTTCATTCTTGGTGAAGGAACTAATTTGCTTATCGGAGACCAAGGAATACGTGGAGTCGTTATATCTTTAAAAAACTGTTTTAAGGAAATTAAACGACCTCTATTCTTCCGCAAAAAAGATGGAAACCGCAGGGCAGTCATTAAGGCTGGGGCTGGCGTAAAGATGTCATACCTAACTAAAAATGCGGCTCGTTATTCCCTTACCGGTATCGAACATTTGGTAGGCATCCCCGGATCACTTGGAGGAGCAATCGTCATGAATGCTGGAGCAGAAGGAATAGAAACAGGGCAAGTACTTCGCAATTTGACCCAAATCACCCTAGATGGAGAAGTTCAGACTTTAAAGCGTGAGCAGCTTTCTTTCGAATATAGAAAAACTATTTTCCCCGATGGAGGCGGAATCATTATTGAAGCAGAGTTTGAACTTGAGGAAGGCAAACGCATTGAAATTCAAAACTTGATGGATAGACATCTCTCGAGAAGATCAAAAACCCAGCCACTGACAGTCCCCAACTCAGGCTCTGTCTTTAAAAACCCTGAGGGAGACACAGCCGGAAGATTAATCGAGTCTATAGGGCTTAAAGGACTTTCTGTTGGAGATGCTGGGGTTTCAATTAAACACGCAAATTTCATTATCAACAAAGGGGCTGCAACGGCTCAAGATGTGAACTGTTTGATTGAAAATATTCAAAGTGAAGTTAAGAAAAAAACTGGCATTGATTTACAAACTGAAATTGTTTATGCCGGCAAATGATATGGGAGCGTAACAATATTTAACGGGTCTGCAAACAAGGGTCACCCCTCCTTCTTTTGTTCTCCCGTCCTTTTGGCAAAGGACTGGGCCAGACCTGCTTATAAAGAATTTTATGAAACGATTTATGAGTAACTTAAAAGGAAAAACTATAGGAGTCCTCATGGGAGGACTTTCTTCTGAGCGAGAAGTTTCAATCATTACTGGAAACTCTGTTCTTGAGGCTATTAATAGGAAGGGACTAAATGCCTTGCCTATTAACGTTGATCACAATATTGGCGACATACTCAAGTCGAGTCGGATCGACCTCGCTTTTTTGGCCCTACACGGGACATTTGGAGAAGATGGATGCATTCAAGGTTTGCTTGAATATTTTAAAATTCCTTATACAGGAGCAGGCGTTATAGGAAGCGCCTTAGCTTATGACAAATTAAAATCCAAGGAGATTCTAAAGTTTCACGGGGTACCTACAGCAAACTATGAAGTTTTCTATAAAAACCAAAAAGTATGTAGAGGGTTAGATCTTCCCGTTGTTGTAAAGCCTATCAATCAAGGTTCGAGCCTGGGAGTGACCATAGTCACAGAGGAGAAGGATTGGGAATCGGCACTGAAAACTGCATTCGCTTATTCTAATGAAATAATTGTAGAAAAATTTATTAATGGGAAACTATTAGCAATTGGAATGAATGGAGTCAAACCTATGCCAATTGTTCACATTCGCCCCAAGTCCGGATTTTATGACTATGAAGCAAAGTATACATCGGGAAAAACCGAATACATTTGTCCAGCCGTTATTGGGAAAGATGAAGAAAATCGCTGCAGAAAAATAGCAACACAAGTGTTTCAGTTATTAAGAGGCAGAGGATTTCCTCGTGTAGATGTCATTCTGGATAGTCATGGAGTCCCACAGGTTCTAGAGATGAATACTATCCCAGGAATGACTCCTAATAGTCTTCTACCAATGGCAGCTCAAAGGATGGGGCTAGAGTTTGATGATTTAGTCGTTGAAATATTAGAAACTGCTCAAAGGGATTACCCGGAATAGTCATGGATTTTGCAATCGCAGGTCAAAAGAGGCCATCCGAAGCATGGTCAGGACTTCGCTCTGAAAGGAAAAAAAAGCAAAGGCGAGGCGGTGATCTAAACAAAAAGGCTCCCTCAAAAAAATCTATCTATGATATTTCTTCGTTAAGAATATTATTCGAACTAACTTCGAAAATTTTCCTAGCCGGGGTAGTAATTTATTTATTCTATGTAAGCTATAGTTTTATGATTTCCGATCCCAGGTTTAAAATAACAGATATATCGTTTCATGGCCATCATGTACTAACAGAAAAACATCTTCTGGATTGGTTGGGGCCAGTTCAAGGAAAAAACCTTTTCAAATATGACTTAACTAAAGCCACAAAAAGTCTTGCTAAGCACCCATGGATTCTTTCAGCGTCTGTACAAAGGAAATTTCCAAGAGAAATACAAGTCGAGTTGACTGAACGTGTTCCCTATGCCCGAGTCAAGTTCAATAAGATATTTTTAATGGATAATTTCGGAAAGATTCTCTCTGAAGAAAAACAAGAATATAAGCACCTACCACTAATCGTTGAGCCTGACAAAAGGAAGAAACCAGACAATTTCTCAGGAGAAAAAGTTATCCAGAGCCTTAAGACTATGCACTATTTTAACAAACTTCCTTTTTTTAAAAATAACCCTTTAGATATTGCGGAACTAAAAGGTAACTCCAGAATAATATTTTTTACTCGAAATCGGGATCTACAAATTCAAATGTCTATGGAAGCGTTAAAAGATGGGTTTAAAAATTTTATGATCGTCCTCGACACTCTGGAAGATAAAACTATGAAAATCCAGATGATAGATCTATCGTTCAAAGACCAGGTTGTAGTCCGAGATCAAGATACAATCAACTCAACACCCATAAAAAGACAAACCAACTAGGAGGAAATGGGACGCATGGCCAAGAAAAGTAATTATATAGTTGGACTGGATATTGGAACGACCAAAATCTGTTGCATCATCGGCGAGGTCGTTGATGATGAAAAGATAGATATTATAGGGCTAGGCCAATACCCATCAAGAGGCTTGCGTAAAGGCGTGGTTGTAAATATAGATAGCACTGTAGAATCGATAAAAAGTGCTGTCGAAGAAGCTGAGTTGATGGCTGGTTGCGAAATCGACTCTGTTTTTGTCGGAATTGCTGGAGGGCACATCAACAGCATGAACAGTCATGGCATCATTGCAGTCAAAGGAAAAGAAATAACACAGAAAGATATTGATCGTGTTATTGAAGCCGCTAAAGCCATTGCCATTCCTCTCGACCGAGAAGTCATTCATGTCCTTCCTCAGGAATTTATTGTCGACAATCAAGATGGAATCACGACTCCCTTGGGAATGGCCGGGGTAAGGCTCGAAGCTAAGGTTCATATCGTTACCGCAGCTGTAACTTCTGCACAAAACATAGTTAAGTGCGTCAATAAAGCAGGGCTTGGAGTACTTGATATTGTACTGGAACAACTAGCTTCTAGCGAATCTGTTCTATCTCAAGACGAAAGAGAACTCGGCGTGGCAATGATTGATATAGGTGGTGGGACATCAGATCTAGCAATTTTTTATCAAGGGGCTATTAAACATACTGCTGTTTTGACAATTGCTGGAACCCAAATGACAAACGATATTGCTATCGGTCTTCGCACTCCAAACTCAGAGGCGGAAAAAATCAAACACTCTTATGGATGTGCCTACCCTCCTCTTGTCAAGGAAGATGAAAGTATCGAAGCACCAAGTGTCGGTGGACGAGCACCACGAACAGTCCCACGTCAAATTCTTAGCGAAATTATTGAAGCAAGGACAAGAGAAATGTTTGAGCTGCTTGACCATGAAATAAGTGAATCCGGCTACAGAGAAATCATTTCCTCAGGTATTGTTCTGACAGGAGGTGCATCAAGTATGCAAGGTATGGCTGAATTAGCTGAGAATGTTTTCCAATCTCCTGTTCGCGTTGGAACACCAATAGGTTTAGGAGGTTTGATGGATGTCGTAAATAACCCCATGTATGCCACCTGCACAGGATTGATCCAATATGGGTCCAAAAGATTTAAGTCAGGAACGAATCGAGAGCTTCAAGGAAGAAATCTCTTCGACAAAATTTTTACACGTATGAAAGATTGGGCAGATGAATTTTTTTAAAACCGGAGGACAACATGAGTTTAATAGAGTTTGATAACGAAAATGATTATTCAGCAACAATAAAAGTCGTTGGTATAGGAGGTGGAGGCAATAATGCCGTAAACTCCATGGTCCGAGATAATATATGTGGTGTTGAATTTATTATCGCCAATACAGACCTTCAAACACTTGAAAAATCTGAATGTTCTGGCAAAATTCAAATTGGTGGAGAACTTACTCGTGGACTTGGCGCTGGTTCCAATCCTGACGTTGGAAGAGACGCCGCCGAGGAAAGTGAAGCTACGATTCGAGAGATGCTGGAAGGAGCAGATATGGTATTCATCACCGCTGGCATGGGTGGTGGAACGGGAACCGGAGCTGCTCCAATAATTTCTCGTATCGCTAAGGAAGTAGGAGCCTTGACGGTCGGCGTAGTCACTAAGCCTTTTGCCTTCGAAGGAAAGCGACGAATGAGGCAGGCTGATGATGGAATACAGGAACTCAAAGATGCGGTCGATACGCTAATTGTAATTCCAAATCAAAAGCTCCTCAGTTATGTCGGTAAACAAACATCATTTACTGGGGCATTTTCTATGGTAGATGATGTTTTAAAGCAGGCCGTCTGTAGTATTTCAGATCTAATCGTTATACCCGGTCTCATCAATCTTGACTTTGCAGATGTCAAATGCATCATGGGTAGCATGGGTAAAGCTCTTATGGGTAGTGGAACTGCAACCGGAGAAATGCGGGCTGTTGAGGCAGCACAGAAAGCGATCTCAAGTCCTTTACTTGATGAAGCAACCGTAGATGGAGCAAAAGGTATTCTAATTAACATTACTGGGGGTGAAGATCTGACCCTACTGGAAGTAAACGAAGCTTCGATGTTAGTTCAGGAAAATGCCCATGAAGATGCACATATCATCTTTGGCGCGGTAATCGACAAACAAATGGAAGGAGAGATGCGAGTAACTGTTATTGCAACAGGGTTTGAGGAGCCCGAAAAAATTAGAGCAGAGGAAAGACCTAACTTGAAGAAGGTAGTCGGGGGAGAGCCTGCTTTAAATGATAAGTCAGACACAACTTCCTATAAACATTTAAAATCCCTAGCATCTTCTATTAAAGAAGAAAATCAGGATCCTGGAAGTCTGAGCTCAAATTTTGATATACCAACATTTCTACGTAAACACGCAGACTAATCATCGTTCGTTAACCGGCGGGCACTTGCCCGCCGACAAAGGTTTATCCTACTTAATAAAGGTATATTAGGATGGCCAAAAAAATTAGACCTAAGTCTAATAGCCGTTTATATTCCAGTTATAATCTAGGTAAACAATTTCTATTTGAGGATCATTCAAAATCTGTTTTTCCTCTGCAGTAATATACTTACCAATATAGTTCAAAACTCCCCCGTAGTTTTCAAAGTCCTCTTCAAACCATTTAAATATGAGAGAAAGGTAAACCCTGCCTTTCTGTTTATCAAACTTCATTCCTTTATCCCTAGAACTCAAAAAACTACGCATCTGGTCATCCAATTGTGTATATAGATTATCCACCGAATAAACTTCCAAACGAAGATCCGGACAGCTTATAGAAGCACAAACGATCGCGACATGAATTCGCGGGTCATTCATTTTCCTGAGGATTTTATGCTCGATATCATTAAGAGTGTAAACTTTACCCCCCAAGATACCTGCTGGTTGTTTCCAAACAGATTTGAACAAACTTCCAGCATCTTTAATACTTTCTAAAGGATAATTATCAGTTATCATTTTTGCGGCTAAAATATTATAAACATTAATCCAAAAAGTCAGGGTAGATTTTTCAGACCTCAAGTTATCTAAAGGATAAGACTTTAATTTTGAGTTCAATAAGGAAAAAAGTGGGTCTTTTTTTAAATTATTATAGTCTACCGAATTTATCAGAATCCCATCTACGGTTTTAGGTACTACATATTTTTTGATTAACAAATCCCAATTAGAAAAATCAAAAGCCTTGCTAGTTGAACAAAAACTAAAGAAAAGAAATACAACCAAAACTGAAAATTGTATATGTCGGGCTAGAACATTATTTTTCATAAGATCAAATCTCTCTTCAAACAAATATTAAATAACTAAAGAGTATGTTTTTAGTATACTCTCAATATAAATACTGACAAACAGATTGCCTACAAACATTTTAATCGTCACCCTCCTAAATCTTTTAACTAAAATAAATCATATGAGTATTACAACACCTTATGAATAAAAAAAGTTTATATATTTCCGATCTTGACGGCACCTTATTGCTTCCCGACAGTTCCTTTCCTAATGACTATAAGAAACGACTAAATCGGCTGATTGATATGGGTCTTCAGTTCACTTTTGCTACGGCTCGAAACTATGATTCAGCTTACCCAATTTTGAAAAATATTAATTTGAATATACCTGTCATTTTATTTAATGGTGTTTATCTCGCTGATTTCAGCACGGGCCATATTTTGGAACACTCTGATTTCATTAAAAATGAAATTGTACAAAATATGTTAAAACTTGCTTTGTCTCGAGATATTGACCCTTTCATTTATACATTTGGAGAAAAGCATCATCTTTATTATCTCAATGCAACTAATCCCGGCTCGCAGTCTTATGTCAAGAGTCTTGGTGAAGATGGAAGGCTTTGCCAGGTTTCACGTTTTGATTTTCGAGAAGAGGAAAAGATCTCCGGATTTTTATTAATAGACACATACGAGCGGCTCGATCCCGTCTACCAGTCACTTAATAAAAAATATTATAAACATCTTAATTTATATTTCGCTGAAGATGTTTCTATGAAAGGCTATTACTGGCTACAATCATTCCATCAGCAAGCCAACAAAGGAAATATGGTCAAGACACTTGCAAAAAGATTGAGAATCTCACTAGATAATACTGTTGTATTTGGAGATTACTTGAACGATTTAGATATGTTTAATATCGCTGGTCATTCTATTGCGATGGGCAATTCATTACAAGAGGTCAAAGATTCAGCCAATGAAATCATCGGAAGTAATGCGCAGGGGGCTGTGCTGAACTATCTAGAGTCTATATGGCTTGAAAATTGAGCACATTCAAACTAAACTATAATCAAAGCCAAAACATAAAAAATTAACATAACCTATTTATATAAAAATTATGTCTGAAACCGAACAACCCCAAGAACCCGAAAAAACTATTTTTGAGCGTGATAAAACCGCAAAGGAACCTCAAACTAATACTCAAAAAGCTCCTATCAAGCCTAAACCAAAAATCAAAAAGGCTTTCGTTCCGACAAAAAAATCTTTTACTACCGACAAGCCAATGGAACATAGAGTTAGAAATATCCGCATGACTTCCTTGGAGTCGGCCAAAATGATTTGGGAAACTCTTATTGATTATCAAAATGATTTGTCACAACAAGAAATGGACGATCCTGACAAGTCTTTTCATGACTGGGAAAAAATTGAAAAATTTTTCATTCGTCTTGCTAAGAAATACAGCGCCTGCATGAGTAAAAATTTAGGTGGGTCACTAGGCTGGATTTATCAAGGAATGGAAATAACTCCACAGACGATAGACCAGGAGTTGATCAATAGTGTTTTCAAGTCAGAGAAATTCAAGATTCAGGAGCCCATCAAAACAAACTTAGGCTTTCATATAATTATAGTTTGTGAGAGTCAGGTACATATCCCCCGCGAAAAAATCATTGTGGAAGAAAAGCCACCTTTGTTCTAAACCTACATTTTATTCACTACCCCAGAAAGAACTGTTGGATAGTTTTAACAACATATTCCTGCTGAGCTTGATCGACTTCATGAGATATGGGAAGTGCTAGTGTCACTTTTGCAGCTTTTTCTGATTCAGGAAGGTCACCGTTTTTATAACCCAAGGATTTGAAACAGTCTTGTAGGTGAAGGGGAATAGGGTAATATATTTCACACCCAATCCGCTTACTATTTAGAAACATTCTGAGTTCATCCCTTCGATTTTCCACGCGGATGACATACTGATTATAGACATGACCAGAAAATACTTCAGGAGGTAGTTGGATAAACGGTGTTAAGGCTGAATCTTTAAAAAGCTGATGGTATCTTTGCGCATTTTCCCTTCTTTTGTTGGTCCATCCTTCCAGAAAACTTAACTTGGCAATCAAAACATCAGCCTGAAGTGCATCCAGTCTAAAATTACCCCCCATAACATTATGATAGTATTTCGGCTCTGATCCATGCACTCTTATAATTTTTAGTTGTTCGTAAAGCTCTTTCGAGTTGGTGGTGACCAATCCCCCATCTCCAAAGCCTCCGAGATTTTTTGCGGGAAAAAAGGAGAAACAACCCATATCTCCTATCGAGCCTGCCGGTTTACCCTTGTAACTCGAACCAATCGCTTGCGCAGCATCTTCAATTATAGCCAAACTGTTTTTTTCAGATACTTTAAGAATAGGGTCCATATCTGAACATTGTCCATAGAGATGGACTGGGATTATGGCCTTCGTATTCGAGGTGATGCAACGCTCTATATGTTCAGGCTTAATATTAAAAGTAACATCATTTATATCAACAAAAATTGGTTTGGCTCCAGAACGAATTATAGAACCCGCAGTTGCAAAAAATGTATAGGGCGAGGTGATAACTTCATCACCGGGACCAATCCCCAAAGCCATCAATGCAATCAATAACGCATCGGTCCCAGATGAGACCCCAACAGCATACTTAGATTGGCAATACTCAGCGATCCTCTCTTCCAGCTGAGAAACTTTAGGACCAAGAATAAAGTGTCCCGATCGAATAGTTTCTGCCATTTCTTTTTCCACTTTATTCAATATCTGATGATATGAGGCAGTAATATCTAGCAAACGGACTTCACTAACCGGACTAGGCCGAGAATCTAGTCTTTCCCTCAACTGCTCAGGGCTCATAGCATCTATCTTTAAGTTGGAAAAATTTTCAGGGAATAGTGTGACCACGGCATCTAGTCCGCTTTTCTCTACCAATCGTACAGCTAGGTCTTTAGCAAATACTTTTTCAGACTGTAACGCCTGATTGATATCATGAGCTGTAGGAGTCAGGACAGCTAGGTCTTGCAATACAGATTGAAAATCCTTTTCTGACACCCCTTCCTCCTCCAAAATAATAGGAATAGAAGTAGACGCCACCCAGCCATGGCAACGTTTCTGACGGCAAAGGTTTAAAATCACCGATTCCGACATATTTTTTAAAGCCTGAATCAGGCAATCCGCTTCTAAAAGAATTTGCATTAGTTAATTTACACCTTGATAGTTCCATTAAAAAAATACTTAACGCAAGCTAAAAGCCTTGGCATTTTTATTTTTCTATTTTAACCAGCAGGAAGAATTTCTCAGAATAGTTGATAGGTTGAATTTTTAAAATTGGACGTCCTGACCTAGCTTTTCGCGAAGAATGATCTCTGCCGGGGTATAATATTTTTTGTTCACATTACACTTTTTACACGAAGGGACCAAATTCCCGCGCTTACTTTTTCCGCCCCGGGAAATAGGAACAATATGATCCATTGTCAATTCTTCAGGCGGAAAACGGCCTCCGCAATAATGACATATACCAGCTTGGATTTTTTCTTTCCACCACTGTGACTGGCGAAGTTTGCGCGCCTTTGATTTTTCAACCTTAAATTGTTGCTCGTCCATATTTTTAATTAACAGCCTTGGGTTTTTTCTGCCCAACACGGGTCAATCATCAACCGAGGTTTCCAGTCATTGCGTACGGCTCGAACAGTCCCTTTAAGACTCCCCTTGGGATACCAGTGAATATCTCCCAAATCAAACTCAAAACCAAGTGCCGCAGACAGTCGGGTTTTACTTGTCCAAAAGCAACATCCATAGCTGAACTCAAAAATCGGGTCAATATGAAGAATGAATGTTTTACCGCGTGACTCGAATGGTTTAGCTATTTCATAGATGCTTTGAATTTCAAGCCGGTCTGGTAAACGCCAATCCTCATAGTTGCCAAGTTTTTCTAAATTTAAGTTTTTAATATAATCCTGGGCATCATACCAACTGATGTTATTACCAGTCTCAATATATGCATAACTCTCTTGCCAAACCAAGCCAGTGTGAACATCCGATATCGTTCTATTTCCATTTTCTATAAACCTTGGTCTCATAACCTCTTCCAATAACAGAATTATAACAGAGTTCTTCAGAACTTCTTTAAGCCTACATTACTCATTAAAAAAAATTAAGTAATTTCATATCAACTAGTCTCATCAAAAACCAAACGTTTATTATCACCCATACATCTTAGGGCAGGGTATATCGAATACTATAATAATAAAGTTATTTTCTATCTGGAAATATATGATCTTTTATAACTCC
>MDSW01060575.1_pt1 | contig 16948 bp, 16 predicted proteins | sample 811171 | NCBI WGS metagenome assembly MDSW01 (sample SAMN05326641, study PRJNA326480) | marine metagenome | isolation source: seawater | place: Atlantic Ocean: North West | collected 2012
GGGGGGGGGGGGGTCGAGCGCGGTCGAACGTGCGTTCGCGCGCGCGCGAGTGGGGAAGCGGCGAGGGTCGAGAATCCGCGAAACGATCCCCGACCGAAGAAGCCCCCGACGCCGCACCCGTCCAGTCTACGAAGACCAGTCTGCAGCGCTCGATCGAAACGACGGTCTGTTCGCGAGTTAATTCGCCCGTTCCTCGCGATCGCCCCGCCGCCACTCGAGCGAAGCGAAAAGACCGAGAACACCGCGCGCGCGCGCCTCGCGCGCCACTTCCGCGCGCGCGTCGACGCGTCGCCCGATCGCGCCGTCCACGCCCGCCGCTCCCGCGCGTCGTCGCGCGCATCGCGCACGCGCCGCACGCCCGCGAGCTCAGACGCCCTCGCGTCTCGTCGCGCGCTCGACCCGAGCAGGTCCGCGCCCGAGGGTGGGAAGGAAGGGTATTCGATCGAAGCCGATCGAACGAACGAACGAACGATCTATCGAACGATCGATCGCGCGATCGATCGCGAAGGAGACGTCGAGGCGCGCGTCGTCGACGGAAGCCTAGTCCTCCACTGCGTAGTCTAACTCGATCATAAAGTTGCGATCATGTCCTCCGGGTCGCGCATGTACGAGGAGAAGTTCCCAGAGGTGGACCAAGTCGTCATGGTCCAGGTCAAGTCCATCGCGGAGATGGGCGCGTACGTCCAGCTCCTCGAGTACGACAACATCGAGGGCATGATCCTGCTCAGCGAGCTCACGCGCCGACGGATCCGCTCCGTCTCGAAGCTCATCAAGGTTGGGCGCGTCGAGCCCGTCATGGTATTGCGCGTGGATCAGGAGAAGGGCTACATCGATCTCTCCAAACGCAGAGTCTCCCCCGAGGACGTCGCCGCGTGCGAGGAAAAGTACAACAAGTCGAAGATGGTGCACTCCATCATGCGTCACGTCGCGGAGACGTCCACGTGCGGCACCACGCTGTCGGACTTGTACGAGCACATGGGCTGGCCGCTGTACCGGAAGTACGGCCACTGCTTCGAGGCGTTTAAGCACATGGTCACCAAGCCGGACGAGATCCTCGACGCGTTGCGGCGTCCCGACGGATCGGGCGCGGTGAGCGACGAAGTGAGAGACGCGCTGGTGAAGGACATTCGCCGCCGGATGACGCCGCAGCCGCTGAAGATCCGCGCGGATATCGAGCTGACGTGCTTCGAGTACGACGGCGTGCTGCACATCAAGGACGCGATGCGCGCGGCGGAGGCGGCGACGGCGGAGAGCGGAGGATCTTCGTCTGAAGACGCTCAGGTCAAGGTGAAGGTGAGCCTCGTCGCGAGCCCGCTGTACGTCGTGACGACGCAGACGCTCGACAAGGACAAGGGCGTCGAGCTCGTGGACCTCGCCGTCGCGGCGGCGGGGAAGGCGATCGAGGCGAAGGGCGGGAAGATCGTGATCAAGGAGGCGGCGCGCGCGGTGAGCGAACGCGACGATCGGTTACTCGCGGAGAAGATGGAGAAGCTCGCCAAGGCGGCGGAGGAGGAGGAGTCGGGGAGCGAGGAGGAGGACGAGACGATGGGGGACGTGGACATCGAGAAGACGGCGCTGCAGATGTGATCCGATGTGAACCCTGAGAAGAGTGAGAGCGCTGGCGTATCAGATTTTAACGTGTCTCGCGATCTCGTTTTTCCCAGTCTGCGGTGCTAGTGGTAGAAAAGTTCTCGGTCAGTTGAAACGGGACACGATCAAATGTTGAAACTTGGGGTGGGTGAAAAACCTTTACAGCCCATTCGTAGCCCTGTCATCTGATGCTTCTCGGTCGTCGCGCACGCGTGACTCGTCGAGTCTACGCGCACTCGGCGAAACCGGTAGAGCCGGCGGGTCGTAAAACGCGCGCCTCGCCGCGGTCGTCGCTCTTTCCAACGCGCCGCCCCGCACGACGACGCGAGAGTTCCCCAGCGCGGGTCACTCGTCCGGATCTTTGGCTCGCAACAGGTGCGCGCGCGTCCGCGGCTCGCGTAAACCCTGACGCGAGCGCGCGGGGAAATCTTCTCTTCTCCGAGCGCCATCGCGAATATCGCACGCGGAGTCATTATTCATCATCATCTCGGTCGCCGTCTCGCGCCCGGCCTCGACGCCTCCTCCTCCGCGCGACGTCTCGCTGACGCTCCACCGCCTCCGCGCGCGCTCTCAGGTAGTCAACATGGACGTTGAAAGGCTTCAAAAGCTCGCGGGCTCCGTCCGCATGGGTGGCAAAGGGACGATGCGCAGGTGCGCGCGACGCCGAAACCCTACTCGGGCGACTCTCGCGCGACGGACGCGCGATTTTCCCCTCCCCTCCGCCCTCCCTCCCTCCCGCCGCCCCGCTCCCTCGCGTCCTCCTCGCGACGACATTCGCGCGCTGACCACATCGCCCCCCCCCACCTCCATTCTCATCCTCCCGCCCGTACGTCCGCGCTTCTCACAGGAAGAAGAAGGCGGTGCACAAGACGACGTCCACGGACGACAAGCGCCTTCAAAACACCCTGAAGCGCCTAGGCGTGAACGTTATCCCGGGGATCGAAGAGGTGAACATCTTTAAGGACGACGTCGTGACGCACTTCACGAACCCGAAGGTCCAGGCGAGCATCGCCGCGAACACGTACGTCGTGTCCGGGCCGTCGCAGACGAAGAAGCTTCAGGATCTCCTCCCGGGCATCATCAACCAGCTCGGGCCGGACAACCTCGCCAACCTGAAGAAGATCGCGGCGCAGTACCAAGCCGGCGCGGACGGGGACGACGTGCCGGACCTCGTCGGGAACTTCGAGGACGCGAGCAAGTGAAGTCGGAGTCGAGGAGAAGAGAAGAGGTGAACGGGTGGGGGTGTTTTGGCGGCGCGCGGACGAAGAAGACACGTAGCGACACGTAGCGACTGACGATGATCATGAAATCGCGACGCGAAGCCATACTACGATTAAGAGTCGAAATCGATCCCCGCCGAACGAACGCCGGGGTCCCTTCCCCCCATCCTTCCCCGGGCCCGGGCGTCGTGTCATCGCCGCCCGCCCTTCTTCTTCTTCTTCCCCACGCCCACGCTCAGGAGCTTATCCATCACGTCCGCGTCCGGGGCGTTCGTCTTCACCCCGCCACCGCCGCCAGCTGTACCGCCGGAGCCGCCGCTAAACTCTTTTTTGCTCAGCTCCGCGTCGGACGCGCCGGCGCCTTGCGCGCCTCTGACGTTCGCCTGCTTCTTCTTCTTCCCCTTGTGCCCGCTCCGCTCGCGCTTCGGAAGCCACCGCTCCGGGTCCGGCATCGGCCCGGGGTTCTCGGGGTCGAACCCCTTCGGGTAGACGATCTTCCGCTTCCGTCGCTTCCATCGCGTCGCGCGCTCGCCGCCGCCGCCGCCGCGTTTGCCGCCGCGCCGCGCCGCGAGCCTCCTCTCCACCTCCGCCGCGCGCGCGAGGACCGAGTCCGGCGGCGTCTCCTCCAGCGCGTCCGCGTCCGGGGCTTCCCCGCCCCGCGCCGCGAGCAGTGCCTCGAACACCTCGCTCGCGCCGCGCTCCGCGCCGTCCGCGTCGCCGGCGACGGCGCGCGCCTTGACCAGCCCCGCGTCGGCGAGCTTCAGATCGTCCTCGTCGCCTTTGTCGCCTTTGTCGCGCGCGCCGAGGCTCAGCACGCGCTCGTACGCGGCGACAGCCTCCGCCGCGCGACCTCTCTCCAGCTCGCGCTCCGCCGCGCGAAGCGCCAGCGTCGTCGGCGCGCCCGGCGTCGCCGCGGCGGCTTCCAAAGCCGCGTCCGCACCCGCCGCGTCGCCGGAGAGCTCGCGCAACGCGACGATCGTCGCCGTCACCGCCGGCGACGTCGCGCAGGCAGCGCCGACGCCCTCGAGCGCCGAGATGGCCTTCGCGTACTCCCCCGCGCTCGCCGCGATCTGCGCGCGCGCGAGCTGCGCGGTCGCGCGCGCGCCCGCGTCCGTCGCGCCGCGTCCGTCGACGAATCGCGCGAGCGCCGCGTCGGCGTCGGCCGGCCGGCGGTTTCGCATGCACAACGCGGCGTCGATCAACGCGACGCGCGCGGCGTCGTGGTGCAGGGAGCGCCCCTCCTCCTCCTCTCGTTTTAGCGCGCTGAGCGACTCGCGGCACCGGTCGAGGTGGTTCGAGTGCAGCAGCGCGATCGCGCGGTTCGCGAGAAACGCGCTCCGTTGTTCTTCGTTCGCGTGCCTCGCGACGTCCGCGCGCAGGGTCCCCGCGTCGTCGCTGAGGGTCGAGGGAGGGTCCACGCGAAGCGACGAATGTCGGGGTGGAGTTGAAAGGCGTCAGGGGTGGAGTTGAAAGGCGTCGAGTTGTTTCGGGATGGAAAGCGAGGGGTGATGGGCGGAGAGAAACGACGCCGGGAAGTAAAGTCCTCGAGGAACGGCGTTCACCGTGCGAACGCGGTCGTATGAGGACCGGCGCGACAAACGTGAACGCGCCTGAGCTTCTCCATCTTCTTGATCGCCTCCGCGCCGCCGACGCCTCTCGGGCCGACGATAGTCAACAGGTTGTTCACCGCGACCGCGACCGTCGCGGCGTCGCTCGCGCTCTTCGTCGCGATCGCGGCGCGGTATCCCTCCGTCGCGGCGTCGACGTCGCCGCCAAGGTGCGCGGCGTACGCGCGTTGGACCGTCACCGGGAGAAGCTCGTCTTCGATCTCTTGCGGCGAGAGCTCCTCGTCCGCCAGCGTGGTCTCGCCTCGCGCGCGCGCGAGCGCGAGGTACTCGTCCGCGTCGCGGAGGTTGCCGTTTGAAACGCACGCGCACGCGACGTTAAACGCGAGCTCGAACGACGCCTTCGGGGAGACGACGAATTTTTTCAGCGTCGCGAGGAGTTCGGACGCGCGCCCGGCGGCGACGAGCGACGCCGCGAGGTTCACCGCGACGTTCGGGACCTTGGCCATCTCCGCGGGGTGCTCCTGCGCGGTGGGAGGGGGAGGAGAGGGGGTGGGTGGGGAAGACGTCAGAGTGCGCGGCGCGCGGCGAGGATGGAGGAGGGACGCTGAACGATGGATGGACCGACGCGGCGACGATCGCGACTCGACGCGTGAACGAACACGACCGCTCTCTCCTGTCTGAACGATCGCCCCGCCGCGCGCGGCCGCGATCGACCGACGATCGCCGCGTCGATCGACGACCCGCGCGGTCGTCGCGATCGGAGACCGCCGACGACGATCGCGCGATGACACGCACCTCGAACATCTTCTCGTACATCCTCGCGCTCTCCTCGAATCGCCCGTCGCGATACAGCAGCTGCGCGCGCAGCTGCGCGCATCGCGACGCCGACCCGCGGTCCTCCTCGAGAAGATCGGCGTCGCCCTCCGTCGCGTCGAGCACGTCGAGCGCGTCGGCGACGCGCCCCGCGCGATACATCGAGTACGCCCACTCGAACGTCAGCCCGCCGAGGACGTCCGCGGGCGCGTCCTCCACGCACTGGATCGCGTCGTCGTGCCGCGCGAGCTCGCTCAGCGCGACCACCGCGCATCGCGTCGCGTCGGGGTCGCCCGGCGCGAGGCTCAGGATCGACTCCGAGATCCGCAGCGCCTTCTTGTGCGCGCCGCGCGACGTCGCGTCGCGCAGGCGCGAGAAGAGGTCGTCCAGGGACGCGTCGACGGACTCGGCCGCCGCGGCCTTGTCGGGCGCGGGGGGTTTCCCGCCGCCGAACATGACGTCCGCCAGCGCGACGCGCTCTGGGGACGGACGACGCGAGGGTTTCATCCGTCCACTCGACGCGAGCACGCGGTCCTGTCCCTGACGTTAGTTTTTATTCAACGACGCGACGACGAAATGACGTTCCGCGCGTCACTATGGCGCCGCGCGCGGCGCCGCCGCCGAAGCGCGCGCCGCGCGCGCGGAAGAAGGCTGTCCTCTCCGACGCCGCGCTCCTCGCGGAGCTGAGCGGCTCCGACGGCGACGGCGGCGGCGACGACGACGACGACGATCTCGAGGACGTCGACGCGCTGGAGCGACGGCTGCGCGCGGAGCTCGCGTCCATGCCGATGGACGCGCTCGCGCTCGAGGAGGCGGCGCTCGTGGCGGCCATCAACGCGCCGCCGGGGGAGGATTCCGAAGACGAGGCCGAGGCGCTCGCGCGCGAGATCCTCAGGGAGCAGGCGGAGGAGGACGCGGCGAGGGAGGAGGCGAGGAGACGGAGGGCGACGACGAAGCGCGCGACGTCCGTCGTCGAGGCGTCGTCGTCGTCGTCGTCGTCGTCGTCGTCGTCGTCCGTCGCGGAGCTGCGCGCCGCGTGCCTCGACGCGAAAAGAGAGGCGGTGCGACTGAAGCGCGCGGGGGAGATGGAAGGCGCGAGGGAGGCGCTGAGACGCGCGAAGGCGCTCGCGTCGAGAGCGGACGCGATCGAGGCGGAGGTGTCGCGCGCGTCCCCTTCTTCGCCGCGCTCGCCGCCGCCGCCGTCGCCGTCGACGGCGACGCCGGCCGACGCCGCGGCCGCCGCGCTCGCGGACGCGATGCGAGCGCTGAACGAGTCGTCCGTCGACGTGGACGACGACGTGGACGATGACGTGGAAGGTGACGTGGACGATGACGCGGACGGCGGCGCGGCGTCGGACGCGCGGCTGGCGGAGCTCGCCGCTGCGGCGGTGGACGCGGAGCGAGAAGCGGTCGCGAAGAAGCGCGCGGGGGACGTGGACGGCGCGAGGGAGGCGCTGCGGCGGGCGAGAGCGCTGCGGGCGACGATCGACGCGGCGGCCGCGGCGGCGGAGTTGGAGGAGGAGGAGGAGGAGGAGGAGGAGGCGAAAGAGGCGAAAGAGGCGACGGCGGACGCTGCGGACGCTCTCCTCGCCGCCGAGCACGGCGCGTCCGACGACGACGTCGTCGTCGCGTCGCGGAAGAAGAAGATCGAGGCTCTCGACGCGGAGTGCCTCGCGCTGAAGCGCGACGCGCTGGCGAAGAAACGTGAGGGCGACCTCGACGGCGCGCGCGCGTCGTTGCGAGCGGCCAAGGCGAAAGCCGCGGAGGCGGAGGCGACGAGAGACGCGGCGACGTGACGCGACGTCTCGGCGTCGCGGCGCGTTATCCGTCTTAATTCATCAGTAGCGCAGTAGTCAGTGTACACGCTTAGCGGCTAGAAGAGCGACCGCGACGCGACGCGACGACGACTCGACCGACGCGCGTCGACTCTCTCGAGGCTCAAAACTTCGCGGACGCGACGGACGACGGCGCGTCCGCCGCGGGCGCGATCTCCCCGTCCGTCTCCTCCGTCGCGCTCGACGGCGAAGGAAACGGAATCACGTCGTCCAACCGGATGCTCGACGGCGGCGTCGTCTCCGGCGTGCTCTCCGGCGTGCTCTCCGTCGCTGGCGGCGCCGCGCGTGCGATCCCGCGCGGCGACCGCGGCGGCGACGCCGGCGGCGACGCCGGCGCCCCCGGCGACGAAGTACGCCTCGGAGACGCCGTCGCCCCCTCGTCGTCCTCCTCCCCCGCCTCCCCGCGCTTCAGATCGATCTGCTTCTGCATCAGCTGCATGTGTTTCAACGCCGCGGCGGCGACGTCCGCCTCGCCGCTCGGGTCCGCGTTGTTAGTCCCCGCGCCGCCGCCGTTTTCCAGCGCCGCGGCTGTGATCGCGTCGCACCACTCCCTCACGCTCCTCCCGTTCCCTCCGTCCGGGAGCTCCAGGTCGATCGTCTGCAGCCCTAAGCTCGCGGCGCCGCTCGCGAGGATGTTATCCACCTTCCCCCCCGCGGGGGCGTCGTCCGGGAACCACAGCGACACGCTGAAGCACCGCAGCGGGTCGTGGTGTCCGATGGATCGCTGCACGACGCCGACGGACGCCGCGGCTTTGGCGATGGTCGGCGACCTCGAGAGGACGCTCTTCAGCCGGTGCGCTTTCGTCTCGTCGATCGCGCCGAGGGTGAACGCCTCGGTGCCGACGACGCAGTTGCGCACCAAGCTCGCGGGGACGAACTGGTGCAGCTTCGTCTTTCCGCCGGGCCTGCGGCCCTCGGACCACTGCAGCGATTTCTTCGACGCGTTGTACCAGAGTCTGTGGGTCGTTCCATACGAGCGAACGTCGGGGTGGAGTTCAAAGGCGTCAGGTGGAGTTGAAAGGCGTCGAGGGCGGGGATTGTGAGCGAGGGTTGGGCGGAGAGACGCGCCGGGCAAAGTCCTTAAGGATCGGCGTTCACCACGCCGACGCGGTCGTATGGGAACCAGTGTGAGATAGAACGCACCTGTATTTGCCCGGCTCGAACCCGGGCTTGCGCCGCGTGTGGACGTAAAACACCGCGCCCTCGACGAGCGCGCGCCTGAGCTCGTGGTCGCGTCGAGTCCGCTCCATGACGACGTCCTCTCTCGCGTCCGCCGTCTCCGCGCGCGCGGTCGCGAGCTCGGTCGCGTGTCGCGCCGCGTCTTCGCGCCGCGCCTTTTGCATCTTCGCCACCTGCACGAGGTGCGTCGCGGCGGCGCCGATCTCTTTGAAACCGCGCGCGCCCGCGGCGGCGGCGTTCAACCCCGCGCTCGACCGCGCGGCGGCGGCGGCGGCGGCGGCGGCCTCGGCGTTCGACGTCACCGCGGATCCGAGCCCGTCCGCCGCCGATGACCGCGGCGACCGCGGCGATCGCGACGACGGCGACGGCGACGTCCCGCCGTCGAAGGAGCTCGTCATCGCCCCCGTCGACGCCGACGCCGACGCCGACGTCGGCGTCGCGACGCTCGCGGCGGCGGCGGCGCCGCCGCGATCGATTCCAGGCCCGGGCGGCGGTTGGAACCGCCCGATGAACAGCTTGACGATCCCGCCGCCGCCGCCGCCGCCGCCGCGCGTCCGCCGCAGCGGCAGCTCGACTTCCCGCGCGCGCGTGACCCCGCCGTCGTCCTCTCCCGCGCGCGCCGCCGCGCCGCGGTCGAACGACGCGACGTCCACGGCGTACGTCGCCGCGCCGATCTCCCGCGGCGCGCTCAGCGGGCTCCAGTCCATGACGCGCACGGTGAGCGTCGTCGTCTCGCCGCCGCGGTCGCGCGACGCCTCCTCCTCCGCCGCCTCCTCCTCGAACATCCCTCTCTGCGACGCGAACGGCGACCCGAACCCGCCGCCGCCGCCGCCGCGCGATAGACGCGGCTCGTCGCGCGGCGGCGGCGCCACCGCGTGCATCAGCGGAAACGCGACGCGGTGATTAAACTCGGGCGACGTCGTGTTGGCCCGCGTCGGCGTCCTTCGCGTCGCGCCGCCGAACGTCACCTCCACGTACGGCGAACACCCCCCTCCGCTTCCGCTTCCGCCGCCCGGCGCCGCGAGCCCGCGCGCGGAGACGACGTCGACGACGAGCGCGCCGCCCGCCCCCGTCGCGCTCGCGATCGCCGCGTCCCTCCCCGACTCCAAGAACGCCCTCTCCACGTCTTTGTAAAACCGCCGCGGCTCGACGTATTTTTCCTTCAACGCGTCCGCGATCTTCCCGCGGATGAACTCGTGCACGCCCGGGACGTCCCCGAGCGCGATCCCGCACGGCGCCACCTGCACGCTCACGTTCGGGCGGCCGACGAACGACACCTCGACGCCGCCCACCCCCGGCGCGCGGTCGACGAGCCTGAGGGTCGGGCGGAGTTCAAAGGCGTCAGGGGCGGAGTCGAAAGGCGTCGAGGCGCGTCGGGAGGGATCGAACGCGAGGGGTGCGCGGAGAGATGCGCCGAGAGAGTGACAAGTCCTCAAGGAACGGCGATCACTTCGCGAACGCGGTCGTATGGGGACCAGTGTGAACGCGAACGAACGCGCCTGAATCCGATCAGCACCCGCCCCTCGATCGCGAGGTCGGTGACTCTCACGGGGACGCGCACAGCTGGCACGAACTTCGCGGGCTGCACGACCGCGCGCACCACGATCTGCGACTGCACCGTCTGCCACTCCAGGTCGAACTCGAACTGGATGTGGTTGGACGACGGCGACGACCGCGCGGCGTAGAGGCGCAGCGTCGGCGGGACGACGCCCAGCGAACACTCCGCGACTGACGCCTCGCGCACGACGCCGCGGCTCGCGGCTCGCGCGTCCTCGCGCAGCGCCTCCTCCATCGTCTCCCTCGCGCGCGCGTCGACGACGTCCGCGATGACGCTGCGCCACTGGTGCCGCAGCGCGTGGTTCATCCAGTCCATCATCCCGCGCTCGACGGACGCGCACGTCGCGTCGCGCTCGCGGAGGTGCGTCATGGCGGATCTCGCCTGGCGCATCGCGCGCGCGTGCCGGCGGCGCGCGATCGCGAGCGCGACGTAGGTGACGCACGCGGCGACGACGACGGAGTCGAGGCGCGACGCGACGCGGAGGAGGAGGTTCAGGAGGAGCCGCGCGAGGGACGACGACGAAGACGACGACGACGCGGTCGACGACGACGACGTCATTTTCGCGTCATCATTCTGAAGAATTATCGTCGCGTCGTCGCTCGTCGACGGCGCGCTCTCGCCGGTTCCCCCGCGCGTCAGCCCGCCGAGCGCGTCGTCGAGCCACGCCGCCTCGGCGATCAGCGGCGCGAGCGCCATCGCGAGCGCGACGAGCGGCGCGACGAGGCGGGGCCTCGTCATGGTCGCCGGCGACGCGTGGCGTGTCACTCAATAATGACGGCACGCGCGCTCGCGCGCGCCTCGAGCGATGAACAGAAAATTCCAGGAAGTGCGCGATTGCCGTCGCGACGCCGCCCCATCACTCCTCGACGCGCCGGCGCGCGCCATCGCGTCTCGCGCCGCCGCGATCGCGCGCGTCGCGACCTCCCTCGCCCCCCTCGCGAGATGGGCAACCGGATGTCCACGGCGACGCCGGACGCCGGGCCCGCGGCGCCGCCGGGGCCGCGCGCGAGCCCGAATCCGCTCGGCGGCGACGTCCCGATGACGAAGGAGCGCGAGGACGAGCTGAGGCGGCGGTTCAGCCCCGACGGCGGCGAGAAGGGCGGTAAGAAGGGCGGTAAGAAGAAGGGCGGCGAGCGCGGCGGCGCGGCGGCGCGGTCGCCGTACCGCGCGCATCAGGGCGAGATCCTGCTGGACACGAGGAACGAGGCGAGGCCGCATCGATGCAACGATCGCGTCGAGGACGTCGTCGAAGCGCTCTTCACGGGGAACCGGCTCATCACCGTCCCGGCGGCGTTCAGGGTGGCGTACCGGTGCGTGACGTCGAAGCCGGGGGAGGAGCCGGAGGAGCCATACCTGTTCTTAGACCTTCCCGCGCCGGTGAGGAAGAAGCCGGAGCCGGAGCGGAGAGGGTGGTTCGGGTGGTTTAGGAGCGGACGATGAATCGAATCGATCGACGAGAGGCGACGAGATTAAAATAGACAACAAAGCGACTACGTCGTCTACGGTACGCGCGCTCGTCCAGTCATCGCTTCGCCCACGCGGGCTTCGCGCCCGATAACCCCAAGCTATCAAGCACGAACGCGTGCTCGTACGCCCTCTCCTTGAACCGCTTGTACCGGTCCGTCGCGCTGAAGTGCCCCGCGTCCATGTCCGTCTTGAGCAGTATCCGACTCGGCGCTTCTCCGCCTTCGCCTTCGCCTTCGCAATCGCCGTCGCCGAACGCGCCGTTCGTCGCGGCGTCGCGCATCCGCGCCGCGTACTTCGCGCCCTCCCAGTACGCCACCCTGGGGTCGAACAGCCCGGACGTGACCAAAACTTCCGGCTTCTTCCCTCTCCTGATGTTCTCCATCGGCGAGTAGCTCTCCATGTACGCGTGATACTTCTCCTCGTTCGGGTTCCCCCACTCTTCCCACTCCCCCGTCGTGAGCGGGATGGAAGAATCGCACATGGACACCATGACGTCCACGAACGGCACCGCCGCGACCGCGCACCTGAACAACTCCGGGCGCATGTTCAGCGCGGCGCCGACGAGCAGACCGCCCGCGCTTCGCCCCGTGATGCCCAACGTCGCGGCGGACGTCCATCCCGTCGTCACGAGGTGCTCCGCGACGTCGACGAAATCGTGAAACGTGTTCTTCTTCTTCAGGTACTTCCCTTCCTTCTCGTACCAGTACCGTCCCATCTCGCCGCCGCCTCGCACGTGCGCGATGGCGATGACCACGCCGCGGTCCATGAGCGGGACGTCCTCGCGCGCGAAGCTCGGGTCGTTGCTGACGCCGTACGATCCGTAGCCGCCGAGGAGCATCGGCCCGTTTTTTTTCCGCAAATCTTTTCGATACGCGATGGACACCGGGACTCTCGTGCCGTCGCGGACGCTCACCTCCACGCGCGTCGTGACGTACTTGTTCTGGTCGTACCCGCGCACCGGCGTCGTCATGACCACCTCTCTCGCGCCGCTCGCCACGTCGTACGCGTACACCGTCTTCGGCGTCGTGAGCGATTGATACGCGACGAACAGACGCGACGCGTCGAAATTTTGATTGGCGGAGACGCACGGCAGCGACGCGGACGCCACCGCGGCGTACACGCAGCAGTTCTCGGACGGCCACTCCGTCTTGGTCCACGACGCGATCGCCGCGACCGGACCCGGGGCGGACGACGCGTCGATCGACGTTCCGTCTTCCCCCCGCGCGTCGGTTGACGTTCCGTCTTCCCCCTGATGAATCTTGTCGTCCGGGAGCAACCGCAACACCCACATCGCGCTGAAGCCGTCCTCTCTCCCCTCCAACACGAGAAAGTCGCGAAACGCGCGCACGGTCTCGAGCGTCCGTCCCTCGCGCCACTCGAACGCATCGCCCGCGCCCGGGTGGGTCCCGACCGCGCGCCAGTGCTCTTCCCCCGGCGCGTTCAGAGGCGCGCACGCGAGGTCGAAGTTGATCCGCCCGTCTCGGTTCGTGAGGACGAACCACCGGTCGCCCCGTCGGTCGGGGTAGTACCGATGCCCGAGCCTCCGCGGCTGCATCAGCGTCGCCTCCCCCGCGGGCTTCGACCTCAAGTCCACGACGCGCGTCTCGCTCGTCTCCTGCGACTCGGATTCTATCAGCATGTGGCTCCCGTCGGAGGTCCGACCGAAGCCGACGCTGAAGAGCCATTCCATACAAAAACAGTTCATCGGTCAGTTGAAAGGGACCCACGCGATCAAGTGTTGAAACCGGGCGATGGGTGAAATACAGTACGTTTGTATACTACGCGAACGCACCTGAAGAGTTCGTCGTCCTCGACGAAGACGCAATCGTCCTCGCTCTGCGCCGTGCCCATCGCGTGCCGCCACACCTTGTTCGATCGGTGCGACTCGTCCTGCGTGCTGTAGTACACCTCTCCGTCCGCGTGGCCCCAGGACACGCCCCCGGCGGCGCCGCGAATGACGTCCGGGAGATGCTCGCCGGTGTTCAAGTCTTTGAAGCGAATCTCGTACGTCTCGTACCCGTTCGCGTCTACGCTGTACGCGAGCACGTCGTGCGCGTCGTTCACCTTGAACGCGCCCAGCGAGCAGTACTTCAGCGTCTTCGCGACCTCGTTCACGTCGAGCACGACCTCCTCTCGCTCTCGCTCTCGCTCTTCGCCCCCTCGCCGCCGGCGGCACACGATCGGGTACGCCTTCCCCTTGAGCGTCCTCACGAAGTACTCGAAGCGCTCGCCCCACGGGAACGACAGGTCGTCGTCGCTCTCCTGGACGCTCCGCACGATCTCGTCGTAGATACGCTTCGTCAGCGGCTTCAGGTGCGCGAGGTGCGCCTCCGTGTGCGCGTTCTCGTCCTCGAGGTGCCGCAAGATCTCTGGATCTTTGCGGTCGTCGTCTCGGAGCCAGAACAGGTCGTCGTCTCGCTCGATGGGCGGGCGCATCGGGTTCGTCCCGCGGTTCTCGCCGTCGACCGCGCCGAAGAGGACCTTGTGCGGGACGCGCTTCGCCTGCGAGCGGTTTCGCGCGTGAGAAGGAGCGGTTGGGGGGCGTCGACGCGCGTGAGAAGGAGGGGTCGGGCGGGCGGGGCGGAGCGAGGAGCGAGGGAGAGAAGAGAAAGAACAGCGCAGCGCGCGAGGATCGCGTCGCACCTTGGGAGGCGTCGGCGGCGTCGCCGCGGCGCGGGCGGCGCGCGCTCGCGCGGTCGCGAAGAAGCGCCCGAGCGCGGCGGCGCCGAGCGCGAGCGGCATCGCCTTCGCGAATCGCATCGTGTGAGAGGGACGGCGCGCGCGTCGGGGAGTGACGACTTCGATCGAGGTGACAAGACATCACGGCTTCGCTACGTGTGATGAGTCATCATCGTCGCTAGAACGGCCGCTCGCTGACGACGGCCCATCCCCCGCCCGGCTTCTTCTTCTCCTCGTCGTCCGTCCCCGACGACGCGCTCGTCGCGCCGCCGCCCTTCTTCTTCATCGCCCTCGCGACGTCCGCGCTCAGCCTGATGGCGAGCCGCGCGGGCGCGAGCCGCGGCGACGGCCTCGGAAGTTCCACCTCCTCCTCCTCCTCCTCCTCCTCCCCATCCCCCTCCCCCTCCGCGCGGAACGACAGCGCGAGCACGGGCACCTCCATCGCGTGCCGCGCCGCCCACGCGTCGTTCGTGGACACGTCGCGCGTCTCCACGCCGCCTCCCAGCGACGCCAGCTCGGGGCTCACGGCGACGCCGCTGTCGCCGCGCATCACGACCTCGAGCGTCTCCCTCAGGCCGTCGCACAGGCAGCATCCGGGCTTCGTGTACAGCACGAGCGCGGCCGCCGACGCCGCCGCCGCCGACGCCGACGACGAAGACGAAGACGCGCGGGCGGCGACGGCGCGGGGACGCCGCGACGACGACGCGCGCGGCGGCGCCGGCGCCGACGCGAGGACGCTCGACGAGCACGCCATCGCGCGCGACGCGCGGAGTGACCCGAGCGTCGAGGCGCGCGAGCTCTCGGAGACTGCTGCATTTCTGCTGTGTCGTCTCCGGTGAATCGATCTCAGTTGAAAGGTCGTCGTGGGGTGAAGTCGATTTTCTCGCTCAATTTGACCCTTCGTGAATCGCGACGCGGGTCAGCTCCAGCTCGAACTCGTCCGACCGCGAGGCATTTCGTTTTCGCTCAAAACCCGCGAGCGTCTCGCTCGACGTCCCTCTTGATACGCGCGCGTAGCCACGTACCGGCACGCAGTGGACGCGGAGAAGTAGAGAGAGATGGTTCTCAAGACGGAGGTGTGCCGCTTCAGCGGCCTCAAGATCTACCCCGGGCACGGGATGCGCCTGACGAAGATCGACTCGCAGACGTACCTGTTCCTCAGCGCGAAGTGCAAGCGGCTGTTTAACCTTCGCCTCAGGCCCGCGAAGCTCGCGTGGACGACGCAGTACCGCAAGGCGCACAAGAAGGTGCGCGGCGTGAACGCCCTCGCGATGTGCAGACGACGCGTCGGGGCGGATTGGCGGCGGCGACGCGACGTCGCGTCGTCGACTCCGGATCCCCCGTCGCGTGTTTCGTTCGCGCGAGATGAGCTTTTTTTAGGGTTTCCGCGAACCATCGCTGACGTCCTCCCCCCTCCCTCCCTCGTCGCGCGCGCTCGCAGGACGCCGTGGTGGACGCCGCGCGCAAGAAGAAGCGCAGCGTCAGGCTCCAAAACCGCTCCCTCGTCAGCGCGAACCTCGAGGTGCGATTCGACCCGCGCCCTCGCCGCGAGCGACGTTCACGCACGCGGGTTTTTTTTCCCACGCCGCGCGAACGGAACGGGTCGCTCCCTCCGTGAAGAGAGAGAAGAAATCTTTCGTCGCCGTCCTCGCGCCGCCGCGGCTCCCTGACGATCCCCCTCCCGTCCCCCGCCCAACGTTCGCAGTTGATCACGAAGAAGCGCGCGGAGAAGCCGGAGGTCCGCGCCGCCGCGCGCGAGGCCGCGCTCCGCGAGATCAAGGAGCGCAACCGAAAGAACAAGGGCAAGAAGTGAGGGAGATGGAATGAGTAGAGTCTCTCTCTTCGCGGCGGCCGCGGATCGGTCGGCGAGAGGCGGGGTGGTGTTCTTAGCTCTGCGGTTGTGATGTGAGGCGACGCCCGCGAGCGGGCGTCGCGTACGTAAACCGCGACATCCGCGAACGCGTCGTCGTCGTCGTCGTCTCGATCGCGTCCGCGCGCGCCGCGTCGGTCCCCCGCCTCCCCGCCCCCCCGCGATCGCGCGTGACTGCGACTGGCTGGCGTCCGAAGATCTCGAATATCCCAGCGAGTGGATAAAACGACTGTTTCCGATTGCGCGTCGTCGTCGCGACGCGCTCGCGCCTCGCACTCTTCGCGGCGCGTCCCCCCCCCGATCGGACCGTCCACGCACGTCTCCACGATCACCGCCATGTCGTCCGCGATGTGCGCCGCCGCGACGCCGGCGCTGACGTCCGCGCCCGCGCGTCTTTCCAACGGAACCGTCAAGACGCGAAGGAGCGGCGCGACCAGACATCATCATCACCATCATCAGTCCGTCGCGCCGCCCTCAAGGTGCCGCGGCGGCGCGTCCTCCGCGCGCGCCTCCGCGACCGCGACCACCGCGACCGCGTCCGAGACCGCCGCGATCGAGGCGGCGACGAACGCCCTCCGCCCCTCCTCCGCGGACTGCGCCAAGACGCTCGTGCACCTCGCCAACACGGGCACCATCTCCACCACGTGCGACGACGGCGTCGCGCTCGGCACGTTCGCCTCCTACGTCGTCGACGAGGACGGCGGCGTCGTTCTCCGCATGCGCGCGGACGCGATGCACACGAAGAACATCGCGTCCGATCCGCGGTGCTCGCTGTACGTGCAGCCGGCGACGCAGCCGCCCGGGGTGCTGAGCCGCGCGACGCTCATCGGGAAGCTCGAGAAGCTCGACGCGGAGGACGCGGAGAAGGCGGCGATTCGGTACGACCGCGTCCACGGCGAGAACGTCGGCGTGGACGCGATGCAGAGGAACGACGACTACTACGCGTTCGTCGTCGACCGCGTCTTCTACGTCGGCGGCCTCGGGAGCGACAAGCGCGCGGAGGTGGTGGACGCCGCCGCGTTCGCGGACGCCGTCGCGGATCCGCTCAGGCGCGTTCACGTTTACACTGGTCCCCGTACGACCGCGTCGGCGTGGTGAACGCCGATCCTTAAGGACTTTTCCCGTCGCATCTCTCCGCCCAGGGTCCCTCGCTTTCAATCCCGACACAC
>MDSW01014776.1_pt1 | contig 16947 bp, 14 predicted proteins | sample 811171 | NCBI WGS metagenome assembly MDSW01 (sample SAMN05326641, study PRJNA326480) | marine metagenome | isolation source: seawater | place: Atlantic Ocean: North West | collected 2012
ATGATAATTTCAGAAATGCTTGGTGTTGACATGGAAGATATTACGATTTTGCAGTCAGATACAGATGAAATTCCTCGTGGACAAGGAACGATGGGATCGCGATCTTTACAAACTGCTGGTTCAGCGGTTCATGTTGCCAGCGAAACTGTTCTTGAAAAAGCTAAAGAGCTTGCCGCTCACCTTCTTGAAGCAAGTGCCGACGATATTGTCACTGGTGAAGGAGGCTTGCATGTGGCTGGTGTTCCTTCTAATGCTCTGAGTTGGGCTGAACTTTCTCAAGCATCAAATGATGAAGAGAAGCGGCCAGCTGAGATGGAGGCAGGATTAGCTCACGAACTTGACTTTGATGGCACTGACTCTACTTTTCCTTTTGGTGCTCATGTCGCTGTTGTAGAGGTTGATACAGAAACAGGTGGCGTAGAGTTAGTTCGCCATATTGCAGTTGATGATTGTGGCCGTATTCTTAACCCAATGCTTGTTACTGGCCAGCAACATGGCGGTATCGCTCAAGGCGTTGCTCAAGCATTGTTTGAAGGGGTTTTCTATGATGAAGACGGGAATCCAGTGACGGGGAACCTTATGGATTATGCGATACCTTCCGCTGCAGAATTACCTTCATTCGAAACTTATAATACTGAAACACCTAGTCCAAGGAATCCTTTGGGCGCTAAGGGAATTGGTGAATCAGGGACGATTGGTTCGACTCCAGCTATACAAAATGCTGTCGTTGACGCAGTCGCCTATCTTGGTGTTCGCCATATTGATATGCCTCTAACTTCGGTAACGGTTTGGAATGCCATAAATGAAAGCCAGGTGAATTGATGGGTGACTCTTCTTTGACGAGTCAACGTGTTCTGATTATCGATAGTTTACTTTCCTACACGAGAGGAATTGATAGGTTAGATGCAGAGGCTGTTTCAGCGGCATTTCACCCGGGTGCCATACTCCATAATTATGGCCCAGAACCTATGGCAATTGAAGATTTCGTTGAATACGCACTGCCTTCGCTTCGCAAACGATTCGTCGCTACACAGCATCGTGTTTCAAATATACGCGTTGAGATAGATGGGGATCACGCCCTTGTAGAGTCTTACGTGCTTGCTTTTCACGTTGAAGATACCGACGGTGAGAAAAAACTGCACACTTTTAATGGGCGTTACATAGATCAATTTGAAAGAAAGAACGACTTTTGGAGGATACAAAAGCGTCAATTACGTAATGATTGGTCAAAAGTAGAAAGCATCAGTGAAGAAATGTCTGGAAGCGCTGTCTGGGAGAAGAGTGCTCGTGATTCAAGCGATCCAATTTATACTCAATAGCTATTCAAAACGGACTTTGCCCATTTACTAGAATTTCAAATTGTCTTTGAGGTTCAGTAGCTGGTTCCCTGCTATCAACCTTGCCTGATTCGGAATCTCCTTTTAGTAGGTGCGATCCTTCAGGTGCGTATTGGATAATGTAGGCTTTCCTCGTTTTTTGGGTGAGGTTGGGGCCCGTCATGTGCGGCGTTAATGAGGAAAACACAACAATGCTTCCTGCTTGTGCCTCTATGGGTATGGCATCCGGATGGTCGCTGAAACATTCATACCCAAGTGGTTCAACATAGCTGTGCGCAAGAGTTCCTTGTTTATGAACATAAGGAACAATCCATGGGCAACCGTTATTGACATTCACGTCGACAAGGGGAACCCAACAAGTAAGGTATTGTTGAGGTTCAACAAAACCATAGCCATTGTCTTGATGCCAAGGGAAACGGCGAGGTTTTTCCATTTGTTTATAAACTATTTGGTCCCAATACAACCGGACATTGGGGCCGATAAGGTCGTGAGCTATTTCAGTGAACGGAGACCCAGATACAAAATCTTTGGATTCTTGAAAGTGAAGGGATGGGTGAATTCCGAATAGAATAGCTCCTGACTCAGCTATTGATAGCCTTTCATTTTCAAGTGATTTTAAGAATCCCTCTGTTTCAAGCGCTAACTTGTCAAACTGGGTTGTTAAGGTGGATAACTCTTCTTGAGTAAAAGCGTTATCTACTCGAATGTAACCCTCTTCGTTGTATTGATTTACTTGTTCTACTGATAGATAACCAGTGCGTTGTATCGCGTTTTCCCAAGTGAATTCAGTATTCCACGGGTGAAGTGTTGTATTTTCACCCTCCTGGTTGGATTGGCTCATAGTTAGGTATTTCTTGTCCGGGTGGCAGGTCGTCATAAAGGTCTATTGATGTCGCTGGATTAAACAGTTCAATCTCTGCTTCTGGGATTTCTCCCCATAGGTATCGTTGCCCTTCATCAGCGTATTGGTACATTCCTGAACCTTCTGCGTCAGTCTCATCTAATCCTTGAGCGCCACTATCCCACCAGAATACTGTTACTTCGTCGTTACCAAAGAAGTCGTATTCTAATTCAGCAGGCCATCTTCCTTTTTCACCCCAGGAGAACGACGAAGCAGTCGTATACCGTTCAGTTGGATCAGCAATGTTTAACCCTTCACGCCATTTGTCATATGTAAGGTCTGGCCCTATTCCTTGAATAATTGGATAGAACGTTGCTGGCCAAGGGTCAATAACAGCTATTGAATCATCTGCAGGTGCAGGCTCTCCAAAGAACCACTTATACCGATATGGAGCACCGCTTTTTAGCGGATTAGTCCGAACAGACAACGTAGTAATCCCGAAAGCATTGGCCCATTGATCTTGGTCATATGTTCGTGCAAAAACAGTTGTGTCTGCTAGAACGCTACCAATATGCACCCATTCAGGGAAGTAACCTTGGGCTGTTGCTTCACGTGTGAAATCGCGAGGAGCAATAGGATCAGAACTTAACAAAATGGATGTAACCCCAGCTGCTTTGAATTTCGAAATTGCTGATGCTGCGCTCTCTTGGAGTGTTGCTGGATCGAGTGCGTACGCTACTGTTTCAGCGATTTCAACTCCATTCTGTGCGAGCTGATTTTCGAATTCGTTGTTGTTCTCGACAGATGCTTCGCCGCTTTCAATGAATAACCGGCCGAACACTCTTTCCTGATTGTGGTAGTTCTCATCGCCAGCATATTCTGCGTTTTTCCCAGCGAGTTGCTTTGTAACATATTCCACTCCCATGAGAATATTTTGTTCTCCGCTCATTGAGAAAGTCCAACTAAGCGGATCGTTCTCTTTGTAGTAGTCAACTTGTTGGCTGGGACCACAGCCGAGGCAAGCAATCCCTCGTGAAACAAGTTCGTCTTCAAATGCGTTCGTTAAAGTTGGTCCATTCCAAACCATGAAAGGGTCGTATTCTTCTGCGATTTTGACTGCATCGGCGCGTGCTGAAATTGGATCGGCAATGTTTCCCGTGCCTTCGTAGAAGATGAGGTTGACTTTTCTTCCATAGGTTTCATAGTACGTTTCGTAATATTGGATTAAACCTCGCAAGCTAGCTTCAGCATCAGCATTCGTATCATCGTTAGCGATCGGCCCCGTTATGTACTGGAGAATGAAATCATTTTCCTGCCATCTCCAGTAGACAATATTGATGGTGTCTTCTGTTACCCCTTGTGCAGTTGCTCCCCCATTGTCTCCTACAAATGGGGCAAAGCATTCAGGGTTGCCAATAACTGGAATTTTTAAACGCCCTGTTTCTTCATCACACCGGTCTCCCCAGTCGATGTCTGTTATGCAACGAGTTTGCGCTTCTGAGAAGAACATCACACCAGGGAATAAATCGTCTCTAGCTTCAGAAGCAGTGGAGCAATCTTCATCTATTTCAGGGGCTTGAGATGTCGTATCTTCCTCTGCAGTTTCTTCATTTGTGCTTTGACTTGAGGATGATTCCTCAGTTTCAGATGTTTCAGAAGATGAACTTGTTTCAGCTACGTTGCTTGTTGCGTCGTCGCTACCTCCGCAGCTTGTTGCCAAAAGCGCTAGAACACTAAGCGCAGACACTAGGAGTGTGAAAGTAGATTTTCTGTAGTTTCTAACCTTGATTTCGTTTGAAATTACCTTTGAGTCCATGGTTGTCTTTTGTTTCATCTCTAACCCCCCGTTAGATGTGATTGGTATGGACATTAGTAGAAATATCCGAAGTTGGGAATTAAATCTCTCCGCTTCTTTGTATTGTTTCTTTTGACGACCCTAGATAGGAGGAAATAACCACTGGGTTTTCAAGCACCGTCTTTGGTAAGCCTTCAGCAATAATCGATCCGTGGTTCAGAGCTATGAAGCGGTCAGATAGCTCAGATAGAAGCCCTATGTCATGTTCGATTACGACAAGAGAGGACCCCATATCATTTCGTATTTTTTTAAGGACAGGCAAAAGTTGCTCAGCTTCCCTTTGTGCTATCCCACTTGATGGTTCGTCAAGAAGAACAACAGTGGGTTTGTGGGCTATCACGCACGCTAAATCAACCATTCTTCGTGTTCCGGTAGATAACTCACCTATGAATTTGTTTTCGTATGCTCCCAATCCCATGACATCTATTAACTCTGCTACTTGACCCTTGATGTGCTTTTCACTTTTCGCAACATGCGGGAGGTGCAAAGCAGCGGAGAAAGGGTCTTTAGATGTGATAAATCGTTCTAAGGCAACCGCAATTGTTTCTGCAACTGTTAAAGATGGAAAGAGGTGGGCATCTTGAAAAGATCTTCCGAGTCCTAATTTTGATCTTTCTGCCGGACTATTGGATGTTATATCTTGGCTCCCTAAGTGGATGCTTCCCGATTGGAGAGGGACAAATCCACTTAGTAAATCAAAGAGCGTTGTTTTCCCCGCCCCGTTTGGCCCCATGATTCCTAGGATTTCATTTTTATGAACTTTGAAAGAAACCGAACTTACAGCTCGGATACCTCCAAAGCTACGGGTAGCTTCTTTGACTTCAAGGAGTGAATCATTGCTTGCTTGTTCACTGATTTTTTCGCCAGTTCGTAAATCAATATTTTTTGTTTGGCTTAGGAAAACAGATCGTAATAAGTCAGGTCTATCTAGTAGATCTTGTGTGGAACCATCAAAGCGGATTTTTCCCTTTTCCATAAAATATGCTCTGTCGGCAATGGTTAGAGCGAGGTTCACTGATTGTTCAACGATGATTACCGCTGTTCCGTTAGCAGCGATTTGTTTGATAACGGGAAGAATTCTTTCGACCACGGCTGGAGCCAATCCAAGAGAAAGCTCATCGATCATTAGTACTCTTGGGGCGCTGTGAAGCGCCATGGCCAATCCCAGCATTTGTTGTTGGCCTCCAGATAAGTTTGCTGCTGGCTCATGCCATCGTTCTTTGATTTCAGGGAAAAGTTTTAAAGCTTCGTTACGCTCTCCACTTTCATTTTTAGTAGAAGATGGTGGGCTATTATCTGCTTGTTGCGTTGGGCTTAACCAACGCGAAGCAGCAATATTTTCTTTCACCGTTAAGTTAGGAAAAATAGCGTGCCCTCCGGGTAGCTGCGATATGCCCAGTGCTGCTATTTCATTAGGTGGTGCATGTGTGATGTCACGGCCATCAAGAATGATTGCTCCTCTATCGGCTTCTGTTACTCCAGAGATAGCTTTGAGGAGAGTTGATTTTCCTGCCCCATTTGTGCCTAATAAAGCAACAATTTCTCCTTCGGCAACATCAATATCTACACCGAATAAGACTTGCACTTTGTCGTAGCTGACTTGCACATCACGAGTTAAGAGAAGTTTGGCTTCACCTTTTTTCCTTTGCAGTGCGGCTTCGCTGCGCGCTCGAGCTGATGAGCGGACCTGATCTATGTCGTCAACGATTCCTTTTGCAGCTGAACCCATGATGAATGCGCCAATTGCAAGTATTGGGGTCATTAGAAGCATGCCTTGTCGTATTCCCCAGTTATCTCCAACCCATCCAACCAAAGGAAGGGCAAATAATCCAGGTAGTGCCCATAGGGACCCCATACTAAATCCCATAGATCTAGCGCGTGGAGGTATTGCTAACGAAAGCGCTGCGAGTAGTCCCGGTCCGACAATAGCAACTGAAAAGCTAATGAGAGCGCTGAAGGTTATGGCCATCCAAACCGCTGGTGATAGAGCAAGCCCTGCTGCGAGTGCAGACGTGAGAAAAGTGCTTGCTGCTAAGAAACGAACAATAAGAGCGGGATCTCTAGCTACGAGCTTAAGTCCTATTGAAGCTCCAATTGCTAATCCAGCTAATTGGGCAGGCTCAACGGAAGCTGCAATTACCCCTCGCGCTCTTTCATCTAAGTTAAAGACCTCTTCATAGAACAGAGACGATAATGTCCCGTATCCTACGACGGCGACGGCGACGAAAGGTAGCGCAGCAAATAACCGACGTAATGTTGCTACTTTCCAGCATAACCGCCATGCTTCTGTCATTGATGGGGGGACTTCAGCAAGGGCTGCTGCTTCTTTATCCGCTCCAGCTGCTTCTCTTTCAAATCGTCCTCGTATTGGTTCTTGTAGTCGAAATGCGAGAAAAGCCAGAATGAAAGTTGGGATGGCGAAAATAAGGAAAGGGACGCGCCAACTAAATGCGTATCCAAGTGTTCCAGCGAGTAAGGCTCCTAGGATTATCCCGACAGAGTTCCCAGCCCTATGGAATGAATAGACTGCTGGCCGCTGATTTGGCTTATACCAGTCAGCTAGTAGGGAATTATGCGTTGGGTCAATCACCCCTTTACCGATTGCTGAACCTGATCTCATGAAAGCTAAGAAAACAATTGATGAAGCAAGACCAGTCATAAAGGAAAATGAGGCCCAAGCAAGAGCACCAATGATTGCTAAGTGAACTCTGTTCATTCTGTCAGCTAATCCCGCTATAGGTACTTGAAGAGCAAGTGAAACAGCGATAACTACTGCTACCAGTGTGAGTAAACCTTGGAACCCAAGGCCGAATTCGTCGCGTATTTCTGGAGTTAGAATTGCAAATGCTGTTCTATCTAACTCATCGACAGCATTTAATCCGAAAAGGATGATAAGCGGGTAGACGGGACCGTCCCCGACGATGCGCGAAAATCTAGACTTCATCATTAGCCTCCTCGCTCGTAGGGGCAGGTATTGGAATTAGGTCATCTGCTACGAGGCTAGGGACGTCAATATTTTTTTTGATTGCAAATTGCTTTAAAGCTGAATCTCGCATTCGGTAGATAAGTGAACTTATACCTCCTGGCGCTATAAGTAAGACTGTTAGGATCCCGAATCCAGTTGCGAATATGCTCCAATCGCCTCTTAGCCACCATATGGTCCCGAAAAGGAAAAGCGATCCTAAGATAGCCCCTAGTGACGACCCGATTCCGCCGACGATTGCGGCAATGAATACCCGTATTGAACTTCCTAGCCCTGAAGAGTTCGTTACAGGGACGAAGGCTTGTTGGTGAGCCACGTGTAACGCTCCTGCGCAACCTGCAAGAAACCCAGCTATCCCAAAAGCCATTAATTTTGCCCGGATGACACTTATACCGAAAGCTCCAACTCCATGTTCGTTATCACGTAGGGCAAGAAGCACTCTCCCTGTTCTACTTTCTCGAAGTCCTTTGATAGCCAGCAACGCAACGACTAACGATATTGCAGTAATAAAATAGATGCCCTTTGTTGATGAATAATCAATACTTCCAAATATCGGAAGGCGTTCGACCCTATCTGAATATGATGGGACCCAATCAAAGAATCTTGTGTTCAGAAAATAACTGACCATAGCTAGTTCAAATGCAAATGTGGTTACCGCCAGGTACAGGCCTCGAATCCGCAATGCTGGAAGCCCAACGATTATTGCTAGCAGCGTTCCGAATAAACCAGAAAGGAAAATTGCTGCGAGAAGATCCCCATTCCATTCAACTATTAATTTTCCAGCGATAGCTGAACCGGTAAAAAAGAATGCCATTTGCCCGAGAGATATTTGGCCAGCCCAACCTGTGAGTACAACGAGTGAGAGCATAACAATTGCATATATGCAAAGAGCTGAGATACGAAGGATCGTTACCGTTCCAAACCAGTATGGGACGATCGCTAGAAACCCAATAGCTAAGATGACAAATACGTATTTTGCTATTCGAATTTCGGGCCTATTCCTCAACTCAGGTGGTATTGGTCGGGTTTCGCCCATAGCTAGAGCGTCTCTGATCTTCTCAAAGCGAGAAAAAGTTTGCGGTCGTGCAACGAGGGAAAGCAGTATCACGACAGCACACATTGCTGCCATAAGCGCTTTCCCGCGCATTGGGCTATCCGTATTCCAAAGAATTCCTTGCTGAAGGATCCCTAACATCATTGACGTTACAAGCACGGTTCTAAGGTCACTTAACTTGCCTGCGACTGCTGCAGTTAACGCTCTGAGGAAGAAAAGCACTCCAAGCTGCCCTCCTACTGGTAAACCGATAATGCTTGAGCGTAGAAATAAGGCGACAAAGGCAAGTAACGCTGCTAACGCCCATACGAAACTTTGTAATCGGCGAACAGGGATCCCTAACATTCCGGCCCTATCGAAATCTTCCGCTACAGCTCGAATGCCTACCCCTGTTTTGGTTCGCTGGAGAAAAATTCCGACAGCAAGGAGGATCAAGGGAACGACAATGAGAACTATGAGATGGTTATCGTTGAATCTGAATTTAGCAAAATCAAACTGTATATCTAACGGAGAATCGATGCGCTGACTTGTAACGCCACTTCCCCACCACCCTGGCATGAGAAGAGCGAACATAACTAGTATTTGCGCTAAACCGAGGGTTGCAACAGTGAGAACGAGACGAGGGCTTCTCGTGAATCTTCGTATAACGAGAAACTCTGAAGAAACCCCAAGGAGCAGTGACGCTATCAAGCCTAAAAGTAAAGCGACGAGATACGGAAATCCAGATTCGACGATTAGCATGACGGCGAGGATGGTGGGCAAAAGCCCTAGTTCACCTTGAGCAAAATTGAGAACCCGATTCGAGCGGTAAATGAGAACGATCCCTAATGCTACGAGGCTCGTTAAAAGCCCAAGAACTATTCCTTGAAGAACCGCCCCGAGCGGAGTCCGCCAAAAAATTTGTTGGATGAGAAGTATTAGCGCTGGGGGCATCAGCCAAGACATTGATTTGTAATCAACGTTATGTTTCTTTTCAATGGTTATCATCCCCCCCCTTCCCAGTCTGATTCCTAGTATTTGATTCTTCTCTAATAGTTTTGATGGTGTTCAACCTATTGTTTTTCAGGTTTCGTTCTTTTCTTTAAGATAGTTTTGCGCTGATTCCTTTGCATTTTGGTCAAGTCCAGCTGATGCGATGAGCATCTCTCCAACCCACTCTTTTTGAGTTGATGCTAAATCTTCAGCTGCGCTTTGTACTTGCAATTTAGTTGTATGGATAATTGTTTGTGGTCGTTTCCGAATAGCGTTTGCAAGTTGTGTTGAAGCTCGCTCTAGTTCTTCAGGAGCTACGACTTGGTTGATGAATCCTATTAATTTTGCTTCATCAGCGTTAAATGGCCTGCACGTCATAACAAGTTCTCTTGTCATAGCTGGGCCTATCTCGCGGACAAGGCGAGGTATTCCACCCCATGCGAGTGGGATACCTAAATCGACTTCTGGTATGGAAAATGCTGTACCGGTTGCAGCGATTCTGAGGTCGCAGGCTGAGACGAGCACTACTCCTCCACCGATACAATGCCCATGAACTGCCGCTATGGCTACAGCACGCATATTTTCAACCGCATCAGCCATTTGTTTTCCAAGAGCAGGTCCGTTTCGCCCTTTGGAGTTTTCATTTGTGAATTCTCGAAGGTCAAACCCAGATGAGAAAGCCCTACCTGCACCGTTGATGACAACGACGGCCGTGTTTTGCTGATCGAACCATTCTGTAGCTTGAACTATTTCTTCTAGTGATTGTGTTCCTAATGGGTTGAGTTTGTCAGGCTGGTTAAGCGTTAATCTCCCTATTCCGTCATCTTCACTAACAGTAAGTGTTTCAAATACCATTCGCCTATGTTGTCATAGTCCATAGATAAGTACCATATGGGGAGCAGATTATGGGCCGATTGGTCTTCCGTCTGCTGGGCGGTCAAAGGATCCTCTTCTATATGTGCTGGTTTGCATGCGCATGGGTTCGCTATCCATGACTTGTGTTCCATTGTGCACGCATACTCGTTCAATTATTTTCCATTCATTTTCACGTTTTTCGTACCTATCTAAATACCGTCCGAACCATGTATCTACGGTGTTTGTTCCTTCACGGCAAAGATGGGAGATATTATAAATTTCTCCTCGTGCGTGAATTCCATCATCCTCTAATGCAATTTGGTGGTTGTAGATGGAATGCATCGTCCATTTCCACCGTAAGTGAGCTTTCATGCAGTAATCAACGAATTCGTGAGCGTTGCCAACAAAATTTCCGTGGTCATCTGTTGCCTCTGGCCAGTACGCTGATTTCATTACTTCTGCGTCCAAACGGTCCACCCCATAGCAGTACCGCATTGCCGCTTCTCGAATCTGTTCTCTGTCAGATAGCTGTTCCGGTGTGTAGGTCATGTTTCTCCTCGTTCTACCGATATTCTTCCCTACTTTTCGTTTAGGTCAAAGATGAACGAACGAAATTCTTTCGCTAAGATCTATCAAGGGGGAAGTATGCCACGAATAGTGCTTGCGTTAAGTGTTTTGTTTTGCGGTTTGATCGCTTGTAGTTCAAATGAATCATCGTCATCTTCGACTGGTCAGGAGAATCTCACTGAAAAGCCAGTTGACAGTCAGGTAGAAGATAAGTCCGAAATTGAATCTATGACTACTCCCCCTGCAGAAGAGGCCCCTGATTCAGTAGAGGAAGAAGAGGAAACAGAAGAAGTCGAAGTCTCCAAACCAACAGGGATTCTCCGAGTAGCTTCAGAAACTTTTGACGCCAAGGGATTAGGTGGAGGAATTCTTCAACCACTTGGAGCTGCACCTCTTCCCGATGGTTTCACCGAAGTTGAGTTACTAGTTGCGGGTGAAGCTACGTCATATCGTTCCGATCTTCCTTTAACAAGTGAAGGCCACTGGGTTTTTAATGAAGACACCCAAGAGTTATACAAGACTAGGGTTCTAGTTCGTTTCCCACCCGCTGACCGGTTCAGCGGTGTGGTGGTATCTGAATGGATGAATGTCACTGCAGGCGTTGATAATAGTATTGATTGGGCGTTCCTATCGGAGGAGTTTGGCCGCGAGGGCCATGCCTTTGTTGGAGTTTCTGCTCAACTTGTTGGCGTGATGGGGCGAGATACCGGCCGTGTACCAGGTGGCTTGATAGACACGAGGGGACTGCCGATCCGTGATCCTGAACGTTACGGTGACCTTACCCACCCTGGCGACGCGTTTTCGTTTGATATATTCACTCAAGCATCGATAGCTGCTCGAGATTGGCTTATGAGCTTGTATGGGAAACAAGCTAACACGTTCATCGCTATGGGCCAGTCGCAATCAGCAGGATATTTGACGTCATATATAAATGGTATTGATCCGATCGTGAGGGTATTTGATGGATACCTTATTCATGGTCGTGGCGATGGCGCTCCTAACCCATCGACGGAAGGTGATCGGTTACCATCTGTTCTAATTCGCGATGATGTTGATGTTCCAGTATTCATTTTTGAAACTGAAACAGATTTAACAGTGCTGCGATATGCATCTGCCCGTCAGGACGATGCAGAGAATATTCGCACCTGGGAGGTCGCTGGAGCCGCTCACTCCGATACCTATTCTCTGGCTTACCCTAATGGGCTTCCACGAAGAGCGAATCTAGGTGCAGTAATCGGTTGCGAAAACTTGATCAATGATGGACCTCAACACGAAACCCTACAAGCAGCATTCCATCTGCTAAATAATTGGGTTACAACTGGAAATGCTCCGAGTTCATCTCCACGAATTGAACTGATTGAAGGGAAAGAAGTTGTTATAGCCCGGGATGCAATGGGAATAGCAATAGGTGGCGTGCGGACACCGCCAGTCACCGCTCCGCTTCGAATATTATCTGGAGATCCTGTAGCCACTGAGGGATTTTGTTTCTTATTTGGCGACACAACCGAATTAGATCCAGAAAGTTTAAATGATTTATATGGCTCCCTTGGCACATACGTGCAGCAGTTACAAGTAGCAGCAGCAGAATCTGTATCCAATGGGTGGTTATTGCAATCTGATGCAGACATTATGATTGAGGAAGAAACAGAGCGAGCTGTATCTTTAGGTCTTACTGGGTAGTGGCCTACGCTGAGTTAACCTACTTAATGAGGGAGAGCTATGGCTTTTATATTCGCAAATGTCGATGGTCGAAGTTCGTTAATTAGCGGCGGTTCATACTTTGATCTTGAACAGGTTTCAAATGGCGCCGTATCAGTTGATCCAATGGAAGCGATTCGGCATTCGGTTTTATTGCATGCATTCGCTGACCGATTAGATGATTATGAACCGTCAGGTCTAGTTGATGAAGTGAAGCTTGGCGCTCCGGTTCCTCAACCCCGTAATTGTTATGGCATTGGCTTAAATTACCAGTTGCACGTTGATGAAGCGTCGATGGAAACTCCTAACGTTCCAATGGTTTTTACAAAATTTCCTTCCTGCATCACTGGACCTGACGCTGATGTGATGATGCGAAGCAATCAATGCGATTACGAAGGTGAACTGGTGATCGTTATTGGAAAGAAGGGTAAAGATATCGCTAAATGTGACGCGTGGGACCATGTATTGGGTTTCACTGTTGGTCAGGATTTTTCTGACCGGAGTGTCCAGTTTAAAGATGAACCACCCCAGTTTAATTTAGGGAAGTCCTTTGATACGTTCGGCCCTATAGGTCCTTTCCTTGTGTCTATTGATACCTTTCACGATCCAGCCGATTTGGAAATTCTGACCAGAGTGAATGGGGTAATACGTCAGCGTGATCGGACTTCCAACATGATTTTTCGAGTGCCGGAACTCGTTGCATACCTTTCGACGATCACGTCATTAGCTAATGGCGATATTATTTTCAGCGGTACTCCTGAAGGCGTTGGATTCAGAAACGGATCGTACCTGCAAAACGGGGATGTCGTTGAGACAGCGATTGAGGGAATCGGGACGATGACAAACACGTGCGTTCGTGGAAGTGACTTTGTATAGAACCAGCTAGGGACAACTTCTTGATCTAGGATGCGGAAATGGAGTGACATGACAAAAAAACAATCGTGGTTTAGAAGAGTAAGAGCTAGAGGTGCTGCGGTTAAAGCCCTTCTAGAGAAACGCGCTGAAGAACGCGGCGGTGAACGTTTTTCTAGCCTTGATGATAATCCGTTTAAGATGTCTAATAGAAATAAGAGGTTTTCTACGTATCGTTCAGAAATAATTCATGGTGTGATGCTGAAACCCTTAGATAAATTCTTGGATCGTGAAGCTAGCGGTGAAGGAAGCGACGAGGGTTTACTAAGTGGTCTTTGGAGTTTTAGAGATGACGAAGACAAAGCGGAAGAAGTTGACGGAACCGAAAATAAGGACGGTAGCGTTGACAGTGATGGCGAATCTTGAGATAACGATCGAGTACTGCATCCCTTGAGATTACTCAAGTGACGCGGTGCGCGTCGCACACGAAATCATGAACGAATGCCAACACCGAATGGTTTCGCTCACGCTCCTCCCTGGAGATAAAGGTATTTTTGATGTCAAAGTGAACGGAACCCTCATTTACTCAAAGCACGCGACGGGGCGGTTCCCTGAACCCGGAGAAGTACACTCCGAACTCCATAAAACCATCACCTAACGCATTCAAATGTCAAAGCTTTGTGCTTTATTGTGCTGCGACGACTCCCTGGCCACACTGCAAACTTAGCGGAAATAGAACACTGAAATAATTAATGCAGTGTTAACTTCAGAGAAGGGCACAATTCGCAATAGCAATCTATGATTACATTCAATGGGTACTAAACAAAGGAGATTCCATGCCTCATTACATGATTACTGGTTCATACAACTCTGATGGAGCGAAAGCGTTAATAGCTGAAGGTGGAAGCCACCGGTTAGAACAAGCCAAAGGCCTTATTGAGTCTCTAGGCGGAACACTGGAAGCCATGTATTTCGCGTACGGCGCTGACGATATTGTCGGAATTTGCGAAATGCCTGATGCTGCTTCTGCAGCAGCGGCTTCTTTAGCCGTGTCCTCCTCTGGAACAGTGAATGTTCAGATGACGCCTCTATTGACAGCTGATGAGCTAGATGCCGCTTCAGGTATCGTACAAAACGCGCAATACCGAGCACCTGGGCAATAGCAAGTGTGGGAGGGATCCGCTAGGTCTCCCTCCCACATTGTTTTCTGATTTTTTATTTGAACACAGAAAGCTGATTTTCCGTTATTTTTAACAAAGTTGCTTGCGATCTGTTTCAAAATTCATCGTAACGTTCGTTTGTTTCTACTTTTTTTCAGGAAAGTTAATTGATTCAAAACACCGAATCTATACTGAGGGCCACTATTGTTTCCCTTATAGGAGGCTTCAATGATCTTTCATGTTTACCATTATCACAATGAACTCACATGCCCCATTAACGACACCGATTTGTTTCTCGACTCGTTTGGATCTGTTGTTGATTCACTTGAAGCAAATAATGTCGACGTCATCGGCGCATGGATTGATGGCCCTGGCCATAAATCGTTCTATATTATTGACGCTGATTCGGCAGATGATATCCATAACGGGCTGCACCCTATCATTGCAAGGGGCACAGCAGTGATAACTCCTGTTGCTGATCTTCAAGAGCGTTCCAGAGAGGTAGCAGAAGGCCGGTAGAGTCATGGCGACCTTAGTTAAATATTCAACGGACACTAAGGTGTCATGAATATAGGAATACTTACTGGCGGCGGAGACTGTCCGGGATTAAACGCTGTTATTCGAGCTGTCGTTCGTAAAGCTGAGAAACATTATGGAACGACTGTTTTCGGTTTCCATGATGGGTGGAAAGGAATACTAGAAGAACGATACGAAGAACTAACTATTGAACGCATGCGCGGTACGTTACCTCGAGGCGGAACTATTCTTGGGACAACCCGCGACCACCCCTACATGATCGATAACGGAACTAAAATCGTCAAAGACGTGTGTGCTCGCCTAAACATTGATGCGGTGATCGTCATCGGAGGTGAGGGCACGCTTTCATGCGCTCTCGAAATTCAAGAAGATAACGTTTTGAACGTTGTTGGCGTGCCTAAAACCATTGACAACGATATTGGAGCAACAGAAATGACATTTGGTTTTTCAACAGCTGTTGATATTGCCACTGAAGCCATAGACCGTCTCCATACAACCGCGGAATCACATGACAGAGTTATGGTCGTTGAAGTCATGGGACGCCATGTAGGCCACATCGCTACCTGGTCAGGAATGGCCGGAGGAGCGACAATCGTCCTCATACCTGAAGAGAAGTTTGACATCAATCTCGTTGCTGAATCCCTAGTTCGTCGGCACGAAGCAGGCCGTTACGCTTCAATTGTTGTCGTAGCAGAGGGAACACTCCCAGAGGACGGAACAATGGAAATTCGTGAACCCAGTATTGATCAATATGGGCATCAACGTTTAGGTGGCATTTCAAATGTGATAGCAGAAGAAATAGAAAATCTGACTGGTTTCGAAACACGCGTCACAGTCCTTGGGCATGTCCAAAGAGGCGGCTCTCCAAATCCATTTGATCGGGTGCTGGGTACAAGATTTGGCATTGCCGCTATTGATGCAGTGCATAATAAGGAATATGGAAGCATGGTTGCTCTCCAAAACGGAACCATCGTAAGTGTCCCACTTCAAGAGGCAGTAGGTTCACTTAAGAAAGTGAGTCCGGAAATGTGGAGTACAGCAAAGAACTTTTTCGCCTAGGCTGTTCGCTCCGCTGGTTCTAAATCACCAAACTCTTTGACTACATCAATAATGTTGAGAGGAATATGGCCTGAATGCAATTCAAGCGTGAAGAGAATTTGAATAGGCGTAGCGGTTTGTTCTATTTGAACGAGGAGCACAGACTCTGTTGGTTTTCCGGAATCAACGAGCACCTGTATTAGTCCTTCTGCTTCACTGACGTAGATGACATCTCCTATCTCATGGCATGTATTAAGAATCGCAGTGAATGGATCGGATATCTCTGCGAAACGAACAACACTTGATGATTTTTCCTCCTCGATTTTTTGCTTCATATCAGGAAGGTTTTTTCTTCCATTGTCTGTCGCCCCAACAAGCGTTGCGTATGCTGCATTCAAAGAAACAATGAAACCGTCATCAGTTGCATCTCTTGATGTGTCAGGGTGCGCAGCGAGAGCTTTTGCACGATACAGGGACTTGATCTCTTCCCACGGTGTGTTTCGAGTAGCGCCTATAAGCCGCAGTGATTCGTCAATATTTGCTTGATTCAAAAGTATCTCTAGTCTTCGGAAGCGGATTTACGACTGGGTTGGTAATTCATTGCTAATTCAGTTTTCTCATCTCCAGCTATTCGGGTATGCCACATGCGCCTAGGTTCACTCATATCGTATGGTGTCACTCTATGCATGAGTCGTCGATTATCCCAGACCACTGCATCACCCTCGTCCCAGTCATGAAAATAAGTTCGTGATTCGTGCGTTGCGAACGCATTAAGTTCATCAAGAAAAACCTCCGATTCGTTAGGTTGCATACCAATGATGCCATGAGCATGTCTTCCGATAACTAAATTAGGTCGTCTCGTTTCTGGATGTTCTTTTACAAGCGGCCGGAGGGGCACATCCTGATCATGGAAACCATAATAGTTGTATGTTCCATCATCGTTCTTTTCGTTGGGTAGATACCCGTCTCTTCCTTGGCTGTAATAGTAGGAATGAAAAGCGACGAGCGTGTCAATTTTTTCTCGCTTCGCTTGATCTAACGCTTCATAGGCAGCCCTCATGTCAGCCCATCCTGTTAAACCCCCAGCGGTAGGGATGATTTCGGCTGAGAAAACAGCGCCTTTCGCTTGAATAGGCATATACGTACTGTCATGATGCCAGCCTTCGTTTCCGCGGATGACTTTTACGACATCGTCATC
>MDSW01013350.1_pt1 | contig 16944 bp, 10 predicted proteins | sample 811171 | NCBI WGS metagenome assembly MDSW01 (sample SAMN05326641, study PRJNA326480) | marine metagenome | isolation source: seawater | place: Atlantic Ocean: North West | collected 2012
CCCTCACCGCCGAGCGCGCGCGCGCGGCGGCGGCGGCGGCGCGGGAGCCGCGGCGGCGAATGAAAGCCGCGCGGAGGGAGAGGCAGAGGGTGAAAAGGGAGGAGCGGCTGGGCGCGGAGGCGCGCGCGGGGGGCGCGGGGTGGGGGAGGTGGCTCGCGGACGTGAACGCGTGGGTGGCGAGCGTCGTCGCGCCGCCGCCGGAGAGCGGAGAGACGAAGAGAGCGGAGAGGGGCCGAAAATCCGACGACGACCTGTGAAACGAACCACCTCTAGCTAGAGCTCGTAGGATACCCGGTTCTACGTCGTCTACAGACTGCTACACATCTCCTCTTCCGTCAGACTACTCCAGAGCTCGTCTCCCGTCGCTTCTTCTTCCTCACGAGCTCCCAGAGCTTCTCGTGGCCGCCCTCGAAGGGTTTGACGTCGACGATTCGCCTCACCTCCCACCCGCGCTCGAGCTCGTCGAACGCGCGCGCGTCCCCGTTCACCCCGCCCCGCCCCTCCCCCACGAACAGCACCACCTCGCCCCCGTACGCCCGCAGGCACCGGGGCAACAGGTCCCCCTCCGGATACACGAGGAGCAAGGTTCGATTCTCGCGGCGCACGCGCCACGAGCGGAGCGCGGATTCGTTCCCGACCCGCACTCGCCCCCGAGGCGAAGAAGGCGGCGGCGAGGACGACGAAGACGCGAGATAGTTCTCGTCGGCGTCGCCCGGGATCGCGGATTGGTCGTCGTAGGCGAGGACGTCGACGCCGCGGCGCTGGAGCTCGCGCTGCCAGAGCCCGCGCCCCGCGCCGATCTCGACGATCGGGGCGTGTTCGGCGATGACGTCCAGGGCTCCGTCGGTCCATCCCACGCATCCGTATCGGCGCACGAACGCGTCGCGCTCGCGCTCGGCGTCCGCGCGGCCCCACGTCAGGGCGCTCGTCTCCGCGCGGACGCGGTCCGCGAGGCGCGCGAACCGGAGCCGGGCGCGCTCGAGCGCGGCGGGGTCGCGGGCCGCGTTTCGCGCCGCGGCGTCCACCTCGGCGCGCGCGGAGGCGATCATGGGGGAGACGGTCGCGACGTACGTCGCGAGCTTCCGCTCGCGAGCGCGACGCTCGCGGATCGCGCGCTCCAGCGCGGGGTACGTGAAGGGGGAGTCGGCGTGGGAGGCGTCCGAGCGCGCCGACCCGACCGCGGCGAACGCCGCGGTGGCACACGCGGACGCGCGGAGCGCCGAGCGGCGGAACATCCCTCCCGAACCGCGACGGGGTGGGGACGAGGAGGGGAGGAGGGGACGAGCGCGCCGCGGAGTGGACCACCGCGCGCCCGAGGGAGACAGCCTCCGCGAGGGCATCAATCGACAGACTCGTCCGTTTCGGCACTTTCCGAGACCACGCGCCAGCTTCTCCGGTATAATCTCTGCACAGATTCGGCCGAATCGTCGCATTCGCCGGCGCGCGCCGCGCTCGGGGCGGGTGGCTCCGGCGCGCGCGCGGACGGGTGCCCCCGCGACGGGCGGACCACCGTCCGCACCCCGCACCGCGCGTTCGCGCTCGTGCCCTCCCCCCTCGCGCGCGCGCTCCCCCCCCCTCGCGGGCTCCTGCGCGTCCGTCCGCGGGTGCCGTCTCGCGATTCCCCGTCGCGCGCGTTCCCCCCCGATCCCTCGCCACCATGGGCGCGGCGTACAGCCTCGCGTCGCGAGCGAAGCGCGGCGCGAAGGCGTACGTCCTCCGCCCGTTCAAGCGCCGCGGGTATTTCCTCACGCGCGCGGAGTACAAGGAGCGCCACCCGAGCTACTACGACAAGGTGGACAGCGACGCGTACATGTTCGAGCCCGAGGCGCTGATGCGCCTCAAGCTGAACCACAAGGACCACTTCAGGCGGCTCCGCCAGAAGCTCCTCGCGTCGGTCGAGGACGACGTCGCGAGGGCGCGGTACCTCGAGCGGTACGCCGCGCGCGTCGCCCGCGCGAACGCGAGAAAAAACCACGCCTCCCCGGCGCGCGCGCGGTTCGACCCCGCCGGCGCCTCGCGCGCGAACGCGGGATTCGTCCCGGGCGCGCGAACCGCGAGTCTCGACGCGTTGCCCCCGGGCGCCGTCCCCGACGCCCGCGAGGTGGCCCTCGGCCGATTCGACCCGTCGGACGAACACACCTGTTCGAGACGCGAGTCAAATTTCCCGTCGGACGACGACGACGACGATGCGTTTTTTCACCATCATGGTCGCCGCTCTTCGCCCCGCCCCCCCCCTCCCTCCGTTTCTGACGCCGTCGGGACCGCCGTCCCCGTGCGCCTCGCGTTCCAGCGCCTCGAGCCGTCCGGCGCGTGCGCCGAGTACGACGCCTCCGAGGGCGTCTCGCGCTGGCGCGAATACGTCGACGCGGAGGAGGCGAAGATTCGGGACTTCGTCGCGGCGGACGTCGCCAAGCGACGCGCGAAAGACTCGATGATGCGCAGACACTACAGGCGCACATACGGGATGTTCGGCCGCGCGTACGAGCCCCCGCCGCTGCCTCGCTGGATGCGCGACGCCGAGGGCCTGCACGAGAACGCGCCGTGGCGGAAAGGGCGGCGCGCGGCGGCGAACGTCCGCGAAGCCGTCGAGGGGTTCGACGAGACGCTCAAGAGGCGCACGCTCGAGTGGTGGGGCGCCGTCGACCTGCGCCAATCCGCCGCCGAGCGCGAGGCCAGGGCGTTACGAGCGGCGAACGAGGCGTTCGGGGAGGCCTCGGGCGCCGAGGTCGTTCGGAGCGGCGCGGGGTTCTTCCTGGGCGGCGCGAAACCCGGGGGGCACGCGGGCGGAATCGACGCGTCGCTCAAAGATCGATGGAGCGAGGAGACGAAGAGCGTGCCTCCCGGGATCGTCTCGGACGCCATCCGAAGCGACCGCGACGCGTACAGGAAGGCCAGGCTGTACCGCGAGAAGGTCGCGGCGGAGAGGCAGGCGATCAGGGACGCGGCCCAGGCGGAGGCGGAGCGCATCGCAAGGGAGACGAGGGCGAGGGAGGAGGCGGAGCGCCAGGCGAAGAGAGCGGCGGCAAAGGCCGGGGGCGGGAGGTTTACTAATGCGGGAGTCTCCAAACTTGAGCAGTTTTTCACGACGGATTTAGATCGACGTCTCGGCTCTTTCTCGCGCGAAGGTCTGTTCGTCGTCGCTCTCGCATCAGAGCTTATCAGAGCGACTCAGAGCTTCCCGATGGCGTCCAGGATCTGGGTGGTGTGCGCCGGGGTCTTGACGTTGGCCATGCTCCCGTCCCTCTCGAGCCAGTGGCCGACGACGACGCCCTTGTCGTCGATGAGGAACGTCTGGCGGTCGCTGAATTTCCCGAGGATGGGGATCTTGAGGTCGGCGCCGTAGGACGCGCTCACGGCGCCGTCGCCGTCGGAGAGGAGCTTGAACCCCAGACCCTTCGCGGTGCAGAACTCCTCGTGCTTCTCGAGGGGGTCCATGCTCACGCCGACCACCTCCGCGCCCTTGGCCTTGAAGTCGCCGAGGGCCTGGTTGAAGCGCTCCGCCTCGATCGAGCACCCCTGGCTGAAGTCCTGATTGTAAAAGTACAGCACCGTGTACTTGTTCTTCCCGACGACGTCCGCGAGGGCCACGGTGCCGCCGCCCGTGCTCGGGAGGGTGAACGCGGGGGCGGTCGCGCCCACGTCGAGGGCGCGCGCGGGAGAGGGGGACGCGAAGAGCGCGACGGAGGCGGTCGCGCCCAGGAGCGCGTCGCGGCGAGAGAGGGACCCGGGCGCGGAGGACGCCCCGGACGCGCGCGTGACGATCGCGGCGCGGCGCGCGGGAGCGGCGCGGGCGGCGCGGGGGACGCGCGCGGGGACCGAGGCGGCGGACTGCGTGAGGGCGAACATCGCGAGGACCTTCGGGCGAGGGGAGTGGAACGTCGGGCGCGTGGCCGAGTGTGCGGACCCCGGGGGGCGGGGGGCGAGGCGGGTGATGACTTATCGTCGTCGTCACCGGTTGGACGATCGACGGCCCGGGCGTGACGTGCCACGTGTCGTTCCGGTGGCAGTAACTTATTCCGACGACACGATCTCGGAGTGGGCACACGGCCCGCGCGCGCTCGCGGTCGCGCCGCGGTCGCGCCGTGAACGAGCATGCCGCCGACGCGCGTTCGCGCGTCGCCCGCGCCCCCCCCCGCGCTCGCGTCGCCTCCGCCTCGCGCGCCTCGCGTCGCACCCGGCACCGCCTCGCGCGGCGTCGCGCGGGGTGCCGCCTCATCATCCGGACGACGCGCGCGCGCGACGCCTCCCGGGGCGTCGTCGCGTGCCCCGGGGGCCCCACCGAACGACGACGCGGGAGCGACGACGATCACACCCGCGGCGCTCGCGGCCGCGCGCGCCGCCACCGTCGTCGTCGCGCCGCACGTCCGCGCCGCGCGCGCGAATAACAACCCGGTCTCGCGCCTGTTGGCGCCATTCACGGCGTCGAGCCGCCGAGGAAGCGGCGTCTGCGTCTCCCTGGACGACGGGAAAACCGTCGCCGTCGTCACCGCCGCGCACGTCGCGTGCCTCGCGGGCGCCAAAAACCGCCTCGAGGTCCGATTCGAATCCGCCACGGGCGAGAAAAAGAGAACCTCCCTCACGACGCGGCTCGCGAGGGTCGCCGCCGTGCACCCCGACCTCGACCTCGCCGCGTTGGCGTTCGTGGACGACGAACCGCTCCTCGAACGAGACGATCCGCCCTCTCATCGACGCCGCGGAAACCAAATGATGCCAGAAAAACCGGTCGCCCCGCCGCCGACTCCGCCGTGGATGCCGCTCTCGAGCGACCCCCCCGCGGTGGGCGACGCGGTGGTGGCGCTCGGGTACCCCATGCTCTGGTCCGCGGCGTTTTCTGAGGCTCTGAAACCGCCCGAAACCGAACGCGAGCGGTTCGGCAACCTCCACGCGACGCGCGGGCGCGTGTCGGCGACGAGCGCGTGGCGGGTCCCGGCGGAAAAAAAGCGTTCCGGGGAAAACACCGCCCTCGACGCGTCCGGCGTCACGCACTGTCTTCACTCCGCCTGCGTCGCCTCCGGCGCGTCCGGGGGGCCGCTCGCGAACGCGCGGGGCGAGGCTGTGGGGGTGCATTCCTTCGGCGACGCGTTTTACGGCGCGACGCGAGACGTCGCCGTCCTCTGCGACGCGGCGACGTGCGCCGACGGGTTGGGGTTCGACGCGCGCACCGGCGCGGCGCCGGCGGGGGAGGTTTGCGCGGAGGCGTACGCGACGAGACGCGTCAACGAAAACATCGCGCGAACCTCGGACCCGGCGCTGAAGCAGATGTGCCCGGAGCTGAGCGAGGCGCAGAGAAAGGCCTGGATCCTCTAGCGAACCCTGGGTGGCCACGAGAATCACAGCGTGGCTCGCCGGCGGCCACACGGGATCTGAGATCATCTCGAAACGAACGCGGTTCCGGTCGCTCTCGCGCGCCCGACGTCGATGTAATGGTCCTCGTCGTCCGTCCCGACTACTCCCCTCCCGCGTCCGGATCGCTCTCCTCCCCTCCCGAGCCGCTCGCTTCCCCACCCCCTTCCCCCGCGTTCCACGTCCTGGTCCCGTCGTAGTGCACCCGCGCGAGGTAGAGCCCGTGCGCGGGCGCCATCGGAAACGCCGCGCCGGGATCCCTGGCGCGCAGAATCGCCTCGACGTCCGCCTTGTCGATCTCGCCCAGCCCCGCCGCCACGAGCGTCGCCGTCATGAGCCGCACCTGGTGGTACAGGAACGAGGGCGCGCGGAACGTCAGAACCACCTCCGAGAAACCACCACCGGCGCTCCCTATAGCTCCCTCATCGTCGTCCGAGTCCTCGTCGTTACTGGCTCGCGCCGCGTCGTCGCGGGGGAAGCGCGACGGGTCATCCTCCTCCACCGCCACGAGGGACAGGTCGTCCTCCGCGGGTACGCCCGGGCCGGCGTTCTCCCCCGGGACGGAGGAAAACCCCTCCGGGCGGAACCCGGGCTCGTACGCGCTCCACTCCCCGCGCACGGCCTCGACCCTGACCTCCGTCAGCGTCCGTACGGGGCTCTTCGCCTGGCACCCGGCGGCGCGGAAGGAGGAGAAGTCCACGTCGGCGCCCGCGAGCGCCTCCGCCGCCAAACGCATGCGCGTCACGACGTCTCGTACGCGAAGGACGCTCTTTCGGTTCGTTTCAGTTCGTTCGGTTCGTTCGGTTCGTCGGTGCTTCTCGGGTCTGAGCCCTTCGGTTCGGTGCTTCTCGGGTACCTTTCCTCTTCGGGCTCGGCCTCCTCCGGCGACGCGTTCGGTGGCGAGGTGCCACACGCGTCCGATCTCGTGCACCGGCGGCGGGGCCTCGGCGACGCGGACGCGGTACCTGTACGTTCTGGCGGTGGCGCAGAATCGCGCGTGGAAGGTTCGGGGGCACACGCGCACGCACGCCTCCACCCTGACGTCCTCGCACCCCTGGCGCTTCAGGAAGTGGTTCAGCGCGCTCTTCACCGACCGCGCGAGGTGCGGGGGCGGGGGCTCGGAGGTCGGCTCGGAGGTTCGGCGGCGTTCGCGCGCGATGTCGACGTGCGCGGTGGCGTCCAGGGCGTGCACGCCCGCGTCCGTGCGCGAGGAGCCCGTGGTTCGCGCGATTTGCGCGGCGGGGTCGGCGGGGCCACCGGACCTCGCCGGGGGCGCGCCCAGGAAGCGCGCCAGCGCCGCCTCCACGCACCCCTGGACCGTGCGCGCCTTCGCCTGGCGCTGGAAACCGTGGAAGTTCTTGCCGTCGTACGCGACGCGAAGGAGGTACCGCGCGACGACGGGCGCGGCGGACGAGGCGCCCGGCGCCATCGCGCCGGGGGAGGGCGGCGGCGAATCGCGCGACGAAGAACGCGCGGGGGGTCCCCCGTCGGACGCGGCGCGACGCGACCTGGGGCCCGAACGTCCGGGGTCGGATTCCGCGCGGCGCTTCGACCCCGAGCGATCCGCGGTCATGCGCCGACGAACGCCGAGAACGTCGCGCGAGCGACACTGCGGCAGACGTGCCGACGAGGGCGAATATTGGCGACGACGACGAGACCACACGGACCGAGTCGTAGTCTCATGTTTGCAATATTTGCGGGCGCGGCGGAAAGTAGTATCGTGTGCCTACGCGTGTCTCGCGGACTCTCATCACCCCTTCGCGTGGCGCCCCTCGCGCCCGCCCGCTCCTCCCGTCGTCCGTCCTTCCGGAGAGGAGGTCGGTCCCCTCGCTCGCGTCACGTGATCATCGCAGATCACTCCTCGAACTTTCCGAAGACGACCGAGCTGTTGTGTCCCCCGAACCCGAAGCTGTTGCTGAGCGCGACGCGGACTTTAAACTCCTGCGCCTCGTTGGGGACGACGTCGAACTTCACCCCCTCCTCCGGCTCCTCGTGGTTGATCGTCGGGTGCACCGCCCCCACGCGGATGCTCTCCAGGCACGCGATCGCCTCGAGCGCGCCGCTCGCCCCGAGCTGGTGCCCGAGCATGCTCTTGGTGCTGTTCAGCTTGAACGTCGACGCGTCGCGCGCGCCAAACACCTCGTTCACCGCCGCCACCTCGCACAAATCCCCGACGGGCGTGCTCGTCCCGTGCGCGTTGACGAGGTCGACGTCGCCAGCCTCGACCCCCGCGTCCGCGAGCGCCGAGCGCATGCACAGGATCACGTCGCGCCCGTCCGCGCGGGGGCTCGTCAGGTCGTACGCGTCCGTGCTGATCCCTCCGCCGAGGTACTCCGCCAAGATTCTCGCGCCGCGCTTTTTGGCGTGCGCGAGCGATTCCATCACCAACACCCCCGCGCCCTCGCCCATCACGAACCCGTCCCGGCCCTTATCCCACGGCCTCGACGCCGCGGTCGGGTCGTCGTTGCGCTTGGAGAGCGCCTTGCACGCGATGAACCCGCCGAGGCCCATCGGCGTGACCGCCGCCTCCGCGCCGCCGGCGAGGATGACATCCGCCTGGCCCGCGCGGATGTGCTGCGCGGCGTTGATGAATTGGTAATTGCTCGTCGCGCACGCGGTGTTCACGGCGTAGTTGGGGCCGCGGAACCCCAACTCCGCCTGCATCCCCAGGATCGCGCCGGACATGTTCGTGAGCATGTAGGGGACGGTGAACGGGGAGACCTTCTTGATGCCCTTCGTGGTCAGGGCCACGACGTTATCCTCGTACACCTGCATCCCCCCCATCGCGGAGCCGAGCAACACCCCGCACTTGGTCTTGTCGAGGGCGTCCAGGTCGTCGCCCCAAAGGCCCGCGTCCCTGAGGGCGCGCTTCCCCGCGCACACCGCGTACTGGTGCACCTTATCCATGCGGCGGACCTCCTTCGGGGTCAGGTCGGCGCCCGGCGCGAGGTCAAGGATGGGCGCGCCGATGCGCGTGGGGAGGTCGTCGAACACGCCGGGCCGCCACGCGGTGAGGTCGATGACCCCAGACTCGCCGCGAAGGAGCGAGTCGAAGAACGCCTCGCGGTCGTTGCCCGCGGTGCTCACGACGCCAGCGCCGGTGATGACCACGCGCTGGTCGTCAGGGAGCGAGGAGGCGGCGCGGACCGAGAGGAGGCCGCGCGCGCGGCCGCAGGGACGCGCGCGGCGGGAAATCGTCGGGACCCGAACGCCGTAGAGCGCGGTGGCGGTGACGCGGCGGGACCGGGCGGGGGCGAGGCCGGCGCCGATCGGCGCGGTGGGCGTCGTGACCGTCGCCATCGATGTGAGCGCGGGGGAATCGAACGCTCGACGGGGCGATGCGCGAGAGCGCGCGTGAGCCGGAGAGGGGCGGGCGACGATGTGGCGATGGCGAGACAAGATAAGCCCCGGCAGGACCGAAAAGTCTACTGACAGATGAGTGCGCAAATCGATCTCCGCCCTTCCAAGGCCGCCAAGTGGCGAACACTCCACTGAAGTCGTTGAGTCTCCAGCTATCGATGCCTCGTCGGCCCAGCGCTGCGATGACCAAAAAAAAAATCTCGCCTCGCCCTCGCCCCGTTCCGACTTCGACTCCTCCTCGACTACTTCCTCCTCTCCCACCCCCCCTTCTTCTTCTCGCTTTTCTTCCCCCCCCTCCCGGCGCCCCCTCCTCGCCCCTCCTCCCCTCCGTTCTCCTCCTCGGCGACGATGGTCACCGTCCCCGCCGCGCCGTCGGCGGTGAGTCCGAACATCCCCGGCGGCGGCGGCTCATCCGCCCCCATCTCGGCCAGGTCCACGTCCATGCGCTCGCCGTCCGCGCCCTCCGTCCACACCGCCATGCTCCCGTCCGGGTTGCTGCTCATGTTGAGCTTGTAGTACACCCCTGGCTCCTCGTCGTCCGGGACCAGCACCTCCAGCCCGCCCGCGTCGGTGACGCGCATGCGCCCCTCGAGAAACGCCGCCTCGAGGTCGTCCGCCATCTCCTCGCCGTCCTCGGGGCGGCCGATCGCGGAGGCCAACTCGTGGCCCATGAACCGAATCGCCGCGCGGAGACCCTCCGCGAGCTCGCGGAGCTCCTCCTTCGCGCTCGTCGCGGGGCCGGACCTCTTGCGCAGGAACCAGAGGAACAGAACGCCCAGGGCGACGCCCGCGACGCGGCGCCAGAACCGCCTTCGCCTTCGCCGCCTCGCCTGAACCCTACACGCCTCCCCGCACCGCGCCAACAAACCGACCATCTGCGCCTCGAGGTCCCGCCGCGTCCTTTTCATCGTCGCCTCGCTCTCCTCGGTCAGCATCTCGTTGAGGTGGCCCGAGCTCCGGTCGTTGAACCCCGCGGAGACGCCGTTGAGGGAGACGACCGCTCGGAGTCGGTCGGCAAGTCTGGATCGCTCGAGCGCGGCGCGCTCCGCCTCGACGCGGCGTCGCTGCTCGGCGGGATCCATCGACGCGGACTCGCCGCTCTCCGCCTCGGCGCGGACCGCGGTGACGACGCGCATCAGGATCTCGTGCGCGGCGGCGACCTTCTTGAACTCGGCCTCGGCGGCGGCGCGGCGCTCGGGCGGGTGCTTGTCCGGGTGGGCTCGGAGCGCGGCTTTGCGGTACGCCACCTTGAGGACGCGATCGAACCCGCGCTCGTCCATCGGGACCTCGTCGAGGACCAAGCCCAGCCGGGCGCACTCCGCCTCGAGGTCCCACACCGGGGTCCCGCTCTTCTCCAGAGCCTCCGCCTCGTCCAAAATCTCGAGGTAATCCGAGCGGGGCATCGCGACGAGGCGAGGGCGACGGCGAGGGGCGCCGACCCGCCGCGACGAGCGCCCGCTACGGCGCGACCGGCCGCGACGCGCTCGCCGCCGATGCCCTAAAACCTGCGGCGAGGCGCGCGGGGCGGCGACCGCCGGGCGCGCGCGAGGTGCGAACGCCGAGGGACGACCGCGGCACGGGTCGCGCCTCCGAGGCGGGATCGAACGCCGCGGGCGCGCGTCGAGGGCTCCCCGGGCGGCGGAGGGGGTGCCGTGCCCGAACGAGTAGTCCCACGATCGCGCCGTCGTAGAGCAAAAGGGGAGGGAAGAGACGAGAGAAGCGTGTCGTGGCGTGGTGCTGCTGCTCGCTCATGCCCGAGAGACTCGGCGGGGACGGAAATCGGTTTGATCCCCCTCTTCAAAAAGTTGAACACTCGGTGAACACACGTGACGGGTTCCCGCGGCCGGTATTGATCTCCGAGATTTGATCGGCGATCAAAAGAGCTTTTCCTTTCAATCCCGCTCGTGAGATTCGATCGCGCCGGGCTCGACCGCGCGGCGCGCTCGACGGTTCCCGAACCTACCGCGAGGCGCGAACGACACCCGCGCGTGGCGGGAAAACTCCCGGACCGGCCTCGTGCGGACACCGTTTCCGCGCGCATTGGCATTCCGCTCGGGCGCGCCCGCACGCGACGCGACGCGACGCGTGCGGTGACTCGCGCGCGATGACGGAATCGACGGAATCGGGCGGTCGCGACGGCGCGGCGCGGGCGAGCGGGTCGGGGGAGATCGTCGAGGCGGCGAGCGGCGCGGGGGCCTCGGGGTCGGGGCGCGCCGAGCGCGGGGACGGGTTCGGGAGGGACGGCACGAAGTCGCTCGCGCAGGTGGCGTGCGATTTGACGCTCGCGGAGAAGGTGGGGTACGCGCTCGTGGCGCTGCCGATGCTCCCGCTCATCGTCTCCCTCGGGCCGTTCCTCGCCGCGGTGTACTGCATGGAGTCTGACAACAAGAAGTACCACCGAGGTGCGTCGCGCGCGCGGGTCCCGCCCCGCCTCCCGCCGCGGGTCGTGCCCCCGCTCTTTTCCCCGTCCAATAAGCGTCGTTCGCGCGAAAGGTCGTGGATGACCGTGAAAGGTCGCGCGCGCGACGCGACGCGCGCCGCGCGCGCGCGCGCGCCCACCCCCGCCCCGCCGGCGATTCCGGCGCGCCCGCGCACCCCACGAACGCGCCCCCATCGCCCTTCCCCGACTCGCGCGCTCACGCGGCCCCGTCCCGCCCCCTCCCCCCCCCGCGTCGTCCAGACCCGTCCCCGGACGAGCTGGCGCAGTACCGCGGCGAGTCGATGAGCGCCGCGCACAGGCTCGGGTCGACGCCGTTCATGATCCAGCACGAGGACTCGGTCAAGGGAAAACGCCGAACGCCGAAACTCAAGAGCGGGTCCGTCCCGTCGAATCGAGCGAACGAGATGTGGGAGCGCAACATGGCCGAGAGCAGCGGCTCGGACGGGAGCCGCCCGACGAGCCGAGGCGGAAGCGCGAGGGCGGGCGAGGCGTTCGTCGAGGAGGGGGAGGACGCGCGGCTCGGGAGGTTGACGATCGCGTCATCCCCGAAGAACAAACGCGGCGGCGAAAAACCTCCCAACACGCCGCCGAATAAGAGCCCGACGAACCGGAGCCCGATGCGGAGCCCGACGGCGAGCCGCGGGGGAAGCGTTCGCGCGGGGGGGCAGCAGCCGAACGGGGGCGTGCGCGGGATCCTGAGGCGGAGGGAGAGCGAGGACCAGGTCGCCGAGCCGACCCCGGCGCCCGCGGCGGAGGACGCGGCGGAGAATGGCTCCGTCGCGTCCTCCGCCCCGGGCGCCGCGCGATCCATCGACTTCGACGGTTTACCCGCGGAGGACCAGGAGAAGAGCGCGTCCCCGCCACGGCGCCACGCGCGGTTCGTGGACGCGCGGCTCGACGACGATGCGTTCGAGCACCCGGCGGTGATGCAGCGGCGCGTGGACGACGGGTACTCGAGCTCCGCGAGCTCGGTCGAGGCGGAGTTTGAAACCTTCCACGCGAACGGGAGCCCGAAGAACGGGAGCCCCGCGGGGAAGGCGAATCGCGCGGGGGGGGCGCCCCGGTCGAAGAGCCGGTCGCCGCCGAGCCCGTCCGCGCGGGCGTCGCCCAAGTCGATGTTCGGGAAGGTCGTGGGGGTGTTCCGGGAGGGGAGGCGGCGGAGCGTGGACGACGACGACGCGAGCTGGAGGGTCGGGTCCGTCCGCGAAAACTCGCTGATGGACCGAGAGAGCCACGATCGCGTCCTGGAAAAACTGCGAGCGCACGCCGAGCGAGGCGACCCCAAACGACGCGCGTGAGTGCCACCACACATTTTATCACGGTGGAGACGGGGGCCCCAGACGACCAGATTCTTTCGCGTCCAGAGTATTGATATTGGACTCGCGGGTGTGCGATCAACATGTACTACCGATGTGAAGTAGTGTAATACCGAAAAGAAAAGAGAAGACATTTTATATGACGAACCTCGACGGAGGCGCCGCTCTTCGTCGTCTCGCTCACGCAGCCTTCTCGGGGTTCTCGGGATCGTTTCGCATCGCCTCCGCGAGCGCGGCGGTGTCGAGCGAGTCTCTGGGGCTCGCGCCCCCCATCACCCTCGGCACCGCCTCCTTGATCGTCGCCGCGCTCGGGAAGAGCTCCGCGCGCGGATCGTCCCCGCGGCTCGCCATGATCGACCGGCTGGTGGCGGCGATGTGGTCGAGGATTGCCGCGCGCTCGAGCTCGTACTTACGCCGTTCCTCCTCGCCCAAATCGCCGAGCTTCTCCTTCCTCGACGCGCGGAGTTCCGCCATCATCTCGACGTACCGCACGTCGTCCAGCGCGGTGGCCGTCTCCGGCACGCCGAACTCGGTGAGCTGCTCCATCACCTGCTCCTCCAGGTACGCCACGACCGCCTCCTCGGCGGCGTCGAAGAGATCCGGGTCGTGCGACGCGAAGCGGCTCAGCGCGAAGGGCGCCCTCGGGATGGGCTGGTGCGGATGCTTCGCCAACCACGCCTCGCGCTGTTCGTCCGTGAGCGGCGGCGCGGTGGACGCCGCCTTCGCCACCGCGCGCGCCGCCTCCGCCGCGTTGGCCTTCGCCTTACGCGTCATCTCCTCGAGCTTCGAGCGCGCCGCCGAGAGGTCGGCGGGTTCTTCGGGATCCGAGGAGGGGCCGGGGCCCGAACCGGAGGCGTCCGCGCGCTTCGAAGCCGCCGCCGCCGCCGCCTTCTCCGCCGCCTCCACCTCGCGGCGGAGCGCCTCCGCCTCGGCATCGGCGACGCGCTTCGCCTCCGCGACGCGCTTCGCCTCCGCCGCGATGACGTCATCCACCGCGGAGGGGGACATCGGCTCGGGCTCGTCGGAGACCTCGCTGATGGTGCGCGCCGGGGGAATCACCGGAAGCGGCGGCGGCGGATCAGGCGCCGGAGGCGCCTCCGAAGCCCCGGGCGCCGCGGGCTCGGGAGCCGCGCTCGGTTCCGCGGCGGGTGCCTCCGAAGGCCCGGGGGTCGGCGCTTCGGTGGGTTCCGGCGCGGGCGGCGTGATCTGCGGCCTCGCCGCCTCGTCCGGGACGTCCTCGTGCACGATGACCTCGCCCTCGATGACGTCGTCGTCCTCCTCCTCAATCTTCTTCTTCTCCTCCTCAATCTTCTTCTTCTCCTCCTCAATCTTCTTCTTCTCCTCCTCAATCTTCATCTTCTCCTCCTCAATCTTCTTCTTCTCCTCCTCTTCGACGGACGCGCTCGCGCCCGCCTTCTTCTCGTCGCTCCCGACGACCTCGGTGACGGTGGGTTCGGCGAGGGGCGCGGCGCGCTCCTCGAGCGATCGCCGCGCGTCTTCCTCCCTCGCGCTCTCCTGAACCCTGGATTCGGGCTCCGCCGATGCCGTCACGGCCGTCGACGGAGCCACGCTAAAATCCGGCGTCTCCTTCTCCTCCTCTTCGTCGCTCCTCTTCGCGGCAGCGCTCGCGGGCCCCTTCGAGGGGCTCGCGATGGGCGACTGGCTCGCGGTGATGGATTCCCTCAGGAGCTTGAGCTCCGCGGCGACGACGTCCGACGCCGCCTTTCGCTCCGGCGAGGTTTTCCTCTTTTGCGCGGCGAGTTCGTCCTCGAGCGCGCGCCTCGCCCTCTCCGCCTCGAGCGCGGCGGAGGCGGCGGCCACCTTCTTGGACTGCTCCTCCGCCTCGCGCATCGCGCGCTCCCTCGCTTCGAGCTCGGCGCGTTTCGCCTTCTCCGCCTTCTGCCGCTCCGCGTCCGCGCTCGCGGTGAGCTGCGTGTTGGCCTTCCTGAGGCCCTCGATCTCGATCACGCCGGCGGCTCGGATTTTTTTGAGCTCCTCCTCGCGCTCCCGCTTGAGGCGATCAATCTTCCGCTCGCGCTCCTCCTTGAGCCGCTCGATGTCCGCGGCGCGCTCGGCGTTGAGGCGCTCCATCTCCTGGTCGCGCTCCTTCTTGAGCCGCTCGACCTCCTCCCGCGCCGCCTTAGCCTCGTCCGACGCCATGGAGAGCCTGAGCCTTTCGACCTCCTCCTTCGCCGCCTTGGCTTCCTCCGCCGCCGCCTTCGCCTTGGCCATCTCCTCGCGCGCCTCGCGGAGCTCCTCCTGGATCCTGAGAGAGCTCTCGCCGCTCGCGTCCGGGTTCACGACGGGCTCGAGGCTCGCGCGGAGCTCCTCGGCGAAGCGTTCGCCGCTTCGCCGGGAGAGGCTGAGGGTGCGCGAGGGCGAGAGCCTGTTGGGGCTCGCGCGCCCGGGCGTCAGCAGCTCGGCGGGGGTCATCGACGCGTTCGCGGCGATGGTCACGAGCTGCGCCTCGAGCTCGTCGCGCTTCTCGCGGAGGCGCACGCACTCCTCGTCCTTCTCCGCGAGCCTCTGCCTGAGCTCCTCGATGATCGCGCCGTCCCTCTGCTCGAGGTCCTCGAGGCGCCTCTTCGCCGCGGCGAGTTCCGCCGACGCCGTCGCCGCCTCCACCGCCGCGCCGTCGCCCACCGAGCGCACCGACGCGCGGAGCTCGCCGAGCTCCTTCTCGCGCGCCTCCGCGGCCAGGCGCTCCGCGCGCTCCCGCTCAGCCTTGGCGTTCGCGGCGTCGGTCGCGGCGGAGCGCCTGAGCTCGTCCGCCTCGGCGCGCGCCTCCGCGAGCCGCGCCTCCATCTTCGCCAGCGCGCGTTCGAAATCGGCGGCGGATTCCGCCGCGCGCTTCTCCGACGCCTTCATCGCGCGCTCGAGCGCCTCCGCCGCGTCCTTCTCCGCCTGCACGCGCAGCTTCACCTCCGCCTCCTTCTCCGCCCGCAGAGCGTTCGCCGCCTCCGTCGCCCTCTGAAGCTTCAGCTCGAGGTCGCGGCCGGCCTCGATCTCCTCCGCCGCGCGCCGCGCCGCCTTGGCGGCGACGACGTCCGGCGACGCGCCGGGGCTCCCGAGCCCCGCGTCGCGGCCCTCCGCGCCCTCGGCCAAAGCGCTGAGCCGGCTCAGGTTCGCGCTCGCGTTGGGGTGAAGAGGGTCGCTCCCGGGGGGTCCCGCGACTAAGATGGCGCCGGTCAAGACGTCGTCCAGCGGTTTCCCGCCGCGGATCTGCTCGAGCACCTCGTAGGTTTTGAGCGCTTTGCGCGCGTGGCGGAGCTCGGCGCGCGCGGCGCGGGCCTTGGAGCGCTCCTCGCGGCTTCGCTGCCTCGCGTCGATGGCGTCGCGCTGGGACGCCTCGGCGACGCCGCGGAGGCGCTCCTTGTGCGTCACAAGCGTCTCCTGCACGTGGAGGAGGTACTCCACCTGGCACTGCGCCAGGCGGATGATCTTGCGCGCGTTGTGCAGCGTCAAGTTGCGAGAATCCTCGACCGTGACGTCGCCGAACGCCACCGTCTCCTGCGCGCGCGGGGATCGGGGAGGGGCGAGGGAACGAACGATGCGAAGGGAGATCGGGGGGGGGGTGAGGAACGATGCGGGTCGCGCGAGGATCGTCGGACGCGGCGGCGGTCGCGACGCGCGGGTCGGAGCGGCGCGGGAAAAAGTTGTCGTTGGATGGGACGAAAGGCGCGGGCGCGACGCCGGTCTGCGCGCGCGCGATGACGCACCAGCGCGGACTCGAGGGTGTCGATGTCGTTCTCGCGCATGACGCGGTCGACGTCGACGGCGTGCAGGAGCCGCCAGTCGAGCCTCGCGCGCCGAGCCTCGAAGCGGAACTCCGGCGTCGCCGGAGCGCCCTCGGTGCCCGCCATGCCCCCGCCGTCCACCGCGCGGCTCCCGGGGAGAACCGCGGGGTCCGCCATGTCCGCGGGCGCGCCGCAGTCCACGCCGCCCGGGATCCCTTCGCGAGTCCACCCGTCCACGCGCGGCGACCTCGGCGGGCGTCGCGGCGTGAGCGCAGGTGTGCGCGTGGGGGGCGGCGTCGGGACGCGGAGGGGGCGAAGCACGAGACGGAAGGGAAAGCCGGGACCCGCGCGGAAGAGAAACGGCTATTTCTTCGAAGCTCTTCAACGACGCCAAGTGGTGTACTGTTAGACCGTGTTTCAGGGTTCGACAGTCAGAACGTGTAGCAGCTTGGGGTGAAAAATCGGGGCGCTCCCGACGAGGAGGTCGTTACAGAGCCCCGCGCGGAGACGCGGCGCCATGTCCGCGAGTCTTGGCAAGCGACCGCGGTCGGGGAATACGAAGCCCCCCCGAGGTCCGACGTGCCCGCACGGGAAGGGCCAGGGAGGGTACTTCTGCAAGGAGTGCCCGGGGAAGGGGATCTGCGAGCACGGGAGGAATCGAAGCCGGTGCAAGGAGTGCGGGGGCTCGGGCATCTGCGAGCACGGGAGGCAGCGAAGCCAGTGCAAGGAGTGCGGGGGCTCGAGCATC
>MDSW01065457.1_pt1 | contig 16944 bp, 15 predicted proteins | sample 811171 | NCBI WGS metagenome assembly MDSW01 (sample SAMN05326641, study PRJNA326480) | marine metagenome | isolation source: seawater | place: Atlantic Ocean: North West | collected 2012
AGGACTTTTGCTATCGTTTCTCTCCGCCCATACCTCGCTTCCAATCCCCGCCCTCGACGCCTTTCAACTCCACCTGACGCCTTTCAACTCCACCCCGACATCGCTGCTTTGTATGGAACGACCCTAAGCAAAATCATCACGCTCAACGCGGGCTCGCGCGTCCCGGGGGAGTGGCTCGGCGCCGTCGTCGTCCGCGTCGCGAACGGCGACCCGTGGGGCGATGAAGAGATCGTCCGCGTGCCGGTGTATCTCCACGTCGTCCGGCGCGAGAGAGAGATCGTCACGAGGGCGGCGGCGACGTTGGGGCCGAAGGAGCACGCGCCGGGGACGAACGACTTTGAGGTGCGTTCTATACACTGGTTCCCATACGACCGCGTTGGCGAGGTGGACGCCGATCCTTAAGGACTTTGCCCGGCGTGTCTCTCCGCCCAGGGTCCCTCGCTTTCAATACCCGCCCTCGACGCCTTTCAACTCCAACTGACGCCTTTCAACTCCACCCCGACGTTCGCTCGTATGGAACGGCCCTGAGCTCGCGGAGCGCGAGGACGAGGTTCTGAGACGACCGAGGAGCTACCGCCGGTGCCCGGGGCCGGAGCTCCCGGAGCGCGAGAAAGAGCGCGCGTTGGGGCCGACGATGCGAGGGTGGCGCGGCGACGACGACGGCGGCGACCGTCAGTACGCCGTCGTCGCCGCGAAGGCGGCGCGCGCGGCGTCCGCGTCGTCGGCGGCGGCGCGTTCGGCTCGCGGGCTTACCGGGCGTCGCGGGTGGTCCGGGTCCGCCGCGATCGACGACGGGACGTTCGGGTCGTCGTTGGAGACGAGGTTGTTCGGGGGCGGGTTCAGCACGACGCGCTCGAGCAGCGCGGGGGCGCGCGCGGATAGACGAGAAGACGCAGACGGGGGGCGCGCGTTTTGATTTCCAGCCGCCGCGTCGTTAAAAGACCGTGTTGTACGAATCTACGAATGCGCCTCGACTTCCCCCCCCCCCGCGATCACGCGACCTCCTCCTCGCTCGCTCACATGTTATTCTTCAGGTGCTCGCGCTTCCACCGCGCGGCCATGCGATGCTGGAGCTCGCCGAACTTCCCGTTCTTGTGGCGCCGGTGCGTCACCGTCCCTCCGCTCGCTTCGATCTGCCGCGCGCGCTGCTCCTCCGCGAGCGCGATGTACGTGTCCGCGCTGTGCGTGAACCCGACGTTCGCGGTGCCGAACCCGAAGCGCTCGATCAACACCGCGGCGTTGACGGCGTAGAACGCGTACTTGAACGAGTTCTCGTTGCACCGCGCGCTGTTCGGGTCGCCGGTGAACGACGGCGGGACGATCTCCATCGCGTTGTCGCGCTCTTCTAGATTCTTATCCGACGCGGACGAATGAATGAATGAATGGGGGAAAGGACGAGGCGCGCGTCTCTGCGCTGTCGCGTCCGCGCGGTTCGGTGCCTTCCCGCGCGAGTGCGAGCGCGCGCGGAGATCTCGCGGCGGCGACGACGCGCGATGTGCGGGTCGCGTGCGTGCGTGCGTGCGTCGAACCGGGATCCGCGCGCGTGCGAGTGCGCGCGCGAGACGCGGCGAGACGATGCACCAGAACCCTAACGTCGTCAGGTCCAGCAGTCCCTGCCGTCGAAAACATCAGTGCTGATGAGTGCGTGGTATCGAAGGAAAAAAGCAACAGTTCAAAAATCTTCTTCAGCGACATCCACCCATCTGATCGAACGTCGCGCGGTCGCACAGTCGCGCCGCGCCCCCTCCCCCCCTCCCCCACCCGCCACGTATCCGCCGCGCCAGGGCCAGGATGGCGTCGTTCGAGGGCGCGCCTCTGCGATCCGGGCGGACCGGCGACCTCGACGGCAACCTCCGAAGGGTCGCCAGAGAGCTCGCGCGGATCCGATTCCCGATCGACTTCGACGAGGACGCCGCGCGCGACGGGAACCCGATGGCGCTGCTCCCGGCGCTGCACTACGCCCTCCTCGGGTTCTCCCGCCACGTCACCGGGTCTCTCAGCGACGAAGGGCACGACCTGCACGCCAAGACGGACGCGCGGTTCGTCGAGCACGCGTGGAAGGCACTTCGAGAGAGCTTCGGGTATAATCCGTCGCTGACGACGAGGCAGGCGCGTTCTAGTATCACACTGGTTCCCATACGACCCCGTTCGCGTGGTGAACGCCGATCCTTAAGGACTTTGCCCGGCGCATCTCTCCGCCCATCCCTCGCGGTCAATCCCCGCCCGCGACGCCTTTCAACTCCGCTTCTGACGCCTTTCAACTCCACCCCGACGTTCGCTCGCAGTTTCTCTCCCCCGGGTTCGCGGAGCGCAAGCTGATGCTCATGCACGACGCGATCGAGCTGTGCAAGCGGCGGCACAACGACCACGCGCGCGCGGCGAGGAAGATCGAGACCGCGAAGGAGGTGGCCAGGGAGGGGATGCCGCGCGTCGCGAGGGAAGCGGGCGGCGGCGCGGGCGCGGTCGCGGACAGAGGAAAAGAAACCCGAAATTCGCCATCTTCGGATCCTTCGCCGCGCGCGAAAACCGCCGCGTCAACAAGACCCGCGGCGTCCCCGTCCCCCCGCGAGGCGACAGCGTCGGCGTCGGCGTCGGCGGCGACGCCGCCGATCCCGCGCCCGAACGTCCGCAGCAGCGGCGACTTTGGCGACGACGCCGCGTTCGCGGGACGATGGAACACCCCGGAGCGGACGGAGGCGACGAGGAACGCGATGGCGGCGACGGTGGCGCTGCGCACGGCGACGAAAGCCGCGCCCGCCGGGGACGACGACGCGTCCTCGGACGGCGACGCGTTGGACGGCGACGACGGCGACGGCGCGTCCTCGGACGACGCGTCCTCGGACGATTTCGCGTTCCGCCCGCGGAGCGCCGGCGGGGACGACGAAGCCGCGGCGGGGGCTCGCGGCGGGTCATCGGAGACCAAGAGCGGCGCTCTCCTCGAGCCGCCGTCGCCGGCGAACGCGTGGTTCGCCGCCTCGGCGCAGGGGTACCAGCCCCTCGCGTCGTCGCCGTCCGGGACCGTCGTGGGGTATCCGGTGCGCGGGTTCGTCGAACCGGCGGCGGCGTCGACGTCCGAGTTGATGCGTGAGCTTCAGAACGCGGAGAAACGCGCGGCGGCGGCGGAACGACGCGCGGAGGAGGCCGAACGACGCGCCATCACGGCCGTGGACGTCGCGAAGTTCGCGGAAACGCAAGCAGCGGAGGCGTTAGAAGCCGCGGCGGCGGCCGCGGGGGAGTGCGACGGCGTCGCGCGGCGACTCGCGCAAACCAACGCCGCGCTCGCGGAGCAGAGCGCGAAAGCGTTCTTGCTCGAGGGCAGAGTTCGCATGCTGGAGGAGACCGCGGCGGCGGCGCAGGCGAACGCCGCGGTGGAGCGCGCGGAGGATTACCTCTACCGCTCCGCCGCCGCCGCGCCCGGGGACGAGGGTGGTAAGAACGCGCTTCGGCGGTCGAACATTTTCGGCGGGAGCGTCCAGTCCTCAGGCGCGTTCTAACACTGGTCCCCATACGACCGCGTTGGCGTGGTGAACGCCGATCCTTAAGGACTTTGCCCGGCGCATCTCTGCGCCCATCCCACGCTTTCAATCCCCGCCATCGACGCCTTTCAACTCCATCTGACGCCTTTCAACTCCACCCCGACGTTCGCTCGTATGGAACGGCCCTCAGCGGAGTGGGGCCGGGCGTCGCTCCGGGGCTCGCGCGACGGCAGCGTCCTCGCGACGACGTCCTCGGTTCGTCGCTCGATGCCGACGTGGGGAGACGTCGGCGGCGGCGGCGGCGGCGGCGGCGCGACGGTCGACGTTTCATCTTCCGCCGCCGCGAGGGAGGGCGAGAGGGAACCCGCGCCGCCGACGGCGACGCCGTCGTTCGGACCTCGCCCGGGCGCCGACGCGCGCGGGGCGTCGCACGCGGAAACGGGCGCGTTCATCGAGTACTACAGCAGGATTCTCGGAACCGCGGGACGGGCGACGGCGACAGACGCGACGAGACGCGCGGAGGACGAGGACGAGGACGACGAGGAGGACGACGAGTGAGGGGGGGAGAAGTCCGCGCGACAGACCGTGAAAAAAAAACGCCTCTCACTGATGCATCCGGAAGTCGATCGGGTCGCGCGCGCGATCAGTGATCTCGACTTTTGACAAGTCGGCGCGATCGATCGTCCTCCGTCGCACATCTTCCGGCGCGCCGCCGTCGTCGTCGCCGTCGTCGTCGTCGCCGTCATGTCCGACCCCGTCCCCCCCGAGACCTCTCCCACGGACCCCCCCACTCCGCCGCCGGCGGAGAAGACGGAGAAGCAGCTCAAGCGCGAGGCGGAGAAGCGCGCGAAGAAGGAGGCGGAGGCGGCGAAGAAGGCTGCCAAGCTCGAGGCGCGGCAGATCCGCGGCGCGTCCTCCGGCGCCGCGATCACCGTCGGCGTGGTCCCGCACCCGCCCGTGGACCTCGAGCCGCCGTCGGGAACGCGCGATTTCTACCCGGAAGACATGCGCCTGCAGCGATGGCTCTTCGACAAGTTCCGCGCGATCGGCGACGCGTGCGGATTCGAGGAGTACGACGCGCCCGTGCTCGAGCGCCAGGAGCTCTACAAGCGCAAAGCGGGGGAGGAGATCACGTCTCAGATGTACGCGTTCGTGGATCAGGAAGGCCACGAGGTGACGCTGCGGCCGGAGATGACGCCGTCGCTCGCGCGGATGGTGTTGGGCCGAGCGCAGTCGCACGTGCTTCCGCTGAAGTGGTACAGCGTGCCGCAGTGTTGGCGGTTCGAGACGACGCAACGCGGGCGAAAGCGCGAGCACTATCAGTGGAACATGGACGTCGTCGGGTGTCCGAGCATAAACGCGGAGGTGGAGCTTCTGTACGCGATATGCGCGTTCTTCACCTCCATCGGCATCACGTCGAAGGACATCGGGATCAAGATCAACTCGCGGAAGGTGATGGCGAGCGTGCTGAAGGCGATGGGCGTGAGCGACGACGCGTTCGCGCCCGTGTGCGTCGTCATGGACAAGTTCGATAAGATCGGCGCGGCGGCGACGGAGGAGGAGCTCGTGTCGACGCAAGGGCTCGACGCCGCGACCGCGAAGAAGATCGTGTCGTGCCTCCAGTGCGCCACCGTGGACGACCTCACCGCGCTGTGCGGCGACGGCGTCGACACCGGCGGCGTCGACGAGCTCAAGAAACTCTTCGAGCTCGCCGACGCGTACGGATTCGGCGACTGGCTCGTCTTCGACGCGTCCGTCGTTCGAGGGCTCGCGTACTACACCGGCGTCGTGTTCGAGGGGTTCGACCGCGCCGGGGAGCTGAGAGCGATATGCGGCGGCGGGAGGTACGACCGGCTGCTGTCGCTGTACGGCGCCGTGAGCGAGGTCCCCGCGGTCGGGTTCGGGTTCGGCGACTGCGTCGTCGTCGAGCTGCTCAAGGACAAGGCCCGTTCTATCTCACACTGGTCCCCATACGACGGCGTTCGCGTGGTGAACGCCGATCCTTAAGGGCTTCCTCTCCCGGCGCATCTCTCCGCTCATCCCTCGCTTTCAATCCCGACACACCTCGACGCCTTTCAACTCCGCTTCTGACGCCTTTCAACTCCGCTTCTGACGCCTTTCAACTCCACCCCGACGTTCGCTCGTACGGAACGACCCTCAGGGCATCTTGCCGTCGCTCCCGAAGAAGATCGACTTCGTCGTCGCGGCGTTTAACCCGTCGATGCAGGGCGCGGCGATGAAGACCGCGTCGCTGATGCGCGCGGGGGGCGCGAAGGTGGATTTGCTCCTGGAGCCGAAGAAGAAGGTCACCGCGACGTTCGATTACGCCAACAGAGTCGGCGCGAGGTACATCGTCTTCGTCGCGCCGGCGGAGTGGGAAAAAGGGGAGGTGCGCGTGAAGGATCTGAGGCTCGGGGAGGACGTGGACGACGCGCTGAAGCAGGTGGACGTCGCGGTGAAAGATCTGGGGCGCGTGCACGACGTGTTGGACGCGTGGGCGCTGTCGAAGGAGATGGCGGCGCGGGCGACCGTGAGCGACGAGAAGACGGAGAACTGACGACGACGAGGCGCGATCTATTATCATAACTTACTGTGCGCCGGCCTCGCTGTCCCCGCACGATTGATTATCATATGCGACAAATGATTCATTCATTCGTTCGTTCGTTCTATCACGAGCGAGCACCTACCGCGAAACACGACGCGTCTTCTTCTGTCCCCCGCGTCCCCCGCGCCCCTCCCACGCCCTCGCCGCCGCGACCGCGATGTCGTCTAACCCCGCGTCCGTCGCGAGCCCGCGAGGGTCGACGTGCGTCCGGCATGCGACGCGACCGAGGTCGCGGAGCGCTTCGACCCACCGGTCGATCGGCGGCGCGCCTCGGCCTCGGCCTCGGCCTCGGCCTCGGTCGAACCCGCGCGCGTCCCCAACGTGCCCCCCGCTCACGCTCGCGCTCACGCATCGACCTCGACGCGTGAGCTCGTCGGTTCGGTGATGAAACGGCGGCAGACGCGCGTCCGACTCGAGCGCGAACGCGTCCAAAAGACGCGAGAGCGACAGCTGTCGCTTCGTCTTTCCCCGGGCGGCTTTGTCTTCATCGGCGTCTCCCGTCGTCGCCCAGCTCAAAATCTCCGCCTCGCGACGCATTGCGTCCACCGTCGCGCGGTCGTGCAGAGGGCCGAGCCACATCGGACCGGAGATGGCGAGCGGCGGCGCCTCCGCGCCCGCGCCCGCCGCGGCGCACCGTCGGCACGGCGCGCTATCCGCCCCGAGGCGTTCGTCCGCGCGCACGACGCGCGCGTCGCCGCACCGCGCGCACTGCCCTATCCACCCGACTTTATCGTCGTCTTCCGTGCGAAGTAATGTGACGTCCGCGCCGCCGCCGTTTTCCTCATCCTCATCCCCCGTTCCCTCGACTTCTCTCTCGATGCGCAGCATGACGCGGAACAGCGGCCCGTGCGGATGAAATAGCGAGAATGCCGGGGTCGCTCTCAACCCGCGATCGCGCGCGACGCGCACCGCGTGACCGATCAACACGCGCAAGCCGTGCTCGTTGACCCCCGGAACGTTCGGCGCGATCGCCGCGCCGCCGTACGCCGCTGCGCAACGCGCCGGGTTTTTACCGCTCAGCGCCAGTCCGTCGCTGGACGTCAGGTAGAGATGCCCCGGCGCGCGGACGCACCGCAGCGCGGCGTCGACGAAGTCCGCGCTCCCGAACGAGTCGACGTCGACGACGTCGAACGCCGACTTGGACGCGCTCGCGGCGAAGACGTCGCGCGCGTCCTCGCACGTCACCGCGTGCTGACGCCGCGTCGCCGTCGCCGCGGCCCTCGCGTCGTCGTCCGCGTCCGCGTCCGCCGCGCGCACCGCGCTCTCGATGTTGGCGCGTATCGTCCGCGTCACCGCCGGATTGGCGTCGTTCGCGTGCACGAACGCGACGTTCCCTTGCGTCAGATACCGCGCCGCGCGGACGCCGCATCCGCTCATGGCGTCGAGGACGCGCGGCGGCGACGCGAGCGTGCGCGAGAGGAGGACGGCGAGATCCCGCGCCTGCGCGGACTCGCGGCGGTAGAACGCGTCGCCGATCGCGAAGCGGACGCCGCGCTCGTCGTGGGGGAAAGAAGATTCGAGCGAGGAGGGCGACGGCGAGGCGTCGGACGGCGTCGTCGTCGCGACGGCGTTCGAGGCGGCGTCGGCATCGTCCGACGCATCATCGTCATCACGCGACGCTTTTCCGAATAATAAGTCCCTCGAGGCGCTCCTCCGACATCGCCGCCGCCGCGCGTCTTCTCTCGCCCCGCGTCGCCGACGACAGGCCAACGACGCGGACGCGACCGCCGCGGGTCGAGTCGCCGTCGCTGTCGCCATCGCGACGACGCCGGACGGCGCGCGCGCGTCTCCCTCTGATGACCCTCCCGGCGCGACACCCGGTCCGAGTCATCGTCGTCAGTCGCGTCGAAGTTTCCTGCCAGAGTGTGACACCTCTGATAGGATGTTCGCACTGGCGGCGCCGAAAGCGGACGAACGCTCGCGCTCCCGCGCGCCGCGCCGCCACACTTCGACCGCACCGCACGCGCGCGAGAGAGAACGCTCTCCTCGCCTCGCACGACGCCTCACTCCCTCCGCGCTGCTCCGCTCGCGGCGTCGTCGGACTCGCTCGCGCGTCGTCTCGGGTGACGTGATAATTCTTCCGCGTCGCGTCGTCGCGACGTCGCGTCAACGATCTCGTCTCCGTCGATCGGAAGGATGTCCGGATCCCCGCAGCCCCCGCCGCCGCAGTTCCAGGGCGCGAATCACTTCAGCATCGACGTCGAGTGCATCGCGAGCGGGACGCAGCATAACGCGCGAGAGGTGGCGCAGATCGCGCTCGTGGACCAGGTGCGTTCTATGCGCCGGTCCCCACACGACCGCGTCCGGGTGGTGAACGCCGATCCTTGAGGACTAAAAGCCCGGCGTGTATTTCTCTCCGCCCAGGGTCCCTCGCTTTCAATTCCCGACACACCTCGACGAAGGCCTTTCAACTCCGCTTCTGACGCCCCTGAACTCCACCCCGATATCGCTTTGAACGATGGACCCTCGACCCTCAGCACGAGCGGTGCCTCCTGAACGTCTACGTGAAACCCCCGGAGGGCGTCGTCGTCGCCTCGTACCTCACGCCGCTGACCGGCCTCAGCGCGGAGCTTCTCGATGCCCACGGCGTTTCGCTCGCGGAGGCGATCGCGGCGGTGCGAAACGCGCTCCCGCCGCACGCGGTGCTCGTCGGGCAGAACATCGCCAAGGACGTGGAGTGGCTGGGCCTGAGAGAGGGAACGGACTTCGCGGGGATGGTAGACCTCGCCGGCGTGTGGCGCGTGTGGAACGAAAAGTACAAGAGCTGGAGCGTGTTCGGGCAGGACCACCTCGTGAAGACGCTGCTCGGGAGCGACGTCGCGGAGCAGCACAACGCGGCGATCGATGCGCTGAAGTCGGTGCGGCTGTTCAACTACTACGCGTTTTTGCAGTCGCCGGGCGGAGGCGGGGAGCCGGCGGTGGAAGCGGCGAAGCGACGGCTGCTCGAGACGCCGCCGGAGCCGTCGTTCGCGAAGAAGAACCCGTCGTGGGAGGGGTGCTGCATGGGGAACCGGAAGACGTGCACGTGCGGCGCGCCGTTCTTCGGGTGAAGAGGAGAAGAGAGGGGCGGGTGGGAACCGAAAAACAAAAGGAAAAAAAAAACGAGGGAAAACTTTACCGTAGGACGTAGGGTCTTCCTCGCCCCCCCGCGGCGGCGCGGAGGGGAGAGGGAGGCGTAGAAAATGGCGCCGCGACGCGACTTCGAGAAGACGCGCGGCGCGGCGCCGCCAAAAAAATAGGGATAGGGTAATAGGGTGTCTGTTGTCGTAGCTGCTAAAAGAATCTTAGTACTTCTTCGTCGTCTCAGCGAGAAGACTTCTGTCGCGAGACGCCGCGCGCGATCCCCTCCCCGTCACGCGTCGCGAACGACTCTGACCGCGAGCCGGCTGCGACGCGCCGGGAGCTCCTCGACCTCGATCTTCACGCGCAGCGCGTCGAACACGCGCCATCGCTTCCCCGTCGGGTCCGTCACCGTCATCGCGTCCTCGTCCAGCGCGCATCGCCTCTTCTCTTTCTCTTCTCCACCCCCGGTCCCGGCTCCGGCTCCGGCCGCCGCGTCGTCGTCGTCCTCGTCGAAGAGCACCGGCGCTTCGATCCCAAACTTCGGCACGAACACGATGATCCCGTTCGCGCGCACGCGAATCACGCGCGCGTCCGTCTCCGCCTTGTTCTTCTTGAAGAAGATGTGCGTGTGCAGCTCCACGGAGGCGCGTCCCGCCGACTGCGAGTTCCGATGCCGCGAGTTGATGTTCTCCGCCGTCGCCTTCAACGCGTCTCCGTCTTGCAACGACGCGTCCGGTCTCTCCAACCCCAACGCGGCGTTTAGCAGCCGGTGCACGACGACGTCCGCGTACCGACGAATGGGCGACGTGAAGTGCGTGTACAGCGGCGCGGCGAGGCCGTAGTGCACGCGGTCGTTGACGCTGTGCGCGCCGCTGACGCAATACACCGCCTGAGACATGCACCGCGTCGCGACGATCCGCAAGAGCGTGTTGAAGTACGGATCCCCCGGTCTCCGCGCCGCGTCGAGCGAGTCCGCGAGCGTCTTGGACGACGACGCGTCGATGTCGACGCCCACGGCCGCGCACGCTTTGAGCAGAGGGTCGAACATCCGCGGCGCCGGCGTCGGATGCCGTCGAAGCAACGCGTGCGAGGGGAACGCCTTCAAAATCGCCTCCGCGGCGGCGACGTTGGCCAGGAGCATCATCTCTTCGACCATCTGGTTCGCCTCTCTGGTGACGTACATCGCGACGTCGAGCGGGTCCTGCGTCGACGCGTCGAGCTCGAACCGGACTTCCGGGGACGCGAGCGTGAGCGCGCCGGCGTCGACGCGTCGTTTGCGGAGCGCGCGCGCGCAGCGGTTGATGTTTCTGATGAGGGTCGTTCCATACAAAGCACCGATGTCGGGGTGGAGTTGAAAGGCGTCAGGGGTGGAGCTGAAAGGCATCGAAGGCGGGGATTGAAAGCGAGGGGTGGGAGGAGAGATGCGCCGGGTGGAAAAGTCCTTATTAAGGAACGGCGTGCACCACGCCAACGCGGCCGTATGGGAACCAACGTGAGATAGAACAGAACGCGCCTCAAATCCCGCGTCAGCGGCGACTCGTCGGTTTCGTCGTCCATCAGCTCCTGCGCTTCCTGGTACGTCAGCGCGGCGGACGATTTGATCGCGCTCTTCGTGAACCGCGGCGAGACGCCCGGGACCGGCAGGCACGTTTTCGCGTCGAACCGGAAAAACACCGAAAACGCGAGCCGCTCCACGCCCCCTCGCAGCGAACAGATGTCCTCGGTCAACGGCTTAGGGAGCATGTCGAGGCGTCGCTGGACCAGGTACGTCGTCGTCCCGCGCTTGCGCGCCTCCGCGTCCATCGCGGTGTTCGGTCGCAGGAACGACGTCACGTCCGCGATGTGCACGCCGAGCTCGAGCTGCCCAGTCTCGGCGCCGTCGTCGTCGTCGACGAGGACGCGGCACGACAACGCGTCGTCGATGTCGCGGCAGCCGGGAGGGTCGACGGAGCACACGCGCAGCGACCGTAAATCCTCTCGATGTGGCTGCGCGCCCAAGTGCGCGCGCTCGTCGAACGCCCACGGCAGCGGAGGCACGCACGCGTGCACTGCCGGCGCGAACAGTCGGTCGTCGACGTCCGCCTCTAGGAGCACCGCGTCCGTCTCCGCGTCCGCGTCGCCGAGCGGGCCCAGGCTCTTGACGTAGTGCCCGCGCGGATGCGGCGAGTCGATCGGCCAGTCGTCGATGACGACGACGATCCGTTGGTCTAAGAGCGCGGACGCCTGGCGCGTTTGGATTCGAATCTTCGGCAGGCGGCGGTCCACGGGAATCGCGAGAAGACGAACCGCGTGCGTCTGCGTCGCGTTCGTCGCGTCCTTCGCGCCGGCGCGCAGCGCCGCCGCGCCCGCGCCGTTGTCGCCGACGTCGATCGACGCCGCGTACCCGCGCTCGCGCCAGGACCGTCGGACGATGCCGACGACCTCGCCGGTGGGGACGACGCCGTCGGCGCGCGCGGCGGGCGCGGCGGCGGCGGCGGCGTCGTCGTCGGCGGTTCGCGGCGCCAGCGACGCTTCGTCTGCCGCGGCCGTTTCAGTTTCCGTTTCTTTAGAGTCTTCTCCACCGCCCCCGCCGCCGCCGCCGCCGATTCGCGTCCCCGGTTTCTTCCACTGCTCCTCCGGCAGCAGACGCACGGCGACGACGTCGCCGTCCATCGCGCGGTTCAACGCCGACCGACCCGACAGAAGAATGTCCGCGCCGACCGCGTCGCACCCGACGACGCCTTCCCACGGGGAGAACCTCGAGGTCCGCAGCGCGCCTTGGTGGAGCGTCCCCGCCTTTATCCCCGCGGCGATCTGCGACGCGCCCAGGTGCTCCTCGAACATCGCCCCTCCCTTCCCCGAGTCGTTCTTCGCCGTCAAAGTCGAAGACGTTTTTTTCGCGCGCTTCGACGCGGGATCACCGCCGCGGTCGTCGTCGTCGTCTTCGTCGTCGTCCTCGAGCGGTCCCCCCGTCGCGGCGACGACGTCCAGTAACTCCGGCGCGCTCCCGTCTCTCGCCTTCTCCCGCGCGAACGCCTTCGCGCTCATCGCGTCTATGCCCTCCTCCGCGGCTTTCGCGCGATTCCCGCGGTCGTTCGTCAGCAACACGATCCGCTTTCCCGGGATGGCGCGTCCGTAAAACTTGGTCGCGACTCGGATCGCGCGGTCGTTCCGGTCGTTCGGGGACTCCCCCGAAAGCGCCTTGACGTACGTGTCGCGATGGTGCTCGTTCGCGAACACGAAGAAGCGCTTCGCCGGGTCCTTGCACAGCGCGCGGAGGCGCTCGTAGGATTGTCGCGATCGCGCGCGACACTCCTCGAGGACGACGCCGAGGACGACGACGTCCGTGACCGCGGCGTGCGACAGGAGGTCGAGCTGATGCAGCGCGACGTTCGTGTCGATGACGACGTACGCGTCCGCGGCGGGGGAGAGCACGTGCGCGGAGGGGTCCGGGCCGCGGAGCTCGGGGGACGCGAGCTCGCATCCGACGTAGATGTCGTCGCGGAGGTAGTGCTCTCGCACCACCTTCACGACGCGCCCGCCCTTGGTTTTCTTCACGAACGCCCTCTGCGCGTTGCTCATCGCGGACGGACGGACGGCGCGCGCGTCGCTCGCTTTCCTTGGGAGGTTCCTCTCCCGCCGCGGAGCGCGCGCGCGGTGCGGTGTGGCGCCGCCGTCGCAACGCAACGCGCTTTTTTTCTCGACTTTTTCGATGGCGCGTGGCGCGTCTAGGTCCGGGTTCGCCGTCGGCGGCGCGAACGAACCGGGGGGGGGGGGAGCCTCGCGCGCGCCCTTTCCCGCCCGCGCCTCCGCACGAGCCGCGCGCGAAGCGACGTGCGACCTTCGCGCGGCAGCAGGCAGCAGGCAGCGAGGTTCGAACCGCTCGCGCGAGACCAGGGCCGCGCCGCGTCGAAGAAGCGCGGAGAAGCCTCATCAGAAGCGCGAGCGCGAGGCGAAGACGCGGACGACGCACCGCCGAGCGCGATGGCGGACCTGGCGAAGGCCAACGAGCCGGTGCCGGACATGGTGAAGCAGTTCGTCGTGTACTTCTACCGTCACATCCGCGAGAAGAACGGTACGCCGCGGCCTCGACGCTCGCGCCGCGTCTCGATCGCCGCGCCGCGTCTCGATCGCGCGCGCGATCGCTCGACCGATCGATCGCGGCCCTCTCCTCGAAGAGAGTTTTTAGAACCCTGATCGCGCTCGCTCGCTCGATCGATCCTCACCCTCGCCCTCCACCCCCGTGCGACCTCCTCCCGCGCGTCACCGACAGTGTACGAGATCCTCTCCATGTACGAGAAATCCTTCCCCGCGATCAGCGAGAAGTATTTCAAGGCGTCGCCGTGGCCGCACGCGGAGGCGGTCGCGCGCTTCGCCGACAACGACCACGTCTTTGGCCTCATGTACAAGGAGCTGTACTTCCGGCACGTCTACGGAAAAGTGACGCCGACGTTGGAGCAACGCTGCGAGAGCTGGGACAACTACTGCGCTCTGTTCGACATCGTGCTGCAAGGGAACGTGAACATGCAGCTCCCGAACTTGTGGCTGTGGGACATGATCGACGAGTACCTGTATCAGTTCCAGTCGTTCTGTCAGTACCGCGGCAAGGTGAGCGTCAAGACGAAGCAAGAGCTCGAGCTCTTGAAGCAGTGCGACAACGTGTGGAACGCCGTCGGCGTCCTGAACTACCTCCAAGCGCTCGTGGACAAGTCCGGGATCGTGCAAACCCTCGCCAACGAGCGCGAATCGCGCGGACCCGACGCGTCCTTCAGCGAGCGCGAGGGGTACGATCACAAAGCCTCCAACGTGCTCACCGCGCTCGGGTACTTCGCGCTGATCGGATCGTGCCGCGTGCGGTGCCTCCTCGGCGAGTACGAGCCCGCGCTTCTCGCGCTGGACCCGATCGATCTGGATAAGCCGGGATTGTTCACGAAAGTCGCGGGCGCGCGCGTCAGCGTCGCGTACCACGTCGGGTTCGCGTACTTCATGCTGGGGAGGTACACGGACGCGGCGAGGCACTTCAACGGCGCGTTGCTCTTCGTGAACCGCCGCAAGGTATCGGCGACGAAGCTGGTGCGTTCTATCTCACACTGGTTCCCATACGACCGCGTCGGCGTGGTGAACGCCGATCCTTAAGGACTTTCGCTCCCGGCGTGTGTCTCCGCCCAGGGTCCCTCGCTTTCAATCCCCGCCCGCGTCGCCTTTCAACGCCGCTTCTGACGCCTTTCAACTCCACCCCGCGAGCAGCACGGGATGGATCTGCTCGTGAAGAAACAGGAGCAGATGTACGCGGTGCTCGCGATGTGCGTCGTCCTCGGCGGCGGCGGTTCAGGCGGCGGTTCGAGCGGCGCGGCGAACAGCGCGGTGATGCGCGCGCTCGAGGAGGGCGTCGCGGCGGCGCTTCGAGAGAAGCACGGCGACGACGTGAGCCGGATGAGCCAAGGCGTGGTGAGCGCGTACGACGATCTCTTCTCGTTTGGATGCCCCAAGTTTGTCACGCCGGAGCCGCCGAAGATTGGCGGCGGCGGAAACGGCGGCGACGCGACCGCGACCGCGATCGACCCGGGGAGCGCGGCCGCGAACTTCAACGAGGAGGCGTACAGGGCGCAGCTCAAGCTGTTCCTCGCCGACGTCGGCGCCGCGTCGAAGCTGCCGACGCTGCGATCGTTTCTCAAGCTCTACGCGTCAGGCGCGTTCTTTCTCACACTGTTTCCCATACGACCCCGTCGGCGTGGTGAACGCCGATCCTTAAGGACTTTGCCCGGCGCATCACTCCGACTACCCCTCGCTCACAATCCCGACACACCTCGGCGCCTTTCAACTCCGCTTCTGACGCCTTTCAACTCCACCCCGACGTTCGCTCGTATGGACCCTCGACCCTCAGTCTCCGTGGCCAAGCTCGCGTCGTTGATGGAGATCGACGAGCCGACGCTCCGGGAGCAGCTCGCGCGGATGAAGGAGAAGACGACGGTGTTGCAGTGGAACGGCGGCGCGTCCGCGCTCGACGGCTCGCCCGTCTGCGTCGCGGACGTCGACTTTGACGTGGACGACGCCGACGTCGTGCACGTGCGAGAGGCGAAAATCGTCAAGAGAGACGACGAGTACTTCTTGCGGCACATCGAGAAGCAGAACGCGCTCATGGCGGACCTCGCGCCGGCGAAGCCGCTCGTGTATAAGGGGGGGAACACGCTCCTCGCGGGCGCGTGATGAAGGATGGGAGGAGAGGAGAGGAGATCCGTGAGATGGACGAATTGATGGTGAGGGCGGGCGGTTCGACGACGATTGGCGACGCCTTCCTTTGTGATGAGACACGCGGCGTCTCGAAAACTTTAACTTTTTTCCAGTCTCGGGCGAAGATCGTCCTCTCGCCCACCGCGCGCGCCTCGCTCGTCGCTCCACGCGACGCGAAGACAGCACGCGCATACATACATACTACACACATGCTACCTCATCGCTTCGAAGGTGCTACCGCTACGTATCTACTAGACTATGTACCTTAGGCTTACGAGGCCTACCTACGTGTAGCCCTTTCCAGGTTTTTTTTTTCCCGACTTTTTTCGATTTCGGCGCGACGCGCGTTTTTTCTCCCGCGCACCCTTCGGACACGCGTCCCGGACCCGCCGCGTCCGCGCCGTCCTCCGCGTCGTCCCTCGCGCGCCCTCGCGCTCTGCGGTAATAAATCGCGACATCCGAGAACGAAGACCCCGTGCTCTTTATCAGCGGGCCGGGATTTCTCGCGAGCAAAAACATGTCCGCGACGGCGTATCGCATGCACGTCTCGTCTCTCGCCGGGCCGTAACCAAAGTCGCAGCTCGGCGGTCGACGCAACGACACGACGCGATACGATTCCCTTGGGGAGAGGCGCGCGTTGATGTTTGCGACGAAGTCCGCGTCGTCCGCGGCGATGAAGACGGTCGTCGTCTTCGTCGTCGTCGTCGTCGTCGCGTTTCTCCGCTCGTCGCCCTCGTCGCTTCCATTTTTCTTTTCCACGCGCGCGCTCGCCTTCTTCATCAGCGCGTTCGCGAACGTCTCCGGCGTGCATCTCTTCCGCATATAGTCGCAGCAGTACTTCGACACGACCGCCTCCAAGCGCTCCTCCGGGACGTTCGCGAGGGACGCGCTCGCGGGCACCAGACTCGCCTTCGGAAGCTTCGAGTCCAACCCTCCGCGGATGTGCGCGGACACGAGCTCGTCGTCCGACTGACGACGCGTAAGATGAAGACGAAGACGAGCGTCAGTCGCGTGATGAGCGCGCGATTGGTGGAACGGCGTTCCCACGCGTCAAAACGCGAGGAGGAGGAGGGTCCGAGCGGCGCTTGAAAGAAAGATTGAAAGAAGTCCTCGCGAGGTGGGGGGTGGTCGCATGGAAAGACAGTAAGTAGTGTACGGTAGTCTCACCATCGCGGACAACGCGCGATCGCCGAGCGACGGGTCCCGCGTCAATCTCTCCACCTCCGGCGACGGCTCCAACGTCGCGTAAAACGCGCCGTCGCGGAGCGCGTCCTCCTCCTCCTTCGTGTTCAGCAGCACGCCAAACCCCGACCTGACGTACACCGCGCGCGTCCACGCGTTCGCGTTCGCGGGATCGAGCGACAGCGCGGCGGCGGCTTTTTCTAACCCGCCGATTTGGTTCGCGTCGACGAAGGCGCTGAGGGTCGTTCCATACGAAGCGAAGTCGGGGTGGAGTTGAAAGGCGTCAGATGAAGTTGAAAGGCGTCGCGGTCGGGGATTGAAAGCGGGGTTTGGGCGGAGAGAAACGCCGGGAAGTAAAGTCCTTAAGGATCGGCGTTCACCACGCCGACGCGGTCGTATGGGGACCAG
>MDSW01163113.1_pt1 | contig 16944 bp, 18 predicted proteins | sample 811171 | NCBI WGS metagenome assembly MDSW01 (sample SAMN05326641, study PRJNA326480) | marine metagenome | isolation source: seawater | place: Atlantic Ocean: North West | collected 2012
CCGTGGGGCAGCGCGGCGGCGGGGAAATCTACGAACTGGTGGGGCACAAGTATTTCGTCTCCGCACCCATGTGCGACGGGTTTCTGGTGCTGGCCCAGGCGGAGGACGGCCTGTCCTGTTTCCTGGTACCACGCTGGCGCCCTGACGGCAGTAAAAACCCGCTGCAGATCCAGCAATTGAAAAACAAAATGGGTAACGCCTCCAACGCCTCGTCGGAAACCGAGCTGCGCGGCGCCATGGGCTGGCTGATCGGCGACGAGGGCCGCGGGGTGGCCAACATTCTGGAAATGGTGGCCCTGACCCGGTTTGACTGCATGATCGGTTCCTCCGCCGGCATGCGGCAGGCGGTGGCGCAGATTCTGCACCACACCGGTCAGCGCAATGCCTTTGGCAAACGGCTCACGGAACAACCGCTGATGCAAAACGTGCTGGCGGATCTGGCACTGGAAAGCGAAGCCGCCCTGGCACTCACCATGCGTATGGCCCGGGCCCTGGACAATCAGGAAGATGAGCATGAGCGTCAGCTGGCGCGCATCGGCACCGCCATTGGCAAATACTGGATCTGTAAACGCACCCCCGGCCATGCTTACGAGGCCATGGAATGCATTGGTGGCAGCGCGGTTATGGAAGACAGTATTATGCCGCGTTTGTATCGGGAGGCCCCGGTGAATGCCATCTGGGAAGGCAGTGGTAATGTGCAGTGTCTGGATATGTTACGGGCCATGACCCGCAACCCCGGTTCCCTGGAGGCGCTGCTGGCGGAAATCGATGAGGCCAAAGGCATGAATCCCGATTTCGACCGCTTCGTCAGTCACACCAAAAACCTGTTCACGGATCTCTCGGACGCCGAATATCGCGCCCGCACTCTGGTGGAGCCGCTGGCACTGGCACTACAGGCCAGCCTGCTACTGCGGGCGGATAACAGTGCCGTTGCCGATGGTTTCTGTGCCAGCCGCCTGCAATCCGGCAACCACCAGATGTACGGTACATTGCCGCGTAATGTGGACTGCGCCGGACTGATCGCAAGGGCCCGGCCCCAAGGCTAATAACATGACAACTTTATTGACTGCCGCCCAGGTGCAAAGTTATCTGGCCGACATATTTCCCCAGTTTAATGCCCGCATCACTGCGCTGACCCCCAACAGCGCCATCCTGGAGTTGTTGGCGGACGACGCGCATTTGCGGCCTGGTGGTACCGTGTCCGGCCCCACCCTGATGGCGCTGGCGGATGCTGCCATGTACGTGGCCATACTGGGCAATCTGGGTCAGGTGGCGCTGGCGGTCACCACCAATCTGAATATCAGTTTTTATCGCAAGGCCGGCCCCGGGTTACTGCGGGCCGAAGCGCGCCTGTTGAAGATGGGCAAGCGGCTGGCGGTGGGTGATGTGCTGTTGTTTGGTGCCGACAGCACTGAATCGATCGCCCACGCCAGTCTGACCTACTCCATTCCCGACACGTCGCAGGCGGATACCGCACCGTAGTATTTCTGCCACAATCGTCTTTACATGGGCGTGTTATTGGCTCAATATCAGCAGTGTTATTGTCCACGGTGCAGTTCCAATCCGGATACCGAGACATTCCAACACCAACAATTAGGAGATCAATGGATATGAAAAAGCTACTCGTCGGTGCCGTCCTGCTGGGTTCCACTTCTCTTGCTATGGCGGAAGCTCCCGGTGGTCCGGACTGCGGTTGGGGCAACATGCTTTTTGAAGGTCAGAGCGGCCTGGGTCCACACTTCCTGGCGTCCTGGACCAACGGCACGTCCGGCAACGCCACCTTTGGTATGACATCCGGCACCAATGGCTGTTCGCCCAACGGCACTCTGACTTACGGTGGCGACTCCCTGATCAGCCTGACCAACATGATGGATGAATTCGTGGCTGACGCCGCCAAAGGCGAAGGCGAAGCCATGAATGCGGTGGCCGTATCCATGGGCATTGCCCCGGAAGATCGCGCGCATTTTGCCGCCACCATTCACAGCCAGTTCTCCTCAATTTTCACCTCTGCCGATGTCACCGCACAAGACGTGCTGAATAACATGGTGGTGGTAATGAAGTCTGATGAGCGACTGTCCAAGTACGTTGCCTGATATTGATCAGACGTTGACACAAGGGGGCCTCGTGCCCCCTTGTTGTTGGTAACCAAAAAATAAAACTTCCCCCCCCACCACATCCATGATCAGAACACTCCAGTTGGTGACCCTCACCGGGTTATTCCTTAGCGCGGGTATCGCCACGGGTTGGGCGCAACCGACGGACCCTGCCCCTGACATGCTGCAAAATCTGGCAGCCAGCAACACCTGGCAGCGGCTGCTGCACTATGAACCGGGCTACCGCGCCGGCAGCGTCATTAGCCAGGTGGACGATGATGATTTTTTTCTGGCACCCGATGGTAAATACGAGCCGCTGCAGGAACTGCTTGCCACCGTGGCAGCCATGCAACAACCGGTCACCACCGCGGATCAGCATGCCGTGTGCCGGTTCCCGGCACGCTGGAAATTTCTGCAACAAAATGCACAACTGCCTGCCGCAGTGCTGGAGCCATCCCAGTGCCCTGAGTATTCCCAATGGATGAATACGCTGAACCCCCACAGTGTCAGTCTGGTGTTCGCATCATCTTATCTCAACAGTCCCAGCTCCATGTACGGGCACACCTTTTTGCGCATTGATCCGGCGGACGTTGAAACCGGCTCCACCTGGCTTTCCTACGCGGTGAACTTCGGCGCCGAACTGAATAACCAGGACAATTCCCTGCTCTATGCCTACAAAGGTCTGTTCGGGGGCTACCCTGGTTTTTTCAGTGTGTTGCGCTACTACGAAAAAATTCAGGAATACGGCCGCATTGAGAACCGCGACCTGTGGGAGTACAACCTGAATCTGACGCCCATTGAAACCCGCGCCATGGTGTCCCATCTATGGGAGCTGCGGAATGTGGATTTCGACTATTACTTTTTTGACGAAAACTGCTCCTATCGCTTGCTGGAATTGTTGGAATATGCACGTCCGGATACCTCCCTGCGGGATGACTTTGGCCTGCGGGCGATTCCAGTGGATACGGTGCGGGCGGTGATCGACGGTGGTTTTTTGAAATCGGTGCACTATCGACCCGCCGTGGCCACTCAATTGCAACACGACCTGGACCGGCTGACGCCGGCGCAGCAGGATCTGGCCTGGAAGCTGGCCCGGCGCAACATTGACACGGACGCCGATGCACTGCTGGCATTGCCCCCCAAAACACGGGGCCAGATATTCAACGCGGCGTATGCGTACTTGCGTTACCTGGAGCTGGACAACCCCCGTCGTAAAATCAATGCCGACTACAGCCTGCAATTGTTACGGGCCCTCAATCAATTACCGGTGTCTCCGCAGTCGCCACCGGTTCCCGCGGTGCGCCCGGACCAGGGCCACCGCACCCTGCTCACCGGCATCAGCGGCGGCCAGCAGGATGGCAATGAGTTTGCCGATTTGCGGCTGCGGCTCAGCTATCATGACCTGACAGATAATCGCGCCGGCTACCTGGATGGCGCCGCCATCAATATCGGCGAACTGCGGCTGCGGCAACGGCGGGGTGATGGCCTTCGGCTGGAGCAATTGAACCTGGTGGATATCAACTCCCACTCACCACGGTCCCAGTTTATCAAACCCATCACCTGGCGGGTGCAGGCGGGCCTGGAACGCATTTACGGCGCCGATGACGATGACCTGGCGCCCCAGGTCCATGGCGGGGCTGGCGTCACCTATAACCTGGGGGATACCATGCTGGTCTACGGCATGGGCATGGGCAGACTGGAATACAATGAACTACTGGCCGACAACTGGAGCCTGGGGGCCGGCGCCCTGGCAGGCGCCCTGATCTATCTGCCGCCGGGCACACTGCAACTGGAATCCCAATGGTATCAATTCAGTGGCGGCGGCGAGCGTTATCGGCACCGGCTGGCGCAAAATTTCAACCTGGGGCGCAATCAGGCCCTGCGTCTGCTGGCCAGTCATTACCAACAAGTGGATACCACCATCGATGAGTTCAGTCTGGAGTTCCGCCACTACTTTTAGGCTCGGCTTTTACAGCATACTGGCGGTTGTTATAGTGCTGCTGATGAACGGTTGCAGCAGCTATTTCTTTTACCCCATGAAACGCCTGGTACGAACCCCGGATCAGGTGGGCCTGAACTATCGCGATATTGAGGTGACCACCAGCGATCAGGTACGGATTCACGGCTGGCTGCTGCCGGCGGAGCAGCCCCGGGGTATTGTGTTTTTTCTCCACGGTAACGCCGAAAACATCAGCACCCATCTGGCCAGTGTGTACTGGTTACCGGAACAGGGTTACGAGGTGCTGTTGATGGATTACCGCGGTTACGGTCGCTCGGAGGGCTCGCCGGATTTTCCCGAGGTATACCAGGATGTGGCCGCCATGTATCAATGGTTGCAAACTTATGCCCGTGAGCGGCAACTGCCGGTGTATATTCTGGGGCAAAGTCTGGGGGGCGTGATTTCCAGTTATTACTTCAGCCAGCTGCCGGCGGAACAAAGAGTGTTTGAAGGGGTGGTGCTGGATGCCGTGTTCGCCGGCCATCGGGATATCGCCCGGGATGTGCTGCGGCGCAGCTTTATCACCTGGCCGCTGCAGTTTGTGGTACCGCCGTTTTTACCCGCGGAATACGACCCCGCTGACCATGTGGCCGATTTCAGCCCCACCCCGCTGCTGTTTTTTCACAGCCCCGACGATGAGATCATTCCTTATGATCAGGGCCGCTCCGTGTATGAACAGGCAAAGCCACCGAAGTACTGGGTCCGTAGTCACGGCCCCCATATCGCCACCTTCGACGACCCCGCCTATCGGCAGCTACTGCTGAATTTTCTGGCCCGGCCCGGCGCCGATCCCAGCGCCAAACCATGACGGCGGTTCAGCCCCACTGCCCGCCCACAAAAGGGTTGGAGCGCTTCTCCTCGCCAAAGGTGGACATGGGGCCGTGCCCGGGGATAAAGCGAATATCATCCCCCAGCGGGAACAGCTTTTGTTTGATGGCGTTGATCAGGGTGGCGTGATCGCCACCGGGAAAGTCCGTGCGACCGATGGAGCCGTTAAACAGAACGTCGCCAACGATGGCCAGTTTGCTCACCGGGTCGAAAAACACCACGTGCCCCGGGGTGTGCCCGGGACAGTGCAGCACACTCAGGGTCACGTTGCCCACCTGCACCGACTCGCCATCCTGCAGCCACTGGGTGGGTTCAAACACCCGCGCTTTGGCAAATCCCATCATCTGCCCCTGCTGGGGCAGCCCCTGAATCCAGAAGTCGTCCCCCTGATGGGGGCCGATAATGGGCAGGTCCCGGGCTTCCGCCAGATCCGCCGTGGCACCGGCGTGATCAATGTGGGCGTGGGTGAGCAGAATTTTTTTCAGGGTGACCCCTTCCGCCTCCACTGCGGCGTAGACCCGGTCCAGGTCGCCACCGGGATCCACCACCGCCCCCTGCCGGGTTTCGTCACACCAGATCAGGGAACAGTTCTGTTCGAACGGGGTCACAGGAATAATTCTGTATTTCAACATGCTAGACTCTCTTCACGGGCCCGGTTGCCGCGGCAGACCGGCACCATGCCGCCCCCGCTCCGGAACCATAACAACAATGGACCCTATCATAACATCCACAGGAGCATTGGTTCACGATGAACACCCGTTTTCCCCGAATCCGACACCACGCGGCATGTGGCGCTCTCGGCGCCATTCTACTGGGCAGTGGCTGCGTCACCGTGGAGTCCGACAGCGTCAGCCAGTTGGATCCCTATTTGCGCCAGTCCTCCGTGGTCTCCACCAGCTCGCCGGAGTTTGCGCCCCAGCCCGGTGCCACCGTGGGCTGGGACAATGACCTGAGCGTACACGGAGCCGAGGGCACTGACCTGCCGGTGCAGCTGGTGACCGAACTCAAAACCCGGATCGATGCCGAACTGGTGGCCAAAGGGTACGCCTTTACCCCGCCGGGAGTGGCGCCGGATTACCATATCCATGGTCTGATTCTGTTGGGGGACCAGCTCAATGAACACGAACTGGGTGACCTTTTGGGGTTCCAGCCGGGGCTGGTGGCCCATGGTCAGCGTTATGAAAAAGGCAGTCTGCTGCTGATGCTGGTGAACCCCGCCACCCTGGGCACCGACTGGCGGGCGGCGGTGCAGGTGTTTACCGACCGCAATCTGACGCAGGAACAACAGCAGACCCGCTTCGACTATCTGGTGCACAGTCTACTGCGGCCCCTGCCCAGCCTGGAAGCGGAACAGCCATGAGCACCAGCTATGCCGGGCACGCGTTCCACGATTCATTTCCCGGTGGCCGGGCGTCCGGGGAATTGATGCTTACCGACACCCAGGTGATTTTCCGTAACAACCAGGGCAGCGTGCAGTTCAGCATTCGCGGCGCCCGTTTCAAGCTGGGGGGCGCCAGCGACCGGTTATTGTTTATCAGCCACCCGGCGCAACCGGACTGGAACCTGTATACCTCGGATCTGGGCATTCTGAAGCACCCCGCCCTGCAGCAGGACCCCCAGGTAAAGCAGCAGGTGCGCAAAGCCCGCCGCGGCAAACAGCTGGCCTGGGGTGTGTTCGGTTCGCTGGCGGCACTGGTGGTGGCGATCCCCCTGTGCATACTACTGTTTATGGATAGCATTACCGGGGTACTGGCGCCCCATGTACCGGCGCAGTGGGAACAGAAAATGGGAGCCACCGCCCTGGGCCAGGTGCAAACCGGGACCCGCTTTATGCCCCGGGATCAATCCAGGGCGCTGCTGCAACCGCTGGTGGATCCCCTGCTGAACGCGCTGGACAGCGACCGCTACGAATACGAGTTCCATATCAGCGCCGACGATCAGATCAATGCATTCGCGCTGCCGGGCGGCTATATTGTGATTAACAGCGGTTTGATACTGAAGGCGGATAACGCCGCCGAGGTGCTGGGAGTGGTGGCCCATGAAATTGCCCATGTCACCCAGCAGCATGGGGTACGCAATATCATGGGCACCGCCGGTATTTACGTCACGCTGAATGCCCTGTTGGGGGATATGAGTGGTTTGCTGGGGGTGATGGTGGATGCAGCGCCGTTTTTAATTAATCAGAGTTACTCACGGGGCTTTGAAGCCGAGGCTGATGAGCAGGGTCTGGCACTGCTGCGGCGGGCGCGGATCGACCCCCGGGGCCTTGTGAGTTTTTTTGAAAAACTGCAACAGATCGAGCGGGAGCGCCTGCAGGAGATGGGCGCCGACGACAGCGACACCGTGGAATCCACCCTGGACTTTCTCAACAGCCACCCCGCCACTGCAGACCGCATAGCCAATCTGCAGCAGCGTATTGCGGCCCTGCCGCCCCAGGAATATGTGGATCTGGAAACTGAATTCAACCGCCTGCAACAGCAGGTGCGACAATTTGTAGCCGCAGAAGACCCAACACAACAAGGGGACCCAACACAACAATGAAAACGGAAATCAAAGGCCAGCCGGCGTTCTCCTATCTGGATGTGGAGCTGGAGCCCGGCGAAACCATCACTACCGAATCCGATGCCATGTCCAGCATGGACGCCGATATCGAATTACACGCCCGCTTCAATGGCGGTTTTTTTGTCGGGCTGCTGCGCAAATTTCTTGGCGGCGAGACGCTCTTTATCAATGATTTCAGCAACCCCACCGACCGTGCCCGCCACATGACCATCGTCCAGCCCACGCCGGGCGAAGTGCGGGAAATCGAACTCAACGACGAAACCCTGTATATGCAACCGGGTGCCTTTCTGGCCTGTACCCCGGGGGTAAAAGTGGGGGTGAAGTTCGCTGGTTTGGTGTCCTGGATTGCCCGGGAGGGCCTGTTCCGGATCGCCGTCAGCGGCAGCGGTAAAGTCTGGTACGGCGCCTTCGGTGCCCTGCTGGACCGGGACGTGGACGGCGAATTTATCGTGGACACCGCACACCTGGTGGCCTACGACCCCGGCATCAAGCTGAAACTGCAGTTGGCCGGCGGTATCTGGTCCAGCCTGTTTGGCGGTGAAGGACTGGTCACCCGGGTGGTGGGCCAGGGCAGAATCGTGATCCAGTCCCGCAGCATTGCCGGCATCGCCAGCTGGATCAACCCGCGACTGCCCTAAGGAGGCCATCCCATGCAAATTGAATTGGTTAACCGGCCGGGCAACACCGCGGCCAAAGTGGTACTGCAGCCGGGGGAGACCTGCACCGCCGAATCCGGCGCCATGATTGCCATGAGCGGCAATATTGGCATCACCACCACCACCCACAAAAAATCCAGTCGCGGCCTGATGAAAGCCATCAAACGCATGGTGGCCGGGGAATCCCTGTTTCTGAACCACTTTGAACCCCAGGGGGGCCCCGGCGAAGTCTGGCTGGGCACCGCCCTGGCCGGAGATATGGAGGTGATGGAACTGGACCAGGACAGCCTGATCGTGCAGGGCAGTTCGTTTCTGGCCTGCGATCACGATGTGGACATCGACCTGGGCTGGCAGGGGTTTAAATCCGTGTTCTCCGGGGAAAGCGTGTTCTGGGTCAACCTCAAGGGCCAGGGCAAAGTGGTGGTCTCTTCCTTCGGCGCCATCTATCCGGTGGCCGTGAACGGCGAATACATCGTCGACACCGGCCACATCGTGGCCTTTAACGAAACCCTGAATTTCAGCATTACCAAGGCCGGTTCCAGCTGGTGGCACTCCATGCTGGGGGGTGAAGGCCTGGTGTGTAAGTTCAGTGGCCGCGGCACCGTCTGGTGTCAGTCCCATAACCCCATCAGCTTTGGCCAGGCCCTCACCAGCGGCCTGCGCCCCCGACGCGCCTGAGGAGTGGTCATGACCAGTTATAACGTCAATATCAGCGGCGAAATCAGCCCCTACGCCCAGCGCGACACCGTGATCAATGCCTTTGCCCGACTGGCCAACATCACGCCGGAGAAAGCCGAGGAAGTTTTTAGCCGGGCCCCGGTCACCATCAAGAAAGGGGTGGACGAACAAACCGCGACCAAATTCCTCCACGCCCTTGAACAGATCGGCGCCCTGGCCACGGTGGAACCGCCCTTGCCAGGGGCGGAAACCCCGCTCAGCTTCGACCCCCCGCAGGCGGTCACCCCGGCGGAGCCGGCCCCCTCCGGGGAGGCCCGGGACATTGTGGTCACCGGCGGCAAAGGTTACGACTTCACCATCGAGGGCCGGCCGGATTACGCCTTTCTTACGGTAAAAATCCCCGCCAATGAAACCCTGAAGGTGGAAGCGTCGTCCATGGCCACCATGGACACTCACCTGAAGATGAAAACCAAATTGCGGGGCGGCTTCAGCCGTTTCCTCAGCGGTGAATCCATTTTCATCAATGAATTCACCGCCGAAGGCGGACCCGGCGAGATCGGCATCGCTCCGGGCTCCCCCGGGGACATGACTCATCTCTACCTGGACAACGAGATAGTCTACCTGCAGAACTCCGCCTTTGTGGCCGCCACCATGGGCGTGGCACTGGAGTCCAAATGGCAGGGCTTCACCAAGGGCTTCTTCTCCGGCGAGAGCCTGTTTCTGATCCGCGCCAGCGGCCAGGGGGATCTGTGGTTCAACACCTACGGCGCCCTGATCGAGATCGATGTGGAGGAGGACTACGTGGTGGATACCGGCAATATCGTTGCCTTTACCGACGGCCTGGAATACAGCATCTCCAAAGTGGGTGGTTATAAGTCCCTGTTCTTCTCCGGCGAAGGCTTCGTCTGTCGGTTTCGGGGCCAGGGCAAGGTCTGGATCCAGACCCGTGGGGTGTCGGCATTCGCCTGGTGGGCCCACTGGTTCCGCCCGGTCCAGAAGTCCAACGGCTAACAGCGGATAAAAAAATCATCAGGTTCACGTATCAGGATTTTTGATACACATCCCCGGGGGCAGAGGCTACATTGATGGCATTACTACCCTCGGGGATGACCCTGTGAATCGCCTGTTTCTGCTTGCTGTATTGGTATCAGGTTTTGGCCTGCTGGGGATGACCCCGGAGGTCGGCGCCAACGACGATGTCTATTACGACGAACCCTACTCCGAAGAAGCCTACCCGGAAGAAACCTACGCGCAGGAGATGTACGCGGAAGAACCCTACTCAGAAGAACCCTACTACGATCAGGCGGACTCGGATTACCGCAGCGAATACGATACCGGCATGGATACGGAAGCGCCGCCGGCCACCGGCGACACCGCTGCGGAAGCCTATGACCAGACCCCAATGGACAGCTACCAGGCCGCCCAGGTGCAGGAAGTGCGCGGCCAGTGTCAACAATGGGCACAGGAATCCGGGCTGGAGGGCGAGGATCGAGAGGTTTTTGTGGCCGACTGCGTGTTCAGCCAGACCGGCTTCTAGGGAACTTCTGAACCCGTTTTTTTTACCTCACACCGATATTCGCTGATAAAAGGTTCCTTAATATAAAGTTCAATATTTTTTGCTGTCATTGGTGCCGCGGCCTGTTTTCTAATGCGCTGGAAAGGCCCCGGGCCTCTGGCCGTGAATGATCACCGGCCCGGAAAGCGACTTTATGACCGAGGTGTACGATGAGCGATTCCGCCACCGCCGAATGGGATGACAACCTGCTGGACGACGAGGATGTGTTCGATCTGGGGCCGCTGGATACGGCTAAAAGCGGCCGTCAGCAACAGCTGGATATCCGGCGTAAACTGGAGGACCGCATGGAGCTGAAGCGGCTGCGGGAACAGATCAGCGATCTGGACACCTCCTGGCTGGACTGAACCCCAAGCAACCTCTGAACAAGTCCGGTCACACCAGCAGCGGATTCAACAGGGCCACCACCTCCTCCACGATACCGGCCCGGTCGCTGGAGGCACGGGACACCGCATACAGGGGCCGGCTGAAGGTGGGCGCCCCCGGCACCGGATACAGTGGCCGGGCGTGCTCCTGCTGCAGCACGCTGTGGGGCAGATAGGCCGCGCCCTCCTGATGCTGCAGATAGTCCAGGGCAATGGCGCCCATATTGGTATGCAGCACCGGCCGGGGCTCCTCCCCGAAGCGCTTGGCATGAAACATCTCGAACGACACCCCCCAATCCACGTAAACGTAGCCAGACTGCCACACGGTTTTACTGGTGGCGTCGGCGTTATTGCTCACCAGCACCAGCTTCACCTGACCGATCTTCTCCGCCTTCAGATCCACCATCGCCGGCGGTTCCAACAGCATGGCCAGATCCAGGGTGCGCTCCATCAACATCCGGGTTAACTGATCGGAGGGATGGGAGACGGCGCGAACGGCCACCGCCGGCAGCATCTGAAACAGCCGTGACAGGCACTGGTGCAAACCGAAACTCCACAGGCTGTGGGTGGCCCCCACATTCACCTGTTGGGCCTGCTCCGGTTTCAATGCCACATCCTGCAGCGCCCGCGACCAGGACAACAGGATGGTTTCCGCATGGGGCAGTAACCGCTCGCCCGCCTGAGTCAGCTGAATATTGTTGCGGGAACGGATAAACAGATCCACGCTGAGGAGCTGTTCCAATTGTCGTACCCGGGCGCTGACCGCCGCCGGCGTCAGATACAGATTGTCGGCGGCCCGGCCGAAGTGGCGGGTTTTATTCACCTCCAGAAAGGTTTTCAGCAAATCGATGTCCATACCACATCTCAAGGCAGCAATTGTCGGCAGCTTAGGGGAAGCCAAAGGCTAAAATCAAGCAGCACCCCGGCCGCTGTGATAGTGTATGGCCCCTTTGAATCGTCCCGCTTAACCCCTGGAGGCATGCCGATGGCGCGCAACCACCCAACAGGACACCCATGAAGGACCGCACCCTGTTATCCGATCTGCTGCTCCTGGTGGTAACCCTGCTGGCGGCCAGCGGCTGGATCTTTTCCAAAGAGGCCCTGCAGGGCATGAGCCCGCTGTGGTTCCTGGGGATTCGTTTCTTCAGCGCCGGTTGCCTGCTGGGGGCGCTCTGTATCCCCCAGCTCAAGGCCATGACCCGGCGCCAGTGGCGTCAGGCGCTTTGGATGGGGCTGCTGTTTGCCCTGGCCCTGATGCTGTGGGTGCATGGCCTGTTTTTCAGCACCCATGTGGGGGAAGGGGCGTTTATCACCAGCCTGGGGGTGGTGCTGGTACCGGTGGTGGCCCGGCTGGCATTTGGCGATGCCACCGAGGGCAGCACCTGGGTGGCCCTGCCCCTGGCGGTAGGGGGACTGGCCTGCCTGTCCTTGCGCCATGGCTTTCGTTTCGAACCCAGCCAGGCCTTCTTCTGCGGCGCGGCCCTGCTGTTCGCCCTCCACTTTAATCTGATCAGCCGGGCACTGGCACAGATCCCGGCGTTCGCCCTCACCACCATTCAACTGACCATGGTGGGCAGCGTGGCCCTGCTGGCGGCAGCCGTCAGTGAGGGCCCGCTGCAGGTGGACGCCACCGCGGTCTGGGGCTGGCTGGTGGCCAGTATTCTGCTGGCCAGCTCCGCTCGTTTTCTGATTCAGGCCTACGCCCAATCCATGGCCAGCGCCAGCCACGCCGCCATCATTATGATACTGGAGCCGTTGTGGGCTTCCATCATGGCCGCGGTCTGGTTTGCCGAGCAGATGAGCCTGCAACAACTGGCTGGCTGCAGTCTGATTTTTCTGGCCCTGCTGGTGAACCGCTGGCGTGCCATTCGTCAGTTATTGCGCTCGCTGTTGCGCTGAAGCCAGCCTGACTAATCAACCGGGAGCAAGTCACCATGGAAAACCGCATTATTGATATTGAAACCCGTCTGGCGTTTCAGGATGATACCATCAACCAGTTAAGCGACGTGATCTACCGCCAACAACAACAGATCGACCAACTGGACAAAACCGTGCAACTGCTGGTGGACCGGTTACAGGATCTGCTGCGCAATGGCCCGGAGAAAGTGCTGGACGAAAAGCCGCCGCATTATTGATTACCGTGCCGGATTATTGATTACCGCAAGAGGCGGCCACTGACAGGGGGAAACATGGGCCAGAAGATTCTGGTGGGCCCGCTGCTGGGCATCGAATCGGATACCGGTTACACGGTGTGTTTTACCACCGAACCCGGGGTCAGTGACGCCGAGGTGAACTTCAACGGTCACAGTGTCACGGCACAGGCGGTCGGCACCACGGCGCGCAGCACATTCTGGCGGGCGGAATATACAGAGACGGTGCACACCAGCGCCCAACAGATTTACTATCATATTAACCTGCAGGGGCAGCAGGCCGGCAATCGTCACCGGCAAACGGAATGGCGCTTTTACGTGCCCGCGGAAGCCGAGCAGCCCCGCATCGCCTACGCCTCCTGTAACGGCTTTTCCAGTGCCGACCTGGCAAACAAAACCGAAGACCCCTATGGGCTATGGCGCACCATGCGGGAACGCCACGACACTGAGCCCTATTCGCTGCTGGTGCTGGGCGGTGATCAGCTGTACGCCGATGAAATGTGGGCCACCCTGTCCACTCTGAAGCAATGGGGCAAACTCAGCCGCCGTGACAAAATCAAAAGCCGGTTTACCAAAACCATGGCCCGCCAGGTCACCCGTTTCTACGATGACCTTTATCGCAGCCGCTGGCACGACGCGGATATGGCTTATCTGTTTGCCTGCGTCCCCAGCATTATGATGTGGGATGATCATGATATCTTCGATGGCTGGGGCAGTTTCCCCGATGACCTGCAACAGTGCGAGGTTTTTCAGGGGATTTTCGCCATCGCCCGGGATCATTTCGAGCTGTACCAGATCCGCTCCCGTCACAACCGCAGCCTGTTGAATCCGACGGCACAACATTTCGCTTTCGGCCTGCGGTTTCGCAACTACCACATACTGGCACTGGACAATCGCGGGGAACGCACTCTGGAACAGGTCATGAGCCCGCAGCAATGGCAGGACATTATTCAGTATCTGAATAACCTGCCGGACTCCGGCCATCTACTGGTGCTGTCGGCGGTGCCGGTGGTGTATCGGGATTTCTCCTTCAGCGAAAGCGTACTGGATATCACCCCCTGGGAAGAAGAGCTTACCGACGATCTCAAGGACCACTGGCGCGCCAAGGAACACCAGGGAGAGCGGGCCCGGCTGATCATGCGGCTACTGGACAATCACAGCCGGCGCCAGGGCAAAACCCTGATCCTGTCCGGGGATGTTCACATCGGCTGCCTGGGGGTGATCAATGATCGCCGCGCGGGCAGCCAGCGCATTCACCAGGTGGTGTCCTCGGGCATCGTGCATCCGGCCCCCAGCCGCATTGCCTGGCTGGGTATTATGGCGGTGACCAACGACTGCAAGGAATACCTGAACGAGGATGAAACCATCGAGGTGAGCATGCTGCAGCCCTACCATGCCGACAAGTACCTGCGTACCCGCAATTATGTGCAGCTGCATGAGGGCAGTGACGATAAACTCTGGGTCAACTGGATCTGCGATTCCCGGGACAAGCCGGTGTATCCGCTGGCATAACGCCAACGTTTAAGCCGCCACTACCGGTGGTGGTCCACCACAATCCGGTTGCGGCCGGAGGCCTTGGCCCGATACATGGCCTGATCCACCCGCCGCAGGATCTCATCCACCGCCATATGCACATGACCCTCATTGCAAACCAGGCCGAAGCTGCCGGTTAACTGTATCCGCTCCCCCTGCTCCAGAATCACCTGGGTGGCTTCCAGGTGCTGGCGGCAACGCTCGGCAATGGTCCGGGCCCCCGCCAGGTCGGTACCCGGCAGAATAATCAGAAACTCCTCACCGCCATAACGCCCCACCCGGTCATTCTGCCGCAGACTGCGCTGCAGGGCATCGGCCGCGGCAATCAGGGCAAAGTCGCCGGCCTGGTGTCCGCGCTCATCGTTGATGGCTTTGAAGTGATCCAGATCCACCATTAACACCGACAACACCGGCCCCTTGAGCCGGCTGCGTTCCTGTTCCTGTTCCAAATGCGACAGAATACTGCGTCGGTTCAGCAGCCCGGTCAGGGGATCGGTGATACTCAGCAGCCGCACTTTTTCCTCCCGCTCCCGCCAGCGGCTTAACACCATATAAGAGATCACAATAAGAAAACCCATATGGGGAAAGGTGTAGAGATACAGGTGAAAAACGGTATAAGCCGAGGGGGCAACCAACTGCTGCGGTCCCTGCTGAAATACCGGCGCATAGGGCCACCAGCCCCAGCCGGCGCCGAAGGAAAGCACCAGCTGCACCAGCATGGCTACCGACAATGCCAGCATGACCGCACGGCGATTGAAAAAAATAAACCCCACCACCGGCGCACCTACCATCACGGCGCCCACCGGCAGAGACAGAGTGCCGATCTGATAACTGAAATAACTCAGGGACAGACTGAAATAGAGCGCCGCCAGGTACTCAAACCAGGCCGAATCGCCCCACAACCGGCCAGCGGCAAACCACAGCAGTGACAGCACCAGTGACGCCAGGGCAAAGCCGTAGAACCAACCTACCTGGGTGACCAGATAGGCAGGATCAATAAATTGAGAATCACCCCCCTGACGCAGAAGAAATTCCGCCAGCAGCGCGTAATGCAAATAGATGATGGCAGTGATAGCCCCCAGCAGCACTGCCTTTGAGCTGGATTGCCACTCCAGGGGATTTCCCAGATAGCCATTGGCCCGGGACACGAAATTTCGTAACCACAAACGCACGGTAACCAGAGCCCCAAATATATCCTGATTCAACTCCCTCTGGCGGGTATCGCTCAGGCCGCCACCACCAGCCGATCCCGGCCCTGGTGCTTGGCCTGATAAAGCGCGACGTCCGCCTGCTTCACCAAATCGTTCACTGTCACCATCTCCGCCACATCGTAGCAACTCATGCCCAGACTGGCAGACAAGCTGATGCGTTCCCCGGTGGGAAGACGGAGCCGTACCGAGGCGATAGTCTGGCGGATGCGTTCAGCCAAACTGCGGGATTGAGTGGTATCCAGCCCGGGCAGCACTACCAGGAACTCCTCACCCCCATAACGTCCCACATGATCGTACTCCCGCACCGAGTCGCGCAAGGCATGAGCCGCGGCAGTGAGCACCCGATCACCTATATCATGCCCCCAGCGATCGTTGATGCTCTTAAAGTGATCAAGATCCACCATGATTACAGACAGCGGCATTTCCGCCAACTCACAGCGGGATTTTTCCAGCTCCAGCAGCTCCAGCACATGACGGCGGTTGCTAAGCCCGGTGAGGGAGTCGGTTCGGCTCAGATGGTTGGCCGCCTCCTCCCGGGCCCGCCAGCGTTGTAACACATAAAACGCCAGCGAGAAAATAAACAGCAGGTGCGGAATCGCGAACACGATGTAGGCCAGGGCCCAGAGTGGATCCATCTGGCCGTCCGCCAGATGCACACTGGTGGCGATGGGGGCATAGGGGATCCAGCCCAGGGCGGTGATCGCACTTAATCCAAACAGCAACAACAGGCTGCTGATAAAGGCAGTCGCCACTGCCCAGTGGTGTACGAAAATAAAGCCCACCACCGGCGCCCCCACCAGCACCACCCCCACCGGCAGTGACATCAGTCCCACCGTGTAGCCGTAATAAACATGGGTCAGACCGAAATAAAGGCAGGCCATGTACTCATAGATAACCGAATCCCCCCGCCGCCGCTGCACCACCCGGGTCAGTATCAGCAAGCCCACGGTGGTGGCCATCAACAGCAAGAAGAAGGTACGGTGAAAATAGGCTTGAGGCCGGTTCAGCCAACCATCCAGGCCTTGCCAATGTAAAGCCAGCTCCAGCACCCCCTGATACAGTAACTGGTCAAACAAATACATCCACAGCAGCAGATTGGCCTTGCGGGCCGAATTCCACTCCAGAGGATTTCCGATTTGCTCGATCAGTTTCTGCCGCATGTTCATCCCGCCAACGATCGCCCGGTGCCGGTTCTTGTTATGTCCGCATTTTCATTACTATTAACCCGGCTTAGTAATATCTCTGATATAATGCGCGGATGACTAAAAAAATAGATACCCGCAAATTACCTTTTGA
>MDSW01202332.1_pt1 | contig 16942 bp, 8 predicted proteins | sample 811171 | NCBI WGS metagenome assembly MDSW01 (sample SAMN05326641, study PRJNA326480) | marine metagenome | isolation source: seawater | place: Atlantic Ocean: North West | collected 2012
AGGGGCGAGCGCGGGTCGAGAGGGGGAGGGGGAGGATGAGGGGGAGGAGGAGGAGGAGGCGAACGTGGTGAGTTATCACAGGGATTACCTCCCGGACGGGAAGATTTGGGAGCGCGCGCCCATCGTCGGGCCGCTCGTGAAGTTCCAGCGCGAGGCGTACGTGGGGTGCATGCTCAGCCCGAGGGGGTGCGCGGAGCTCCTGGGGGCGCCCAAGTAGGGGAGGGGCGAGGCGCGGAGGTGGGAGATATTTTTTATGCGGGAGTGATGAGAGGCTCCGCGTCGTCGCGCCGCGCCGGCGCGAGGGAACCAACCCCGCGCGCGTCGCCTTGGACTCGTCTAGTCGTCGGGTCGGCACGTGTGACGGTTGTTGTTGTCTCATTGACCGCCCACGCTCGTTCGCGTCACTTCGCCATGGGCGGGGGCACGCGTAAGCGCGCGCGCTGCGACGCCTCGCGCTCCGACGTCTCTTTCGGAGCCGCCCTCGAGGCGTGCGCGTCCGCACCTCTCGGCGCGACCGTCGCGCGATCCGCGCTCGAGGTGCTCGCGTACGTCCGCGAGAATGGCATCCCCGAGGGCGCCGCGGCCATGTTCGCGCGAGGGTTCGAGCTCGGCCTCGACGCCGCCGTTCGCGCGGCGGCGTCGAGGGAGGGTCCCCCGGGCGGCGCGCGGCTCGCGGCGCGCGCCTTCGCGAAGCGACACGGCCTGAGCGACGTCGGCGAGGCCCCCGAGGCGTGGATGGACCGACTCGTGAAGGCGATCGCGATCACATCACGGCCACCACCACCCGAGGATGACGAGGATGACGAGGACGACGAGGACGAGTCCTCGGATGACGCCTCCGCCTCCTCGTCCTCCGCCTCCTCGGATGCCTCCGCTCCATCGTCCTCCCCCTCGGACCCGCCGCCCCCCGCCGCCCCGCCCCCCCCGTCCGCGACGGCGCTCGCGGCGCTCGCGGCGCTCGACGCGCCCCCCCCCGGCGCGCTCGGCGCGTTATACGCCCCCTCGTGGCTCGCGCGCGCGTCGCCCGCGTACGACGAACACATGGGCGCCGAGAACCTCGGCCCGGCGCTGTACGGCCTGTGCCGCTTCGCCAAGCCGACCGTCGCGCTCGAGATCGGCGGCGGGTACACCTCCCTGTTCATCCTCCAGGCCCTCGAGGACAACGCCGCGGAGGCGCGAAGGCTCCGCGACCGAGGCGCGGGCTCGGAGGACGCGGCGAGACGGCCGAAGATCGCCGGCATGCACCCGGACGCGCCGAGCTGGTACCTCCACGAGACCGTCCGCGAACGCGCCGAGAGCATCCGAGCAGGATCCGACGACGACGAAGAAACGGACGATGATGCGACCGAAACCGCCACCGCCGCGGGGAGAGGAGGTGGAAGTGGAAGAAGAAGAAGAAGAGTCGGGACGCTGCACTGCGTCGACGATTTGTCGCACGCGTTCAGCACGGCGGGGGTCGTTCGCGACGCGGCACGGCGGATGAACATCTCCCGTCGTCGATTTAAACTGCACGCGAGGGACGCGTGGGACGGCCCGCCCGAGGAACTACGCTCCGGCGGCGGGGGTACGAGTGCGAACGCCTCGGTGGACCTTCTGTTCGTGGACTTTGGGGTCGGCGCGAGGCTCGACGAGTTTTTGGAAAAGTACTGGGGGTCGGTGGCGCCGGGGGGGTTGATCGTCGTGCACTCGTCGGTGACCAACGCGGCGACGCGCGGGTGGCTCGAGACGCTGCGCGCGAACGGGGGGGCGCCGACGTGGGGGGGGACGAGCGAGGGGGACGCCGTGCACCACCTGAGTCTGACGGAGCCGCACAAGAGGTTCCAGAACGCGTTCACGGTCATGCAGAAACGAACGAGGGGGTGGAAGGAGCCGGTGTACACGGAGGAGGCGTAGGCGAGGGCGAAAAAAACGAGAGAGGGGCGCGAGACGAGTCTAGCTGGCTCTAGAGTTAGTAGGCGACTTTCCCATCACTCAGGGCATCCGTTCCGACGCGCCCACTCGAGCACCTCCAAGTGGTTTCCATTTCGCGCGGCCTCCAGGTTCCTCTCCTGGTTCCACGGGCACCCGTTCCGACGCGCCCACTGAAGCACCTCCAAGTGGCCTTCACGCGCCGCGGCCTGGCACGTATCCTGGTCCCACGGGCACCCGTTCTGACGCAACCACTGAAGCACCTCCAGGTGGCCTCCCTTGGCCGCGGCCTGGCACGTCCGCTCGTTCCACGGACACCCGTTCTGACGCGCCCACTGAAGCACCTCCAAGTGCCCTTCACGCGCCGCGGCCTGGCACGTATCCTGGTCCCACAGACACCCGTTCTGACGCGCCCACTGCAGTACATCCAGGTGGCCTCCCTTGGCCAACTCCTCGCACGTCCACTCGTTCCACGGGCACCCGTTCTGACGCGCCCACTGCAACACCTCCAGGTGGTGTTCACGCGCCGCGGCCATGCAGGTATTCGCGTTCCACGGGCACCCATTCAGACGCAACCACTGAAGCACCTCCAAGCGGCCTTCACGCGCCGCGGCCTCGCACGTGTACGCGTCCCACTCGCACCCGTTCTGACGCGCCCACTGCAACACCTCCAGGTGACCTTCACGCGCCGCGGCCTGGCACGTCCGCGCGTCCCACGGGCACCCGTTCTGACGCGCCCACTGCAACACCTCCAGGTGGCCTCCCTTGGCCGCCATCAAGCACGTATCCTCGTCCCACTCGCACCCGTTCCGACGCGCCCACTGCAACACCTCCAGGTGGCCTCCCTGTGCCGCATCCTCGCACGTGTACGCGTCCCACGGGCACCCATTCCGACGCGCTCACTGAAGCACCTCCATGTGGCCTTGCCCCGCCGCGCCCGAGCACGTCGTCTCCTCCCACGGGCACCCGTTCCGACGCGCCCACTGAAGCACCTCCAGGTGGCCTTCACGCGCCGCGGCCTCGCACGTCTCCTCGTCCCACTCGCACCCGTTCCGACGCAACCACTGAAGCACCTCCAGGTGGCCTCCCTCCGCCGCGTACTTGCACGTCTGCTCGATCCACGGGCACCCGTTCTGACGCGCCCACTGCAGGACCGCGAGATGCCCTTCCCCCGCCGCGAAAGTGCACGTCCACTCGTTCCACGGGCACCCGTTCCGACGCAACCACTGAAGCACCTCCAGGTGGCCTTCACCCGCCGCGGCCTCGCACGTATCCTCGTCCCACTCGCACCCGTTCGCGCGTAAACACGTCACGCTCTCAAGCTTGCCTCGCGAGGCGGCCAAGCGAGAGAGTTCCTTGCCTTTGTCGCGCCACTTCATGCCCTTCCCGTCGAGGCGTTGGATCATCCACTCCAGCATCTCGACGTCTCCCTCCATCACCGCGACGGGGAGCAGCAGCATCCCCTTCGACCACCATCGATCGAGATCCTTATTCGAAAGCATCTCCAAAATCGTTTCGCTGAAAGGCACGCGCTGGACCGCCTCGATGCACGTCCTCCCCGCAAACGCGAACATCAACCGGAAACAAGAGCTGAGTTTTCCCACGACGACGTCGAGGATCTCCGGGGGCAGCTTGCCGAGGAAAGGCCCGAGGACGTGGTCGTCGTCGGGAGACGCGGCGAGATCGGAGTCGTCCATCTCTTTCGCGCGACCCGAAGTGCGACACGAGGTCGCGAGGCGACAGGTGCGCCGGTTGTGGCGCCGCGCGTGCGGATGAGGAAGTCGCTTGTCACCCCGTGTCGACTGAAGGAAATTTTTCGCGCGGCGGGACTTGAGCTCACACGGACGACGCGGAACGAAATCCGCCTCGGCGGGAACTGCCGCTGCCGTTCGTTCCATTGCTCGCGGCGCCCCCCCGCTGGATCTCGCGCGGGCGGGCGGGCGCGATGGGTAAGAACGACTTCACACCGAAGGGCATCGCGAACGCCTCGAAGGCGAAGGGCCTTCAGAAGCTTCGGTTCTGGTGCCAGGTGTGCTCTAAGCAGTGCCGGGACGAGAACGGGTTCAAGTGCCACCAGACGAGCGAGGCGCACCTGCGGCAGATGGCCATCTTCGGGCAGAACCAGGGCAAGTTCATCGCGGGGTACAGCGCGGACTTCCAGCGCGACTTCCTCGCCCTGATGGCGGTCTCCCACCGCAACTCGCGCGTCGCCGCGAACGTGGTGTACAACGAGTACATCGCGAACAAGACGCACGTGCACATGAACAGCACGAAGTGGACGACGCTGACGGAGTTCATCAAACACCTCGGGCGCGAGAAGATCTGCGTCGTCGACGAGACCCCCAAGGGCTGGTTCATCACGTACGCCCCGGAGGATAAGGAAGAACAGATGCGCCAGGCCTCGCTGAAGAAGCGCGAGCGCGCGACCGAGGAGGAGGAGGAACGCAACGCCAGGCACATCCGCGAGCAGATCGAGCGCGCGACGAGGGAAGGAACCGGCGCGGAAGCCGCCGCCGCCACCGAACTGCGACGCGCCGACGGCGACGCCGCGGTGGTCAAGATCGGTCTGGGCCCGTCCGCCGCCGACGCGCATAAGCGCCAGAAGCTCGCGGCGCCCACCCCCTCGGCGTTCGACGACGGCGCGGCGACCGCGACGGGGTTGGGGAGGAAACCCGACGCGTCGCTCGCGAAGAAGAAACCGCCGTCGGCGCTGGACGAGATCATGCGCGCCGACGCGGAGGCCAAGGCGAGGCGCGCGCGCGCGAATAATCACCGACCCGAATCCGAATCCCAATCCCAATCCCAATCCGCCGCCGCCGCCGCTCCGGTCGCCTCCTCTCAGACGGTCCCCTGGCTGATGCGCGGGATCGTGGTGAAGATCATGAGCCCGGCGTTACGCGGCGAGTCCGGGTTGTACAGGAAGAAGGCTCGGGTGCGGGACGTCTCGGACGGCGGGTTCGTTGCGGATCTCGTGGCGCTCGACGACGCGGGCCATCGCGCGCGGGTGGACCAGGCGGAGCTCGAGACGGTGCTCCCCGCGGTCGGGGGCGCGGTGCTCGTGTTGCGCGGGAGGCACAGGGGGCGGGAGGCGACGCTGTTGGGGCTGGAGACGGAGAAGTTCAAGGCGAGGGTGCGCGTGGAGGGTTTAGGCGGCGGCGCGGGGGGGGAGGTGCTCGAGCTCGACTACGAGGACGTCTCCAAGGCGCACCGACAAACGTGACTTTTTTATCCGATGAGCGCGGGGAGTTTCGCGAACGCGTCGCCGAAAGTGAAAAAAAAAAATGTTTTGTTCCGTCTCGTCTCCTCTCGTCTAAAGCCCCGACGATCCACGCTCGATCGACCGCCCTCGAGGGCGGTTTTCATCTCCTCACCCCACCCACACGCGCGCGAGGTTTTCGATGCCGTGGATGCTGATGTCCTTGGTCTCGTCCATCTTGAGCACGCCGTCGGCGCCGTCGACGCCGATGAGCTCGGCGCTCTTCCCGCGCTCGTCCCCCGCGACGACCCGCACGCGGTCCTTCTTCTGCGGCTTGGCGAGTCGCAGCGTCGCCTCCGGCGCCGTCTCCACAGTCCCGTCCAGCGCCTCGAGCCGCGCGTCCGCGCCCCGCTCCCCGCCGCGGGTGGACCCCACCGCGATCGTCGCGGTCCCGCCCTCGCGCCGTTTCACCACCCCGTGGCGACCGTCCGCCAAGACCACCACCGCGTCCGTGACGAAGATGCCCGAGTACCCGGCGTCCTCCGCGGCGCGCGATTTTTCGCGATCGCGATCGCGCGCCGGCGTCGCGTCGCCGCCGCGAGACGCGGGCGTGCCCGTGTACCCCCCACCGGTGAGGTCCGGGGTGTACCCGCCGTCCGCGCCGCCCGCGCCCCGACCGTACCCGCCGCCCGCGCCGCCCGCGCCGCCGTCCCCGGTGGTCCCCGCGCCCCACCCGCCGCCGCCGCCGCCGCCGCCGCTCGACGCGAGCCCGGCGCCCGCGAACCCCTCGTGCCGCGGCGTCGTGGGATTCCACGCGGAGCTCTCGTGGAGCGGCGTCCGCCCGCCGTCAAGGTCGCGGCTCGGCGTCGCCGACCCCGCGCCGTAGTGCATGGGCGTGCGCGCGCCGTGCATGGGCGTGCGCGCCGAGCGGAGGCGGTCGGCGTCGAGGTCCGGCGGCGCGTACGCGCCGTAGCCCGCGCCGACGCCCGCGCCGTCCGGCGGCTGGTACCCGCCGTCGGCGGAGAAGCCCAAGCCCCCGCCCCCCGCCGCGGAGGACCCGCCGCCCTGGCCGCTCAGCTGCGAGCGCTGCACCGTCACCGTGCGGCTCTGCGCCTGGAGCTCGAGCCGAACCGTCGTCTCGGTCGCGTCGACGACCTTGCCCTTGTAGCCCTTGTACACCCCCGCGCCGACCTTGACGACGGCGCCGATGAGGTCCGAGTCGCGGCGGCCGACGCGCCCGCCGCCGAAGGACCCGCGCGCCGGCGCCCCGCCCGCCGCGGGGTTGGAGGAATCGAGACCCCCGCCGCCCCTCGCCGGCGAGCGGAGGAGCGCGGATCCGGGGGAGCGCGGGACGAGGGTCGCGGAGGCCGCGGTCTTGTTGCGGTCGGCGCCGTGGACGCGGCAGTTCCTCGCCTTGGCCACGATCAACCCGCCGTGGTCGGCGACGTCCCTCGCCTTGCCCCAGAGGGTGCCCTTCCAGATGTGCTGCACGGTGAGGGTGAGGCCCTTGCCCGGGCCCTCCTGGATGCGGCACATCGAGCCCGGCTCGATCGTCTCCATCTGCGCGTCCACGGCGGAGATGTTCCGCGTCGAGACCTTGCGGCGCATGTCGTGGAGCTTGGCGGCGCGGATGTCCGGGCGGTCCGCGGTGCTCCCCTGCATCATGAGCATCGCCGCGTCCTTCTCCACGCGCGTCACCACGCCGACGGACCCGTCCTCGAGCATGGCGAGGTCGTGCACGCCGTACTCGCCCAGGGACTCCATCCGCCGAGTCGCCTCCGCGGAGTCCGCGAGGTGGTGGGAGAAGACCACGAACTCCTCCTTCGCGACGTCGCCGAACACCGTCGCCACCTCGCCCTCCACCTTGACGACCAACCCGGACTCGCCCTCGTGGCGACCGCGCACGCACCGCACGTGCGAGCCAATCTTGAACGACTTCCGGAGGTGCTCGCGGTCGATGTCGAGAGCCTCGTGCAGGAGCTCGTGCTGCGGCATCACCTTCACGCTCCCGTCCGCGTTCACGCGCTCGACGACCGCCTGCAGGTTCTTCAGGTCGCCCTGCGCGATGACCACCTGGTCGCCGGGGAGGAAACGCTGCGGCGCCTTGGCGCCCGATTGCGAACCGAGGCTCGCCGCCAGCGCCTCGAGGTTCGCCTCCGCGGCGGAAGCGCCGCCGGATCGGTCGCCCCCGGAACCCTTGGCGCGGCCGGCGCCCACCTCCGCGTCCTCCCCGGCGGCGAAACGCTGGAGTTCGTCCAGCGCGGGCGTCTCCGCGAGCTTGCACGAAGCCAGCGAGATGGTCTTCACGTGGTACCCGTCCTTGAGCTTGTGCGCGCCGCACAAGACGTCGACGACGTCGCCGAGGCGCCGGTCCTGCCTCGACCGCTCGAAGGAGAGGTTGTACTTCCTCGCCTCCGCCTCCGTGAACAGGCGCGCGGGCGGGCGCATGCCGCTGTCCTTCTTCGCGCGGCCCCCCGCGGTGCCCTCCTCCTTCGCCTGGAGGTGCGCGTAGTCGAACCGCGGGACGAGCTTCACCGTGCACTGGTTATCCGCGAAGTTCACGTCGACGACGCGCCCCAGGTCACCCTTGTACACGCCGCCGCGCATCCGGATCCAACTCCCGATCGCGACGTTCTCCACCTTCTTCTTCGTCACCGTGATCGAGTCCACCATCTCCTTGATCGGCACGAGGCGGATGGGCTTCATGTGGTACACGTGCCGCATGCCGGCGAGCGCCTTCTTGACGTGGTCCTCGCGGTCCGCCTCGACGTACACGTACGACTTGAGGTGGTCCTGCGCCGCCGCGGACTTGATCGCCATCGCGCCCTTCCCGAGCTTGTGCAGGTTGATCGCCTTCTGCATCAGGCAAACCACCGTCTCGCGCTCCTTGCCCTGCTTCACCGTCACCATCCAGAGCTTCGGGTCCTTCACCGTCGGGTGCAAGGCTTGCTGATCGACAACCTCCGCGATGCCGTCGCCGTCGCGCATGACATCCCTGTGCGCGGCGTACCGCTCCTTCAGTCGCCGCTCGAGCTCCTCCTCGTTCTCCATGCGCTCCATGTTCTCCATGTTCTCGTACCGCGCGTGGATCCGGCGCTGCGCCTCGAGCTCCACCGCCTCGCGCTCCCCCTCGTCCAGCTCCTCGTCGCCGGCGTCGCCGTCCGACTCGTCGCCGTCCTCGTCGTCGTCCTCGACGTCCGCCATGTCGTCGATGAACGCCGCCGCGCCCGAGCCCTTCTTCTTCTTCTCCTTGGACTTCTTCTTCTTCTTCGCGCGGCCGCCGCCGTCCTCGTCGTCCTCGTCGTCGTCCTCCTCGGCGACGTCGTCGACGAAGCGATTGCGCTTGCGCGACTTCTCCTTCTTCGACGCCTTCTCCTTGGCGGCGCCCTTGTCCTTCTTCTTCTTCTTCTTGCTCTTCGCCGCCTCCGCGGGCTCGGCCTCGATGCCCGCGTCCTCGTCCGCGTCCTCGTCGGGCTTGGGCTTGACCGCGGTTTCGGCGTCGTCCGCGTCCGCCTCGGCGTCGTCCTCGTCGAGATCCTCGTCGTCCTCATCCTCGTCCTCCTCCTCCGATCCTTCGGACGCGGACTCCTCGTACTCTCCGTCCTCGGACGACTCCGGCTCCTCCTCCTCCTCCTCCTCCTCCGCGGGTCGCATCTTCTTAGACACCGCCTTGGTGAACTTCCCGTGCGTCACGCGCACCATCGCGGAGTCGGCTCAGGGACGGAGCGCGACCGCGGGACGATCGGCGCGGCCTCGTGCGCCCTAGGGTTCGATTCGATCGCGCGCGAATCGGTCGGCCGCGCGCGGCGCGATCGAGCGGAGAGTGCGAGCGCGTCGACGGGCGCGAGGGCGCGGCGCGAGGGGAGACCGCGTCGGTTCGCGAGCGAACGCGACGTGCGCGCGTGCGGATCGTGCGTCGCGAGCGGGCGCCGCGTGATCTGGCGAGCGCCGCGAACGGGCGCGCGGGAGGAATCGCCGCGGCACCGATCTCGGTTCGCGCGCGGAACACCCGCGTGTGCTGCGCGCCAGACGATGCCTCTGCGCCGACCATCTGCCTGCTCTCGAAAACAACAACCGCGAGCGCGGAGGTCCATCGCTCGGGGCGCGGTCCTGGGGCGGTCCTCGGCGCGCGGGGCGCGGTCCGGGCTCGTCCCTCGCCTCGCGGCGTCTCCCCCTCCCCGAGCTCCGCCCGCCATGCCCCCCACGGTGCTGTGCGTCGCGGAGAAGCCCTCGCTCGCGGCGTCCATCGCCGCCTTCCTCTCCGACGGCACCCACCGCACGCGCCGCGGGAGCGGCCCTGAGGTGCACGAGTTCACGCGCCGCTTCCGCGGCGCCGCGTGCGACTTTCGCGTCACCGCGGTCCTCGGCCACGTCCTGACGATCGACTTCCCGCCCCGGTTCCAGAGCTGGGACGTGGACCCCCGCGCCCTGTTCGCCGCACCGGTGACGAAGCTCGAGGCGAGCCCCGGGGCGCGGGTCGTGGAGCACCTCGAGCGCGAGTCCCGCGGGTGCTCGGACCTCATCCTCTGGCTTGACTGCGACCGCGAGGGCGAGAACATATGCTTCGAGGTGATGGACGCGTGCGCGCGCTCCATGCCTCGGACGAGCTCGCGCGTCCACCGCGCCAAGTTCAGCGCGGTGACCAAGCGGAGCGTCGAGGACGCCATGTCGCGTCTGGGCGCGCCGAACCGATGCGAAGCCCTGGCGGTGGATGCCAGGCAGGAGCTCGACCTCAAGGTCGGCGTCGCGTTCACGCGGTTCCAGACGACGTACTTCCAGGGGAAGTACCCCGCGCTGGACGCGAGCGTGCTGTCGTACGGGCCGTGCCAGACCCCGGCGTTGGGGTTCGCCGTGGAGAGGCACGACGCGAGGCTGCGCCACGTCCCCGAGCCCTACTGGGTCGTGGAGGCGGAGGTGGAGGTGGAGGAAAATCGAAAGCCGGATCTTTCGGCGGCGGAGCCCGTCGAAGAAGCGCCCGAGTCGAAGGAGTCGTTCGCTCCTTCGGAGTCGGAGTCGGAGTCGGAGTCGTTCGCTCCTTCGGAGTCGTCTCACGGGAGGGCCACTCGCTCGAGGGCCACTCGCTCGCTGACGTGGACCCGCGGGCGGGTCTTCGACGAGCGCGTCGCGGCGATGTACCGCTCCTCCGTCGCGAGCGCCGGGACCGCGCGAACGACGCGGGTGGACGTCGAGACGCGCACGCGCGCCCCCCCCGCCGGGCTCAACACGGTGGACATGCTCAAGGCGGCGTCCGCGGGGATGGGCATGGGCGCGCACAGGGCGATGCAGACGGCGGAGCGACTGTACATCCAGGGGTTCATCTCGTACCCACGGACGGAGTCCACCGCGTACCCGCCCGGGTTCGACCTGAGGGGCGCCGTCGCCGTCTCCAGAAACCACCCGGGGGGCCTGGGGGAGATCGCGCGACGCGTGTTGGGAGAAGAGACCCAGAGGGATGACAAACCCGAGGGATCGGTCGGATCGGTCGGAACCCCCCCGATCAACAAAAGAATTCTCGCGTCTTCGCGCGGGACGGACGCCGGGGACCACCCGCCGATCACGCCCGCGGCGCCGGCGACGGAATCTGAGATCGGCGGCGGCGACGCGTGGCGCCTGTACGATTTCATCGCTCGGCGGTGCGTCGCGAGCGTCATGGGCGAGTGCGCGCTCGAGACGGTCACCGCGACGCTCGAGGCGGGCGGCGAGACGTTCACGGCGACGGGAACGACGGTGGTGGACCCGGGGTGGACGGAGGCGATGCCTTGGCGCGCGGCGCGGGACGACCCGCTGCCCGAGGCGCTGCGACGGGTCGAGGGCGCGGGAGACGCGGGCGCGGGGGTCGCGATCGCGCGGTGCGATCTCGTCGCGCGAACGACCGAGGCGCCGCCGCTGCTGAGCGAAGCGGAGCTCATCGGCCTGATGGAGCGGCACGGGATCGGGACGGACGCGAGCATCCCGACGCACATCCACAACGTGGAGAAGCGCGGGTACGCGAGGGTGGAAAAGACGGGGGGCGCGCGGAGGGTGGCGCCCACGGAGCTGGGCGTGACGCTGGTGCAGGGCTACCGCTCGATCGACCCGGAGCTCGCGCTCCCCGCGGTCCGATCGCACGTGGAGACGCAGCTGGATCTCATCGCGCGCGGCGAGGCGAGCCACGCCGACGTCGTCGCGCACGCGCTGGCGCAGTTCGACGCGAAGTTTCAAAACTTCGTCGCCAAGATTCGACGCATGGACGACCTGTTCGAGTCCAAGTTCGACCCGCGCGAGCGCGACGAGGGAACCAGGGCGTTCAGCAAGTGCGGGCAGTGCGGGCGCTACCTCACCCTCGTCGCCGCGAGGAGAGGCGCGCCGCGTCTGTACTGCGCGGCGCAGGAGACGACGCTGAGGCTGCCGAGCGACGGCGACGTCGTCCAGTGGGACGGCCGCGCGTGCGACCTGTGCGGGTTCGAGCTCCTCGTGCACCGCGTCGGCGACCGCGCGTTTCCCCTGTGCCCGTACTGCCTCAACCACCCGCCCCTGCCCTGGCCCGCGGGCGGCACCCCCACGGCACCCCTCGGCACCTCGACGGCACCCCCCGCGGCGGTCGCGTGCCCGCACCCGCCCGCGCACCCCGTCGTCGCGCGCCGCGCCGTCCTCCCGTGCCCCGAGTGCCCGCCGGCGACGCGCGCGGCGCTCGCGCTCGAGCCGGGTGTAGGCTCGGGGGGGGCGGGGGGGAAGCACTGGCGCCTGGGGTGCACGCGGTGCGCGATCGTCGCCAAACTCCCCAAGGCGCTCATCCGCAGGGTCGCGGTCGCGGAGACGAGCCTGTGCGCCGCGTGCGGGGCGCGGTGCCTCGAGGTGGAGTACAAGCCGGAGGCGTCGCCGCTGGCGGACGGGGAGACCAAGCTCGTCGCGTGCGCGGCGTGCGACGACCTCCTCAACGCGCACGTCACCCTGTGGCGAGGGAGTCAGAGCGCCGGGCTGATGCGCGGGGGGAGAGGGGGCGGGAGAGGGGGCGGGAGAGGGGGCGGGCGAGGGGGGGGGAGAGGACGGGGCGCGGGGGGCGGGCGGAGAGGACCAGCGTCCGAGCGCGACCGGAAGGACTAGTTTTATAGGAGACCACTACTGGCACAGAGGACTTCGCGACCGGCGCGATATGCGGGTCGTGATAGGACGAGACCGAAGCGCGTTACAACGAATACGACGACGCGTTCGTTCGTCCATCCCAGGCGCACCACGACGGTGCCCCCGGAAACACCCCTGTTATCGAGAGAAGCGCCTCGCCGGCGCACCGGCCGCCGAGTTCCCCCAGCCCTCCGTTCGGGCGATCGACCGAGAGGGTTTCTTTACTTCAGCGCCTTCTTGATGAGGGCGCTGCGCTTCACGCGCGCCACCATCACCTTGTACCGCTCGAAGTCGGTGAGGTTCTTGCGAGCCGCCTGCTTGGCGATCTTCTTACCCCACGCGCTCGCGGCCCACTTCCCCTCCACGTCGGCCGCCTTGACGGCCGCCGTCAGAGTCTCCTTGGAGGGGGACTTCTCCCCATTCAAGTCCACCACCAAGGAGGTGACGGCCAGGCGGCGGAGGCTGATCACGCAGCGCGTGATGTCGGGGGCGTCGACGAGAACCTGGCGGGAGGGAACGCGCGCGAGGGGGGGCGGAGGCGTCAGGAGGGGGTCCGGGAGGTCCGCGGCGGGGGCGCGCGGCGGGGCGTCGGCGCGGTCGCCCGCCCCCTTTTTTTCCGCCCGCCCTGGGAAACCCCGAGACGGCGGCCTAGGGTTTTTGCGCGCGCGGCGCGGACATCGACGCGTCGCGCGCGGCTCGATCGCCGAAATCGCTCGCGGAACGCACCCTGTTCATGTCCACGAAGTCCACGATGGTGACGAGCTTGCCGTAGAGGGGGTCCGCGGCCAGGTTGACCAGGCAGACGCGCCCGAGCTCGATGTTGCGCTGCGATGGGGAGAGACGCGACGATGGATGGTTTTCCGTCAGGACCGGGCGCGGCGGAGACGAGGGATTGCGCGACGGCGCGACGCGGGACGGCGCGCGAAGCGCGCCGGGAGAGACGCGAGACGCACAGTGAAAGGCATGGTGACGACCGCTACACGGGTGCGTCGCGCGTGCGCTACGGAAAGAGGGCGAGCGGTCCGCGTCTGCACCGCCAAAACACTCCGACGCGCCGCGCGACGCGCGCGTTCGGCCGGCTGCTCCACCGGCGCGCCCCAAAAACGCGCAGGCGCGCCGCGCGCTGGTGCGACGTTTGACGCGCGCGTCCACGACGAGTGGTGTGCCGACTCCTCGGTCGTGTTCGCGCTCGGTTCCCGCCAGAGCACGCGCGCGGCCGCCCACCCCCCCGCCCCGCCGCGTCCGATGCGGGGCCGGCGCACGCGCCCGCTCGCCCCCCCGCGTCGCCGCGGCGTCGCCCCCCCGGCGCTCGCGACGCTCCTGTTCCTCGCGCTCGTCGCTCGCGCGTCGCCCGCCTCCGACGCCGCGGTCGCCCCCGGGGCGGTCGCTCGCGCCACCGCGCGCGCCCCTCCTCCCTCCTCCCCCCCGCTCGCGAACCCGAACGCCGGAGCGCGTCGGTTCGCGACGGAGGACGAGTCCCGGTTCTCCCCGCGCCTGCTCGCGATGCTGACGCGCCCGTGCGAGGCGTACGCGCGGAACGTCCTGGACGAGCCCGCGCGGCATCTGCAGCACGCGGCGGTGATTTTCCTCCGGCACGCGTGCCGCAAAGCCCCGCCGCGGCCGCGAGGGGAAACCCCCCCGGCGTGCGCGGACCTCGCGAACGCCGTCGCCGTGGACCTGGACCACGCCGAGGCGAGCGCGTTACTGCGCCAGCTCCTGCACGAGCGGTGCCAGGCGGAGGCGGTCATCCTCACCGAGCGCGAGTCGCGGTCGAGATCCGCCGCGGATTTTCTCATCCACGACACCGTGCGAAGGGTCGCCGAGGAGGAACAGGAAATCAGAGACCACGCGGGCGCCACCAAAACCAGGGCGGAGGTGGAGGCGCGAGAGGCAGAAGACGCGGCGAACGACGACGAGGACGAAGATCCCCGCGGCGAGTATCCCGCCGACTCGAGATGCGACGCCGGGACGTCGCTCGGAGGAGACGGATCCGAATCCGAATCCGAATCCGAATCCGAATCCGAATCCTGTCCCGCGCGCGGTTCGCCGTCTCCGGACGCTTCGACCGACCCACGCCCGACCCCGAACGCCGCGCCGGCCTTCTCGGGCGCTTGGGGCTGGTCCGGACCGGACGCCTCGGACGCGGCGTTCGCGCGCGCCGTCGCCGACCTCTCGCCCGAGTCCGAGGAGACGGCTCGCGTCGAGCGCATGGTGCTGGTCGAGCTGCACCGCGCGACGGACGGCGCGAGGTGGCGCAGGCGGCGCGGGTGGCTCGAACCCGGCACGCACTGCGCGTGGGAGGGGGTGACGTGCCACGCCCCCTCGGACCGCGCCGGGGTCCTGAGCCTCGACCTCCCCGCGAACGGTCTCGCCGGGACGCTGCCGCAGACGCTGGCGCGCCTGCGACGGCTGCGCCATCTCGACGCGAGGGCGAACGATCTGCGGGGCACCCTGTCCCCCGCGTTCGGCGCGATGCCGCGCATCGAGTCGCTCAGGCTCGGCTCGAACGCCATCTACGGCAAGATCCCGGGCGAGCTCGGCGCCGCGGTGACCCTGGCGCAGCTCGACCTCAGCGACAACGCGTTCGCGGGGGCGCTGCCGCCCGAGCTCGCGCGCCTGGAGCGACTCCGGTTTCTCAACGTCAGCGCCAACGGCCTCTCGGGCGAACTCCCCCGCGGCGTCGCCGCGCTCCCCGACCTCGAGATCGTGTCGCTCGCGAGGAACCGGATGCGCGGGGACCTCGCGATCCCGGCGAGCGCGCTCGGGCCGAACGTGCGCCTCTTCGACGCGAGCGATAACGCGTTCGGGGGGCCGCCGCCGGGGCCGCCGCGGAGGGCGACCCGGGTGGGGGTGTGGGACGTCAGCGGGAACGCGCTCGAGGGACCCGCGCCCTTCGGACCGGGCAACGCCGTGCCCGCCTCGCTGCGCGTCCTGGGAATGGCGCGAATGCGAGACGTGACCGGCACTCTGCCGGAGGAGACGTTCAGGCCCGAGCCGGAGGAGGGGGAGGTGAGGAGGGGGCAGGTGAGGAGCGGTCCGAACGAGAACCCATCCGTCGGCGTCGCGACGCGAGAAGCAGCCGCCTCGGCGGGGTCCGAGTCCCTTCGCGGCGGTCATCCGCCCTCGGAGTTGCGTCGGGTGGACCTCTCCGGGTGCTCGCTGAGCGGTTCCCTTCCTCGCTCGCTCATGGCGCTGTCGCACGCGCGCGTGGTGAACGTGAGCGACAACGCGTTCACGGGCGCGATCCCGAGCGAGGGCGACGTCGACGCGCGACGGATGGCGCGGCTGCAGGCGTTTGACGCGTCGAACAACCGGCTGGAGGGCACCCTCCCGCCGTCGCTCGCGGGCCTCGCGACGCTCCGCCACCTGGACCTGTCGCGCAACCGCCTGACCGGGACGCTTCCGGGGCAGCAGCTGGGGGACCTGGCGTCGCTCAGGACGCTGGATCTGCGGGAGAACGCGTTCGGGGGGGTCTTGCCGCCGGAGCTGGGGGCGCTGACGCGGCTGACGCGGCTCGACGTCTCGCGGAACCGACTCGAGGGGCCCGTGCCCGTGGACCTCATCACCGGCGCGAGCCTCGCGCATCTGGACGTGTCCGGGAACGAACTCGACTGGACGACGCTCGGGGCGAGGCCGGTGGAGGGGAGGGGGGCCGAAAGGGACGGGGGGGGCGAATAGACGAGGATAGGCGGAGCGAGGAGACGAGCGCGACGAGTATGAGTGACCGACTGGGACCGGAGCGGCGTTCTGAAAGTCTTCAGGCCGAGGCAATTTCCAAACGACAAGAACCAAACACGGCTCTCACAATGAACTTTTTCAGCTCTGACTCAAGATCAGGTTTTCATACGGCGATTTTAGACCGTCTCTCGAGGGGTCACGACGAAATCAGCCAATCAACGGCGCGTCCCGCGAGCGTGTCGGTCAGAAAACGGGCTCGCCCACGTGTAAAAAAGAGGCGACGGACGGCCGATCGCGGCATTGCCACCCCCTCTGGGCGCGGGCTTCCGCACACGCTCCCTCGCAGGTCGCGCTCGGCGCCTCGCGCGAGCGGCGTCCCCGTCGCGCGCTCGACCCTCGAGGCGCGAGATCGACGCGCGCGTTTCGCGTCGCGCGTCGCCTCGGCGAACCCCGTCCGCGGTCTGAAGAGGTCGCGCGAATCGAGAGGGGTACTTTTTCCGGCGGCGGCTTCGCTCGCGCGCCATGTCCGACCCGACGTCGGAGAAAGCGACGGTGCGTGCGCCTTCCCGGCGCGACGCGACGTCTCGGCCGCGTTCGGCGAGCGACTCCGCCTCGCTCCTCCCCCCGCTTCGCTCCCCCCCGTCCCACTCCTCCGGCGCGCCTCGGAGGGGGCGGCCGACGCCCGCGGTTGTTAAAAAAGCTCCACGCGCAGCAGGCGCTCGCGCTCGCCACCGCCGCCGACCCGCCCTTCCTGACCCCGCGTCTCCCCGTCACGCGCCTTCGCGCAGGATGTGTTCTTCCTGCTTTACGGCGCCGCGATGGTGTTCTTCATGCAGGCCGGGTTCGCGCTCCTGGAGGTCGGATCAGGTGCGCCGTCGCCCCCGCGCGCGCCCGCCGCCCCCAATCCCAATCCCACGTGGGTTTCCGACAATTCGCGCGACGCCCTCGCGCGCCGCCCCGACGGATGCGGCGCGAAAAGCCCCGCGAGGCCTCGCCCCGCGTTTCGTCATCCTCCGCCGACGCGCTCATCCCCCCATCCCCCCCCCCCCCCCTCACCCC
>MDSW01181590.1_pt1 | contig 16938 bp, 15 predicted proteins | sample 811171 | NCBI WGS metagenome assembly MDSW01 (sample SAMN05326641, study PRJNA326480) | marine metagenome | isolation source: seawater | place: Atlantic Ocean: North West | collected 2012
AGTTATAATAGGTTTGTTAACAGATGATGCGATATCGAGTTATAAGAGGACTCCATATATGTCTTATGATCAAAGAAAAACTGTTGTTGAAAATTTAAGACAGGTTTCAAGAGTTATTCCCCAAAAAACATTAGATTATACTGACAATTTAATATTTTTAAAACCTGATTATGTTGTACATGGAGATGATTGGCAAGAAGGTGTTCAAAAGTTAACTCGTAACAAAGTTATTAAAACAATTAAAGCTTGGAATGGAGAGTTAATTGAAGTTCCTTACACTCAAGGAATATCATCAACTAAATTAATTCGAGAGCTACTTCCTGTAAAAACATAAATTATTTGATTTTTTAGTTTAAAATTTTAAACTATTAATTAAAAGTTTTTTTAATGATTAAAATAATCAAGGATATTCTTCAGGCAATTAAGATTATTAAATTACCAAAAGAAAGAAGAAAAATTATTTTTTACTCAGAAGGCAAAGATTACTGGCCAATATTTGAAGGAATTATCAAAATATTAATTAAAGAAACTGATTTATACATATCTTATATAACTTCTGATAAAAATGATATAGGTTTAGGAAAAAAAATAAATCGATTTAGTATATTTTTTACTGATGAAAAATATGTGCGAAATTGGTTATTTGCAAATCTCGAGGCTGATATAGTTGTAATGACTATGCCCGATTTAAATCAATATCAATTAAAAAGATCTAAACATAATACCCATTACATTTACCTTCAGCATGCTTTGATGAGTTTACATATGGCTTACAGAGAAGGTGCATTTAATTTTTATGACTCAATCTTCTGCTCTGGTCCTCATCACATTTCAGAAATAAGAGCTATAGAAAAAAAATTTAAACTATCTCCAAAAAAATTGTATCAACATGGATACTCAAGATTAGACTCACTTATTAAAGAAGTTGGTTATCCAAAAGCTAAAAATACTCCTAAACAAATTCTTTTTGCACCAACCTGGGGTATTAAAGCATCAATAGAGTCTGGCGTAGCTGAAAAGTTAATAGATAAACTTTTAATTTATGGATATAGAGTTATTTTTAGGCCTCATCCAGAGACTATTAAATCATCATTTTCTATTATAGATAAAATTTTAAAAAAGCATACTGACAACGCTATGCTTAAATATGATGCAAGTATATCATCATTAAACTCCTATTATCACTCAGATTTAATGATTAGTGATTGGTCAGGTGCAGCAATAGAGTATGCATTTGCGTTAAAAAAACCAGTTATTTTTTTAGACTTACCCAAAAAAATAAATAACCCCAATTATAAAGATATAAATATAGAACCATTTGAAGTTTCTATAAGAAAAAAAATTGGATATGTAGTAAAATTAAGTGAGTTATCTTCATCTTTGATAAATTCTATTTCATCAATCAAAGTAGATATAAATGAACAAGTTTTTAATATTGGTAAATCAGATTACTATGGTGCAAAACATATAATAAAAATACTTAAAAATATAGAAAATATAAACCATGATAACAAATCATAGCATTTATTTAATAATTAAATTATTAGTTGTGACGTTTTGAAAAAAATAGATAAACCTTGGGGATATGAAGAATTAATTGAGATAAATTCTTCATATATGTTTAAAAGATTAAAAATGAAAAAGGGTCATAGATGTAGTCTTCAATACCATAAGAAAAAAAAAGAAACGATTTTTGTGATAAGTGGAAAACTTAAAGTTTATATGGGAAGTAGAGAGGACGCACTAGAAAGTAAAATTTTTAAACCAGGTGATACGTTAACTATCCCCCCTGGATTAATACATCGCATGGAAGGAATTGAGGATACAATATATCTTGAGTCTAGCACACCAGAAATTGATGATGTAATAAGAATTATTGACGATTATAAAAGAATTTAATTTATGAGCTACAGAGTAGTTATTCCTACAGCAGGTATTGGATCACGATTAGGAAATTTTACAAAATATCTTAATAAGTCTCTTATCAGTCTGAATCATAAACCAACTATCTCTTATATTATTGAAATGTTTCCTAAAAATTGTGAATTTGTTATTCCTCTCGGTTATAAAGCCTCAGTTGTTAGAGATTTTTTAGAAATCACTTATCCCAATAAAAAATTTTTTTTTGTAAATATTAAACCATTCAAAGGAAAGGGGTCTGGATTAGGGTTAACTTTAATTAAATGTAAAAAATATTTACAACAACCTTTTGTTTTTATTTCATGTGATACAATTGTAAATGGAAAAATAAGACCCCCTAATCATAATTGGATGGGATATTATAGGGTTAATAACAGTTTAGAGTATAGAACTCTAAAAATTAATAAAAAAAATATCACGCAAATTCATGAAAAAAAAGAAAATAAATCCACCAAAAATGCTTACATTGGATTATCAGGAATTAAAGATTATAAAATATTTTGGGATAGTATGAGCAGCAATAATAAAAAAGTTATTGTTGAGGGAGAGTCATATGGATTTAAAAAATTAATCAACTTTAAGAAAGTAAAATCTTATTCGTATAAATGGTTTGATACAGGTAATATAAAAAATTTAAATATTGCAAAAAATCATTTTAAAAAAAATAATGCTCCTAATATATTAGAAAAAAAAGAAGAAGCTATTTGGTTTGTGGGTGACAATGTGATTAAATTTTCTAATGATAAAAAATTTATCAAAAATAGAATATTGAGAGCAAAGGAACTTGAAGGATATGTTCCAACAATTCAAAATTTTAGAGAAAACATGTATCTCTATAATAAAATCAAAGGAAGCACCCTATCAGAAATAATAAATACTGAATTATTTGAAAAGTTTATGAGTCAGATGAAAAAATTCTGGATAAGAAATACTTTGAGCAAAAAGAAAGAATTAGAATTTAGAAGTGCCTGCTTATCATTTTATAAAGTTAAAACATATGATAGATTAAAATTATTTTATAAGAATTTTGATCTAAAAGATAATAATACAAAAATTAATGGTAAAACAGTTCCTTTGTTAAGTAATTTATTAAGAAATATTGATTGGATATGGTTATCTAAAGGAATTCCAGGAAGATACCACGGAGATTTTCATTTTGAAAATATTTTATTAAATGAGCAAAATAAATTTATTTTTCTAGATTGGAGACAGGATTTTGCTGGAGATTTAGTTGTCGGTGACATTAACTATGACTTAGCAAAGTTGATGCATGGGCTAATTATTAATCATGGCCTGATAATTTCTAATCATTATAGAGCTTCTTGGATTGGAAATGAAATAAATTTTAGATTTTCTCGTAAGAGAAATTTAATCAAATGTGAAGGCATGCTTTTTGATTTTATAAAAAAAATGGGATATGATATTAAAAAAATCAAAATTTTAACCTCTTTAATTTTTTTAAATATTGCTTCATTGCATCATTTTCCCTACTCATTACTCCTTTATGGATTAGGAAAAAAAATGCTTTATGATGAATTAAATAATTAATGAAAATATTAGATAGAAATATAAATGTCATAGACGGGAAAGATGATTTAGTAAAACTCGCAAAATTTGATAAATTCCCTATTTTCATGGGCTGTGTAAATCACAAGGAAAGTGAAGACATTAATATTGATATGGAATGGTCTATTTCAAAAGGCAACGGTATTATTCAACTTATAAAGTTAATTCCATTAGATATACTATATGAATCGGATCATAATTCTGGAGTTGTGGGAGGTATATGGCTGAGTCATCATAAAGATTTTGCTAATTTTATTATTAAATTTAATCCTAATTCAGTACTTGAGATTGGTGGAGGTCATGGTATTTTGTCAAGAGAGGCAAACATAAGTAAAAAATTTGATTGGACAATAGTTGAACCTAATCCATCTCCAGCTCCAGGTGTAAAAGCAAAATTTATTAAATCTTTTTTTGATGAAAATTTTCAGTCAAATAATAACTATGATACTATTATACATTCTCATGTCTTTGAGCATATTTATTATCCTGACGAATTTTTATCAAATATTTCAAAGTTTCTAAAAGATGGTCAAAAATTGATTTTTAGTATTCCAAATATGGAAGAGATGCTGAAAAGAAAATATACAAATTGTTTGAATTTTGAGCATACCTATTTTATCACTGAACCTTATGTTGATTACCTATTATCTAAAAATGGATTTCGTTTAATTGAAAAACAATACTTCAAGAAAGACCATAGTATTTTTTTTGCTTATGTAAAAGATGATCATGTAGAGCAAACTCTTTTACCTAAGCAAATGTTCACTCACAATAAAAAAATTTTTCTAGAATATATAAAACACTATGAAGATCAAATTAAGAAACTAAATAAAAAAATCAAATTAATTTCTAAAAAGAATAAACTTTTCTTATTCGGAGCACATATATTTTAGCAATTTTTGATAAAACGTGGGTTAGAAACAAAAAATATAGTTTGTTTGTTAGATAATGATCAAAATAAGCATAATAAAAGATTATATGGAACAAATTTGAATGTATACTCCCCCAAGATACTTGAAAGTGTAATGTATCCAATAATTATTCTTAAAGCAGGTGTGTATAATGAGGAAATTAAAAAAGATATACTATCAAATATAAATTCTAAAGCAATCTTTTGGGAATGAGAACTTATGCATAATGATTTTACTATTTTTTTTACATTTTTTGCTGATGGAGAAATTAGAAGAAAATATATTGAGATAGCACTGAAAACCTTATTTGAAAAAAATGATAAGAATATTCCTATTTTAGTTATTGACTCCTCATCAAAAAATTATTCCAAAAGTAATAAGACTCTTTTTTTGGATTTTCCTAATTTAACTTATATAAATGATACTGAAAAAAATCCTTTTATTAGATGTAATAAATATCTGCACTTAATTAAAACAAAATATGTTATTAGATTACTTGAAGATTGCGCATATTTAAATTTATCAGACAAAAATTTTCAAAATATTAAAAATGATATAAATTTATTAAATAGAAATAAAGCAATTAATGTTATTCAATACCCAATTATTAATGAACAAAAGTTTAGAGTAGAAGAAAATATTGTATATTATCCAAAGAATAATTTCACAAATAAAAAATTATTAAGTGATCAAGAATATATTTATTATGATCGTTCTGATGAAAGAAAAATATATCATTATTTATGTAATAATATTTTGTATAGAACAAAATTTTTTGTAAAACACTGGAATTTTATAAGCTCAAGATACTCAAACCATAGCAGTGCTGAGTCAGGGGATTTAAAATTTAATTTTTATAAATCTATTAGTAATTATAAATATCTTGTCAGTATTGTGAGACTTATAAATAGATATCTTGAAAAAATTTTTTATTCTGAATGTGTAATTACCAATATTTTTATAACTGAAACTATGAAAACTAGTGATGTAATTCATATTGGTTATTACAGTACTGAGGAAAATAGTAAAAGTAACAGTGTTCGAAAAATGGACAATTCCAAAAACAAAGGGACTGTATCAGTATTACAAAATTTGAAAGTTTTTAATGATATTAAATTACTTAATAATATTAAATTTAAACGTGAAGAAACATTTTGAATAATATAAAGTTGCCAAAATATGAATAATCCAAATCCAATCTCTACTGTTATTACAACAATTAATTCACCTACTAAAGCGATAAAAAAATTTGATATGATGAGATCTTCAAAATTATTAGTAATTGGGGATAAGAAAACTCCAAAAAATTTTTCAATAAAAAGAGGTGATTATTTATCATATAAAGATCAGCTCAAGTTGCCACACACTTTTATAAAATATTGTCCACTAAATCATTATTCAAGAAAAAATATTGGATATCTACATTTATTTAGAGCTAAACCCAGTATTATTGCAGAGTCTGATGATGATAATATTCCTTACAAATTCTGGGGTGAAGATATTAATTTTAGAGGAAAATATAAATTTATAGAATGCAATGATACTTATTTAAATATTTATTCTTTATATTCAAATCAGCACATATGGCCTAGAGGCTTTCCTGTCAACAAAATTAATTTAAAAAATAAAATTAAAATAAAAAATAAAACTTCAAATATTGGAGTCTGGCAAGGACTTGCTGACTATAATCCTGATGTAGATGCAATATACAGATTAACAATAAATAATAAAATAATTTTTAAAAAAAATGACAAGTATGTTCTAAATAAAAATTTATATTGCCCATTTAATTCACAAAATACATTTTGGTCACCTGAAGCATATATTTTTATGTATTTGCCATGTACAGTAGCATTTAGGTTCACTGACATATTAAGAAGTTATATTTGCCAAAAGCTACTATGGAATAAAAATTTACATCTCGGATTTTGTGAAGCAACTGTTAAGCAAGAACGAAATCAACATGACATATTTGAAGATTTTAATGATGAAATTTCAATGTATAAACAAGTGCCAAAAGTGGTAGAAATATTAAATAACACTGATTGTACTGAATTAAGTGATTCAGATGCTCTTTTGTTAGTTTATAAAAACCTACTAAAAGAAAATATTATTATGCCTGAAGAAATTAAATATGTTCAATCTTGGATTAATGATTATAAATCAATTTTTTCCTAATAAGATGAAAATATAATCTAATCTAATTAAATTTGTATATGATAGATATTCTTTTAGTCTGTGATACTCATAGTAAAAGACCTTGGTATAGGGACAGACTTCCTGGTATTAAAAAGGCTTTTAGTAAAATTGATAAATCATGGAAGATAATTGATATATATTCAATTTTAGGAAATAAAGAATTAAATCCGTCAGAAATAAATCAAAGATTTGAATTTTTTCACAGTAACTCAATTTTAGAAATAAATAAAAATTTTTATGAAAATATTTTATTATATAAACCTAAAATTTTAGTTTTATGCACTATAGACAACTATATTGATTTTTTAATCCCAAGCACAATATCAAAATTAATAAGTAAAAAAATTTATATATCCACTTTTTTAGGAGATGATGAGTTTAACTATAATAGGAATAAGTTTTTTCTAAATTATTTTCATTCATCTGTGGTTTATGTAAAAAGTTCTGCAGATTATTATAGAAAATTAACTGCAAATAAAATTTTCTTATTGCCTAATAGCTGTCATTTAAAGGAGGGGAACTATAGTAATATAAAACAAAAAACTAAATACGATGCAATACTTGTGGGTGCCCCAATTGCAAACAGACCTCAGATGATTCGCAGTTTAATAAAAAATAGTATTAAGGTAGCAATTTTTGGAAGCTCAAAATGGAATAAATATTCTGATATCAAAAAGTATTATCATGGTTATGTTGATGCAGATAATTTTGATCATGTTATGTCAAATGGAAAATTAATTCTAGCCTTTTTGGAAGATCATATTTCTGGTAAATTGCATATGAATACAAAAATTTGGGAAGCAATTAGAGTGGGTAGATTGCCAATAACTACACACTATCCTTTACTTCAAGAAACTTATGGATTTAATGAAAAATTAAAAATACCAAGCTATAAAAATAATAAAGATTTGGTTAAAATAGTAAATTACTATTTAAATAATTCCGAAGAAAGAATTTCACTATCAAAAAAATTATTTAATTTTGTAAAAGAAAGATTAGATTACGAAATACTATATTATGAATATTTTAATAACTTACTAGATGATGTTTCAAAAAATAATAAAGTTTCTGGATTGAATATATACACATCAATTGACTCAGCACAATTTTTGATGAAATTGCAAAATGAAAAAATTTTTCACTATCCAAATAAAGATAGTAAAGTAAACGCTGATATTTTAGGAGTAATATCAATTTTAAAAAAAACATCTAATTATAAAGCTAAATTATTTTATTTTGATAGAATTGAAAGTGGCAATAGAGTAAGACAATTTGCTCCATTTATTAGCTTAGACTCTGTTTTTTTTCTTCAAAAACCAATATTTAATAATAAATTATTTATCAGGATCTATTTATTAACTTGTATCTTTTTCTTTAAAACTTATTACATCAGACAGTATGCTATAATCTCTTCCTCAAAAAGTTTTTTTGGATATATAAATCGGTCATTATATAATCTTAAGAATATCATTTATAAAAATAGGTAAAAGTATTTAAATTGATTTTTATATATAAAGATCTATACATTGCATTAACTGTTATTTATTTGTATTTTAGTTGAGAATTTTTATGAAAAAAAAAGTAGCACTTATTTTTGGTATAACTGGACAAGATGGAGCCTACCTCTCTAAATTTTTATTATCAAAAAATTACATCGTTCATGGGATTAAAAGAAAAAGCAGCTCAATTAATACTTCCAGAATAGATGATATTTATATTGATCCACATGATGGAGGAAGTTTCTTTTTACATTATGGAGATTTAAGTGACTCTCTTTCAGTTTTGAAAAATATTGAAAAAATTAAACCTGACGAAATATATAACTTGGGAGCACAGTCCCATGTTGGAGTGTCTTTTGAAATCCCTGAATATACAGCCAATGTTAACGGTTTAGGTGTTTTGAGAATTTTAGAAGCTATTAAAAATCTTAAAATGGAAAAAAAAATTAGATTTTATCAGGCTGGAACATCAGAAATGTTTGGAGATACACAGCCTCCACAAAATGAAAACTCAACTTTTAAACCTCAAAGTCCTTACGCTGTGTCTAAATTATACGCACACTGGATTACTGAAAATTATAGAAAGGCATATAATATTTATGCCTGTAATGGAATTTTGTTTAATCATGAAAGTCCTATTAGAGGAGAAACATTCGTTACAAAAAAAATAGTTGCTGGATTGTGCAATATTGTAAATAATAAACAAGAAAAATTATATTTAGGTAATCTTTATGCAAAACGTGATTGGGGACACGCCAAAGATTATGTCATAGCAATGTGGAAAATTCTGCAGCAAAAAAAACCTGATGATTATGTAATAGCAACTGGAAAACAGTTTTACGTTAAAGAATTTATAAATTTGGTAGCATCTGAATTAAAAATCAAGATAATATGGAAAGGAAAAAAATTTAATGAAAAAGCATATTTTAATAATAAGCCAATTATTGAAATAGATAAAAAATATATAAGGCCTCTGGAAGTAAATTCATTAAGAGGAAGTGCTACTAAAGCGAGGAAAGTTTTAAAGTGGGAACCTACTTGTGATATACATTTTCTTGTTAGAGATATGGTTAAATCAGAGTTAAAAAATCATAAGTGATTAATAAAAAATCAAAGATATTTGTTACAGGTCATAAAGGGTTAGTAGGATCGTCTATTGTAAGACAATTAAATAAACTTGGTTACGAAAATATCATTACTGTCGTTAAAGAAAAGCTTGATTTAAGAAATCAAGAAGCAGTCAAAAGTTTTATAAAAAGAAAAAAACCTGATGCTGTTATAAATGCTGCAGCGAAAGTTGGGGGGATTTTAGATAATAACAGATTTAGAGCTGATTATATTTATGATAATTTAAGTATTCAAAATAATATTATTAATAGTAGTTATATAAACGGGGTAGAGAATTTAATATTTCTTGGGTCTAGTTGTATTTATCCAAAAATCTGTAAACAGCCTATAAAAGAAGAATACTTACTATCTGGACCTTTGGAAAAGACTAATGAACCTTATGCTGTTGCAAAAATAGCTGGATTAAAATTATGTGAAAGTTATAACGCACAGCATCAAACTAATTATAAATGCCTGATGCCTTGTAATTTGTATGGACCAGGAGATAATTATGATTCTATCTCATCGCATTTCTTTTCTGCATTAATTTTAAAAATTCATCAAGCTAAATTAAATAATCAAAATAATATCACATTGTGGGGCACTGGGAAGCCATTAAGAGAATTAATGTATGTAGATGATTTAGCAAATGCATGTATTTTTTTTATCAAAAAGAAAACAAAAGAAACAACAATAAATATAGGAAGTGGTTATGAAAAATCTATATTGCAATATGCAAAATTTATAATGAAAGAAATGAATGTGAATTTTAACATAGCATTTGACTTAACAAAACCAGATGGAACATATAGAAAGTTGTTAAATAGTTCGCTGGCAAAAAAATATGGCTGGATCAGTAAAGTCAATTTATCTAGAGGATTTAAAAAAACTTATAGTGATTTTCAATTACAAAAAAATAATATCTTCTAAATGCAATTAAATTTATAATTAAATATATTTAAATGAAACATAATCCATTTTCAATTGTAATACCAATATTTAATGAGGAAGATAACATAGAAATATTAATTGATGAAATTTTTTTAAATTTAAATGATTATTCAGAATTTGAGATTATTTTAGTTAATGATGGCAGCATAGATAATAGTAGTGCTACTATCTCTAGTTTAAAATATCAAAATCTAAAACTCATTGATAGAAATGTAAATAAAGGTCAAAGTTACTCAATTTTGGAAGGAGTAAAAAATTCTAAATATCAAACTATAATCACCTTAGATGGTGATGGACAAAATAATCCTAAAGATATTCCAATTTTACTAAATAAATATTTTTCTGATAAACAATTATCTTTGGTTGGTGGTATTAGGGTCAAAAGAAAAGACAGTTTCATTAAAATTTTATCATCAAGAATTGCCAATAGAGTAAGGTCATTTATATTAAAAGATAATTGCAGTGATACTGGATGTTCATTAAAAGTTTTTGATAAAAAAATTTTTCTTACATTCCCATTTTTTACTGGTATGCATAGATTTCTACCTGCTTTATTCTCAGGATTTGGCTATAAAACTTTTTTTCTGGAAGTTGATCATCGAACAAGGAAAAAAGGTTTTTCAAAATATGGAACCTTTGATCGCTTGTATAAGGGAATAATTGATATTAGAAAAGTCATTAATATTTTAAAGGAAAATAAAGATATAAAATGAAATTAGTTCTTGATTTTTTAGGCTTAAGTAACCTTACTTTTAATGAATTTTTGTGGGTTTCTTTTGGCACTTTAGGGCAGTTGATTTTTTTTACTAGATGGATAATCCAATGGGTATCCTCAGAAAAAAATCAAACAAGTATAATTCCTGTTGCTTTTTGGTGGTCAAGCTTAATTGGAGGCTCAATAACTTTAATTTATGCTTATCATATACAGAGTTTCCCATTTATGCTTGCACAAGCAATAGGCATAATTGTTTATTCAAGAAACTTAATTTTGATATATAAGAACAAGATAAAAAAAAATAACACAGATTAGGTAATATGAATTTAATAAAAAACTATATTGATGGCAACAAAACGGCCATTTCATCTGACTCAATACCAGTAAATGACCCATCCACAGGTGAGATAATTTCACAAGTTGTTCTTTCAAATGAAGAAGATTTTAAAATTGCAATTGAAAGCTCAAAAAGAAGTCAAGTAGAATGGGCTAATACAACTCCTCTTAGGCGTTCGAGAATATTATCAAATTATAAAAATTTAATCGAACTGAATATGCAAACACTTGCTGAAATGGTATCAAAAGAACATGGAAAAACAATAGATGATGCCAAAGGTTCAATTACTAGAGGTTTGGAAGTAGTAGAATTTGCTTGTGGTATTCCACATCTATTAAAAGGTGAATTTTCTCAAAATGTTGGAACAAATATTGACTCATGGTCAATTAGACAGCCTATTGGAGTCTCTGCAGGTATAACTCCATTTAACTTTCCGGCAATGGTGCCTATGTGGATGTATCCATTGTCTATTGCTTGTGGAAATTCTTTTATTCTCAAACCATCAGAAAAAGATCCTTCATGTGCAATCAAACTAGCAGAACTTTTCTCTGAGGCAGGTCTACCTGACGGTGTTTTGAATGTAGTTAATGGAGATAAAAAAATTGTAGATTTGATTTTAAATAGCAGTGATATAAACTCTATTAGTTTTGTTGGATCTACACCAATTGCTAAATATGTATACGAAACTGCTTCGAAAAATTTAAAAAGAGTACAATCACTTGGGGGTGCAAAAAATCATTTAGTTGTAATGCCAGATGCCAATATTGATCAATCTGTTGATGGTATAATGGGGGCTGCATTTGGATCAGCTGGGGAGAGATGCATGGCAGTTTCAGTTGCAGTTGCAGTTGGAGATATTGCAGATGAATTAGTAGATAAAATTAATTTAAATTGTCAAAAGCTAAGAGTTGCACCTTGGACTGACCCAGAATCTGATATGGGGCCAGTCATATCAAAAGAGCATAAAGAAAAAATAGAAGATTATATATCTAAAGGAGTAAATGAAGGTGCAAGTTTGATCTTAGATGGAAGAAATTATAATATTCAAGGCTATGAAAATGGTTATTTTGTCGGACCAACTTTATTTGATAATGTTAACAAAGATATGACTATATACAAGGAAGAAATATTTGGACCTGTTTTATCTGTAGTAAGAGTAAAAAATTATCAAGAGGCATTTGATTTAATTAATAATCACCAATTTGGAAATGGCACGAGTATATATACTTCAGATGGTGAAACTGCTCGACATTTTACAACTAATGTCAAAATTGGTATGGTAGGGGTTAACGTCCCTATACCAGTTCCAATGGCTTTTCATAGTTTTGGAGGGTGGAAGGACTCTTTATTTGGAAGTAATGCTATGCATGGTGTAGAGGGAATTAATTTCTACACTAAATTAAAAACTACTACAAGCAGATGGCCAAAAAGTATTAATGAAGGTCCAGAATTTATAATGCCAACAAATTAATGAAAATTTTGGTTACAGGTGCAGCTGGATTTATAGGCTACCACTTGTGTAAATTTTTGTTGCAAAATAAAGTTAAAGTAGTTGGAATAGATATTATTGATTTAAAAAAAAAATCAATTTTTTATGATAGATTAAAGATATTAAAAAAAAATAAATATTTTACATATAAAAAAATAGACATAAGTAAATATAATGCACTTAATAAAATATTTTTAAATAACAAATTTTCCGTAGTAATTAATTTAGCAGCTGAAGCAGGAGTCAGGAATTCAATTGAAAATCCTGAGAAATTTTTAAATTCAAATATTATAGGTTTCTATAATATACTTCATTTATCTAAAGAATATAAAATCTCCCATTTGATTTTTGCATCTTCAAGTTCAGTTTATGGGGATGCTTCTGAATTTCCAACTTCAGAAAAAGCAAATATTAGCAAACCAATTTCATTTTATGCTTCCACCAAAACTACTAATGAATTGATGGCATTCTCATATTCTCAAATGTATAATCTAAAAATTACAGGTTTAAGATTTTTCACAGTCTATGGACCTTTTGGAAGACCTGATATGGCAATATTTAAATTTTTCAGAAATACTATCAACGGAAAAAAAATTAATTTATTTAATCAAGGTCAACATACACGTGATTTCACTTATGTTGATGATGTTATTACCGATATATTTTCAATCATACGAGAAAGAAAAAATCAAACCAAAAATTTTAATATTTTTAATATTGGAGGTGGTTCTACTACTTCCCTTAATGCATTGTTAAGAATGATTGAAAAAATTACTGAAATTAAAATTAAAAAAAATTATATAAAGAAACAACAAGGGGATGTCATAAAGACTCATTGTGATAACACTAAAATTATAAAAAAATTTAGGAAAAATAAATATACTGATTTATACAGTGGATTAGTATCCTTTTATGAATGGTATAAGCAACATTATAAGTAAATTTATAGTATATATTTTATATTATATTATAGTTAAAAAAAAATTTTAAAGAATTTATAAAAGTTGAATAGTTATATCTCAAATGAAAATATCAAGGATCTTTTAGATCGATTTATACTGGATAGTAACAATAAAAAAGAATTCAAATTAGAAGAATATAATGCAATTGATCTTATTCACAAAAATAGATTTGATTTAGGCTTTAAACTTTTCTATTTAAATTATCGTTTAAAATGTCCTAAGGTTGCTATAGAAATTTATAAAGATCATATAAGAGCTTTTTCATTTGGTAAATTTCATGAAAAAGAAAATCCAAGCAAAAAAAATATTAGTGATTTTATTAATTCATTTGAGGAAATTTATAATAATATAAAACAAAACGGGTTTGATGAAAAAAAATCTTTAGTACCTGTTTCTAATAATTTAATTTTAAATGGCTCTCATAGATTGGCTGTAACTATTTTTTTAAATAAAAAAATAAAAGGAGTTAAAATTAAAAATCAAATACTAGATTATGATTATAAATTTTTTTTGAAACGTAATGTAAAAGTTAATTTAATCGAAAAGTCATTAAAAATTATTTCTTTATATTGTTCTGATTTACGAATTGCAATTATATGGCCATCTTATTTTAATTCTAAGAAAAATATTAAACATTATTTTAATCATATTTTTTATGAGAAAAATGTTCATCTTTCAGATATAGGAAAACATAATTTTGTTACAGAACTCTATAAAAATGAAAAATGGTTAGGTAGTTTTGATAATGATTTTGTAGGTGCTAAAAATAAAATGTATGAATGTTTCAAATCTAAGAAACCTCTTAAAATAATTGTTTTTAAAAAAGAAAAAAAATTGAATATTGATTCATTGAAATCATCAATTAGAGATGAAATTGGAATAGGGAAGCATTCTATTCATATATCAGATGATAATAACTTTCTAAATATTTTAGAAATAATTTTTAATGAAAACTCCCTTAGTTTATTAAATTCAATTAAGTACAGTAAATTAAAAAAACAATTTAATTTAACAAATATTTTTAGAGATATTTTATCCAAAAATCAAATAAATCTTGATGATGTTTTGATTACGGGAAGTTTCCCATTATCTTTATTCCAAATAAGAAAAAATAATGATTTAGATATAATTACCTTAAAAAATAATAGTTTAGATAATAATACTAACTTAGATATTTCTAACCATAATAAATATTTAGATTTGTATAAAATTAATAAAGATGAATTAATATATGATGAAACAAATTATTTCTATTTTAATGGATTTAAAGTTTTAAATATAAAAAACATAATAAAATTCAAAAAGAACAGAGCAGAAAAAAAAGATAAAATTGATCTAGAGTTGATAACTAAATTTAATAAAAAAAGAAACTTGTGGATTAATTCAAAATTATTTAGAATAAAATTTTTTTATTACTATGAATTTTTTCGTTACAGAATAATATTATTTTTAATTAAAATAAAGATTTACAATTTAGTTAAAAAAATTTTAAAGTAATGATAAATAAATCTCAGCCTTTAGTTTCAATTATTATGCCATGTTATAATGTGGCGCCTTTTATAAAAGTTTCTCTTGATAGTGTTTTAAAGCAAACTTACACGAACTTAGAAATATTAATAATAGATGATTTTTCAAATGATAGCACATTAAATATTATTAAAAATTTTAACGATGATAGATTGTCAATTTATACTAATGATCAGAATTTAGGTATATCTCAATGTTTAAATACTTTAGTACAAAAATCAAAAGGAGAATATATATGTAGAATGGATGCAGATGATATCATGCATCCAAAAAAAATTTTTTTACAGATCGAATATATGCTTAAAAATAATATTGATTTTTGTGGAAGTTTTATAAGGTTTTTTGGCGCTGAAAATAAAACTATTAAATACCCAATCTTGAATCATGATATTAGATTTTTTATGGTTTTTGGTTCACCGTTTGCACATCCCAGTGTAATTTGCAAAGCAAAAATATTAAAAGAGAATATTTATCTGAACAATGTTGCTGAAGATTATTATTTATGGACTAGAATTGCAAATAGCAAAAATATAATCAAGTTTGGAAATTTACCAAAAGTTTTATTGTCGTATAGAAGGCATGAAAAGCAATTAACTTCAAGTTTCAAGTTTTTAATTAAAGACTCAATTAATATTTCAAAAAAGTTTTCAAAAGTTTATATAAAAAATGATCTTATTTATTCGGAATTATGTGATCTTAATTTTGGAATGAATAATGAATATAATATAAAAAAATTTTTCATCCTTACAGAAAATCTCATAAAATTAGGTAATGCAAATAAAGTCTCATCTCATATTATGTTTAGGTTAACAAATTCTTTCATTAAAAGAGTAAAAGTCCTATCCTTTTTAAATATTATTAGTGTAATTATTTTATTGTATAAAAATAAAGTATCAATATTTGATAGAAATTTAATATACATACTCATAATTTATTTTATAAGAAAAATTAAAAGTAAGTAACCCATAATGACTAAAATATATAGTTTGAAAGTTTATTAAAAAAATTTATAAATGAATAATAATAATTACAAATAATAAAATGAGTAATCTAAAAATTTTTGATAAAGAATATGTCTACCTTAATAATATTTCAAAAATTCTTTATTCTAAAATAATTTATATTTTAGCATTTGTTCTATTTTCCATAATTGTTGCTTTATTTTCAACTAATTTAATCAACCAGTATATTCCGCAAAAACATAAATATGAAATCGTTTATAGACTGCCAATATTAGATGAAGAATTCAATACTTTGATTAAAGATATAAGTAAACTTAAAAGAATTCTTGGTTTTAATAAAGGTGAATATTTTTATACTCCAGAATATCTTTTATTTATATCATATGCGAATTTTATAGTTCATCAGAACTCAGATAGAAATTTTGAAAATTTGTATTTTAAAAATAATAGCTTAGAAAAAGATCAGGCTAATTTAAATTATAAATTTTTTAATTTTAAGGATGCTCGAACAGAATCAAGATCTTTAATTATGGAATTAGAAAGTTCCAATGAAAAATTAATTAAAGATTATGCAATAAGTTTTAAAAATTACTATGAGAAGGAATTTATTGATGTTTTAAAAAAAGAATATTTTTATTTGATTGATTTGCAAGTTAATGAATTAGACATTAATTTAAAAAATGAAATCATAAAAATAAAAATTCAATTTTTAGAAAGTCTTCTTAATAATCAAAATGATATTAACAACTCTGACAGAGAAGATATTTCTATTGATATGATAACATTGCTCGAG
>MDSW01102581.1_pt1 | contig 16930 bp, 11 predicted proteins | sample 811171 | NCBI WGS metagenome assembly MDSW01 (sample SAMN05326641, study PRJNA326480) | marine metagenome | isolation source: seawater | place: Atlantic Ocean: North West | collected 2012
GGGGGGGGGGGGGGGGGGGGGGGGGGGGGGGGGCGCCGCGCCGCGAGCGAGGGCGGCAGTGTCGCGCGAAAGGTAAAGTTCTTCAGAGTGTGATGACTCATCACTCCATTGTTTCGCCCCCGAGCGAGCGAAGAACGTTCAATGGAAACCGGCAAGTGACTGAAGGCGCGGAACACCCCGTCACGCGTCTCGCTCCGCCTCGGCCTCCATCCTCGCGCGCGCGCGCGGGTCCCGGGTCCCGAGTCCCGGGTCCCGCCTCCCGCCCCCCGGGTCCCGCCTCCCCCCCCCGCGGACGTCCATGCGGCGCTCCGCCTTCCCCCCCTCGTTCGCGCCCGCGCTCGAGCACGCCCTCCTGTTCGCGCTCGTCCTCGCGGATCTCTCCTGGATCTGCATGGACGCCGGCGCGTGCGGCCCCGCGCTGTTCGCGACGGTCCTCCTGAGCGCGCTCGCCGCGCTCGAGGCCGCCCCGCGCGCCGCCTCCGCCCCCGACGAGCTCGCCCTCGCGCTCGCGACCGCGCTCTGGTGCGTCGGGAACGCGTGCTGGACGATCGCCGATTTCGGCGAGGCGAGCGACGACACGCTCACCGCGTGGGGCCGCGCGGTCCCCTCCTCCTCCTCCGCGCACCCGCCGCACGAGGCGACCCTCATCGGGATCCGGTTCGAGCGCACGCGGCGGTACTGGGCGCTCGCGCCCGTCCTCTTCGCCCTCGCCCTCGTCCCGGCCCTCCTCGCGTGTCGCCGCTTCAAAGCCGCCGCCGCCGCCGAAGGGACGAACGACGCCGACGACGCGGCGCCGAACGATTCGGACGCGGCGCCGTTCGCCGCCGCGTACGAATCCGCCGGCGTCCTCCGTCGCGCCGACGACGAGGCGGCGGTGCCCCTGGTCGTCGGCGCGTCGTCCGCGTCCGCGCACGCGTCCGAAGACACTTCGGCGGCCGCCTTCGACCGACCTTCGACCGACCCCGGGGGGCGCCTTCGCGCGGCGTCGGCGGACCCCGCGGCGCACGCGCTGTGGATCGCCAAGGACCTCGCGTGGTGGTGCGCGGTCGAGATCGAGGGCCCCGTCGCGGTCGCGTTCGTCCCGATCGCGCTCGTCTGCGCGGCGGCGCTCCTCGCGCACCTCGCGGCGCTCGTCCGCGAGGCGCAAGCGTCGTCGTCGTCGTCGATCCTCGGCGGCAGCGGTCCTCCGAACGACGACGCGGACGAGACGCGAACGCGCGCGCGCGGCGACGCGTCGAGCGCCGCCGGAACCGTCGTCGCCGACGGCGCGCTCTCGTCGGAGCCTACGCCGGACGCGCGGCGGCGCGATCGCGACGAGGCGCCGATTCTGCTGCTGAAACGGTTTTCATGGCGCGACGACCTGGAGGCGACGATTCGGGTCGGGCTGGCGCTCTGGGCGCTCTCGATGACGTGCTGGATGACGTCGGAGATGTTCCAGAGCGCGGAGGCGAGCGACCGGGGCGCGAGGCTCGCCGTCGTCGGGGGAGGCGCGGTCGCGGGCGGGGCGGTGAACCTTCGGTGGGTCGCGGGGTGGGTGATGGTGGCGGCGTGCGTCGCGTACGCGAGGCACTGGATCGCGAGGGGCGCCGACGCCGTCGCGCGCCGACGAAGGATGTAGTAGTATTTGGTTTTGGGCGAGGCCGAGTGCGTACGCGCGAGCGTAGCGCGCGCGTTTTTACGCGTTTGGTTTTATCGACGGACTAGCTAGAGTCTACGCGCGCGGGACGCGTCGCCCTCCCCTCGAGACGCGAACGGTCCGCTCATCATCACGCGAACATCTCGCGCCTCGCGGGGGTTTGGCCGTAGGCGGCGGCCCAGGAGGGGGGCGGGGCGAAGGCGAACGCGTCGTCGCGGCCGGGGCCCTCTCCTTCACCCGTCGTCGAACCTTTGAGAGAGCGGAACATCTCCGGCCACAGTTTCCTCGCGAGGTTCGCCATCGCGACGGCGTCCTCGGTGTTATCCCCCTCGCTGCACACGGCGACGACGCACGTGGCGGGGACGCCGCGCTCGGCGAGCGCGGCGAGGAGGGGCCACGGCGGCGCGCGCGACGCGAACGGCGATTCCGACGCCGTTCCGTTCGCGTTCGCGTTCGCGTTCGCGTTGGCGTCGGGGAGATGATGATGATCGGCATCCTCCTCCAGGAGCGCCTCGACGCCGGCTTCCGCGCGCAGACGCGCGCGCCTCGCCTCGGCGTCCGGGCCGACGCAGACGCTTCGGAACGCGACCGCGCCGATGGGCGCGCCCGGGCCCGGGCGCTCCGGGTCCACGTTCGCGCGCGTGGACGGGACGGACGCGAGGAGGACGCACTCGCGCGGCGCGCACCGCGCGACGAACGCGGCGAGGTCGTTCGCGAACGCGCGGCCCGCGCCGGGGGCCACGAGCGCGCGCTGCTGCGCGAGCGCGAACCCGGGCGCGCGCGACGCGCACGCGCGGAGCTCGAACCCGAGCGCGAGGTGGGTCGCCGGGGGTTCGGCGTCCGCGGTGAACGCGCCCGCGCCCACGCACGGGAGAAGCGCGGCGTGGTCAAGGATCGCGACGCGAGGGAGCCGCAGCGCCTCGATCGCGAGATCCGACGCGAGCTGCCCGACGTTCCCGTGCGACACCACGGGCAAAACGAGCGTCTTCCCGGCGAGGAGGGAGGACGCCGTCGCGTCGGGGTCGCTCGGGTAACACTCCATCGACCGACGAGCGAGCGCGGCGGGGCGGCGCCCGGGAGTGAAGCGCGCGAGCGAGGACGAGGACAAGTGCGGGCAAACCCCTCCTATTCTCTTCCTGCTCTGATTGTCTAAAAAACTGATGATGAATGCTTCCTCGTCTTTTTCTCTCGCGCGCTTCGGTCCACCTCCGTCTCTCGTCTGTCTCATTCCGTCCCGCGGGGCTTCCGCCGCCGCCTCTCGCTCACCTCACCACTCCTCCGGGCAGTAGTCCTCGCAGAACTCCTCGTGCGGCGCCCTCCTCGGGAGCGCCTTATCGAGGAAGTTCCCGAGTCCGCTGACGACGTTGGAGACGAAGCTCGGCTTCTCCATCGCGGTGATCACCAGCCCCTGGCCGAGGTCGGTGTAGACGCCGTACTCGGAGACGAGGGGCATGATCGCGTCGAACATCTTCGGGTACTGCTCGCGGAGCGCGAAGTGGCCCTTGATGCCGTCGGCGGTGCAGTACGTCTCCTGCATGGAGTACTGGATCTTCCCCGTGGTCCCCTTGCTCGGGTCGAGCGGGTCCTTGAGCTCGGGCGCCTTGACGATGGTGAACTGGGTGATGCGCGGGCGCTTGAGGTCATCCGCCGGGGGGAACTCGCCGAACTGGTGCGTGTCGCGCATGAACTTCTCGTGCGTCGCCCAGAGCGCGTCCACGTCCGCCTCCATCGAGGCGGGGACGAGAATGCCGAGGTTGATCGTGACGTCGCCCTTGCGCGCGGTGCAGGGCTCGATGTCGTCGGAGTAGTTGGTGAGGATGACGCCGTTGGTGGTCATGAAGGGGGCGTAGCGGCCGATGGCGTCCATGAGCCTGGGGAAGCCCGCCCACTCCTTCTCGCCGATCGACATGTGCTCGCCGAGGCCCGCGGGGTCGACGTACTTCTCGTTCACGCAGTACAGGAGGTTACCCGTGGGCGCGGAGGCTGTGGAGGGGGGCGGGGGAAGACGCCGGAGGATCGTCAGACGTTTGGATCCTGCGAATCAGCTAAAAGCACCCCCGGTCCGGGAACCCGCGAAACAATTTGGAAAAAAAATCGTAAAAATCTCGCGCTCGGGAATCGTTGCTGACGTGTGTCGCGAAACGCGAATCGTCGGATCTCGCGAGGCCGCGGTCGCGGCGCGGCGCACCGGGGTCGAACGGGTCGGTGAGCTCGACCGCCTTGCTGACGTAGTACTCGAGGAGCCTGGGGTGGCCCTCGTCGCTCGCCTCGGCGTTCCCGACGACGTGCGTGGCGTTCATCATCTTCTCGTGCGACGCCCAGAGCTCGTCGAACGCCGCCTCGCTCGCGGTCGGGACGCGGAGGACGCCCGTGAGCGCGGTCTTGCCCTTCTGGGGGAGCGCGGACGCCCGGCAGGCGGTGCGCGCGCGAGCGCGGGACGCGAAAGAACCGCGCTTCAAGACCGCGGGGCGCGAAGCGACGGAGGCGGAGAAGGAGAACGACATGGGAGGAGGGGGCGGGGGTGTCGAGGCGCGGAGATCGCGTCGGCGAAAGTGTCCTGTTGGAGGAGAAAAAGAAAAATCTTGAAGGGTGCCGCGACGCTTTTCGCGCTTTCCAATCGCTTTTTCTCCGATCCGATGGTTTGTCATCTATCGCGCGAACGACGGCGCGTTCCGCAGATCCGCGCGGGTGCCGAGCGTTTCGATCGCGCGCCGCTCGCGTTCCTGTGGCGTCACTCCTTCGCCCTCCCCCTCTCCGCCCTGAGCGCCTCCAGGACCTGCGCGGTGGCTCGCGCGTCCGCGCCCGCGCTCCGCGCGATGGCGTCGTCCAGCCACGGCGATCCGTACACCTTCCCCGGGTTCCTGAAGCTCCACCGCCAGCTCGTCGGCCACTGCTTCTCCGGCTGCTTCGCGAGGTGATTCAAAAGCGCCCCCCGCTCCTTTTTCGAGTACGCGTCCGCGCTCTTCTGCGCGCCGCCGCCGCCCGCGTACGCGGACTCCGGGTCAGGCAGCGACATCGACCCGCGCCGCTCCGCGCTGAGCGACGCGCTCGGGTCGTACACCGTCTGCTTGAACCACCCCACGAGCTGCCCCCACGCGAAGTGCGGCTGGTACTTCTTACGAAGCGCGTTGGCGGGATCGCCCTTGAACCGCGCGGCGAGCTTCTGAGGGACGGCGTCCCGTCGGCCGCCGCCGCCGCCGGGGTCGCCGGCGCCGTTCGCGGAGCGCTTCCCGTTCGCGAGTGGAGCGCGAGGGAACGCGCCCGGAGCGCGCTTAGCCTCCGACGCATCGGCCTCCGACGCATCGGGCCCTCCTCCGACGAGGTGGGCCCCGTTCGAGAAAGCCGCGTCCCGCTCGAGCTTCACCGATCCGTTCGCCGCCGCCGCGTCGGTCGCGTTCGCGGCCACGTTCGGGGCCACGTTCGCGGCCACGTCGGCGGTATCGCTCTCCGTCTCCATCGCGGCGGTGTTCTCGTCCTCCGACGCCTTCGCGTCCTCCTTCGCGTCCTCCTTCGGGTCCTCCTTCTCCATCGCGTCCTCCTTCTCCTTCTCGCTCGCCCTCCAGTCCCTGTCCTTCGGGAGGGGCACGAGCTGCACGGGCTCGGACTCGAACCCCTCGTACCGCGCGGGCGTGACCCACCGCTCCGTCCGCGCGTACATGAGCGCCGCGTCGGCGAGCGCGGCGTGGCGCGCGCCCGCCGACCGGACCCACTCGCTCGCCTCCTCGAGCCTCCGCCGCGCCGCCTCGGCGGACTCCGGGCGCGCGTTTTCGTCGAGCGCGTCGCGGAGCCGGGCCGCGACGCACGCGCCCGGGGTGACCCCCGCGGGGAGGCTCGTCTGTTCGAACGGTTCGTTCCGGACCGCCTCCCTTGCTTTCGCCTCGGCTTTCTTGGTCACTCGCTCGGCGTCTGCGAAGGCTTCGGCGCACCGTCTCATGACGCCGTGCTCGCCGTCCCACAGGTGCGCGATCGTCTCCTCCTCCGCCAGCCGCCGCATGCACGGCTCCCGGGTCTGACCCGGCCTGCTCAGGACGTACTTGATCTTATCGAGCGTCACGACGAGGTTCTGGATCCGGGTCGCCGCGACGCCGTGCGCGGTGGCCTCGGCGTAGGGTAGGTCGTACTTCACGCCGTCGACGGGCGCGCGCGTCAGCGCCTCGGGCAACGCCGCCCGCTCGCGCGTCACGTACTCCAGCGTCAGCGCCGCCCACTTGACGAGCCACTCGGGACAGAGCGCCGGCGGGGTCGAGCCGGGCATCGTCAGCGCCGCGGATTTGATCCCGGCGGCGCGCAGCGCGGATCGGTCCGCCTCGGTGACGGGTTCGGCGCACGCGCGCGCGAGAATCGCGTTGCGCGCGAGGAAATCGTGCGACGAGCTGAGGACGGCGGTGAACGCGCCCGAGCCGGCGTAGTCCAGGAACGCCCCCTTGCACCGAGAGGAGGAGCACAGGCAGATGGCGCTCCGGTACTCCTTCTCGCTCTCCGTCACGCAGCTGTAGTTCCAGCACAGCTCCTCCCCGGGCTCGATCCGCCGCGTCGCGTACTGCGCGATGGTCAGCTGCGTCGACGCGGGGGCGTCGTCCTTCTCGTCGGACGCGGCGGCGTCTCTCTCGTCGTCCCGAGAAGAAGACTTCTTCTCGGGCGCCGGGACGGCCACGACGACGGTCTGGACGTTCGGCGCGCACGAGTGGCTCAGGCGGCTCGCGAACGTGCACCTGTGCGCGGCCTCGACGTAGAGCACGTCGCACCCCGCGGCGTCCGCCGCGGGTCGCTCGAGGGTGATGTTGAAGAAATCCGGAAGCGCCTTCCCGGGCTCGCGCTTCTTGATGGCGTCCTGGCGCTCGAACCACCGCCACGGAGAGTACAGCTCGCCGAGGTAATCCTGGACGTACGTGCCCGGCTCGATGCCCTCGGGCCGAACGCACACGATCCCGACGCCCTTCGGGTGGAGGCGGAAGTGGCGCCGCTTCGCCGCGCGTCGCCGAAGCCGACGCCGCGCGTCCGCGGATTCGTACGCCTCCGAGTCGGACGAGGGTTCTCGTCCCCCTTCCTCTTCTCCCGCCCCCGCGCCCGATGCTGGGCCGCGATGCTGGTCAAACGACGACACCACCGGGTCCTCCCCCGGGTCCTCCTCCCCCGGGTCCTCCAATGGTTCTTCCGCCCGTCGCCGCGCCCGCTCCTCTCGTCGCCTGCTGACGGCCCGCTTCTCCTCCTCCCTCGCCGCCGCCTCCTCCCTGTCCCTTCGCTCCGCCTCCGCCTCCGCCGCCGCCTCCGCCTTCGCCGCCGCCACCTCCCCGTCCAGCGCGGCCTGGATCGCCGCGGGAAGGTCCACCTCCTCGTACCGCGCCTTCGCCGCCTTCGCCAGCGCCTCGTACCGAGCCCTCTCCTCGGGCGCGAGCTTCTTCCACCGCCGACCGAGCGCCTTGGCCGTCTCCGGAAGCGTGAGCGAAGGCGTCTCGGCGAGAATCGCACCGCGCGCCTCCCCGGCGAAGATCATGTATGGACCCAGAGGTTTCTTGCACTTGACCTTGAGCCCCGGGGGGATGAACCCGGGCGCGTTCGAATCCAGCGGCTCTCGGCCGCCGCCGTTCTTTTTTTTGCCCCCCGTTCTCTCGGGTACGCCGTGCGCGCCGCTCCCCTTGGCGGGTCTCGGCGGAGGCGTCGTCTCCAGCCCCGCCTCGTCCACCTCCTCGATCGCGCGGAGTATGGCGTCGCATCCGCCCACCACCGCCTCCACGCTCTCCCTGCTCCTGGGCCGCCCGCTCCAAGACGAAGACGTTTCTCGAGGAGGGTGGAGCGCGTTCGAGCGCACCTTCCTGACCGCCGCGGCGAGGTCCCACCCGTCCGCGCCCATCGTGTGCACCGCGGGCATGAGCAGCTTCTGGAAAAACACCTCGCGGCGGTCTCGCGCCGCCGCGTCCGACCCCGCGAAGGCCTTCGCGCGCTCCAACGCGGCGTCGATCGCGACGCGCGTGTAGCAGTCCATGCCCCACATCGGGCGCTCCTCCACGTCCACGCCGAGGCGAAGCGGCGTGCGGTCGCGCCAGCGAGGCGGCGCGGGGGGAGGAGGCGCGGGGGGAGGAGGGGGCGGCGGCGGCGGCGCGGCGGCGCTCGACGTCGACCCGGGCTCGCGTCGTTCCTCCTTCGACTTTTTTTTCGCCTCCCCCTCGGGCGCGCCGGGGCACCCCTCGCAGAACCAGTCGCCCTCGGGCACGGCGTCCATGCCGAGGCACCGGAAGTGCCCCCCCCTGGGACACCCGTCGCACAGCACGAACGCGGCCTCGTCGTCCGTCCGCCCGCAGACGAGGCACGGCGTCTCGTCCGGGGGGGGGGCTGGGCTGTCGTCGTCGCGGCGGCGCCGCTCGGCGGGGGCGGGGGCAGGTCCATCCAGCCCGGGGGCAGGGTGGTGCGCAGTTTGGCCGTGAGCGCGTCCGAGTCCGGCGCGGGCATGTCGCGCGCGACGACGAACCCGGGGCCGATGTGTTCGTACGGGTTCGGCTCCCACGGCGCCCTTCGCCAGTTGTCGCCGACCTGGTGGTACGGCTCCACGGACTCGGCGCGGCGCAGCCGCTCGAGCATCTCGCGGACGAACGGATCCGGGTCCGTCTGGATGGCGCGCCAGCGCGCGTGCGGGTCGCGGGGGTAGCGGGTCGCGGCGGGCGCGGGATCCCGGGGGGGTACCGCGGGGGGTGGACCCGCGGGGGCGGCTCGACCCGGGGCGGGTAAGGCGGCGTCGGATGCCGCCGGGAGCGCCGACGATGGGGGCGCGGCGGCGGCGCGCGTCGACTCCGGGGGCGACGAACGAGGAGGCGCGTCGCAAAGCGCCTCCGCCGGGGGCGACGGCGCCAAGGCGGGCGCGGGCGCGGGGGGCGGCGGCGCCGGGACCGGGGCGGTCGGCGCCGAGGGGACCGACGCCGAGGGGACCGACGCCGCCTCGGGGGGTGCTCCCGAGACCGTCGCGGGGCGACGCGCGGGGGCGGCGGGGCTCGGCGAGACGGCGCTCGGCGCCGCGGTCGGATCGAAGTCGGGCGTCGGCGTGCCGGCTTCGGGTTCAAACGCGCGCGCGATCGGGCGCGCCTCCGTCGCCGCGACGGGGACCCCGGGCGCGGGGGCGGGATCGCTCGCGAAGGAGTCGACCCGCGGCGCCTTCCACGCCGGCGCGTAGAGCTCCGCGGGAGCCGCGGACGCGTCCGCGCCCTCGGGCGCGTCGCGCTTCATGCCGGCGCGCGTTTGAAAGTGAGGGGACGAGGGACAGCTGCGCGGTGCGTCGTCGTCAGTGCCGAGGACGACGCCCTCAGATCGCAAATTCTTGGTTCGTCCGACGACGCGCCGCGACGCGACGAGAGAACCGACTGTTGCGATCGAGACGCCAAAACCCATCGGCCGCGCCTCCCGCCCTCGTCAGTCGTGCGCGCGGCGCATCCGCGGCGAAGCCGCCGCGATGGCGACGTGGAACCAAGTCAGCGGCAACCCGTTCGGGCCGCCGGAGCCCGACGACGCGCTCGACGCCGGGCTGACCTTCCCCCCGCCGAGGTCGCCGCCCGCGGCCCCGGCGAAACCGACCGAGGCGCCCGAGGCGTCGCCACCACCGTCGCCCCAACATCACCAGACGTGGGCGCCGGCGACCCCGAGCGCGACGCCGTTCCCGCCGACGCCCCCGCCGGGACCCGCGCCAGACCGGATCCCGCCTCCCCCGGCGCCGCCGCCGCCGCCGACGACGACGACGACGCTCGACCGGGAGCCCCCGCCGATGGCGCCGATGGCGTTCGAAGCGGCACCCCCGCCGCCGACCCACGCGGCCCCGATGAGGGACGCGGCGCCGACGCCCCCGTCTCCGCCTCCGCCGCCGCCGACGACGACGACGAGGTTCGGGGAGCCCCCAAACCCGCATCGGCCGATGTTCGAGGCACCCCACCCGCAGCCGCCGCCGACGTTCGAGGCGCCGCCGCCGCCGACGACGACGTTCGAGGCGCCGCCGCCGCCGCCGATGCCGACGTTCGAGGACCCGCCGCCGCCGCCGACGCCGACGTTCGAGGCGCCGCCGCCGCCGACGATGCCGACGTTCGAGGCGCCGCCGCCGCCGACGTTGCCGACGTTCGAGGCGCCGCCGCCGCCGCCGACGTTCGACCCCCCGGGCCCTCCGCCCCCGCCTCCGCCGATGCCTCCGCCCCCGCCCTCGATGCCTCCGCCGATGCCTCCGCCTCCGTCCGTCTTCGCGGCGCCGCCTCCTCTCCCGGTTCCCGACTCGGAAGACTCCTCCGCGGCGTTTGATGAACGCGTCGCCGCGCTCGAGTCCGCGTTGGCTTCGGCGGAGGCGGCGCTCGAGCGGTCGAACGCGGCGCTCGAGGACGAGCGCCGGCGCCGCGAGCTCGTCGAGACGGACGCGGAGACGCGCGCGGAGGCGCACGCGGAGGCGCTCCGGGCGCTCGAGGCGGAGGCGAACGCGAGCCGAGAGAGGGAAGGCGCAGAGAGGGAGGCTCGAGCTCAGGCTCAGGCTCAGGCTCAGGCTCAGGCTCGAGACGCGGCGACGAGACACGCCGAGGCGGAGGCCGCCCTGCGCGACGAGCTCGCCGCCGTTCGCGACGCGCTCGAGCGGCACGAGCGCGAGGCGCGCGAGCGCGAGGCGGCGGAGGCTTCGAAAGGCGAGCGAGAGCGAACGCGCGCCGCGGAGGCTGAGGCTGAGGCTGAGGCTCGCGAAGCCGCGTCGGATCCGGGGGAAGCGCCCGCGTTCTCCTCCGTCGTCGGGTCGCCGGGCTCCGTGGACGCGCTCGCGGCGGCGGCGTCTCAGGCGGCTCGGGCGACGCGGCGCCTGGAGCTCCGCGTGGAGGACCTCGAGTCGGAGCTCGACGGCGTCCGCGCCGCGGCGGGCGAGATGGCGGCAGAGCTCGCGGCGAAGGACCGCGCGCTCGAGCGGACGAAGAGCGTCGCCGACGAGCGCCTCGAGAAATCCGCGAGCGCGCTCGAGCGCGAGAGGGACGAGGGCGCGAGGAGGGAGAAGGCGCTGGAGGGCGAGAAGAAGGCGCTGGAGGGCGAGAAGAAGGCGCTGGAGGGCGAGAAGCGAGCGCTCGTCGCGGAGGTGGCGGAGGCGAGGGCGGCGCTGGAGGCGGAGCGGGAGCTGATTCCGCAGCCGACGGAGACTCTCGCGGCCTCGGATGCTTCGCGGGAGGCGGCGCTCGCGGCGAGGGAGGAGGCGGCGTCGCGCGCGGCGCGGGACGCGGCGAAGCACACGGAAGCCGCCGCCGCGCTGGCGTCGAAGCTCGTGGAGGAAAACCGCGCGCTCCTGGAGAAGGTCAACGCGCAGGCCGCCGCGCTGGACGACGCGAGGGCGCGCGAGCAGAGAAGAGGCGGAGGCGGAGGCGAAGGCGGAGGCGGAGGCGCGGCGGAGGGTTTCGTCGCGGACCGAGAGCGGTGGGGGTCGGCGGCGGGAGGGGGCGAGCCGCGGGGAGGGGTTCCGGACCCGGACGGGGACCCGGAACGGGACCCCCCGCCGCCGCCTCGCCGGGGGCTGTGGGCGTTCATCTCCGGCGCGGACAGGGCGCCCGAGTACCGCGGACCCAAGAGGCGAGAAGGATCCTAGCTAGAGGAGGCGGCGACGAGTAGGCTATGCACTAGTCTACTTTTGAAAGTACGAAAGTAGTCTGGTGTGGGTCGACGTAGTGGGTTGACTTCCTCGACGACGAACGAGTGGGGAGGACGAGTGGGTCGACTCCCTCGACTCGACCGACCCGAACGGCTTCGACGCTTCGCCGTCTTTGTCGCGCGTCGCGGCGTCACAGTTTCCCGAAGAACGGGTTGTTCAACGCGCCCGTGATTTCCCCCCCCACGAGGTTGAGTAGGTTCTGGTCCACCTTCTCCCTCGGCATCGCCAACGTCGCGCCGTCGCTCTCGAACCCGACGAGTTCCAGAACCCGCCGCCCCCCCGCGCGATCGACCCGCGAGACGAACGCGTCGTTGTCCAGTTTGATGGTTCGAAACTTTTCCTCTTCGGGTTTTCTCGCGACGTTCCCGAGGTACGCCAGCAACGTCTTGAAACACGTCGCCACCCGTGCGTCGTCCAGGTCGGGGTTCTTCCGGACGTCCACGAGCGCCTTTCGAACCGCGTCGATGGCGGAGACGGGCTTGACCCTCAGGCCCGCGGCGGCTTTCTTCTCCGCCGCCTCCCGCGCCGCTCGCGCCTTCTCGAGCTCGCGCTCGCGCTCGCGCGCGCGCTCCTCGTCGGTGAGCTCCTCGGGGAGGCCCGCCTTGCGCCGCCTCTCGCGGCGGTCCTCCTCGAGCTTCTCCTTGATCCGCGCCTTCGCGCGCGCCGCCTCCTCCTTCTCGATCCTTCGCGCCTCGAGGTTCCGCTTGAGCTGGAGCTCTTCCTCGAGCTTCTTCGCCTTGAGGAGCTCCTTCCCGCTGCGAATGCGCTCCTGTTCGCGCAGACGCTCCATCTCCTTCTCCTCCTTCTCCTTCTTCCGCGCCATCTGGACCCGGAGTTCCTCCGCCTTGGCGCGTGCTTCCTCCTTGGAGAGCTTCTGCTTCGGCGGCGGGGCCTTGGGGAGCAACAGGGGGGCGTCGACGTCCGCGTCCGTCTCGTGCTCGACGATCCAATTCACCGCCTGCTCGACGCTCGTCGTGCCCGTGAAGTGCGCCGCGCGGACCGCGCGGTTCCGCCCGAAACCCATCGCGACGAGCTCAGTGACCGTCGCGGCGTCCACCTCCGGCTCGACGAGCTCCGGCGAGGACGAGTCTTCCTCTCGCGCGTCGTCGTTCGAGGGCGAACCCTCGCCCTCGCCCTTGCTCTTCTTCGCGATCGGGACGCCGAGCTCCGCCTTCATCTCGTCGCCGATGGCCTTCATCTCCCCCTCCGTGTCCATCGCCCGGGCGGTCTCGGCGGTCTTGTCCACGAACTCGGCGTGGCCCGTGCGCTTGGTGTGGATGTCCTTCTCCGTCTCCGATCGGCACGGCTTCCCGCACGCGACGCACTGCAGGTTCAGCACCGCGTCCGTGGACTCGGCGAAGTCCGCGTGGCCCGTGGCCTCGCCGTGGCTCTGCGCCTCGGCGACGGACTTGAGGTGCGCGCCGCACACGTTGCACTTCAGCGAGAGCGCCGACATCCGGACGAGGGCGAGCGCTTCTTCGAGAACGGGGACGCGAGCGAGGAGAGGGGGACGTGAGACGAGAGGCCGCGGGTCGCGCTCCAGCACGCCGCGCGACGAGAGATCTGACCGAACGAGATCGAGGATCGGCACGGGACGCGGGACAACTTGATCGGCGGTCGGTCCGTCCGTTCGATGATGACTCAAGGAGGCTGACGACACTCGCTCTTCGTTCGCGTTTCGCGCTCTTGGCCTCGCGCTCGCCCAGTCGCGGTCGCGCTCCGCCTCGTCCGCCTTCGTCGCCCGCCCCGTCGCGATGGCGTCCGCGTCGGCCTCGGCGTTCGCCGCTCCCCCGGCCTCGCGCTGGACGGGGCCGCTCGCCCCGCGGGGCGCGCCCCGGTTCGCGCCGAACCGATGCCCTAAACCCCAACGCCCGGGGCCCGCGCGAGACGCTCGCCCGCCCCCCCGACCGCGTCGCCCGTCGCGACGCGCCTCGGCCGCCGACGCCACCTCCCCCTCGGCGGCGTCGCTCGATTCGTTCGCGCCGGGCGACCTCCTCCGCCTGGAACCGCTCGCGGCGGACGACGCCTCCGCGCCCCCCTCGGTCGCCGCCGCCGCGTCCGCGCCGCTGCTGCGCCGCGAGTGGTTCCTCGAGGTGCTTCGCGTCGCCCCCGACGGCGCGAGCCTCGTCGGCCTCGCGCGCGGCGCCGCGTTCGTCCTCACCGCGGAGGTGTCCTCGCCGCCGGACTCCTCCGCGCGCTTCCGCCTCGCCCCCGCGCCGGCGCCGGACCAGCCCTCCCTCGCGACGGAGCCCTGGGTGCGCGACGCGTTCCCGGCGTGGCGCGCGTTGCTCGCGGATCTCCAATCGGACCGCCTCTACCCGCCGGACCCCGCGGCGCTCCTCCTCGGGTCCTCCCCCGGGAACGACGACCCGCCGCCCGCGCTCGAGGTCCTCCGCGTCTCGCGCCTCACGTCCTACGCCGACCTCCGCGCCGCCGTCGCGGCGGACGCCTCGTTCTGGACGGACGGCACCCCGGCGAACGCGCCCCCGATGACCCCGAGTCAACAGGCGACGCTCAACGCCGGCGAACTCCTCGCGTTTTTAGTCGGCGCCCGGGGCGTCGTCATGACCCAACTCTGGGCGGGGTGGAACGTCCCGAGCGGCGGCGACGCGTCGTCCGGAGGAGGAGGAGGAGGAGACGCCCTGCAACCCGTGGACGCTCCGTTCGTGGCGCGCGCGTTGCGCGAGATGGCGAGCGAGGCGGCGGCGGGTCGCGTCGGGGTGTTGTGCTGCGCTATCGAGGGGGTGTCGACGCGTCGCGGCGGCGGGTTGACGGCGACGGCGCACGCGAACGCGGCGCCGTGGGCGCAGAGGGCGGCGCACCTGGCGTCGTTCGGCGCGCAGGCGGCGCTCGTCGCCGGCTCGCCGTATTACCAGCTTCTCGTGGGGACGATTTTGGGGTACGCGCGCGAAAACGTCGACGCGCACGTGGCGGAGAAGGGCGGGAGGGTCACGCGCGACGTCGCGTCGGAGGTGGAGAAGGAGCTCGCCGCGCTCAGCGACGCGGAGGCGAGGACGCCCTGGCGCGACGGGTACGAGGGCGCGTTCGAGCCCGACCGGGGGCGAGAGGGGGAGGGCGCGGGGAGTAGGGGGAAGAGGGGAGGCCGGAAGGACGCCAAGAAGACGAAGCTCGCGAGGGGGGGGAACAGGAAGAAAAATAAGAAGAAGGGAGACGCGGGGAGCCCCGGGCGGAGCGTCGAGGACGTCGAGGCCATGTTCGGCGGGCGAGGGCGGAGGTGACGCGAGATAAGGGGTACTCGTAGAGTTTCGGCGCGGTGTTTTTTCTGCCCCCCCGTGCGTCGTTCGTCGTCGCGCGTTCTCTCGACGCTCGAGCATCGACTCCGCGCGCGTTCGCCTTCTCTTCACTCGTCGTCGCGCCGATGCCGATCGATGACTTTGGCGACGGCTTCGGCGACCATCGCCGCGACCGCCTCCTCTGCCTCCTCCTCCTCCTCCGTCTTCCACCGGAGGTCCACGACGGGCGTGCCCTGCCCGATGGGCACGAACCCGTCGTCCACCTCCTCCTCCGAGTCCTCCTCCTTCTCCCGCCTCGCGAGCTCCGCGGGCTTCATCTCCACCTCCTCCTCCTCCTCGCCCTCCTCCCTCGGCCGAACCCAATCCTCGCCGAAGATCTCGTGGCCCCTGTGGTGCGCCTTGGCGGCGACGCGCGCCGCCTCGTCGTCTTTGGCGGCGTCGCGCGTCGCGCGGCGCGCCGCCGCCTCCGCCTCCGCCTCCGCGTCGAAGAGACGGTTTCCCTCGAACAGGGACTTCTTCATCGCCTCGGAGACGGCGATTCCGCCGAAGGGCTCGGCGGCGCGGGAGGACCCCGCGGGGTCCTCCTCCGCGAAGATATCGTGCGACGGGACGAGCGCGGGCGGCACGGAAGGTTCGGGACGCGATCCGAGGTTCGGGTCCGCGCTCGCGTCGGCGGCGAAGATGTCGCCCGAGCCTTTCATCTCCCTCGCCTTGGCGGCGGCGGCCTCCGTGACCTTCGACGCTTCGTTCGGTCGCGAGCCGGCGTCGGCGCCGGGGACGTCTGCGAAGAGGTTTCCGGACCCGGCGGCTTCGCGCGCCTTCGCCTCCGCCGCCTCCGTCGCGGCTTTGGTCGTCCCGTCGGCGTCGAGGCGCTCGAACCCGACGGCGAAGACCTCGCTGCCGACGCCCAAGTCGCGGAGCTTCGCGTCGCTGGTGGCGACGCGTTTGGCGCCCGCGGGAGAGGAGAGGACGTCCGCGAGGAACGCATCCGCGCGGTGGCGTTTGTACGCGTCCGCGAGGGGCGGCGGCGGGCGCGCGGGCGAGGGCGCGGCGAAGACGACGGAGCGTTCGTTGGTTCGCCGCGACGCGACGCGGCGAGCGGAGGGATCGTCGTCGGAGGGATCGGGCGACGGGCGCTTGCCGAGCGAAGACGCGTCGCGAGGCGCTTCAGACGCGTCGCGAGGCGCTTCCTCGCGAGGCCCGCGCGCGTCGTTCTCTGAGGGGGCGGTCGCCGCGCGGGGGTCCGGGATGGGCGCGGCGGCGCCGGAGGCGATGGCGAGCTCGAGGCGCTCCTCGAGCGCCTCCTTGCCCCCGCCCGGGTTGATGCCGCGCTCGCGACACGCCGCGCGGAGATCCTTCAGGCACAGGTCCCTCGGCGCGAGCGTCCCGAGCGCGGCGGCGGGCGGCGCGACGGGCGGCGCGGCGGGGGGCTCGTGGTGCGCCGGTTCAGGCGCCGCGGGGGCGGCGTCCGCGCCGAAGATGTCGAACGAACCCATGTGCCCCTTCCGCTGAATCGCGCTCCACGCCGCGCGGGGCGGGGGCGCGTTCTCCGCGCCCTCCGAACGCATCGCGAGCGCGGCGTCGGAGGTGGGCTTCGCGGGCGGCGCCGAGGACGCCGCGGGCTGCACGTTCTCGAGGGGGGACATGCGCGGCGGCCACGGACGAGGGACGCGTCGCGAAGCGCGGGTCGCGATGCCGCCCCGCCCGTCCCCGGGGCGTCTCCCGTCGTCTCGTCCGATCGGCCTCCGAGCAGCGCGTTTTCCTTTTCGTTCCCCCCGATATGACGCGAAAACGTGTCTGCAACGCTTCCCGAAACGGCCGCCGCGCGTTATTCCATTTCGTAGTCCGCGTCATCATCATCGGAAAAACCCTCGAACCCGCGCCAGGGTTTCGCGCAATGCGCTCGACACTCCCGCCCGCGCGCCGCTCGCCTCTCGCGATGCCGCCCGCGCCGCTCGCGGCCGCGGCGACCGCGGGCCACGCCGCGCTGCGCCGCCTCCACGACGCGCTCCCCGCGAAAATCACGGACGTGACGGACCAGTGGGGCGAGGAGGTGGTCGTCGTGTCGTGCGTCCTGTTCCTCCTCCTCAACATCTTCGCGTTCCTCGCCAACGTCAAGGCCCACGAGGTGAAGAAGCGAAGAAGACAAAACCGCGCCGCCGCGAACCACCCAGCGCTCAAAGTGTGATGATGACCTACGACACTCCATTCATCCCACCGCTCCACACAACTCCGCTCGCGCCGCGCCTATAGGGTTCCGCGCGAATCATCAACCCGCCGCTCTCATCAACGCGTCGGTCGCCGCCCCCCGCCGCCAAACCCCCACGACGCCGCCACCGCCTCTCGGTCCTCGGCGAGGCGCCGCCGCCGCGCCGCCTCGGCATCCTTAAACCCCCCCCCCCC
>MDSW01167067.1_pt1 | contig 16930 bp, 6 predicted proteins | sample 811171 | NCBI WGS metagenome assembly MDSW01 (sample SAMN05326641, study PRJNA326480) | marine metagenome | isolation source: seawater | place: Atlantic Ocean: North West | collected 2012
CCCGCCGCCGCGCTGCGTCCCGGGCGGCGGCGGCGAGCGCGGCCGGCGCGGGGGCGCGCGAGGTCGACCCGAGGGACGCCTCGAGCAAGGTCCGGTCCTCGGTTCGGTCCTCGCTCGGGTCCTCCTCGAGATCGGCGAGAAGGCCGCGCGCGGAGGAGGCGGATGCGCCTCGGTCGGGCGCGGATGAGCCTGAGCCTCGGCCTCGGTCGGCCGCGTCGGCGGCGCCGCCCTCGAGAGCGAAGAGGACGCCGGCGCGGTCGACGGCGACGAGCGCCGCCGCGAGGTCCGCGGTGTTCCCGCCCCCCGGGGCGAAGGGGGAGGCCCACGCGCGGATCGCCGACGCGGCGGCGGCGGCGCGCGGAGGCATCGCCGCGTCGGCGGAGGCGAGCGCCCAGAGCTCGCGGAGCGCCGCCGAGGCCTGGCGCTCGAGGAGGACGGAGCGGGAGACCCCGGAGGTTCGGGACGCGACGTCCCCCGAGGTCGTCGGGCGATTCCGAGTCGCGGTCGAAGGCGACTCCCGAGGAAGAGCGCTCCCTTCGAGCGGACGCGGGGGCGCCGCGTTCGAACCCCCCCCGCGCCCCGGTCGCGTCTTTCCGCGCGTCTTTTCCTCCACGCCCCTTCGTCCCCGCTCCCCAACACCTCGCCCGGGATCCTCCGCGGTCCCGGGACGTTCCTCCTTCCCCGCGGTCCCGGGATGTTCCTCCTTCCCCGCGGTCCCGGGGCCCCGTTCCCCCCCCTCGGTCGCCGCGTCGTTCGCCCCGGGGTTCGCCCCGCCCCCCGCCGCCGACGCGTCGCCCGCCCCGCCCCCCACCTCCCGCGCGGCGGCGAGCCACCCCTCGAACGCGTTGGAGGACGCGGACCGCGCCCTGAGGCGCCCCCCGACCTTCGCGGCGTCGGGGGACGCGGACGCGAACGACCCGCCCCCGCCGCCGCCCGCGACCAGCGCGCCGCTCGCGTCAAACGCCGACCCCCCGCGCGCCGATCCCCCGACGCCCCCCTCCGCCCTCCGCCCTCCCTCCGCCCTGAGCGCCTCGCGCTTCAGTGAACTCGCCTCGCTCTTACGCCGCGAGCGGAAGAAGCTGCTCGCGCCGGTGAAAAACCACGCGTCCCTGCCGCTCGCGCGACCCGCGCCGGCGTCCTCGCGCTCGCGCTCGCGCGAAAACGCCCCCTCCGGGTCGAACGCGCCGATTCGCCGATTCGACGCGGTTCGCGCGGCGGTCGCCGCGGATCCGTCCGCCACCCCGAGGAGGGTATCGAGCGAGGACCGCGCGCGCCGCGCCGTCGAGGGGGACGTGGACGCGGAGGCCCCCGGGTTCGCGGAGGCCCCCGGGTTCGCCGCGGCGGCCCCCGGGTTCGCTGCGGCGGCGGCGGCGGCGAGCGCGAGCGCGCCCGCCTTCGCCTCGGGACCCGCAGACCGTCGCTTGAAGGGCTTCGTTCCGTCTCCCCCGGTTCGGTCCGTCTCCGGCGTCCTCCCACCCGCGCCCGCGCCCGCGCCGCTCGCGGCGCTCGTCGCCGTCGTCGCGTGGGTGTCCTCGAGGGACGCGTACGCGGCGCCGCTCGATCGCGCGTCGAGCGCGGCGGCGTTCGCGGCGGCGCTTCGTCCCGCCGCGTCGCTTCGTCCCGCCTCGTCGTCGCTCGCGCGCAGGCGGGGGGGGTCCAGCGAGGGCGCGAGCGCGAGGGGGTTCGGCGGGGGCGGGGGCGGGGGCGGCGCGCGGCGCGCGAGGGCGTGCGGCCGCGCGCCCGCGCCCGGGGTCTGCGCCGCGATCGACCCCGGGGGCGGCCCCGATCCTCCCGAGATCTCGATCGATCCCGGGATCTCGCGGACGAGCTGCGGCGTCCGAAACAAAAACGCCGCCGCCGACGACACCCGGGGCGGGTCCGGGTCCGGGGCGCCGCGACCCGCGCGATCCGCCGCGTCCCCGGCGCCCGTGGCGCGTCCCCGAACCCTCGCGAACGTCGGCGCGCGCACGACGACGCCCGCGTCCAGGCGCAGGCGCGCGCGGTCGCCGACGTTCGCGAGCGCGGTCGACGCGCGCGAGGCGGGACCGGACGGCCGCGACGGCGGCGTCGGAAACCGGAAACCGGAGCGACCCGGGGCCCCGGACTCGCGCGTCTCGTCCTCGGCGTCCTCGACCAAAAGGTCGTCGACCACGATCACCCGAGGCCCGCCTCCCCCGTCTCCCCGCGAACCGGCTCCGCCCCCGGGTCTCGACGCGTCTCCGCCGAAGACCAGCGCGGCGACGCCGCCGCCACCGCCGCCGCCGCCGCCGCCGCCATCCCCGGACGCCCCCCCCCCGAGCGCGCGCGCGCGGTTGCCCGCGCGCCGCGCCGTCGCCACCTGCGCCCTCGCGCGCGCCGCGAACGCGGACGTCCGGGCGACGCGCGCGACGAACGACGCGAACGCCGAAGCGCCGCCGCCGCTCGAAGCGTTCGTCGTCGTCGCTTTCCGCCCCGCGGCGGACGATTTCGATCCCCGCCCCGCGGCCGAGGACGACGCCTCCGCCGACGCGCCTCGCCTCGCGCGCCTCGCGCGCCTCCGCTCCTCCTCCTCCGCGACGAACGCCCGAAACCCCTCCGCGTCGAACCACGCGTCCCTCCCCTGGTGGGAGGATCCCTTCGCGATCGTTCCCGTTCCCGTTCCCGTCCTGTTCCCGTTCCCCGGGGTCCCGTGGCCTCTGGCGGCGCCGTCGCCCTCGGGGCCCCCTCGGGTCGGGTCGCGCAGGAACGCGCGGTACCCGCGGAAACACCGGCGCCAACACGTCGCGAACGCGCTCCGCGCCGCGGCGTCGTGCGCGGGGGACCACCGCCCGCCGCGCGCGGCGACCCGCCGAGCCGCGCGTAACGAAACCGCGAAGCTCCGAGGACGCGACGCGACGGAGGAGGAGGAATCGTACCCGTCGCGCTCCTCGTCGGAGGAGGAGGAAAAAGAGGAGGAGGAGGAGGAGGAGGAAAAGCCGTCGTCCCGACGGGAAAAGCCGCCGCGGGGGGAGAGGTGCCTCAGGGCGGCGAACGCGGCGTGCGACCCCCCATCACCGGACCGATCCTTACCGGACCGACCGTCACCGGACCTCCTCCTCCGCCGACCCCCCCCGTCGAAGTCTACGTCGTCGGACCTCGGACCGTCGTTCGCCGCGACGACCTCGGCGGCGCCCTCCCTTCCCGCGCCCGCGACGCACCTCAGCCGAAGCTCGAGCGCCGCGAAGCACGCGCTTTTGGGCGGGTCGAGGTCCCTCCCGCGGACCTCGTTCGCGTCGAGGTCCGCGATCGCGAGGTCGCCCAGGAGCCCCGCGGCGACGCCCCCCCGGTCCCGGTCCCGGTCCCGGTCCCCTGGGGTCGTCGTCGCCGCCCCGGCCCCGGGGGCCCCGCGCGCGAGCGCCTTTTCGAGGGCGTCCGGCGCGAGGCCGAAGAGGAACGGCGCGGGGGACGCGAGTCGCGCCCTGAGCGATTCGGCGTCGGCGAGGCGCGGGAGCGAGGGCGCGAACGCGTGGCGCCACCGCATCGGCGCGACGGCGGCGACGAGCGCCGTGGCTGCCGCGACGCGACGCGCGGGGTCGCGAGAGACCAACAACACGCGGCGCTCCGTCGCGACCGCGCACACCAGCCGAACCGCGTGCCGCGCGTCCAAGAATCCAAGAAGCGCCTCGTACGCGAAAGGGAACGCCAACCCGCGAGGCGCCCACCGAGGAACCACCGACTGGAACGATTCCGAGAGCTCGATTCCGTTCGACGTTGACGATTCCTTGTTGGACGATGATTCCGAAGAACGCGTCATACTCTCCGACGCGACGGTTCCCAGGGCTCCGCCGACGAGGGTTTCCTCCGCGTCGAACGCATCGTCGTCGCCGTCCTCGGGGTTCTTCGCCCCGGGCGGGAGGCACAGCGGGCGGCCGCACGCGGTGAAGAGCGTCGCGGGCGCGCCCGGTCTCGGCGCGGGGAGGCCGTCGACGATGGCGGCGACGACGTCCGCGAGCGGCGCGGCGTCGCGGGCTCGGTGCGGGTGGAAGCAGCGTCGACGGATGGCCTCGAGCGCCGCCGCGAGCGTCGCGAGGGTCGCCGCCGACGCGATCGCCGGGTCCCCGCGGGGGCGGCGCTCGGGGCGCGACACGAGGCAGAGGCACTTCCGCGCGAACGCCGAGCGGAGCGTCGGGTTGAGCGCGGCGGTGGCCTCGGGGACGGGCTCGAGGAACGAGACGCACGCGACGTGCGTGACCGAGGCGCCGAGGTCGGAGGCGGCGGCGCGAGGGGGCGAGGAGGGGGAGGAGGCGTCGGCGTCGTCATCCTCGGACTCGGAGACGACGACGAGGGGGTAGGATCTCGGCGCGAGGGCGTCCCGGTCGGGGGCGGAGACGTGCACGTCGACGCCCTCGGGGAGGCACATCGCGGGGAGGTCCGCGGGCCAGGGGAGGCGATCGCGGGGAGGGTCCGCGGGGGAGGCGGGGGTGGCGGGGAACGCGCGCGCGCCCGCGTTGTTACCGGAGGAGGCGGGGGAGGCGCCCTCGGGAGGGAGCGCGGGGTAGCTCGAGAGCACCGCGGGGACGTACGTCGCGCCCGCGCCGATGAACCCGGACACGGGGCCGGACTCGGGCGTCGGCGACGGGGGGAGGCCGCACACCACGAAGCACGCCACCGCGCGCGCCATCGCGCGCGCCGCGGGGAGGCCGAGGCGCACGCGACGCGCGAACGCGCAATGCCGAGAGAATCGCGCGCGCCGAGCGAGTCTCGACGATGAGCGCCCGCGACTACGACTGTCATTCGAGCCGGTACTATCATTATTATGATACTGATCGACGACATTCACAGTGACTGCGCGCGCGCCTGCGGCTCTCAGCATCGGAAACGCCTGTCGTCGTCGTCGTCGTCGTCGTCAGACCGGTCCCCGCACTCCGACGCACCGCACGCCCCCGGGAATGCCGCGCCTCGCCTCGTCGTCGTCGTCCCCGCGGCGCTTCGGCGGCGATCGCACGAACGCGACCTCCTCGCGCGCGCTCGCGGCCCCGCCTCCCAAGCCCGTCGCCTCGCGCGATCGCCACCCCGAGCTCGTCCACGCCGCGTCGAGGGGGAACGATGACGAGGTGAGGAAATTGCTCGCGCTCGGCGTCCACCCCGACGCGGCGAAGCGCGACGGGGAGGGCGCGCTGTTCGCGGCGGCGTCGGGAGGCCACGCCGCGTGCGCGCGGCTCCTCCTTCGCGCCGGCGCGGACCCCCTCGCCGGGCGCGACGGCCAGGGCGCGACCGCGCTCCACGTCGCCGCGAGGCGCGGGGATGTCCCCTTCGCGACCGTCGCGCTCGACGAACTCGCGCGACGCGACCCCGCCGCGCCGCCCGCGATCATGGCCGCGGAGACGCACGTCGGTCTGACCCCGCTACACGTCGCCGCGGAGGAGGGCCACGCGGAGCTCTGCGCCCTCCTCGCCGCCCGCGGCGCGGACCTGACGAGGCGAGACCTCGCCGGGCGCGCCCCGCTCGAGAGCGCGGTATATTGGAGCCGCCGCGACGCGGTCCGCGAGCTCCTCCGCAGCGGCGCGAAGGTCACGGACGAGGCGTTCGCGCGCGCCGACGCGAACGGCGACGCCAACATCGAGGCCGCGCTCTGGCGCGCCGTCGCCGAGGAGGCGTGCGACGCGCGCGTCGACGCGGAGTCGCGCGTCGCCGAGCTTCGCGCGTTCGCCGACGACCGCGACGCGCTCGCGCGCGAGCTCGAGCGCGAGCGCGACGCGCGCGTCGTCGCGCAGACCGCCGCGATGGCCGCCGCCGCGAAGGTCACGGAGCACGCGGAGGCGGAGGCGAAGGCCAAGGCCCGGGAGGTCGAGGCCGAGGAGCGGTCGCGCGCGTCGGACGCGCGGTGGGCGAAGGAGCGCGCGAAGCACGAGGAGACGAGGGGTCTGTTGCGCTCGAGCCGCGACGAGGTGGCGGCGACGAAGCGGGGGCTGCACGACGCCGAGGCGCGCTCGGACGCGGCCGTTCGCGAGGCGCGGGCGCGCGGGGAGGCGGCGGACGCGCGGGCGAGGGGTGCGGCGGAGGCGGAGGCGGCGGCGAGGGCGACGAGCGAGGCGCTCGAGGCGGAGAGGGCGGCGCTCTCGGCGGCGGTCGCCGCGGCGCGGGAGGAACTCGCCGCGGCGAAGGAGGTGGCGCGGAAGGAGATGGTCCGCGCGGACGCGCACCGCGAGAGGCTGGAGAGGGGGGTGGAGGCGGGGGAGCTGTTGAGACGAGCCGCCGAGCTGTTGAGATGACGACCGGGGAGGGAGGGGCTCGACGCGGATGAATGCACGAAAAAAAAACGCACGACGCGCCGGGTGGGAGTGAACTGATGATGGCACGTCGACCGGGGCGGATCGCGCGGCATCCCCCGGGCGCGGCTCGCGAGTGAGACATATCCTATTTCATCGGTGACTCGTCGATACCGCAGCCTGTCGTCGACGTCGCTTTTCCGCGCGTCCACGTCCTCGGGGGGGTCGCGGCGGCCATACGCCTTCGCACGCCCCCGATGGCGTGCGCGCTGCTCCGGGGCGTCCGGGCGCTCGCCCCCCCGCGCGACTCGGGGCTCGCCCCGCGGCTGCGCCGCGCGTTCCGGCGGCGCCTCCCGGGCTCGTCCGCGCCCGGCCCCCCTCGCGCCTCCCCCGAGGATCGGTTCGCGCACCTCCGCCCGGGGGACCCGGACGGGCGCAACCGCGCGGACATCTCCGTGGGCGCGGAGGTGGACGTCGTGGTGAAGGCGGACCAGGCCTCCGGCGCGCTCACGCGCGGGGTCGTGCGCGAGTTCCTCACCAACTCCAAGCACCACCCGCAGGGGATCAAGGTCAGGCTCGTGGACGGCGCCATCGGGCGCGTCCAGGTCATCCTCGGCGGCGCGCCGCGCGCCCCCGATCGCCCCGACGCGGCGGCGCGCGAGGAGAAGCCCGCGCCCGCCGAGACGCCCGTCCCCCGCGCCACTCCCCGAGCCGCCGCCGCGGCGAAGAAGACGCGCGCCTCCGCCCCGGGCCCCGGCCCCGGCCCCGGCCCCGGCGGGGGGGACCCTTCGCCGCCGGGCGCGCCGCCGCCGACGTGCTACCTGAGCAACCTCCCCAAGGCGCTCTCCAAGTCGGACGTCGCGTGGCTCGTGGAGGAGATCCCGGGCGTCACCGGCCTGCGGCTCCCGCGGCGCGGCGGGCGGAACATGGGGTACGCGTTCGTGACGTGCGCGTCGGTCGAGGCCCTGGACGCCGTCGTGGCGACGCTCGGCGGGATGGAGCTCGACGGGAAGGCGCTCGTCGCCGAGCCCGCCAGGCGAGAGACGAGGGCGGGGAAGGGCGCCGCGGCCGAGGAGCGGGACGACGAGGAGGGGAAAGGCTATCGAGGAAAGGCTCGGAAGAGGGAGCGAGGGAAGGCTTGGAAACGCGGCGCGGGGTCCGACGCCGATTCTTCGGAACGATTCGCCGATTCGGAGGATCGGGACGCCGGGCCGGATCCGATGGCGGCGGCTCGCGCGGAGATGGAGGCGGAGGCGATCCTCGAGCTCGAGCGCGCGCGGCGCGCGAACGCGCGTCGGATGGCGGAGGCGGCCGAGCGCAAGCGCGCGCAGGAGGAGAAGGACGCAGCCGCCGCGGCGCGGACGACGGCGATGCTGGAGGAGCGTCGGCGGGCGGCGGAGCGCGCCGCGGAGGAGGCGCGGCGGCGGAGGGAGAGGGAGGCGGCGGAGAAGGCGGAGGCGGTCGCGCTCGGGGCGCCGGAGGTGGACCCCAGGTGGGAGCGGGAGCTCGCGGCGCTCGCGGAGGAACTCGCGGCGCTCAGAGCGGAGTGAAAGCGGACGGTCGAGGCGACGACCGGAAGGGACGCGCGCGGACGAAGCGAGACGCGGTATTTCCTTCGCGCGAAGGTATAAAGTATTATACTTTCACGAAAGTACGAAAAATAACCCGTCGACGTTTTTCGCCATCGGGTTTTTCCCCGCGCGGGCTCTCCGTCGGGTTCCCGAAAACAACTCGTTCGCCGCGCCGGTGGGGCTTCTTCGCGGCGGCCCGAATCTCTGGACGGTTCACGCGGCGCCTCCCATCATGGTCCACGGCGTGTTGGTCGCCGCGTTCACCGCGTCGTTTTCCGAATACAGCGTCGCCGCGTCGAGCTTCACGATGTCATCCGAAAACAGCGCCGGATTCTAAAACGTCGGCGCCGACGCCGACGGCGCGAGCGAGGGCGGCGGGCTCGCCGCCGCCGCCGCGCAGCGGTCAGGCAACGTGAACCCTCCTTTCAACATTCCCGCCGCGCAGCACGAGGTCAACTCGCAGCACTCGCCGCCACCGCCGCGCAGCGGTCAGGCAACGTGAACCCTCCTTTCAACATTCCCGCCGCGCAGCACGAGGTCAACTCGCAGCACTCGGTGTCGCCGCCGCGAATGCGGTCGCCCGCGACGCGCGTGTGGCCCTCAGGGCACGGCACGCACGCGCCGGCGGCGACGCGGTGATTGTCGTCGCAAAAACACGAGGGCCACACGCGCGCCACATTAGGGCCACACGGCTCGCACACGTGCCGCGACACGCGTTCGTCCGCCGCGCAGGGGAGCGTGTCGTAACACGTCGTGTCGCCGTCGGCGAGGCGGTCCCGGCGGTCGTTGTAGGCCCCGTCTCGTCCACACGGCACGCACGCGCCCGACGAGACGCGATGATCCACCGCGCACTCACCGCACGCCGTGTCGCCGCCGTTCTTGTCGTCGCCGGGCGCGTTGTGGTACCCGGAGGGGCACGCGACGCACGCGCTGCTCTCGACGCGTTTGTCCTCCCCGCAGTACTGCGATTTCAGCGCCCAATGGGCCGCCGGGCCGTTTGATGAGCTGTCATCTCGAGAAAAGATGGCATTCCATGCGGCTCTTCGGAACATATTTTCAGAGGCAGCAAACATAGCATTTGATCCCCAGCCCGTGATGTCATGGTTGAACGCCGTGGCATCTTCGAACATATATGCTGTATCGACCACCCCTACCGTGTACCAGTCCCCGAGCGCCTGATTGAACCTTCTCGCCCGCTGAAACATCCCGTGCATGTTCTGGACCGCGTCCGTGGGCCAGTCCCCGATGTACTGATCGAAACTCGCCGCGTCGCGGAACATCGCATACATGTTTGCTACCCCGGACACGTCCCATCGTCCGATTGGTTGATTGAACGAATGCGCCCTGTAAAACATGAAGCTCATCGCGCGATTTCCGAATCTTGCCGAACTCGTGTCCCAGTTTCCGATCGGCTGATTGAACCTGACAGCCATGTCAAACATGTGTTCGAAGTATTCGACGCCGCTCGTGTCCCAGTTTCCTATCGGTTGGTTGAAGGACCGCGCTCCTGAAAAAGTGCGATACATGGAGAAGGAGGTCGACACGTTCCAATCGCCGATCGGTTGGTTGAACGCCTTCGCGTCGAAGAACATCCAACTTGTTTCCCTCACGTTGGACAGATCCCAACGACCGATTGGCTGGTTGAACGCCGACGCGCCGCGGAAAGCAAACCGCATATCCGTCACCTTGGAAGTATCCCATCCAGAGATGTCCCCGTTGAATCCGCTCCGATCTTTAAATGCCTCGTTCAAGCTCGTGAGCTGACTGACGTCCCAGTACGTCGCCTCGTCGCACGGGTCCGCGCACGCCGCGACGGCGTTCTTGAGGTCCTGGAGGGTCGTGAACACCCGCGTGTGGACGATCGCGTCGCACGTCGTGTCCGGGCCCGTTGCGTCGTCGCCCGCGGCGTTGAGGAACCCCGCGGGGCACGCGACGCACGTGCCGGACGAGACGTGGTAATGCTTTGCGCATTCCCCGCATGTCGTGTCCCCGCCCGCCGTGCCGTCCCGCCGAGAGTTGGCGTACCCCGCGGCGCACGGCTCGCACGCGCCGGCGAAGACGTGGTGGTTCGTCGGGCACAACCTCTCGCGACACTGCGTGTCCGCGCCCGTCGCGACGTCCCGACGAGGGTTGAAGGTCCCCGAGGCGCACGCGACGCACGTCCCGGAAGAAACGTGAAAGTCCTCCGCGCACTCGAAGCACTCCGTGTCCGTGCCCGCTGACGGGTCGTCGCCAGGCGCTCTGACGTAACCGGCGGCGCACGGGACACACACGCCGGAGGAGACGTGCTCGTTCTCCGCGCAGAAAGACCCCACGCGAGACCAATCCATCGGCGGACCGTCCGTCGTTCCCCCCGCGTGGTGATTGTAGAGGGCGTGCCACGCTTCGGCGTTTAGAAACATCTGGTTGTCGTTCCTATCGTAGACGCTACCAGTAGGTAGAAGATCATCTTCTTGGTAGTGCATTTGGTACATCCAAACCGTGATGTCGTGGTTAAATGCCGAAGCACCTTCGAACATGTTCTGCATGTGTTTGAATCCATTCGAGATCCAGTTCCCGATCGGCTGATTGAACGCAGTCGCCCCTCTGAACATATTGTCCGTCAGTTCGACGTTGCACGTGTGCCACCGCCCGATTGGCTGGTTGAACGCCGGGTTCTCGGCAAACATCAAAGCCATGTCCTCGACAGACGAAACGTCCCAAAGCCCAATCGGCTGATTGAAGTTTGCCTCGGAGAACATCGCGCGCATATATTTCACCGACGACACGTCCCAATTCCCGATTGGCTGATTGAACCACTTCGTGCCGAAAAATGCAGAGAACATGTCCGTCACCTTGGATACGTCCCAGTTGTCGAGCCTTCCGTTGAAGAATGTGGCGGATGCGAAGGTCCGTACCATGGTCGTCACGCTCGAGACGTCCCATCCCGAGATATCGGCGTCGAGTGACGCGGCGTTATCGAACACATTCGCCAAGCTCGTGACCGCGCTGACGTCCCACGTCTCCATGCCGCAGCGCCGCCCCAGGGGTTCCTCCGCGAGGCACGCGTCAACCTCCGCCTTCAGCGCGTCTCTGTCCGCGAAGACGCTCCCCCCGCGCGGGCACTCGTAGAACGAAATATCGTGTATCGTGCCTTCGAAGGGCTGCACGGTCGAGTCGGTGTGGTGTCCATTGCCGACGGTGAGCTTTCCGTCGACGTAATTGAAGTTGCCCGCGATCTCGGCCCGGAGCTCACCGTCTCGCCACATCTTCACGACGCCCGTGGACGTGTCGTACATCCACTCCAGGAAGTACTCCGTGTTGGTGAGCATCCCGGGACCGGTCTCCAAGACGGGGGAGTCCGAGCCGGTGCTGCACTGCACGCCGAAAGCCTGCTTCCCGGACGTCAAGGCGATGTACGCCTGGAGCCCTCCTCCCGCGTCCGTAGGTCCGCACTGCGCGTCCGCGCCCCAAAGGAAGATCCTCCCGTTCGTCGAGAACGAGGCACCGGTGGTGATCCTGGCGGCGACGTACACGTACTTATTCGCGGAGTCGAACGTGTGAGACGAGCGTACCGAGGATCCAGCACCATCCTTGTGCCTCAACACCGGCGCGCACGTCGGGGCAAACCCGGGAGCATCGCCCCACTCGTAGAAGGACACCTCGTGAATCGTTCCGCTGCTCGACCAAAGATGAGCGCCGTTGTGGATCATCCCGACGGAGATCGGCCCGTCGTTCCAGTTGAATCCCAGTTGACCAGTTATGGCATCATACGCGAGCGCGCCGTTGACCCATATCTTGGCGACATGCTCTTTGGCGTCGTAATAGAACTCGAGGAGGTAGTCCGTATTGGCCGACAACTGGCCGGCATACTTGCCGGGATCGGAAGCCGCATCACAGTTCACGGAGAACACCAATGTGCCCGAACCGCTGAGGTACGCGATGAGCCCGCCGCACTCAGAAGCGACCTCGCCCCACTGGAAAACGAGCTGGCTACCGGAGGCGACGTTGTCGGGCGTCGTGACCCGGGTGGAGACGTAGTGGTACCGGCGAAAGTCGTCGAAGAAGTACGTGTTCGCCACCTCCGCACCCGGGCCCGAGGTGTGGGTCAGAACGGGCGCGACCGGCGGGGCGAACGCGAACCCCGACGCGGGCGAGGTCTGCGCGCGCGCGGGCGCGATCGAGCGCGCGCACGCGAGGAGCAGCGCGAGGAGTATCCGAGCGAGGCGCCACCCGGGGGGCGAGGCGAGGCGGCGCATCGTCGCGCCAGAGGATCGCCGCGCGTCTCTTGGGCGGGGGGAAAATCCCTCGGCGCGATCGACGAGCGACGGCGAGAGTCGAGGAAGCGCGCGAACGCGCGAGGACGCCAGAGCGGCAGACGCGCGAGCGGCGAGCGTAAGAGAACCGCCTCGGGCGGAGCGCGGATGGAGGTGCGCGCGGGAAGGAGTTCGCGGAAGCACGTGTCGAGTCGATGCAAGACGTGCTGTCTAGAAAAAAATTTGTGAGCGCTGGTGAGAGGAGTACACGTCGTGTGCGCGTGCTAAAAGCTGCCGGCACTCGATTGGCTCGCGGCGCGCCTGCGCGTCTGCGTTGCGCATTTGTTGGTCTTGGCGCTGTCGGCCGCCGCGCGCGCCCTTTTAGAACGCGCCCCGACGCACACGTCGACGGAACAGACACGCGAAGGTGCGACGCGGCGCCCTTTTGTTCGCGCCGATCCCCCCCGGGCGCCCCGAGCGCGCTCCCGGGACGGCACACCGTCCGGCGCCGGCGGTCTTTTCCCGCGGCGATGTCGCGTCTTTTTAGGGTTTCACCGCCGCGACGTCGTCCCGAACGCCGCCCCGCCCCGGAGCGCGCGCGACGGCTCGCGACGACGCGCGCGGCTCGCTTCTCGGCGCCCCGATCGAGCCCCACGCCGCGCACCCCACCCGCGACGCCCCGCCGGCGCGTCCCGCGCGGCGCGAGGGCGCGCCCGCCGCGTCGCGTTCGCTTCCCGCGCGACGCCGGCACGCCTGCTCGCCCGAGAGGGCGAAAACCCTGATCGCATCGTCGCGTCCGCGTCGCGTCGCTCGCCCGCCCTCCCGCGCCTCCCCTCGATCGCCGCCTGACCCCCGCGACCCTCCCCTCCTCGCGATCCCCCCCCCTCGAATCGAACCGCCCAGATGTCTCACCGTAAGTTCGAGCACCCCCGCCTGGGCCACCTCGGTTTCCTGCCGAAGAAGCGCTCCCAGCGCGCGCGCGGCAAGTGCAAGTCCTTCCCCAAGGACGACCCCTCCGCAGACCCCCACCTCACGGCGTTCCTCGGGTTCAAGGCGGGCATGACGCACATCGTCCGCGACGTTGATAAGCCCGGGTCGAAGCTCCACAAGAAGGAGACGCTCGAGGCGGTGACGATCGTGGAGACGCCCGCGATGATGATTGTCGGCGCCGTCGGGTACGTCCGCACCCCCCAGGGCCTCCGCGCGCTGAAGACGGTGTGGGCGGAGCACCTCAACGACGAGATCAAGCGCCGCTTCTACAAGAACTGGTTCAAGTCCAAGAAGAAGGCGTTCACGCGGTACGCGAAGAAGTACCAGTCCGGCGCGATCGAGTCCGAGCTCGACGAGCTGCGCAAGAACGCCGACGTGATTCGCGTCGTCGCGCACACGCAGGTGAGGAAGGTGAAGAACCTCAAGCAGAAGAAGGCGCACATGATGGAGATTCAGGTCAACGGCGGCTCCGTCGCGGACAAGGTGGACTTCGCGTACAAGTTCTTCGAGAAGGCCGTCCCCGTCGACGCGGTGTTCGCCAAGGACGAGATGATCGACTGCATCTCCGTCTCCCGCGGCCGCGGTTTCGAGGGCGTCGTCACGCGCTGGGGCGTCACCCGCCTCCCCCGCAAGACGCACCGCGGCTTGCGCAAGGTTGGGTGCATCGGCGCGTGGCATCCCGCCCGCGTCGGGTACACCGTCGCGAGGCCCGGTCAGCACGGGTACCACCACAGGACCGAGATCAACAAAAAGATCTACCGCGTCGGCAAGGTGGACGACGCCACGCACAAGGCGACGACGGAGCACGACGCGACGGAGAAGGACATCACCCCCATGGGCGGCTTCTCGCACTACGGCGTCGTGAAGAACGACTACCTCATGATCAAGGGCGGCGTCGCCGGCCCCAGAAAGAGGCTCATCACCCTGCGCCGATCGCTGTTCAAGCAGACCAGGCGCGTCGCCACGGAAGAAATCGCCCTCAAGTTCATCGACACCTCGTCGAAGTTCGGGCACGGGCGCTTCCAGACGGCGGAGGAGAAGGCGAAGACGTACGGGCGTGTCAAGGCGTGAGAGGAGCGACGAGAAGAGGCGGAGGGAGGAGAGGGAGAAGAGGAGAAGGAGATCTCCAGTCGATTCGGCGCGACGCGCGGAGACGCTCTCGCAATTCCAATTCCAAAACGGATCGAACCGAATCGAATTCGCCGCGCGATCGATCCTCCGCTCTCGCTCGCTCTCGCGCGACTTCTTGTTTCGTCGGGCGCCCCGGGTGGTCGCGAGGGGTTTCGAGGTCGGGGCGCGCGGGCGTCGCGTCGGCGACTCGGTTCTCGGTTCGCGACTTTAATGTTTATTTTTTTCGTCGCGTCGCGATCTCCGTCGGAAGCCCGCGGCTCGCGTCGTCGTTCGATCTTCGCGCTTCACACCACCCCTCCGCTCGAGTGTCGCACGCCCCGGTCGTTCGTGCTTCTTCAGAGGATCTTGTCGAGGGTCTTGGTGATGGAGTCCTTGAGCGCGGCGCGGTCGGGCTTGAAGAGGAGGTTCTGGTAGATGTAGAACCCGGAGAAGCCGATGCCGACGAGCTCGAGGAGGTCGGGGATGAGGGGCAGGCCGTCGACGGACTTGAGCACGCCGTTGGCGGCGATGAGGCCGACGAGGCCGTACACGCCGAGGGTCACGAGCGCGGGCTTGTCGTCCGCCTCCTCCCACTTCTCGGACACCGTCTCGGTCACCTCCTTGAGCTTCTTGTTGAGGTCCTCGGTGGCGGCGTCGGCGCGCACCGAGACGGCGCGCGCGCCCGAAACGCGGGGAGCCGCGACCCGCGCCTTGAGGGGGGCGGTGCGGCCCATGAACGCGCGCGCGCGGGCCTTGGAGGCGGCGCGCGCCGTCACCTGGGGGGCGACGGTGGCGCGGGAGACGACGTTGCAGACGGCGGCCATGGCGGGAAAGAGGGGGGGGGTGACTGTTTCTGAACGCGCCGCGCGAGAGAGGACGGACGGGGGGAGGAGGGGAGGCGTCGTCAGGATCGAGGGGGAAGACGAGCACGGGGTACCGCGGCGGGGGCGTGCGGGCGCGCGGGGGGGCGCGGGGGATGGAGCGGGGCGCGCGCGGGGACCGACGCGCTGGGTCCGCGCGGGCGGGATGCGCGCGGGCCGGGAGCGCGCGCGCCGACGACGGTTGGAGGGCTCCGGGGGGGAGAAAGGCTCCGATCGGTTCGATCGCGACGGCGTCGTTTTTTTTTTTGGCGCCAATTTCCGCGAGCGGGGGCGGCGGCCTCGCGGCGCCTCGCGCGACGCGCGCGCGCGGACGAGAACGACCGGACGGCGCGGAGGGTGCGAGAGGGGCGTCGGCGGGGCGCGGGCCGTACCTCGGGCGAGAGCGTCGAGCGTGTGTGCGGCGCCCTCGGAGGCGCGCCTGTTTCATACGCCAGCGCGTTGCCAAAAAAATCGCAGAGGGCGCGCTGATTTGTCGAATCCGCGAGCGTCCCCCCGCCTCGAGTCGCGGACACGCTGGCACGCCGGTTCCAGTGTGTTTCCAGTGCGATCTTTTTGAGACGCGTGCGAATCGACGTTCCCCACATAAACAACTCAAGAATTAGACCGTCATCAAACAGGACCCTCATCATTCGGCCCGCCAGGCGCGCCGAGCGCCGAGGCCGACTGCTAATGCTGCCGGCCAGTGAGCGCGCGCTCGGCGCGATGCGCTCGGTTTCGCGTCGGGCGCTTCTTCACACGGGTCCTGCGCGGTCGCCCCCCCCCGGGGGCGGGCTTCGACCGGGCGCGCTCGTCCTCGCGGTCCTCGTCGGGGGCGATGCCCCCGCCGCCCCCCCCCCGCCCCGTCTCCACCGCGGCCGCGGGGGGTAAGGCGACGCGCGACGCCCTTCGCGGGCTCGCGCTCCAGTTCGAGACGTGGGATTTCGTCGCGACGCGCGACCGCGAGGCGGCGAGGCGGCGCGAGACCTCCGACGCGCTGGACGAGTGTCTGCGCACGTTCCAGCTCTGCGCCTCCCCCAAGCTCACGCGCCGCGAGAACGTCCTCCGCGTCCTGCCCCCCGCGCTGCTGAACTTCTCCGCGCGCCTCCTCGCGCGCGTCGGCCGCGTCCTCGACCGCGGCGTCGCGCGCGACGTCGACCGCGCGGTCCGCGCGGTCGCGGACGCCGAGTCGTCGCTCGGGGGCGACCTCGCGCTCGACGCCGAGATCGAGCGCCGCGCGAGGGCGCTCGCGAGCGACCTCCTCTCCGGGTGGAAGGGCGAGGAGAACCCCGGGGCGCCGCCCGAGGAGGACCCGGAGGGGGCCGACCCGAGCGGCGGCGGCGCGTCGCCGCCCGCCTCCTCCTTCGCCTCCTCCTTCGCGGCGCGCGCGCGCCGCCTCGCCGACGAGACCCTCGCCTCGTGCGTCTCCTGCGTCTCCGCGTCGCTGACCCCGCGCGAGAACGTGGACCGCCTCGTGACCCCGCGCGTCCTCGGCCACGCCGCGCGCCTCACCCACCTCGCGCGCCCGGACGCGGAGGTCTCCGGCGAAGCCGCCGAGCTCGCGCTCGGCGCGTGCGAGCGCGTCGCGCGCCGCGCCGACCAAGACCCGAGCGTGACCGAAGCGCTCGACGCGCTCGAAGCGCTCGAAGCGTTCGAACGCGCGGCGCCGAACGACCCGAACGCGCGAGCGCCTTCGGACCGACCCCTCGCGGGGTTCGGGATCGCCGCGCTGCGCGCGCTCGGCGGGTCGGGGTTCGGCGCCTCCTCTCTTTTCGCGTCCGACGCCGCCGCCGCCGGCGAACCCGGGCGCCGCCGCCTCTCCGAGAAAGCCGCCGCGCGCGCGGCGCTCGAGTCGGCGCTTCGGGACGTCCTCCGCGCGGAACTCCCGCGGGCGCTCGACGCCATCGCGCCGGGGATACGCGCCGCCGCGAGGCTCAGCG
>MDSW01204817.1_pt1 | contig 16930 bp, 13 predicted proteins | sample 811171 | NCBI WGS metagenome assembly MDSW01 (sample SAMN05326641, study PRJNA326480) | marine metagenome | isolation source: seawater | place: Atlantic Ocean: North West | collected 2012
CTTTCGAAAGTATCATACTTTCGAAAGTACAACGTACTTTCGAAGTACTTTCGAAAGTACTTTCGTACTTTCGTACGAAAGTACGTTGTACAACTACGAAAGTAGTTGTACTTCGGAAGAAAGAATTTACAGTTTTACACGTTACATGTAGTCATGTGCGTGTACACGTATAGTCGTACACGTACCTTCGAAGGTACTTTCAAGGTACAACGTTACACGTACAGTACGTGTACAGTAAGTTGCCAACTTTTATGTATCAATAAATATTTACTTTCGTACGAAAGTACTGTACAGTAAGTTAACTTTTACGAAGGTACCTTCGAATAACGAAGGTACAACGTTGTACTGTACACGTACACGTACGAAGGTAAATAAACACATATTACCTTCGTACATAACAACTTATCATACAGTACACTAAAAGTTGACTTATGATATTCATTTATTATTTTCACTACACGTACTGTACACGTGTACTGTTTTATACTGTACGTGTCGCCCTTCAACGTTGTAGACTTGTCATACCTTCGTACTTCAGTACAACGTTCGAACGTTGTACTTCCGGAAGGTCATCAAGCTCGCCACGCAGTGATGACGGTCGAAGTTCAACACCGCGTTAGAGAGACTGCGCTTGATTTCGATGTTTTTTTGGAAGATCTAAAGCAATGGACCCGTGAAGTTCAGCAGAAGGATAAAGCTCTTCGCTGCCTTGAGTTTGCTCTGGACAAAAAGGAAGAGTGTCGCACGAGCGCACCGGCATCTGCCAAATATATTCCTGTGAAAGTGCGAGCCCGCGCGCGATTACTTCTTGATAACGCCGAAGGCGAATTCGAAAACCGAGACTCATCAAAACACGGAACTTTCCTCGAAGAGTTGCTGAAAATTGGTAATGGCTGCTTTCGAAAGAGAGAATATGACAGTGCCATTTTGCACTACAGTAGGTACATTCAGACACACAGAAATAGCAGTGCAGCGTTTGCGAATCGAGCAATGTGTCATATGAATAATAAGTGCTGGGCGCTTGCCGAAGTCGACTGCACATATGCCTTAGAAGTAGACCCAAACAACGTAAAGGTTGGTCAAATATTTAACTGAAAAACTGTTTCTGTTTCACTCAAAAAGCTTTTTATGTGAAGCAGGCACTCCATAGAAGAGGAAGTACACGGCAAGAACTTGGGAAAGAGTTGGAAGCAACGATGGACTTTGAACAAGCACTGCGGTTCAGGCCGAACAACAAGTTTCTTTTCCACGAACGATACAGAAGCAGACTAATGCATGAGATCACCTCAAATGTGAGACACACAAGCTTGCGCAAAGTTTTGAGGTTAAGTCAGGGAGAACAAAACGAGTTCAAAGTGGGTAGATGATAGATACAGTCCATTTAATATGTAGAACAATCCCAACATGTTCCCATGCACGTGCTGAAATAGCCGCGCATGCTGACACATCCTGATTTGGGTCACCAAAGGAAAATGTTAAGAGCTGGCTCCAGCTACTCTTGTTCTTGAAGAGTTAGTTTGCTCCTTTCCAGCTGAGATTCTTGCTTGACGGATTACTACTTTTGTGTGCAAAATCTTTGCTTCTACTTGTTTTCCTCTTCTTCAAGTACTCTGAGGGTTCGTCGTGGTCATCGTGTATTTCATCAGTCGTTTCGTCAGTCAGCTTTTCTCCCTCAGTGTGCTTGTTCTTTTTGCCAGTTTTGGCTGAAGAACACGTCACCTTTTGACTCCGAATGTAGCTAGGTAGGTGACACAGATGTGGCTGTTCTTGGTGGCTGATCAAGCAAGAAGCTCGCTTAAGTAGGGCTAGATCTGTTGGATTACCATCGAAATGTGCAGCGAGCCGCTCAGAGTTCAGTAGTTCAGCTCGCAATTCTCGAAGCCTTGCTTCCCGTACTGCTGTACGGCCGACGGCGCGGGCAGCATCCTCCGCCCGGTAACGGAGAGCCTCAACAGCTTCCCTGCGAAGCATTTTATATGGCATCAACGCAATCGCTGAACGCGTGTCGTGTCTGCTAACACTATGCCGGGATAGCATATCTTCGAGCGCGCGTGCGTTTTTTGGAGTAGTCAGTGTTATGGCAGTGCCTGGTTGTCCTGCACGGCCAGTCCGGCCAACACGGTGAATGTAGTCAGAGGCTGAAATGGGCACATCTAAATTTAGAACAGTGTGCACATCTTTGAAGTCTATTCCTCGCACAACACCGAATTCCGTTTGAGCATGCGACATTGCATTACGTTTTCGTTTTGTGTGTTTCGTAAACTTGCTTCTTTTCGATAAGCTGCAGTCGGTGACATCGGTGCTTTCAGCTTTAGATTCAAAAACTTCTTTCACTGGCACATCCTTGTTGTCATCGTTTACTACTGATATGCTGCTCGATAAGTCATCTGCCGCGGCGATCATATAGTCGTAAACCCCACGATTGAATTCATGTAGAATATGGGCACGAGAATTAGCTGGCAATTCTTCGTGAAGCACACAACAAGGTATTCCGAATTTGTGCAAGAAAAGACGAAGTCTGACAGCAGCATCTGGGCTCGATACAAAAACTAAGGACTTCTTCTTGCAAAGGCCAAGACGGAGTAGAGCCATACAATATAGTAGTTTGTCTTTTTCGAGAATCTCGAGGGCGTAGTGAGAGATCAAGGGCATTACTGCCGATTTACCTGTTGTAACTTGCTCTTCTTTTACCCTGCCACTGACAAAATTGTTTTCGAGCGCAATATCTACGTTTACTGGATTATGCAAAACAATTGCCTTAAGTTTTGAAAGATCATCAGGTGAAGTAGCAGATACAAGCATGCACTGACAACCACGTTCTGTGGCATCAGCTATGCAGCGAATGTCATCTTCATAACCAAAAGACAGCAGAAGATCAGCCTCATCAAGTACAAAGAACTCAAGGCCAGAGTTGAGTGCCCTGGGGGGGAATTTACCTCCACGTATACATGCGGCAACACGTGAGGGAGTGGACACAAGTATTTCTGGAGGCACCCCAGCGAAGTTGCGAGGTAAAACATCGGCACTACCAGAACATGTCAGCTCGCCTGCGCGTAAAGTAGGAGCGCACTCAACAAGAAATGAAACTGCCTCTTTCATCACTTGTTGAGCAAGCTCGTGCGTGGGAACGAGTATAAGCACCCGTGGATTAGACTTAGTTTTTGAATCGCTGCACTGCATTATTTTATGTATGGCGGGAAGAAGGTACGCTGCGGTTTTGCCACTTCCTGTGTGTGCGCGTGCTAACACGTCTTTGCCAGCAAGAACCAGCGGGATCGCGCGGGACTGTACCGCAGTGGGACACTTGAACTTCTTCTTTGCCAGTGCCCTCAGAATACCACGATCTAGTCCTAGGGACGGCCATCCCGTATCATTATACCCAATCATGTCATTCTTTGTCTGTGTCGTCGTGTCTAAATGTCGTATTGTTGGGCGCGTGGGTTCGACGACGTTCGCGTGGCGAGCATTGTTTCAAGTCTCCGTGAAATGCAGCCCCACAAGTACGTACAGTAGTGTACTACACGTAGCCCTACATACGTGTACAGTACGGTAGTACGAAAGTATTACTTCCGGAAATAGAAAATCTTCGTACGAAAGTACGAAAGTACGAAAGTACTTTCGTACAACTTAGTGTACACGTACGTGTACACTACTTTTAGTTGCTATCAATCGTACATTTATAATTAGCGCCTCCGCGTTCCCGTCAGGATTCGTTGGATACAACCGCCCCATATCTCCGGCGTGCGCGCCATATCTCCGGCGCGCGCGCGCGAAAGTGCCGCTCCCGCGCGGCGTCGTTGTCGTTCGAGGACGAGTTCATCGTCACGTCCCGGTGCAGGTTTTTGCATACGGGGCTCCAAACGCATTTCATTGGCTGAAATTTTCGTAGGACCGGAAAAATGCCTAGTTGTAGATGGGTTTAGCTTCGACTTACATAGGGCACCAGTTGTGGAGGAGGATGTGCGAATTAGCCCTACATTGCCAGTGCTGTGTTCAATACTATATTAAACACGCCACTCTACAAACTCTGAACAGAAGTGAAGAGAAACAGATTCGCGGCTTAAAGGGCGTAGGCCAGTCAGTACACGTACGTGTAGTCTAAGTCGGGAAAACCCCCTAATTTCAGCCTAATTTTGATCGGGCGCGAGCTTTCAGATCTCGCGTGTTTCACCGGAGTCGTAGTTTCGAGAAAGGTTCGCAACTCAACGCGTCGTTGCTCTTCACGCTCGGGCGACGCGCCACTTGCGCGCGCGGCGCGCCCGAGCGCGCGCGGGGTGGCGTGGGACGCCTCTATCCGACGAACCTCGACGGCACGCCGGGTGACGACGCGGAGGCACCGTTCGTGACTTAGAGTATGAGTTTCAAACCACTGTCCCGATCGAGACCGCCGATCAACCCGACCCGTATTTCCCTCAACTGACCGACGGCCGAACGGAAGCGACGGAGGCGCTGATCGTAAGTTCTGCCTGTATGGACACTCGGAACCATAACTAACCTCTCGCGCACACGGTCGCCATGGGTGCGGTCACGTACTACGGAAACGGTAAATGTCATCTCCCTCGCATGTATCACCACGCGATTCGCTGAGAGCGCGCCCCTTCGCTCGCATCTCGCCTTTGATGTGCGCTTTGGGAGAGAGGAAACCCTACTATGGGATCTCTCTCTTCGCGGAAGCCCCCACCCAACGAAAAACCCACGACTAACCTCGCAACGCACGTCCATCCTCCCGTGTGATCAACAGCGCAAAAAATTTATGTAGCCACGGACGCTGCCATCGGCGTGGGACTTGGTCTCGTCGCTGGTGGAGCTTGGAAGGTGCGTGCGCGTCCGTCGATCTCCTGCACCACGCAGTTCCCGTTTATGTCGAGATCGCCCGTTCGAGTCCTTCCCCCCACATCATATCGCTGGTCCACGTCCCCCCCCCCACCTCATCGTTGTTTCCTTCAGATGTGGCACTGGGAAACACGCAAGAAGGTCGAAACGTTCCACGCGAAGAATTGAGCGCGCAAGACGGACGTGTCTTGCTGAGACAACGATCGAGTGTGTTAGAATCTCAAAGCTGCTGGTTGCACACTGGAATCTGCAAAAAGTCAGGGAAGATAGTACACGTACGGGCACCTCCTAAGGTTACTTCCCCTTTTCGCAGGCGCGTGCGGTACACGTAAAGTGGGGCGCTTTCGTTTTGTAGGGTTGCCGAGGTTCGAACTGCCTGACTGTAAAAACCAACTGTCCTGCTCGTGTCCTTGCGTCCTTGGCTTGTGACCGTTGCACCCCATGCCGGCGCAGATCTTCCCCTCATCAACGCCCGCAAATCATCTGTTGCTGACGTCGACCTGCATCGAATACCACCGTCATGACTTCACGCCATGCCTTCCACCCCACGTTTCTGCCACGCTCACGCTGAGTCAAACAGCCGCCTCACATTCGCATTTTTCGATGGAATCAGTGTTACCGGGCATGACTTTACTTGCTGCACGTGCTCGAACGCGCATTCAGAACAGAAAACATAACCAGAGCACGCGAGCGTGCTCGCGTCGACGATGAAGCGTCGGCACACTGGACAGCGACCGCGCGGAGCGATTCCGACACCATCAAGTGCGGGAGGTGGGAGAGGTGGTGGCGGAGGCGATGGCAGCAACGAGCCGCGTTCGACGACGCCTTCCGCAGTGCCATACCACCACTCTGCGAGCTTAAATGCAACGACCGCGATCGAAAGGTGGAGTCGATCCGGGAACGTGAACCTTAAGTTTGAAAACAAAAAAGACACAAGGCATACATAAACGTTTATGAAGTGGAGGATACTCTCGGAAAGCCTTACCATAAGCCCTCCTTGCGCGTGATCAATTGCGACGTGCGCCGCTCGTAAGATAGCGGCATTGACCCGCGCAAGGACCCCTCCCTCCACGCGCGCGGCGTTCAACGCGATCGCCCTGTGCGCGTCCAACGCCGCTCTCGTTTCTGAGGTCTCGATCAGGGAGACGCGCGTTATTTTCAACCCGAGAAAACGTAAGATCGGGTCGTGAGTATCGCCGCCATCGATGAGGAAGGACAGCCAGTGCGCAAACGTGGCCGCCTCTAAAAGTGCGTTGACGATTGGGTACGTCTTCACGAACGTGCTGGACGCTAGCGAGGACGGCGTTCGAACGTATGCAGAGGGGAGACGCAAGAGAACGCCACCGTCTTCGTCCTCCCCCTCCTCATCGTCGCGTAACCGCGCACGAGCGGCATCGCGCGCGATCGTGCCCCCCCCGTGTGCGAGAAGCCGCTTGTGGAGCCGGTCGAGCTTCTCCCGCGCGTACGGCACAGCCACGAGCGTCAGCACCGACAACGCGCGTTCTGTTCGCGTCAGCGCTCGCGTTTTCTTCACACCCGTCACGCCGTCAACCGCGTCCCGCTCTCCTCCTCTTCCTCGCACACGTGATCCTCGCCATCTTGTTCTTTGAAGCCCATACAATCCTTCCGCCATGGACCCATTCGAAGTCGCGAACGCGTGAGTTTCCACGAGCGTCATGAACGCGGCGAAGCACTCGTCCTCTCGATCGAGGATCCACGAGGACGACGGGCGCCTGGAGACCAAGACGCGCATGGAGTACACGAGCGCCGAGCGCAGGGAGGAGACGAGCCGATCCGCGGCAACGAGCTCGAAGAAAGTCGGGCGCTGCTGACTCGCGTTCACGGGGAACTGCATCGTGGCGCACGCTACACGCGCGATGGGCGAAACTTCTTGGTTCACCGACTAAAATAGTTGCAACTACACGTACAGTACGTGTAGTGCTGTACACCTGTACACGTGTACAGTAGGCCCTACGTGTACAGCACTCATACAGCTCTATTATCTTCGAAGGTACAGTATTTTATGAAAGTACTTTCGTACAAGGATCTAGGCCCTACAACGTACTTTCGAAAGTACGAAAGTACAACGTTGTACCTTCGAAGGTATTTTCGTACGAAAGTACTTTCGTACTTTCGTACTTAAGTACGAAAGTACTTTCGTACTTTCTCAAGTACTTTCGTACTTTCGTACGAAAGTAGATGTGCAAGGAGTTCTTGGCGTTCCAGAAGCAGGTCGCGATGAAGCAAACCCGGCGTCATGACAGCTACTACGTCGGGGGTTTGAGCGAGAAGGACGCTGCCGCGTACGTCGCGAAGATAAAGAGGTACAACATCGCGCGCATTCAAACTCTACACCGCGTATGGGTCGTGAGACGTGCGTTGGGCTACACGCACGTCTCAGCGAGAGGATGCGAGGCGAAGCGAACACCTCCGGAGCAGGAGCACTCGTCTTCACTCAACCGCGTTAAGGGGTGTTCGAGTTGTACAGCGAGAGTTAGATAAATTGACTTACATGTACAAATACAGTCAGTCAGTGTAAATACGATCAACCTTTCTAAAGTATTTCCGGAAGTATTAAAAATCCTTCAAGGTACACAGCTACTTTCGTACCTTCGTACGTAGGTACACACCTACACAGCTACTGTACCTTCGTACGAAGGTACTCTCGAAAGTACGAAAGTACCTTGGTACGAAGGTACGAATTTACACGTTACGTATGTACTTTTGTACGTTGTACACGTACAGTACGTGTGATCGTACAGTACAGTATCTCTGGTTTTAAAACTCTTCGACACGAAAAAAACTTCAGAGGGACAACGATCTTCTTCTTCCACGCTTCCTTCTGTTCACAGCCGGATGAGTCTTGCTTTTTGTATAGCCAGAAACTGCACACAACGCCGAGAACTGCCACGCACGCGTCCTCTCCGCAGAGCTCTTCGTTGCAAAGCATCCACGGTGTGTACGCGCCGTTCTGAAAATTAGACGGTTCGAGTCTCGGCGCGCGGTTGCCAAGCGAACACGTTATCAAGATCAAGATCCAACTTGTGACCATTATCTTGATTGCAGGAAGGTAAACCTTGCCATGACATCTCTCGCCGTAGCACGAGTGCGGCCCTTGTCTTTTCTTGTATCACTTCTTCTGATCTTGCGCAACCCCAAGAAGTCAGTGCCATCATGGGCATGACTGCTGGTAGAGTGCCTGGCCTTTCGCCTACCGACACTAATGGCATCAGGCGTTATTATCGTCCTGAGGGTAAGTCTGGCGGTCATGGAGTCGGCTGGACTGAGATAACACCCTATACATTCGACGTTTACGAGGGCTGGGAGGAGGTCCCTGTTTCGATTGCAGATCCCGGGGGTACTGAAATCGACGCACGTTTTAACAGTGATCTGGACGGAGGGCTTAAGATTGTCCTTGCTCCTGTTCTTCGTTTTGCAAATATCCCAGAGGGAGAAAATCCCGGAATTGAAGAGCTGATTCCAATTGATCGATTCATGTCTGGTTTTGGCCCAGAGTTGACACAAAATCCTGTTGAGGCTGATGATATTATAGATGTTTCCACTGATGTTCGAAGTGGTTTAAAGTACTACAACTTCGAGCTGCGAAATCACACGCTGGTTGCAGCGACAGTGTGGAAGAAAAGAGTTTTCATCATGTGCCTCCAAGCTCCCCCACGGCTTTGGCGCAATAGCGCAGAGAAGCTGAGAAAAACTATGAAATCTTTCACTGTGCTTACAGAGCTTTCATGAAGTATACCTGTTTTAAAATATGAGAATTTAAAATTGAACAGTTGTACTCTCTCTAAAACTCCAACTCACTTTCTCTGCATAGTTATCTGAGGACTGAGCGAGCCTCAATATAGACATCATCGATACGTAATCATTCCACGACCCTCGATCGATGGCAAGAAAGCCTTTCCATCTTTCAGACCCTTCTTCTTTGAAACCTTACTAACGAGTTTACGGACACGCTGCTCGTCTGCGTGCTGTGTCCGAGCTCTGATGTCAAGAGGGCTGATCCGAAGCCTAGGCTGGATGGCATAATCAAAGGTCTCAGCTTCGGGAACAACAGCATGGTACCTGTAGCCAGGATCACCATATTGAGGACCATTATTTGTACGACCGCTCAGGTCATTATCCTCTGTTGCGCTCTCTGTCTTGGCAGCCTTCTCTCGCCTGCGTTTCTTATTTGACGTGCAACGTTCACCCGAATCCCCTTCCACCTGGTGTCTTATATCACAGTACTGGCTGGAAAGCTCATAAACAGGACGGCTCCATTTCTCTACAAGATATTTACATTTCTTGCGGTTTGCTGGAGTCTCCTCGGGCAGGTTGGAAAGGAACATGATTATACATCCAAGACCAGAGTGTTTCAATTCTTCCTTTCGGTCTGCTAGACCTGTCTCAATAGGCAGTTGCCGTATACAGTCGATGACAGTTGTGCGGACAGTAATGTTTGGAAGGTTTTTATTAGGAAGCAATGTAAGCCACTGGGCAAGAACTTTTAAAAGACCATGGCGCAAAAATGATTCATGAAGGTCTACTTGTGTGAGCTTATCCGTGACCTCACCCAACATTTTCAGTTTGTGCGTTGCAGGTAGTTGTCTACTTACCAACTCACGATCTTGTTCTGTTGCTACTTCCATTCGTGCAAGAAAGTTCAGAACTTCAGATGATATGACTGACTCAGACTGCTTTATACGCCGACCTCCCTTAGCATGACCCCTGCCGAAAAGTTCTTCGATATCACTGTCCTCTTCTTCAGCCTCTGACGCAAGAGGGGAAGGAATCTCACTGACACCAACCCAAGGGTCTTCAAGGAGGGCTTCAGGGTTAGCACTCCTAAAGTTGTCACCTGGTGCTGAGCACATAAATTGCGAGCGACGTTGTTCAAACAATTCTTTTGATACGTCTCTGACTCTATTCAACATGCTGTCGTCGTCGTCGTTCTCAGACGGTCTCATAGAGCTCTTGCCCCTTGAAGCGGTTCGTTTCTTTTTCAACTTTTTTTCGCCACTCGTAGATGTACGGTTCGTTGATTTTTGCGATAATGATTCCTGCTGAACCCGCTTCGATGCGATCATTCGCGCGTGTTCAGTGTCGGCGGTAATTGGACTGGGCAAAACTTCGACTTTTCCGTCATCGTCACTATCGTCGCCGAATAGGTTGGCCAACTTGTTTTTCAGGTCTACCTTTCTCTCGTCCTCGCAAGCGTACTGAGGAATGGACGGCATAACTAATTGAAGAGAATAGTTATACGTGAAGAAATGTGCTAGGAACGCTTTGAGATTCCCCTCCTGCAATCTGAACTGGCGTCTTGTACTGTCCCGCCGGAACAATTCCACGTTTATAATAGGGCTACTGTAATTCCACGTTTAATACTATTTCAAAGGTCTACGGAAGTACTTTCGAAAGTACGAAAGTACGAAAGTACTTTCGAAAGTACTTTCGTATTCATTACTTCCGGAAGTACGTTTATTTATCATGTACGAAAGTACCTTCGTACTGAAAGTACCTCCGAAGGTACGAAAGTACGTGTACTTCTACGATTCTACGATCTATCTTCTACGAAGGTACTTTCGTACGAAGGTACAGTACAACTATGTACGAAATAAAGTACTTCCGGAAGTACCTTCGTTCGAAGGTAAGTTGTCAACTTATTTCCGAAAACTCTAGGCAGGGCCTACATACAATCGTACAGTACATTGTCTATCTTTGTACGAAGGTACCAAGGTATATTATAGAAATAGAATTGTGCGGCATCAAAGCTGCTATTTAAGGTCGCTCCGGTATAATCAAATTTCCCTTGCCAAAAGTACGAAATTTGTATGCGTATACGGAATAAATCGCAAAAAACGTACTTTCGTGCGCGCCCACGCGCCGTCGCTGCGCGAATTGATTTGAAACTTAGTCGCGATGGTGTCTATCACGCAGCTGATGCCCTCTCAAAGTTTCGCGATTTAAGGTCGGGTTGTATTTAGTTTAAAAAACAGGCGTTTTCTGTTTTACGATGCATATGCTTTTAAGGTCACGCTCCGCTAATTAAATTTCCCGTGCCGAAAGTACGAAATTTATATTACGCATACAAATTGCAAAAACGTACGAAAGTACGAAAGTACTTTCGTACGCGCCTGAAATGTAATACTCGTAACTCCATAAACGAAATCACTACGAATTTAGCTTTCTTCCACTCTTGCGACAGAGAATACTTTCACTCTGCGATAAAGATCAGCAGAGAGCAGTCTGTTTCTTAAAATAACCCGGTGTTGCAGATATGCTTACGGCATCATATGCAATGGTGCGAGATTTGACGCAGAAAGTTAACTGCTTTCGAAGACACCGACACTGACGTTCAGTTCTTTTTCTCCTCGTTCTTTCCTTTTCTGCTGCGGTACGAGTGCCGAGCCTCTCATGGTCCTCGGGTATCGGCAGTCAGTAAGTCTTCAGAATTGGTCTCTCATGATATCGGTTATTCCGAACAGCGACATGCACCAGACCTCCGAACCCAGACGCTCTCTCGCCGACGGGCTTCACTCGCCTTTTTTTCAACACAACTTGTGTTGCACTCCAGTTCTGCTCTTGCAGTTGGTTTCACGAAGGAACTGAAGAAGCAGACCCCCTCACTAGATGACTACTCTGTTTCCGAACATTTTCTCTTTCGTTCAAATCTTCACGAAGGCGTCAAGTTTTTCGATGTGCGAGCCGGGAGCGGGAACGTATTAGATGTTGATATGGTCGCAGTGCTTCACTATACTTGCAGGTACCGCGGCCTGACTGCGGTCTCTTCCCGTGAAGCACGCACTCTCGGTGGTAACCGCACAATTGCTGAACCGTTAATGTTTAGATATGGGACGTTGCCTTCAGAATATGGTGCAGCCCTTGTCCGCAAATCAGTGATTGGAATAGGAGCAGAGGTATGCAGAGTAGTATTTTTATTTTCTCCTGAGCACAATAAATTTGGAAATGTAGGTTCGAATGGATCCCGAGCTTCGTCAACTCTGTGTTGTAAGCACGGTGTACAATGGCCCTGCAGCAAGGGCTGGTATTCGTGTAGGAGACATCATCACTTCAATCGATGGCAATAGTAATTTAGAAAATATTTCTATAACTGAAATTGGAGCACTACTGAAAGGAACAGCTCAGACTGATGTTGTTCTTGAGGTGAAAAAGGGTGGATTAAGCTCCATCAGCAACGATGTGGACATTATTGTTCTGACTCGTGAGGTAAGGAACCGACGCAATTATTTGTTTTTCTCAGAACCTTGACATATTCTTGCTCATTTCATTGTTGTATTCTGGATACATACCATACTAAATGGCTACTGCAATTCCACCTGCAAAGAGGGCCACTGAACTCAATGGAGGTGGTGGGCTATTCTCAGGAGCAGGTACCCCAAAAGTGCCTCCAATTGTGTACGTTCCGGAAGCACTTGCAGGCTTGCGCGTTGGTGGTCAACGTAACATTATTGTTCCAGCAGACGTTGGATATGGAGACGAAGGGGAAGGGGAGATCCCGCCAGGTGCTTCTTTTTTACTGGAGGTTGAACTCTTGGATGCCCGTCGTGCGGCTTGAGGACATATAGTGTGGATTTTTCATGGACTATTCCTTTTATGTATGTAGACAGACGCATACGAGGAAACTGTCGACCAACTCTGGCATTTGTTAACTTTGTGTCACCACACTTTTCCTGTTGTCAATAACCGTAGCACTTATAAGTGCCCGTTGCAACTGCTGCAAAACGTGTTACAAACCACTGAAAAAAAATGCCGCACGCAGTCTACGGTCGTCTGCTCACACAAACCAACTCAGATACACATTATTTTCCTTTTCCTCTCGGGCCTGATCGAGTTGAGTTTGTTTTAAATGAGGAGTGCCGATTATTCACCGCTTGAATATTCCCTCTCTTTGCTCGTTGTCGAAGAGCAGTGACAAAAGCGATCAGCGTTTCATCTTCGTCTACGATTGTTTGTTTCCAGTGACGGACAACAGCTGGAATCAGTTCATCTTTCGTTCCACCTTGTTGGACTTCACCCAACTTAAACACTCTTCGATACTTGCGAAGAGAAGGTGCCTGTCCTTCAGATTTGAGAAAGATTCAAAAGCCGATTTTAGCGCTACATCCTACCTCAAGTTTCGTGAGGTCTACACGGACCTGTTCATTCCTTGAAAATGTCCCCGGTAAGTGGAAAGCGACCTTCAAAAGAAAATTCGTGAAAGAGTAGTTTGACACGAGAATGCAAATATTATGAACAACCGAAACACTAACGTTTTTATCAGCGTCACTTGACGAACCACGGTTTCCATCGGTATTCAGAGTCCGTGACATGTTTATGTACGGCCGCGTGGAATTTTTCTTTTACCACACAGCGGGACGGCACGGCACGGCACGGCGCAAGTGCAACTTGAAAAACTCCCCAACTAGCTACAGGGTGGCGTGAAGGCAGGCTATACGATGGACTTCGCACGCAGGCACGTCCAGGAGTGCGTGATAACTGAGCCACACTTCCGTTCCTGAACAACAACTAACTCGGGCCAACTTTGCAGGCTTATGTGCACATTTTATTTTAGGTTCATGACATCCTATGTACTGTACGAAAGTACGTGTACAGTACGTGTACAATGGGCCCTACGACTGTCCTGCGTGGCTACGGAAGTACGGAAGTACGGATGTACCTTCGAAGGTATGTAGTATGTACCAAAGGACGAAAGTACGAAAGTACTTTCGTACGACGTACGTACGGAAGTATTCTATCTACACTATCATACTTTACAGTAATATGATACCTTCGTACATCATTTTTATTAATACTTTCGTACGAATGAAAGTCGTACAACTTAACTATTTACCTTCGGAAGGTACCTTCAAAGATAATAAAATACAGAAGTACGTTGTACTTTCGTACGGAAGTACTTCCGTACTTCCGCATCTTGATTTATTTCCGTACAGTACACGTGTACTGTAGGGCTACAACTACATGAACTTTTATTATCTTCGTAGCCCTGTATGATATGTTGTAGTTGTACTTCCGGAAGTACCTTCGTACTGTGTGCTGTTCACGTAAAAATACAGTAGATAGATATTGTACAGATAGATATTGTACACGTACTGTACATGTACTGTACCTTCGAAGATATTTCCGTACGGAAGTACGAAAGTACTTTCGTACTTCCGGAAGTACTTTCGTACGAAAGTACTTCCGTACTTCCGTACTTCTGTATTACCTTCGGTGGTATGAAAGTACTTTCGTACTTTCGTACTAGCTAGTAGTACGAGTGTACAGCTGTACACGTAATAGATACATAGCTTAGTAGTAGTATGTAGCTAAAAGTACTTTACGTATCTATTTTCGTACGAAAGTGCGAAAGTACAATGTACATAGTAGCATTGTAGTAGTAGTAGTATGACTGTAGTATGTACGAAGGTACCTTCGTACCTTCGTACATACTTTACGTGTACCTTCGTATGATACGAAAGTACTGTACAGCGAGCTGTACAACGCGGTAAGTGTACAGTGTACAGTTTCTACAGTACGTGTACGTACAACTACGAGTAGAATAGATACGTGTTGAACAACGCGCGCGAAACTTGATTCACACACACTTTACCTTGTTCCCCTCCGGTTCAACTCCGAAAGGTCAAGTTTGAACGACGAACTTTCCCGCCTGTGACAAAGGCACTTTGGCTAACATCGCGGGGGTAAGGCGGCGAGCACTTGTCCATCCCAGGACTCGTTGTAAACTTCAGCTGACAAATACGCCCACCAGGACGAGATAGTTATGGGAGCAAATTTCGATTTCCACCCAGGCCGTGATCCTAATCAAGGCGATCACAGCAAAGAGCTGCACGCGGAATTCTCTCCCTCGCGTGGAACTGCAGAAGATACCAGACGTCACGGATCCGTCAGTAACTTCGGTGCAGGTGGTCAAAGACATTACCGGCGCAGAATGGTTGGCCAAGCTTCCGTTTCCACTGAAACTACCCTCAAATTTACAGAGGGTGGTCTTGGACCGCATAGAGGTGCAATTCTGTATGGTCATCACGACATTGTCGGGTCGATTAGTCCAGAGCAACCAAATCAGAGGCGGTTTCCACGAATGATGCAACAAGGTCAAACTTTCGTTGGCATGGCACTTCCGCCTGCTGACCCAGCCCCAGAACCACCTCCAGCTGACCCATACCCTTGGGCTGACCATTTTCTTGATCACTCTGGTAAGATGTCCAACAGAGGCAAGGATGATTGTGAGGGCGAGAACATATATTTTGGCGGACAAAAAAGGCATTCCGACCGCGATCCATCTGATACAAGCCATTTGTTTACAAATCCAGACTCACCGTCGCCGGAGCAGCCAAGCAAGGAACAGCGATGGAAGAGGGGGATGGCCATTGGTCGATTCTCACCGATGCTTCGACCCGATGTTGCACTGCCCACCGGCGTTGTTCCAGCTCTAGCCGAAACAAGTGATTCAGTCAATGGACGCGATGATAACACTGGCTTCGGAAGACGTTCTGTTGGAGTCAGAGTTTTACCGGAAGGAATCTATGCAGGGACAAAGTCTGACCCAAGGAACGCCGAGATGATTGGTAAGAAAATGAGTTATCCGCAAATGACCACGAACACGTTTGAATCCGTAGGCATGACTCCGAAAGCGCTTGGTGTGATTGATGATAGGGTACAGTCCGTTAAGTTTCAACCGACGCATTATGCCGGGGGCATGCCTGTTCCGGGAAAGAGAGGATTGGTTGGGCCACGGAAGAAAGCATACCCAAACATGACAAAGAACACCTTTGACTCTGTCGGTATAACGCCAAAAGCATTAGGTGTACCCGATGACGTGGACTGTATTCGGCCAAGTATGCCAAACAATATGGCTGGCGCTTCCACTGATTTTCTCGCGTGTCATCGTGTGGCAAAGAAGCCAGGATACTTCAGTCATGCTGCCAAGTCACAAAACACCTTCGAGTCTGTGGGGAGGGCTATGGTACTGCTTGATGAGAGCGGCAGTCCACTTGGCGAACCTAAGCATGAAAAATACATCGAGAACAACTCCCGAAGTGGCAGATACAGTTGAGCTGTAATATCTACATACCTTCAGACGATTGCGTTCTTCGTCGCATTCTGAAAAGCAGGCGTCTTACAGAGAAATGAATGACTCGGTCGTTTTCTTTTCTAAGTTGTGTCTATCTGTAGGTATCCCTGTTCACACATACATATATATTGAGCTAGTGTGAAATATCAGAATCGAACTATACTTGAACGTCAGTTGTGTCCGTTGGTTTGGGGTACATTGCACAACGCGCATTTCACTTCTTCGGGTCATGGCCTAGCTGGCTTTACTTTATCAGACGAACAGGTAACTTAGAAGTCTACGGAGTATCTGGAAGGAGAGAACTGCAACTCAGGCATTTTGCGAGTACACTGTGATATTTTTATTTCTTAAAGACTATTTTTGAGTCTTCAGAAGCTGTGACTGGCAGCATACATGCAACACGCAAAAAGCGACAAAATAGACATCCATACTATTTCTCGTCTAACTCCCTCTTGCACTGTCTGTGTTGCTGCAACATCCCCTGTCAAATGAACCATCTTGCGAGTAGAAGTGGCCGCTCTTGAAGCTGCGCTGGCATCCATGTCAGCACTAGCTGGTGGACCAGCAACATAGGTAGTACTCCACGAGCCGTGTACGCCAAAGGGCACATAAACCGGGAGTCTCAGCCGCGCGACAGGGCCTTCATTAAATTTCCGAGCGTCAATGATAACCATCTCAGTACCACGCCCACCGAAATCTGATTTATCATATTCTGCATCGTGAACAAGCGCAACCACCCAGCCATCGTCCTCTTCGGTGGCATCCTTGCGAGCCACAAAAAAGGGTTCCATCGCAAACTTGCAGTCACCGGGTATCCACTCAATCTCCTCGACCCCTCCAAGCGCATCAATTGTTGGCAGAGTGACTTTCGTCAAGCCTTGCATAGGCCCATTTACACCATCCACATTTGTTCCTACAGAGCTAGATAGATACATGTGTCTGTATGGTTTACCGGTATAGTCCCAGCTTGTAATAGGGAGCTCGCACGGAAGGTCTGAGAGGCAGTGA
>MDSW01004921.1_pt1 | contig 16925 bp, 11 predicted proteins | sample 811171 | NCBI WGS metagenome assembly MDSW01 (sample SAMN05326641, study PRJNA326480) | marine metagenome | isolation source: seawater | place: Atlantic Ocean: North West | collected 2012
ACAATCGATACATTCATCTGGATTAATTACAAGCATATTTTCACCTTCATAAAAACAGTCAACTGGACAAACCTCTACACAGTCAGTGAGTTTACATTTAATACATTCATCTTTTACAATGTAGGTCATTTTGAATTTAATAGTTTTAACTTAATTTCAGCACATTCCTTGTCTGGAAAATAAATAAGTCCACAAATTCTTCTCATCAAACTAGATTCATATTCATCAATGCTACTATCAGACATAATAATTTTCCAAAGCTCTTTTATTACTATTGATTTTGATTCTAAAGAATTTTTTTTAACAATATTTGTAAAATTAAGCAATTGATTAGAGTCACTTTCTAGTTTTTCAGCTTCTTTTAGTATTTCTTCTACAATTTCAGGTTTTTTTATAAATGATTTGAGGAAATTAGAAATTAATTTTCTTTCTCTATCAGTATAATGCTCATCTATTTTTGCCGCATGGACAAACAAGGCAGATATTCCTTTTAGTTTTTCTGTATCTAATTCTTTATTATTGCTCATATTTTTTTAAGTTTTATCGCTTTATATTTAATGATAAAAGTTTGTCAAATGGACTTGTTTCTCTTTTAGCTTTAAAAAATTTTTTGACATTTTTTTTATCTCCTGAAAAAAAGTAAGTATCTTTTTCTTTGTCTTTTTTATAGCTCATTAAGCCCATAAGCTTATAGAAATTATCCTTTGAGCAACCCAATAAGTTCATCATTTCTGCATTAATTTTGAACTTTCTATTGACCGTCTTTTCTAAAATACTAATAAATAATTTTTCTAATATATCCACTCTAACAAAAAAATCTTTAAAGTTTTCAAAGCCGCATATTAAAAGAAATTTTTTATTAAAATTTTTACCTACTATAAAATTTAATCCAGACTTCGGAATCGTAGTTTTGGGAGAAATATCATAAAATAATTTCCATAGGTTAACTCTTAATGTAACCGCTTTAGGCTTTAACATTCGAGGGAGGTAGATATGATATCTTCCTAATTTAATACCCATCTTCCAAAGTTTCTTTCGTTCTTCCTTGGCTATTAATTTAATTATATTTTCAACCTCATTTCTTTTTATAACACCATTGTTTTCATATATTTGAAATATAAGAGCTCTGAGATACTGATTTTCTTCCTGAACTTTAGTCAAATTTAACAGATCGCCCAACTCATTATTAATATGTATAGATAGCCAGTTCTTTAAAAATAACTCCAGCTCCTTCTTTGAATTTTTTTCTAGCACTTCGTCAGCAATAATTTCAACTTCTGGATTTAAGTAGTTAATTCCCTTTTTAATTTTTGCTATTGGATTTTTTGACCAATAGATTTTATTGTCTTTTTCAAGGGTTATATTTTTTTCCTTAATAATTTTTTCAACTCTTTTTAGCAGTTCCTCAAAGATCCCTTTTCTTGCAGCTTTTTTTATTGATTTAATATCTGTGTCTAGGGTTTTTGACGTTAATTCTATATTAAATTTTAATCCTTTTAGTTCACCAATAAGCTGTCCATCTATTAAAACTTTGTTATCTTCACTCACTTCAGTTTTGAGGACTACATCTTGCTTAAGCCCTCTTGATAAAATACTTATTTTTTTATCTATGAAACTTTTTGTAAGTTCTTCGTGCAATTTATCAGACAAATTATCTTCAATACTTTTGGTTAATTGAATCCAGTAGTCTGAATTTTCAACCCAATTTTTTTTATTAGCAACATAAGACCACGTCCTAACATTTGATATTCTATTTGCTATCACATCTATATTCCCATGTTTTTTATCAAGACCTTTAAGCTGTTCTTTCATATAGTCGTTAGGAATTCTTTTTTTTTTAATAGATAAGAAATTAAAAACGGTGCTTACTACGTTAATATGTTGACCATATGCTTTTTTTTCAAAATCTGGTATTTGACAACATTCCCATAATAATTTTAAATTTTCACTGTAAAGAGCATTCTGTGGATCTTTTTTTAAAAGGTATCTTAAAACACTTTCATCAATTGACTCATTGATTCTAATAAGATTTTTATTTTTTGGTTTCAATTCTAAAGAGGCTATTAACTTTTCAGAATTTTCAAAATCTAAGTTTGAATTTCGCCAATAAATAAGTTTTGTGTCAGGTAGATCATGCTTCTCAATTCTTTCAATTTCATCTGAATTTAAACTGTCACAATCACCTGTTGTACCAAAACTTCCATCATTTTTATATCTTCCAGCTCGCCCTGCTATTTGAGAAATTTCAACTAAGTTTAATCTTCTAGTTTTTTTTCCGTCAAATTTTTTTAAATTTGAAAAATAAATTTGATCAATATCCATATTTAAACCCATACCAATTGCGTCAGTAGCCACAAGATATCCTACATCTCCAGACTGGTAGAGTTGAACTTGTGAATTTCTAGTTTTTGGACTCAAGGAGCCCATCACTACAGCTGCCCCTCCTTTTTGACGTCTAATTAGTTCTGCTATCGCATAAACTTCCTCTATTGAAAAGGCTATTATTGCAACTTTATTATCTAAACGAGAAATTTTTTTGTAACCAGAATAACTAAGTTTTGAAAAACGTTCTTTCCTCATGAATTCCACATTTTTAACTAGATCTCCAATAATATTTTTCATCACTTGAGAGCCCAAAAACATAGTTATTTTTTCTCCTCTAAAATGGAGCAGTCTATCTGTAAAAATATGTCCACGTTCTTTATCAGCACACATCTGAATTTCATCTATTGCAACAAAATCTACGGTCTTATCTTTTGGCATTGACTCAACCGTACAAATAAAAAAATCAGCACTACTTGGAATAATTTTTTCTTCCCCTGTAATTAACGCTACCTTTTCACTACCTATCTTTTTTACACATTTGTCATAAACTTCTCTTGCAAGCAGTCTTAATGGCAATCCAAAGATGCCCGAGTCGTATTCGAGCATTTTTTCAATAGCCAAATGAGTTTTACCAGTATTGGTAGGACCTAAAAGAGCGACAATCTTTTTGGAGGTTTTTTCCATTTTTGTGTTAGATATTTTTTTTAATACTATATATAGATCTGCCTTGAGAACAAAGTAGGATTAAATCATGACCGAATCAATTTGTCAAATGTTCTAGTTTTAATTTTTAGTAAAATTTGAATTGACTTAAAACCCACAGTCCCCGTATAGAAGATAATAGCTTTATCAAAAGCTAATATGAAAAATTTAGTTAAGAAAAATATACTTGAGCTTACACCTTCAGCAACACTAGCAATAAATGAGAAGAGCAAAGAATTAGCAGCAACAGGAAAAAAAATATACAAATTTGGTTTTGGACAATCTCCATTTCCGGTTCCTGAAAAAATAGTTTCAGCGTTAAAAGATAATGCAAGAAAAAAAGATTACCTTCCTATGCAAGGATTGCCAGAATTAAGAGAAGCTATAGCACAGCATTTAAGTACTTTAACAAAAAATGATTTTTCGAAGGATGAGATTTTAGTAACACCAGGCTCTAAAGAAGCTATGTACATCATGCATGTTGCATTTAAAGGAGAAGTTATTTTACCTTCATCGAGTTGGGTGTCTTATGCCCCTCAAGCCAGTATTGCTAATAACAAAGTTCATTGGATAAATACATCGAGAGAAAATAATTGGTTTCCCACTGCAAAAGATTTAGAGAAAAAAATAAAATCTTTAGGAAAAAAAAATATTTTATTCATTATAAACTCACCAAATAATCCTTCTGGTGCTGAGTGTAAAAATTTAAAAGAGATAGCTGAAGTTGCAAAAAAATATAAAATTTTAATTCATTCTGATGAAATTTATGGCCAATTAAAATTTGATAATAAATATGAGTCTATATCTTCTTATTATCCCGAAGGAACCATTATAAGCTCATCACTCAGCAAATGGTGTGGAGCTGGAGGTTGGAGACTGGGTTACTTAGCTGTACCAAAAAATCTTGGTGATTTTTTGCAAAGAGTAAAAGCTGTCGGAAGTGAAACTTTTTCGTCAGTAAGTAGTCCAATACAATATGCAGCGATAGAGGCATACACTGGAGATTATTCTGATTATATAATGAAAACTAGAAACATTCTTAATTCTGTTGGTCATTATGTTTATAATAATTTAAAATCAAATAATATTTTAATTGAGCCACCAAGAGGAGCATTTTATTTAATGCCAGAGTTTATAAATTCTAAATTTAAAACATCAACAGAACTTTGCGATACGATTTTAAATGAAACAGGAGTAGCTTTGCTTCCAGGATCAGCTTTTGGATTTAAAAAAAATAAAATGCTAGCAAGGTTAAGTTATACAGATTTTGATGGAAAAGAGTTTTTAGAAAATGTTTCTACTTATGAGAAACTAGGAAATGACGTTATAGAAAAATATGCTCCAAATATAGTAGAAGGCACAAATAAACTATCAGAATGGTCAAAAAATTTGTAAAAATTTGCTTTGACCTTAAGCCAACAAAATAGTTAAATCATAGAAAAAATAAAGGGGGATATGATGAGAAAAATAATATCAACGATCTCTGCGATTCTAGTAATGTTTACTTTTGCTTCAGTAGCAAAAGCAACTGAGTTTTTTACCATAGGAACAGGAGGTCCAACTGGAGTTTATTTCCAGACTGGAAACGCTATCTGTCAAATGGTACACAAAGCTGCTACTAGCGCAGAACACGGAAGAAAAAAAGGTACATCAAAACCATATAGATGTACTGCACCGTCTACAGGCGGATCCACTTACAACATAGGTAAAATTATGCAAGGTGAGTTTCAATTTGGTGTTGCCCAGTCTGACTGGCAGTATCATGCTTACAATGGATCTAAACCTGAAAAAGTAAAACCTTTTAATGGTCTTAGAGCAGTATTTTCTGTGCATCCAGAGCCTTTTCAAATCTGGGCAAGAAAAAAAGCTAGAGTTAAAGACTTTAAAGGTTTGAAAGGTAAAGTAGTTAACATAGGTAATCCAGGTTCTGGTCAAAGAGGTACGATGGAAGTTTTAATGGAGGCAAAAGGAGTTGACACTGGTTACTTCAAAAGCACCCAAGAACTTACTTCATCTCAGCAAGTAAAAGCTTTATGTGATGGCGCAATAGATGCTTTTGGTTACTCTGTTGGTTTTCCTAATGGAGCAATGGAAGAAGCAGCTGTATGTGCAGCTAAAGCAGCGCCGATTAATTTAACTGGGCCAGAGGTTCAAAAATTAATTGATGATAATGGCTTTTATGCTAAGGCAGTTATACCTAAAGGTACTTACACTGGACTTAAAAAAGATGTAACAACTTTTGGTGTTATGGCTACTGTAGTAACAAGTGCAAGCGTTTCTGATGAAATGGTTTATACTGTTACAAAAGCTGTTTTTGAAAACCTAGAAGGTCGTTATGGATTTAAAGATCAGCACGATGCTTTTAAATTCTTAGATCCAAAAAATATGATCAAAAATGGTTTATCAGCACCTTTACATCCCGGAGCAGTTAAGTATTACAAAGAAAAAGGGTTGATGTAAAAATAATCAAATTATGACAAAAAAGGCCCAATTTAATATTGGGCCTTTTTTTTAACATGATATATTTAGTTTAGTTATGTCTGAAAATAAAAAAGATTTTATAGAAAAAAAAATCCAAGAAGACATATCACCTACAAAAAATTTAAAAGGATTACATCTAAAAATTGTTGCCACAATAGCTATTCTATGGTCTCTATTTCAGCTTTGGTATGCATCTCCTTTCCCATTTATTTTTGATTTTGGAGTTATTAAGGGCTTACCCGCCAGAGCTCTTCATCTCGGTTTTGCATTAGTTTTAGCTTTTCTAATTTTTCCATTCAGAAGAGGGGGAAAGGTATCGTTATTAAACATCTTAATTGCAATTTTGTCTTTTTTTTGTTGTTTCTATATTCTTATTTTCTACGATGATTTAGTCTTAAGAGCTGGAATATTATTGGAGTTAAATTTAGATTTTGGGAGCAAAGAATTTAAATTACCAATTGAAATGATAATAGGTATATTTGGCATGCTTGCTCTTTTAGAGGCCACAAGGAGAGTAATAGGTATACCTCTAGTTATAGTAGCAGTTTCATTTTTAATTTTTTCATATTTTGGAAGGTATTTTCCAGATATCGTTTCACATGCAGGACTCTCTCTAAATAGATTAGTTGGTTATCATTGGTTTGATCAAGAAGCAATTTTTGGAATTCCAATTAGTGTTTCAGTCAGTTTTATATTTTTGTTTGTTTTATTTGGAGCTCTTCTTGATACTGCAGGTGGGGGAAAATATTTTTTAGATTTAGCTTTTGCCATGGTTGGAAAAATGAGAGGTGGCCCAGCTAAAGCAGCTATACTTGGATCTGGAATGACAGGCTTAATTTCTGGTTCTTCAATTGCAAATACTGTGACTACAGGAACTTTTACTATACCCATAATGAAAAAAACTGGTTTTTCTAAAGAAAAGGCAGGTGCTATTGAAGTATCTGCTTCAGTCAATGGTCAAATTATGCCACCGGTCATGGGGGCTGCTGCCTTTATAATCGCAAGTTTTATAGGCGTAACTTATTTTGAAGTAGTAAAGCATGCCTTCCTGCCAGCAATTATTTCTTATATAGCCTTATTTTACATTTCTCATCTTGAAGCATTGAAACTAAATCTCAAAGGTATGGATGAAAAAGATGTTCCAAAATTAGGAAAAACTTTTTTATCAGGTTTACATTTTTTAATACCCATTTTTGTTCTTATTTATCTATTAGTTGTGGTGAGGTTTACTGCCTCTTACTCAATTTTTTATACTATTGTAGCATTATTAATAGTTAATCTTTTAAAGAAATTTTTTGATGGATATAAAATAGGAGAGGTGAATAATTCTCTTAAGATTTGGTACAATGAAACAATTACTGGCTTTGAAAAAGGAGCTCTAAACATGGTTGGAGTCGGAGTAGCGATTGCAACTGCCGGAATAATTGTGGGTGCAGTTGCTTCAACTGGGCTTGGTACTAATCTAATTTTGATTGTAGAAACAATTGCTAAAGATAATGTTGCAATATTAATAGCACTAACAATTCTTCTTTGCTTAGTTCTGGGTATGGGTTTACCAACCACTGCAAATTATGTTGTAGTTGCTTCCTTAATGGCAGGTGTTTTGGTTAATGTTGGCAATGCATCTGGATTTATTTTTCCATTAATTGCTGTGCATTTATTTGTATTTTATTTTGGTTTAATGGCAGATGTAACTCCACCAGTAGGCTTAGCATCCTATGCAGCCGCTGCTATTTCTGGAGGAGATCCTTTAAAAACTGGTGTCCAAGCATTTTGGTATAGTTTAAGAACAGGAGTCTTACCCATAGTTTTTATTTTTAATCATGAACTATTACTCATTGGTATAGAAAATATTTGGCATGGTTTAGTGGTTATAGCAACATCTTTAATAGGTATATTAGTTTTTACTTCAGCAACTCAGGGATGGTTTTTTAATAAACTAAAAATTTATGAAATTTTAATTTTTTTAATTGTATCTATTTCACTTTTAAGTCCAGATTTTGCTCTTAATAGATTTAGCCCAAAGTACAATTATCAAAAATTGGAGGCGATTGATAAAATTAATCTAAATCCAGCTAAAGAGGTTCAGCTTAAAGTCACAAGATACACACCTTATGGTGAAAGATATAGATTGTTTGTTATACCAAAAGGTACTTTTGATAAAGAATATAACTTGGAGGAATACGGTATAAGAATTGACCCAAGTGACGGGAAACAAACTGTTTATAAGACGTCTTGGAAGGGGCTTGCTAAAAAAGATGGTATGACTAGTGGGGATGTAATAACAGAATTTAAAGTAGAAAATATTGATAGACCCAATAAAGCAATAGTCTATCCATTTGCACTATTAATTTTATTTATATTTGGTTATTTAAATTATAGAAGAAAACCAGCTTAAGCCTTTAAAATCTTCCAAACACCCGATGAAGTTGCTACTATATTTTTCTCGTTACTTATTTCACAAGTTACAAATACAAGAGTTTTAGTTTTTTTTTGGATTTTAACTCTACCTATTAGTTTTTCTCCTAAAGTAGCTGCTGAGATAAATTTCATTTCCAGTGAAATAGTTACGCATCTCTTATTATCTGTTGATCTGTGTGCAGCATTTCCCATACCAGTGTCAGCTACCGAACATAGAAACCCACCATGTGCCATTTTAGCTGTATTCAAATTTATATCTTTAACTTCTGTGTAAAACTCATATTTAGTATCACTGATTTTTTTTACGGTGACACCACCAATAAGTTTTGCAAATCCTGATTTAGTTTCTTCTATCATTTTTATTGAACCGTAATTCTATGCATTATTCTATTTCCTGAAAAAGGAGTTGCTTGATGAAGGATAGATCGATTATCCCATATTGCAATTGAATTTTTTTCCCACTCAAATGAAAAAACAAACTCTTTTTTTATTTGATGTTTAAATAAAAAATCTTTTAATTTATCTGAATCTTTTTTATCAATATTCATAAAATCTACAACATGCCCAGGGCTACAATAAATTGACTTACGATTATTAATTGTTTTTACAATTTTATGAATAGCTTTAAAATCTTTTGAATTTCCAGTTCCTTTTTCTCTCTCCCTTTCAATTCGTGTTATTGAAATAGGACCTGAGGATGAAAAAACTCCTTTTAGATTTTCAATTTTTTTTTTATAAGCATCATCTAGTTTTTCGTAGGCCAGGTATTGTGAGGCAAATTCAGTATTCCCCAAGCCTCTTTTAGGCACTAATTTTGCTAATAACATTGTATATTTTGGCGGTGTTTCTGTGTAACTCGAGTCCGTATGAAACTGCTCACCAAAACTAGGTCCAGTATCAGAAGCTTTTCTCTCTACAACTGTAATTTCAGGAAATTCATCGCTTAGTCCTTTTAACATAGGATAATTAGCAAGTGAACCAAAGTTTTTTGCAAATTCTATATATGATTTAGAATCCAAATTTTGATTTCGAAAAAAAACTACTCCAAATTTATCTAATGAATCTTTAATTTTATTAATTTCTTCTTTACTCACTGTTTTCAAATTACAGACTATATTTGCCCCCACATTGTTTTTACAAGGTTCGATTTTCATACTCATATTCTTTTTTTATCATAGATTGGTGCAAGTTGTGAGAAAATAACAGCTGATAAAATCACTATAATACCAAATATTTTAAATTCATTTAGATATTGGTTTAATATCACCCATGCAGCAATAGATCCAAAAACTCCCTCCATAGAAAAAATAATTGCTACGGGAGCAGGGGATAAATTTTGTTGACCGTACACTTGTAGCATAAATGCGAGCCCGCTAGATAATACTCCTGCATAAAGGAGTTCTTTACTCTCCATTAAAAGCACTTGGATAGAGATATATTCAAAAGTAAAAGCTGGAATAAACGATATTACAGAAGCAGTTAAACATTGAAAGGTGGCTATAGTAATTGGGTAATTAAATATTTTTATAAACTTTGATATTAAAACTATGTGAAATGCCCAAAAAAAGGCACCAATAATAACCAAAGTGTCACCAAAACGAACTCTTATATTACTTAGTTCGCTTAAAAATAAACCGCCAACTAAACATAAAAGTACGGACGGCCAAACAGAACGGTGTATTTTTTTTGAAAAAAAAAAGTAAGATAATATTGGAACAATAACGACATAAAGAACAGTAAAAACCGCGGAATTTGCAACATCAGTGTATAAAAGTGAAACTTGTTGAAGAGCATTTCCTGCTGCTAAAGTAAATCCTATAAGAAACCAATAGATTGCTAAAACTTTAAAACTTGATTTATCTCTCTTAACTTTTTTATATTCAAAAATAAAAAAAAAAGGTAGTAGAGCCAAAAAACCTAAAATCAATCTACTAGCTGCAAATGTATATGGCCCAATGAAATCCATTCCCATATCTTGAGCTACAAAAGCAGTTCCCCAAATAAAAGAACAAGAAACTGCACAAATCAGAGAAAATAATTTTTTATTCATCAAACAGCTAATCTAAAAGCGAAATCTTTACCTAGGCTTTCACCTAAATGAACACAAAATCTTGCTCCTTCAGCTCCATCTATAATTCGATGATCATAAGAAAGTGAGATGGGTAGCATTTTTCTAGTTATGAATTGATTATCTTTTTTAAAAGTTTTTTCAAAGGATCTTCCTATTCCCAAAATAGCAACTTCAGGTGGGTTAATAATTGGAGTGAAAAAATTTCCCCCAATTCCACCTAAGCTTGAAATTGTCATAGACCCTCCAAAAAACTCTTTTTTATCTATCTTAAGTTCTCTGCAAAGTTTACTTACTCTTTTTAATTCTTCTCCAATTTTTTTAATATTCATTTTGTCAACATTTCTTATTTTAGGAACCATTAGTCCATGCGATGTATCTACCGCTATACCGATATGAAAATATTTTTTATAAATGATTTTGTTATTTTTAGAGTCCAATGATGCATTAAAATTTGGATATGTTTTTAGTGCGTTAACAACAGCTTTCATAATAAAAGCCAAAGGTGTTACAGAAATTTTTTCACCAGTGTAAAAATCTCTTAAAGAGTTTCTAAAACTTTCCATCTCGGTAATATCGATTTCATCGTGTTGAGTTACATGAGGAATTTCAGTCCAAGACTTGACTAATTGCACACTAGATATTTTTTTTACTCTTGGAAGATCTTTTATGTCTATTTCACCAAAATCATCATGTTCATAATCATTTTTTGGTGACTCCTTCTTTTCCTGAGTTTTGCTAGTTGAAAATTGTTTTTTTATAAAATTTTTAACATCTTCCTCGCTTATTCTTCCACTTCGTTGTGAACCTTTTATTTCAATAATGTTCGCCCCAAGTTCTCTTGCAAATTTTCTGACTTTTGGACTAGCTGGTTTTGTTTTTTTGTTCATTTTAATTATAGTTTAGTGGGAAATATTTTTTTCTTATCAATTTTATATTTTTTTAAAGCTCTTTCTGCGTGTTTAGATGCAACTAATTGCTCATTTGCTAAAGCACTTAATGTATATGCAACAATATGTTCTTTATCTACTTCAAAGAATTTTCTTAATTTTTTTCTCGTATCACTTCTTCCATAACCATCAGTTCCAAAAGAATAAAAAGGTTTTTGCACATAAGGTCTAATTTGGTCTGAAAAAGATCTGACATAATCTGAAGCTGCAATTATTGGCCCATCTCTTTTCTCCAAACACTTTTCGACGTATGATTTTTTTCTCTTCTCATCGGGATTAAGCAAATTATATCTTTCAATTTCCATACCATCTTTTCTTAATTCATTAAAACTTGTGACACTCCAAACATCTGAGTCAATCCCATACTCTTTAGATAAAATTTTTGCGGCAGAAATAATTTCTCTTAAAATTGTTCCCGATCCCAATAATTGGACTTTAGTTTTTCCTTTATTGTTGTTTTCTTGATAAAGGTACATTCCTTTTAAAATTCCTTCATCAGAACCTTTTGGTTTCTCCGGATGTGAATAATTTTCATTCATTGCTGTAATGTAGTAAAATATATTTTCTTTTTTTTCATGCATTCTTTTGATTCCTTCTCTAAGAATAACTGCCATCTCATAGGCAAAAGTTGGATCGTAACTTACACAGTTCGGAATATTAGATGCCATTATTTGACTTTGCCCATCCTGATGTTGTAATCCCTCACCAGCTAATGTTGTTCTTCCGGCTGTTGCTCCAATTAAGAAACCTCTTGACTGAGAGTCCCCAGCAGCCCAGGCTAAATCGCCAACTCTTTGAAAACCAAACATCGAGTAAAAAATATAAATAGGTATCATTTCAATATCATGGTTAGTATAAGAAGTTCCTGCTGCAATCCATGAAGACATCGCACCCGACTCAGTTATTCCCTCTTGAAGCACCTGACCTTTTTTATCTTCTCGATAAGAACTTAATTGTTCCGAGTCAACAGGCTCATATTTCTGGCCTTCATGGGCATATATACCCATTTTTTGAAAAAAACCTTCCATTCCAAAAGTCCTAGCTTCATCAGCAATGATAGGAACTAATCTTGGTGAAATATTCTTATCTCTTGAAAGATTAGTTAACATCCTAACCAAAGCCATAGTAGTTGACATTTCTTTTTCTTTTGTGGATTTCATAAAGTTTTCGAATATATCTTTAGGCGGCGTTTTTATACTTTTTGCGTATGATGTTCTCTCTGGTATGTAACCACCTAATTTCAACCTACAGCTTTTAATGTATTTAATTTCCTCAGAGTTTTCTGCAGGTCTATAATATTCAATATTTTTAACCTGTTTATCTGTTAATGGAACTTGAAATCTATCTCTGTAGTAAAGAAGATCTTTTTCATCCAATTTTTTTTGTTGATGAGTAGTATTAATACTTTCACCAGATTTACCCATCCCGTATCCTTTAATTGTTTTTGCAATTATTACTGTAGGAGAACCTTTATGTTTCATAGCGGCATCATAAGCAGCAAAAACTTTATGTGGATCATGACCACCACGATTTAATCTCCATATGTCTTTATCGGTCATTGTAGAAACTAACTCTTTAAGCTCAGGATATTTTCCAAAGAATTTTTCTCTTACATAAGAACCGCCTTTTGCTTTAAATGCCTGGTATTCGCCATCTACACATTCGTTCATTCTTTTTATAAGAAGACCAGTTTTGTCTTTAGCAAGTAATTGATCCCAATAAGAACCCCAAATAACTTTAATTACATTCCAGCCGGTTCCTCTAAAGCTACCTTCTAATTCCTGTATAATTTTTCCATTCCCTCTAACCGGACCATCTAGTCTTTGTAAATTACAGTTAACTACAAAAATCAAATTATCTAACTTTTCTCTAGCCGCCAAACCAATAGCTCCTAATGACTCAGGCTCGTCCATTTCGCCATCACCCAAAAATACCCATATTTTTCTACCCTCATCTTTTACTAAACCTCTATTAATTAAATATTTTAAAAACCTCGCTTGATATATACCCATGATAGGTCCGAGCCCCATCGATACAGTTGGAAACTGCCAAAATTTTGGCATTAGCCACGGATGAGGGTAAGATGATAAACCACCTTTATCTACTTCTTGCCTAAATCCATCAAGTTGATTAGAGGATAATCTTCCTTCAAGAAAAGCTCTAGCATACATCCCTGGCGCAGAATGCCCTTGGAAATAAATTAGATCACCACCGAACTTATTATTTTTTGCTCTCCAAAAATGATTCATCCCTACGTCATAAAGAGTTGCTGCTGAGGCAAAAGTTCCAATATGTCCGCCTAATTCAGAACTTTTTTTATTAGCTTTGACCACCATAGCTGCAGCATTCCATCTTATATATGCTCTGATTTTTTTTTCTATATTTTGATCTCCGGGAGATTTTGTTTCTGCTTCAGGAGGAATAGTATTTATATATGGAGTGGTCCTGGTATCAGGCAATACTAGACCAGCTTTGTAAGCCTGATCAATAACTTTATTTAATAAATAGCTAGCTCTTGAAGCTCCATCATTTTCAATTACTGAATTAAGAGATTCTATCCATTCATTTGTTTCTAGTGGATCTATATCATCTTTAGCTGCAGGTTCAGCAAAAACTTTTTTAACTTTTTTTGTGGTTTGTGTAACATTTATATTTCCGTTAATTTTTTGATTTATTTCTTCTTTAGGTTTTTCTTTTTGGCTTATTTCTTTTTTAGGTTTTTCTTTTTTTATATCAGGTTTGGAACTTTCTAATTTTCCATTTTCTATAGTTGCTAAAATGCTACCCTCCGAAACCTTGTCCCCTATTTTAACTTTTAAATCTTTTATTTTTCCTTCTGAAGGAGAGGGAATCTCAACGCTTGATTTATCACTTTCAATTGTAACGATGGGGTCATTTTTTTTAATTTGATCGCCTGGTTTAACTAGTATTTCAATTACCTCTACATCTTTAAAATCTCCTATATCTGGAACTGAAATATCTTGAGCCATAAAAACTTATTATAAACTGGATTGGAATTTATTAAAAATTATATGAATAATAAATGTAAAAATTCAAGGAATTACTATTGATTAAGTCAATTTTGTCACATTTCACCCCTTTTTTTGTCAATAAAGTTTAATCAGATTGGGTATGCAATGGTTAATAAAAATAATCTTTAAAAAGAAACCAATCTTCAACAACAATCCTGTAGTTGTTCAGAAAATTTTATTAAAAAAATATCTATTAAGATAAATCTATAAAAGCTAATCTGGCTTTATGAACAAATATCTTTGGAAACCTTCTGATCAAAGGATGAAAGACTCTTTGCTAGAGGAATTTTCAAAATTTATTAATTTTAAGTCTAATAAAAATTTTAAAGACTTGTGGAGCTGGAGCGTGTCTAACCCTGAAATTTTTTGGTCTAAATTTTGGGATTACTCTAAAATTGTAGGAGATAAGGGCAACGAGATAATTAGGAAAAATAAAATTTTTAATAAAAATAAGTTTTTTCCCGACTCTAAAATTAATTACTCAGAAAATATTTTAAAGAAAAGAGATAAAAATGTAGCAATTAATTTTTTATCTGAAAGCGGTCTCGAAGAAAGTATTTCCTGGGAAGTTTTATATGAAAAAGTTTGTAAATTTTCTTCATATTTAAAATCTTTGAACTTAAAAAAAGGGGATCGTGTTGCTGCATATGTGCCTAATAAGATTGAGACTGTAATTTCTTTCTTGGCATGTGCTAAAAATGGAATTATCTGGTCTTCTTGCTCCCCTGATTTTGGTGTAAGGGGTGTTGTAGACCGTTTTAAACAAATAGAACCAAAAGTACTTATTACTAGCGATTATTATTTTTATAACGGAAAAAAAAATAATATTTTAGAAAAAATAGATGATATTTTGACTAAAATTGATTCAATAAAAAAAGTTATTCTTTTTTCTTACGATGCAAAAAATAAAAATAAAATTAGCAAATATATTAATTTTCAAGAAGTTATCAGCAATTCTGATTTAGACGAAAATTTCGAAAGGTTTGAGTTTAATCATCCTATTTACATACTTTACTCAAGCGGAACTACGGGTAAACCAAAATGTATTACTCATGGAACTGGCAATGTTTTAATTGAACACAACAAAGAGCTTATGTTGCATTGCGATATAAGAAAAAATGAAAAAATTTTTTATTATACAACGACAGGATGGATGATGTGGAATTGGTTAGTAGGTGGGCTTGCCATAGGAGCGTCAATATATTTATATGATGGCGCTCCTACATATCCAAAAATAGATATTCTTTTGCAATATTGTCAAAACAAAAAAATAAATTTATTTGGAGTAAGCGCAAAGTATATTGATCATCTTAAAAATGAAAATTTTGACAGCAAGAATCTTGATTTAAGTTCAATTAAAATTATCACTTCAACAGGTTCAACTTTGGCCCAAGAAAGTTTTAAATATGTTTATGATAAAATCAAACAAGATGTACACTTAGCTTCTATTGCAGGAGGAACCGATTTAGTTGGATGTTTAGTTTTAGGAAATTTATACTCAAATGTTTACAAGGGTGAAATTCAAGGGCAAAGTCTTGGAATAGATGTAGATGTCTTTTTGGACAACGGCAAAAGCACAAAGGACGGTGAACAAGGTGAACTTGTAGTTAAAAAACCTTTTCCTTCTATGCCAATTAAATTTTGGGATGATATAGATGGAAAAAAATATCATAAAGCTTATTTCTCTAAATTCAAAAATATTTGGCATCATGGAGACTATATTGAACGTACAAGTAATAATGGTTTTATAATGCGGGGTAGATCCGATGCTACTTTAAATCCAGGGGGTGTAAGAATTGGAACTTCAGAAATTTATCAGCAAGTAGAAGATATTGATTTTATTACAGAGGGATTAGTAGTAGGTCAAGATTACAAAGATGATGTGAGAATAATTTTGTTTGTTACAACCAAAAATAATCAAGAACTTGATGAAGAAAAAATAAAATTAATCAAGATGAGAATTAGAAAAAACTGTTCACCTAAACATGTTCCGTCACTTATTATAAAAGCCCCTGAAATACCAAGAACTAAAAGTGGAAAAATCGTAGAACTTGCTGTCAAAAAAGTAATTAATAAAGAAAAGTTAAACAATTTAGAGGCAATAGCTAACCCTAAGAGTCTAGACTTTTTTAAAAATCTTCCACAACTTAAGATTTAAATTATTATCTTTCAATACACATAGAAATACCCATTCCGCCACCAATACATAATGTTGCAAGGCCTTTCCTCACATCTCTTTTGATCATCTCATGTATTAGGGTAACAAGTATTCTTGTGCCAGAAGCGCCTATAGGGTGACCTAATGCTATTGCTCCTCCATTAACATTAACTTTTTCTTTGGGAGCCCCAAGAGTTTTAAGAACTGCAATACTTTGTGCTGCAAACGCTTCGTTAACTTCCAATAAATCTAAATCTTTTACTGACCATCCAGCTAGATCCAGCGCCTTTTTAGATGCAGGTATAGGTCCTGTTCCCATTAACGCTGGCTCGACACCACAACTTGCCCATGATTTTATAGTGACTAATTTTTTTAGATCCCTTTTTTTTGCTTCGCTATCTGACATTAAAGTAACTGCAGCTGCCCCATCATTTATACCTGAAGAATTACCTGCTGTAACCGTCCCATCTTTTTGAAATACAGGCTTTAATTTTTTTAACGCATCTATATTAATACCCTCTCTTGGATGTTCATCCTTGTTAAAATTTACTTCAGCTTTTTTTGATTTGATTCTAAAACTAACAATTTCTTCTTTAAACTTATTTTCCTTTTGAGCTTTAAGAGCTTTTTCTTGAGAGTTTAAAGAAAATTCATCTTGCTCTTTTCTAGTGACTTGAAATTTTGTTGCAACATTTTCAGCTGTTACACCCATATGGTATCCATGAAATGCATCCCAAAGACCATCTCTTATCATTGTATCTGTCATTTCAACATCACCTAGCTTCTGA
>MDSW01116217.1_pt1 | contig 16919 bp, 13 predicted proteins | sample 811171 | NCBI WGS metagenome assembly MDSW01 (sample SAMN05326641, study PRJNA326480) | marine metagenome | isolation source: seawater | place: Atlantic Ocean: North West | collected 2012
ATTATTGACGACGGAATAATTCCTGGTAACCAAAAATTAGTCACAACTCTTGCACTATTGACAGTAGCTGCAGCATTGATTGAAGCACTTTTCGCGTTAGTTGAACGTTGGTTGTCCGCACAAGTCGGCGAGGGTCTTATCCACGATCTTCGAGCAACACTCTTTGATCATGTACAACGAATGCCGCTCGCTTTTTTCACCCATACCCAGACTGGGACGCTTGTTTCGCGACTAAACAATGACGTTATCGGAGCTCAAAGAGCTGTGACTGGAACATTGGGGACAATTCTTTCTAACTTAATCGTGGCGGTCAGCACATTGGTAACGATGTTTATATTGGAATGGCGACTAACATTTTTAGCTCTCCTGCTACTTCCTCTCTTTATTTGGCCAGCGAAACGAGTTGGTAAAAAACTATCTGATATCGCGCGCGAGCAGATGGACAGAAATGCTGAAATGAACTCAACGATGACTGAAAGATTTTCAGTATCAGGAGCTCAGCTCGTAAAACTTTTTGGCAATCACGATCGGGAGGCAACAACTTTTCAACACCGTGCAGCAGCAGTTAGAGATCTAGGAATTCGAAGCGCTATGTATGGACGAGCTTTTATGCTGTCCCTGGGGTTAGTTGGGGCACTTGGCACCGCGTTGATCTATCTTGTCGGTGGCAATTACGCGATAAACGGAGATTTATCAACAGGAGAACTGGTTACGTTCGCAGCTCTCGTTCCTCTTATTTACCAGCCGTTAACAGCTTTAACTGGTGCTCGAGTCGACATTATGACAGCTCTAGTAAGCTTTGAACGCGTATTCGAAGTGCTTGATACTCCGCACGGGATAAGAGACTCCAAAGAGGCCTTGGATATTGACAAAGTTACAGGCGAAGTCAAATTTGAGTCCGTTCATTTCGCGTACCCGACTTCTAACGCCGCATCAGTATCTCTAGGTGGAAACGGCAGCGGAAACGAACTTGGAGATGAAGTGCTTAATGACATTTCATTAACTCTTTTACCAGGGACTATGACAGCGCTTGTCGGCCCTTCTGGGGCTGGTAAAAGTACATTGGCTTCGTTGTTGCCTCGGCTCTACGACGTTAGCTCAGGATCGATAAAAATCGACAACAGGGATCTTAGATTTATTACTCAAGAATCACTTCGAAGAAATGTTGGAGTTGTGACTCAAGATCCTCACCTGTTTCATGAAAGCGTGGCAACTAATCTCCGATATAGCGACCCATCGGCATCACCACTGCAGATGGAAGAAGCATGCCGTTCTGCTCAAATCCATGACGTCATAGCTGCTCTGCCGGACGGATATGAAACTGTCGTGGGCGAACGCGGCTATCGACTGTCAGGCGGTGAAAAACAAAGACTCGCTATCGCTCGGGTTCTACTAAAAAACCCGTCAATCGTCATTTTAGATGAAGCGACGAGCCACCTCGATGCCGAAAATGAACTCCTCGTGCAAGAAGCGCTTGACACAGCCCTCTCAGGACGAACCTCTCTGGTAATTGCCCATCGTCTCTCCACGGTGCGTAATGCCGATTTAATTGTTGTTATTGATGATGGCTCTGTGGTCGAAAAAGGTCAACATAGTGATCTAATCAGCACCGGTGGCCTATATGCAGATTTCCATCAGACTCTTTCGGGAAATTAACGAATGGCCGCATTAACGTGGACCGTTGACGAACTCTGTACGTCTATTTCAGTAGGGCTTCAGAATGTTTTCCCGGAAGAAATCTGGCTCAGGGGACAAATCGTTGGCTTAACACGCTCACAAGCTGGGCACCTATATTTTGATTTGATTGAGCCAGAAGCAACGAATCGCAAAGCCAACAGCAAAATGTCGATCGTTGCGTTTAAGGGCCAACTGAACGGTATTGAATCAGTTCTAAAGAAGTTAGGCAACCTTACTCTTGAGGATGGAATTGAGGTACGTATTCGAGGACGCGTCAGCTACTACGCGCCGCAAGGCCGAATCCAATTCATCATGTCCGCAGTCGATCCTCAGTATACCCTCGGACACTTGGCAGCAGAAAGAGATCAGGTTCTTCGAACCCTGGCATCTGAAGGTCTATTAGAGCTTAATAAGAGCCTTACTCTTCCATTGCTTCCGCTTCGAATCGGCTTGATCACCTCAGATGGCAGCGCAGCATATAACGACTTTACTAATGAGCTACTTACTAGCCGCTACCCTTTTCAAATTTTTCTCGTTGATGCGAGAGTCCAGGGGTCAGAGGCTGAGTCAGCAATAGTTAATGCCCTTAAAACCATTGCTCATGCGGAAATTGATGTCATTGCTGTGGTGCGAGGCGGGGGTGCCAAAACTGATCTACTTGCCTTTGATCTCGAAAGTGTAGCCAGAGCTGTTGCTAACTGCCCTATCCCAGTTTTTGCGGGAATAGGGCACGAGATTGATCGCTCAATAACTGATGAGGTTGCTCACACTTCAGTGAAAACTCCCACAGCATGTGCAGTCACCCTTATCGAACAAGTTAGCAATTTTGAGATTTTTCTTGACCGCTTAAGCTCCTCTATAGCTAACAAAGCTCAACAACGCCTTGCTCGGGCTAATGAAACGCTCGAGAACAGCGGTAGTCAAATTGCGAAGGCCCGAACAGTTATACATTCGCAAGATGTTCGGTTAGCTGAATTCTCAACTGATCTAACCCGATTTTCTAATCGCGCATTAGAACAAGCCAGAAAACGAGTTCAAGCCGCCGCTGATCTTCAACGAGCTTTCCATCCTCTTCAAGTTCTTCGTCGCGGTTTCTCAATCACACGTGACCAAAATGGCTTAATTCTGATGGATGAGGCACCTCCCGGTACTCAGATCATCACCGAAACTTTTGGTGCCACAATTTCAAGTCAAGTTATAACAAGTTCTCGAAAGGAGACCCAGTGACAAAAAATGAACAAAGTTATGTCAGCGCTATTTCAGAAATCGAAGAAATCCTACGCTCGCTCGATACAGAAAACGTTGATATTGATCGACTGGCAACCGATGTGCAAAAGGCCGCAGAACTAATCGCTTTTTGCCGAGATCGGCTAGCTTCTACACAAACAGAAGTAGAGCGCATTGTCTCCTCATTTGACTAAAAATAGCGTGGGCCGAGGGAGTCGGTGGGAGCTCCCTCGGCCCACTAGGCGCGCACAAGTTGGTGGGAAACTCATGGCGCACGTCTCAGCGCAACCAGACAGTTGAACCTAGAAACGATGACTAAAATTTAAGAGTTACTCTGTAATAATATGAACTTGCCCCACTCCATCACTTTAGAAATTACATGCAAAACAACCTCTTTGGTAAACGCATATGATAAATAAAAGGAAAATTATTACTGCTCCCTTCGGGACCTGGGACTCTCCATTAAGCGCAGAAGACTTAGCAGTTTCTTCTGTACGATTAGCTGAACCGCGGGTCTTCAAAGATCAAATTTTTTGGGCAGAAGGAAGACCAACAGAATCAGGAAGAACCGCAATAGTTCATTACGTAAATGGCCGGGCATCTGATTTAGGGCCCCCTCAGGCAAATGTAAGATCTCTGGTTCACGAGTATGGTGGAGGGGCATGGATACCAACAAAGCTTGGAGTAGTCGGTGCGTTATTCGATGACCAGCGCCTGTACCATTTTTCGAATAGTGGTTTGAGTCCTTTAACTATAGAACCAAGTATTAGCCGCAGTTATAGATACGCTGATCCATGCTTACTACCTGATGAGGTTTCGACTATTTGGGTTTTTGAGGATCACGATCACAAGGGTTTTGAACCGACCAATTCACTCATCTTAGTTGACTCAGATGGATCGTTTAAAAGAATTGCTGAAGGCCACGATTTCTATTCATCACCCGTCTGCAGCCCAAATGGAAATCAAATTGCATACATTGCTTGGGATCATCCATCAATGCCATGGGATAGGACGTTTTTACGAGTAATTGATCTCGAAAAAAATGAAGTTGTAAATGACCAGATCGTGCTAGAGGGGTTTGCTTTTCAGCAACCGCGCTGGAGTCCAACAGGTCAGTTGCATGTAATAAGCGATGAGACCGGATTTTGGAACATTCACAGTGTCAATGTCAATGACAGAAGTTCTACTCCCATAATTGATTGTTCGGGCGAATTCGGTGTTCCAGGCTGGGTTTTTGCCCAATGCACGTATCAGTGGAGCAACGACAATATTTGGTGTAGCTGGGTAGACCATGGCATTGGTCACATAGGTTTCATTGAAGAGAAAAAACTGAATGAGTTAGAAACAGACTTTACTGAATTCGGACGACTTGATGTTTTGTCTGATGGTCGGGTGGTGACAGTTGCCGCAAGTTGGACGGCGCCTTCAGCACTCGTTGTAATAAGTAAAGACGGCACGACCGAAATATTAAATAATCAGACGCCCCCAATTTTAAACGCCAACAATATCTCGCAGCCAAAACCTATTTCATTTACTTCTGGTGACAATCTAGAAGCTCACGCCTTTTATTTTGAACCCAAAAACGAACATTTTGAATCGTTAAATGAACTGCCGCCTTTAATTGTTTTAAGTCATGGTGGCCCAACCAGCAGTGCCCGTTCTTCATTTGATCCTGCTGTTCAGTTCTGGACTAATCGAGGTTTTGCTGTTGTTGATGTCAACTACGGAGGAAGCACAGGTTTTGGGACTGAGTACAGAAATCGTCTAAAGGGCAACTGGGGTATTACCGATACGCAAGATTGTGTCGAAGCTGCTAAATATCTTGCAGAAAATGGACTCGCCGATAGAGACCGATTAATCATCAAGGGGGGGTCGGCTGGCGGATACACAACACTTTGCGCGCTTACTTGGCACAATATTTTTGCAGCCGGCATTAGCAGATACGGAGTCGCTGATTTAGAAACTTTAGCCCGAGACACTCACAAATTTGAATCAAAGTATCTTGACTCTCTGATTGGTCCATGGCCCGAGGAATCAGGCATTTATATAGAACGTTCACCCATTCATCACACACATTTGTTGTCTACACCAATGATTATTTTACAAGGGACTGAAGATGCCGTTGTACCGCCATCCCAAGCAGAGTCTCTTGTAAGGTCCTTAGCTTCAGCAAATATTCCCCATTCATATTTACTTTTCGAGGGAGAGGGTCATGGATTTAGACAAGCTGAGAATATTGCTACAGCCTTAGAGTCTGAGCTCTCTTTCCTTGGTCAAATTCTTGGATTCGAGCCAGCTACATCCAAAACACACGTAGAAATTAAGTAGCAAAAGACTTACTAGATTTTGGCGATGGTCACTATCGGAAGCCATTGATCACAAATAGCTACACAGAATTCCATCACTGAAAGTTATTCTCGTTTCAGTTTTTAAAATAACGAGAGAGCACCACTTGCGCTGCTGATTAGCGAAGCACCGCTAGCTTTAAGTACGTGTACGAATTTGTTCGCCAACCAAAGTGGATAATTGCTCATTTGCTCACTGGCTTACTACTAACGGTTTTTATTTTCGCCGGCTTCTGGCAGCTTGACCGTCACGACAAGCGCGTGAAGTTGAACAACACAATTGCGACTCAAATAGAAAGCAAGACTCTTCCGCTGGAAGCTTTTAGCGCTACGGAAGCAAAAAGTCTCGAATATCGTATCTTCCAGGGCCAGGGCTCATGGATACCAGAGGACGCCGTTTTAATTCGGAATCGGAGTTACCAGGAACTAAGTGGTTGCCACCTGGCAGTTCCAGTAATGGTTCAACCACAAGAAGCCATCATTGTAATCGTTGGTTGGCTGCAAGACACAGAATGTGTTTCTCCCAATTCATTTGTTCCAGAGGGCGAAGTTACTTTGACTGCCCGAGCTAGACTTACTCAAAAACGAGGTGCCATTGGGCCAAAAGATGCCGAAAATGGTCGACTCGAAAGTTTGGCCCGAGTTGACGTTGCTCGTATTGATAAACAGACATCCATTAATCTAGCTCCGCACTATTTAGAGCTCATAAATGCAGAACCTACTGTGAAAAATGTATTTTCTTTAGACCCACCATCAACTAATAATGGGCCACATCTCGCATACGCCATCCAATGGTTGTTATTTTTTGGAGTAGGTGTTGTTGGATACCCACTGTTTCTTCGAAGACAAGCGATCCATGGTGAAAGCGAATCATTAGATAGTTAAAGAATTTTACCCATTCGTTCTAGCGTGCTAGTAAGCAACTCCGGTGAGGTAGCAAAATTTAATCGCACAAACCCGGAGCCACTCTCTCCAAAATCAAGTCCAGAATTAAGTCGGACGCTAGCTCTCTCCAGAAACACCGAACCTGGATCATCCCCTAAGCCGAGATCGTTACAATCTAACCAAGATAGATAAGTAGCTTTTGGCTGGTGGTAAACAACTCCGGGTAGATGTTCAACAATTAGCTCCGACAGCATTTGACGATTTCTGTCGAGCCCCGATAGCAACTCTGCAATCCAAGCATCACCATGTTCCCACCCAGCAACCGTGGCAATCTGTCCCAAACCGTTTATGCCTCCAAAAAGACGCGGAGGAATTGCTTTCAAGAGTGGTCCATGCTTATCCGAGGCCGTGTGCATAAACGACATCCGCAAGCCAGCTATATTAAACGTCTTAGTCGCTGCAGTCACCGTTACAGTTCTTTGTTTAGCGATATCGCTGATAGATGCAGCTGGTATGTGCTTGTTCGGCTCGTAAACAAGATCGCTGTGAATCTCATCTGAAATAACTAACAAATCGTTTTCTTCAGCAATTGAATAAATAGTACGCAAATCACTTTCACTGAACACAACTCCACAAGGATTATGTGGGTGGCATAACATCAATGTTCTCACATTAGACCTTTTGGCCACTTCGCTTAAATGATCAAAGTCAAGGTGCCAACCATGTTCATCGCTAACCCTAAGAGGGTTTGAGATAACTACTCGGCCTAAATCTTCAATGCTTTTATAGAAGGGAGGGTAGGCAGGAGTTTGAAGCACAATGCCCGAACCTGGTTCGGTTAAAACATTGATGGCCCATTGGATACTTTGTACGACATCATGTTGTCGAATAACATCATCACCAGAAATTTCCCAATTAAATTTGGCCAGCATTCGATTAACGAAAGCTTCAATCACCGGTATCGGCTCATCATAAAAATCGTAGCCTAAGCCACCGGTATCAATTCGTTTTTTTATTGCGTCAATAATAAAATCAGGGACCTCGACGTCCATGTCCGCTACCCAGGCAGCCATGACATCAGGTCCGTGACGTTGCCACTTGATACCTGGTCTATTTTTTACACGATCTGTATCCAAATCAAAGATCATAGGAAGAGGCTAGAGACTGCTGACTATCAATGTCGTGAAAAGCAAATGATCTCTAGAATACTCCAATCATTCTTAACGCTAGGGCAACTACAGCAATGATGAGAACAGGTCGAATTACTCTATCCCCGCCTCGCACTGCGAGACGCGCACCAATCCAACCTCCGAGTGCAAAACCTAAGGCAAGTACCGCAGCGAAACCCCAATCCACCTGACTTCGTATTATGAAAACCGGTAGTGCAAAAAACGTTAGAACTAAAATTACAAATACTTTCACTGCATTTGCGTTAACTAGGTCGAGTCCCGATCGTGCTAGAGCAACCACTAAAACCAAACCTACTCCGGCTTGGAACGCTCCTCCATAAATACCTATCGCGAAAAAAACTACATATGTAGTAATGGGCCGCCAAGTGATTTCGACACTCGATACTTTCGGCGGCCGAAGGCTCAAAAACAAAATAGGCAGCATCAAAACACCAAAGACACGTTCAAAACTTTCGCTCGTAAGGCTCGAAACAACTAGTGAACCAAAGATTGATCCAATAATTATTGGTATCAACACTGGTACGGCCCGTGATAAGCCAGAAATCCCCTCACGTCTATATCCAGCAACAGACGCAATGTTCTGAACGGCCACACCAACCCGATTAGTGCCATTAGCTACAAGCCCGGGTAAATCGCCAAAGATAGTCAAAAGGGCAACCGTCAGCAATGAACCTCCGCCCGCCATTGCATTCACTATGCCCGCAATAAGACCGGCGCTAACAATAACTATTGCTTGAGTAACGGTCATCTAGCCATAATGACCGCTAATTACCCGAGTTCCTTTGATACTAAGTATCTAATTGGGTTCACCGAACGGCCTCACGGCCTCTACCCTCTTTAAAGATGGGCGGTAATTCTTTTGGCGAACGATTCCGAGTCACTACTTTTGGTGAATCTCACGGTGGCGGAGTAGGAGTAATAATTGATGGCTGTCCACCAATGCTTGAACTAGATGAAGCTTTAATACAAACGGAGCTTGACCGCAGAAGACCAGGACAGAGTCGTTTGGTGACCCAACGTCAAGAAGCTGACCGAGTTCAAATATTTTCTGGGCTCTTCGAAGGTCTTACCTTGGGGACGCCAATCGGCATGCTTGTCATGAATACCGATGCCAGGCCAGGTGCATACGATAATATGCGAGATGTTTTTCGTCCAAGCCATGCTGACTACACCACCGAAGCAAAATTCGGTATACGCAATTGGCAAGGCGGTGGAAGGGCTTCTGCCCGAGAGACAATTGGGCGAGTGGCTGCCGGAGCAATTGCTCGAAAAGTAATTGAAAAAGCAGCGGGCATAGAAGTACTAGGCTGCGTCACCTCAGTTGCTTCAATTCAGGCCGAGATTAATTTAAATTCATTCACGCGTGCCGATGTAGAAGCTGACCCAACTAGATGCCCTGACCCTGATGCCGCATCTAAGATCACTGGAGCTATTGATTCAGCTAGGCGTGATGGTAATTCCCTAGGTGGCATCGTAACTTGCGTAGCAAGATCAATGATCCCAGGTTTAGGCGAACCAGTTTTCGACAAATTAGATGCGGATTTAGCTGGAGGATTAATGTCTCTCCCCGCAGCTAAGGGAATAGAAATTGGAAGCGGTTTCGCCGGTACTTTAATGACCGGTCGAGAGCACAATGACCTTTTTGTTCCAGGACCAGAAGGAATGCCCAAAACCACTACTAATAATAGTGGCGGCATTCAAGGAGGTATTAGCAACGGCGCAGACTTAGTTATTCGTGTTGCTTTTAAGCCCACTGCAACAATTAGTTCACCACAAGAAACAGTGGATAGAGAAAATAATTCACAAGTCCTTGAAGCAAAAGGTCGACACGATCCATGTGTTCTACCTCGAGCCGTTCCTATGGTTGAGGCAATGGTTTGTTTAGTATTAGCCGATCATTTTCTTCGACAACAATCAACAAACATTTAAATTGACGTAATCTATTCGTCGCGCTGTTCTCGCAGAAACTTTTGGAATTCCGCAGCAAGGTCGTCACCAGATGGGAGATCTGTCTCAGATGCCCTTTCAACTTCTTCTTCAAGTTGGCGGACATAGTCCATTATTTCCGGATCTTGGGAAACTGCATCAGCTACACGCTCTTCCCATTCAAGTGAGCTCACGTCAAGATCGTTATAACCCGTCAGGACCCCTGTGACGTGCTCAAATTCTTCGAGGAGAGCACGAGTGCCTTTTGGATTTGGAGGCCCGGCGACATAATGAGGTATCCCAACTCTCAGAGAAACCACGGGCAACGAAGCTCGGTCCAGGGAATCATGTAGCGTCCCTATTATTCCAGTAGGCCCTTGATAACTTGGTCGATCTAAACCAAGGCGTCGCGCCAGCTCAGGATTTGCCGCGCTGCCTTTTACTTCTGAAGGCCTTGAATGGGGAACGCCGGCCGCCATAGCTCCAAGAGTTACAACCATTTCACAATTAGTATCGGTCGCAATTTCTACTACTGACTCACAAAACGTTCGCCATCGCATTCTTGGCTCAATCCCCTGTAACAAAACCAGATCGTGTGACAAATTATTTTCGATTACGTGAACGTCCAAAGAAGGCCACCGAACTAAGCGATCACCTTCTTCATTGATATACACTTCCGGTCGTACTTCTTGGAAGTCATAAAACTCTTCCGGATCAATGTGAGCGATACGACGAGCTTTATGGTGATTAATTATCCAATCAATTGCCCCAGTGGCACACTCGCCAGCATCAAACAAACCTTGAAATGCGACCACTAAAAGCGGACGCTGGAGGCTGGGCGCTTCACCCCATACAACTTCACTCATATGTAATAATAAGGCCAAAAAACGCTGCAATGTCTTATTCACTGCAGGATCTTTATTCTTTTTAATTCCTCTTGAAGTAGCTATCGGTAACTTCGCTTCAAAAGAAAATTGGCTCTTAGTAACAGAAGTGACAAAATTTGGACAAACCAACCTTCTACCAGAGAACGTATAAATAGTTCGCTTAGCCTGCCCTAACGCTAGGGCTACTTTCAACGGACAGACTGCAAAAATCAAGTCCGACTATGTTAGAACTCACGAAAGCTTTGCTCAGCAACTGCCATTTCTGCCAGTATGTACTGTGCAGCAATTACCAACTGGGACTCAATTAGTTCGTGGAGAAGCCTGGGCGATCGGTCTCACTTACTTCACAGTGGCTATAACAGTCTCAATTGTTCATCGCACCGCTGGGACTGATCCATGGTTGATTGTCGCAGCTGCTCTAATAGTAAATTCCGCGACAGCCACATTAGCCTTTGCATCAGCCACCGCTTCGGGAGGAAGCGCTGTGACTGGGGTTCTTAGCTCTTGGATAGTTAGCACTAGATTTGGTTTGCTTGCCGCTACTATTGCTCCCCGTCTCTGGTCATCACGTAAAAAAAGACTTTTCGCCGCTTATAGTTGCTTTGACCCTAACGTGGCTCTCGCTCTTCGTGAAGAAGAAGATAGCAACCTGCGACGCGTATACGTTTCGTTGTCACTATGGCTCATAATACCTTGGTGGGTAGGTTCCGTTGTCGGCGTCTTCGTCGGCAATATTATTTCTAATCCTCTAGCGCTCGGCCTAGACGTCATGTTCCCAGCTTTATTTGTTGCACTATTATGGCGGCAGTTAGACCACGGGCTTAGTAAATTAGTCGGATTAGCTGGGGCTGCAGTCGCTCTTGGGACCGTGGAATTCGTTCCCGGTGGCCTGCCGATCCTCTTAGCAGCTTTCACTGCCCTACTTGGACTCCGCAAAAAAAACACTCCTCCCAACGAGCTCCATTAAACGGTATGTTGACTTGGGGAGCACTGTTGTTTATCGCCGCTGGCGTTTACGGTCAGCGACTTTTAGGTATGACCTCATCCAGTTCTAAGCGACTCTCTGGTCCTTGGATCATCGTACTTAGCTATATACCAGTCGCTATTTTAGCTGCAGTAATAGCTTTGCAGACCTTGACTCACCAAGGCGAATTACAAATAGATGCTCGAGTGGTTGGCATTACCGCAGCCGCGTTTTGTTGCTGGCGTCAATGGCCAATGGCCGCAGTTGTAACCATAGCCGCTCTAGCTACGGCATCCACACGACTGATTTTGTGACTATCTTCTAGTTGGAGGCATCATGACTACATTGCGTTCTCGATACCCAGATCTTCTCAAACTCGTCGATCCGCCCCTCATTGTCGGAGGGATTTGCAGACTCTGTGATTACCTTACTTTCCCGAGAGACCCTTATGGATGCGAAAACTGCGGATCGACAAGCGAGGAAATAGATTCGTATGAGTTTTCACCAAGGGGCTTCATCCAGGCAGTAGCTACCGTTCATCGACACCACCACCCGAGCCCCGAAGTACCTTTTAACGTAGCTGTGATTACTTTATCTGAAGGCCCATTGATTAAAGGAATCATTGAGGGTCACAACCCCAAAGTTGGTTCACTCGTTGAAGGCATCATCGCAGCTAGTAAGCCTGACTCAGAGGGTATTTCATGGGCTGATTTACGTTTCAGGTTGATTTAACAATGACCAAAAATATCTTGGCTAACAATCCTGTTTACGTTGTTGGCATTGGGTTTCACCGATACCAACGAACAAGTTCGCAAAGCTACGTTTCACTTGGATTAGCAGCTACTCGTGAAGCCCTCAAGGATGCAGCGATAGGTTGGCCCGGCGTCGAGGTTGCTTATACAGGCACAGCGATGTTAGGGATGGGCGCTAGCAGAATTATGTTAAGCCGGCTCGGGGCCACGGGGATTCCGATGACTCAAATTGAGAATGCCTCAGCTAGTGGATCATCCGCTGTTGCTTTAGCTTCTTTAGAAATTGCTTCTGGAAAATCGGATATCGCCTTGGCTTTGGGAGTGGACAAACAGTCCGGCGGTTTAGGAGCTGCGCCGGCAAAAGCGGGAATCAACAATCTCGAAGCTGGCGCTATAGTTCCATTCACTCATTTCGCTCTTTTAGCTTCTGAGTACATGCATCTGCACGGGACCAAGCCCGAACACGTGGCAGCCGTTGCGTTTAAGAACCACAGAAATGGAGCTAACAATCCATACGCGCAGCGTCAAAAGCATCGATCCCTCGAAGAGATAATGAGTGAGCCCATTTCCGGTTCGCTTACTCGACTTCAATGCTGCCCTGTTGGGGAAGGAGCTGCGGCGGTTATTTTGGCTTCTGAGGCAGGAATTAAAAAGCTCGGGATAGACAAAAGGCGGTCAGTCAAAATACTTTCCTCGGTCACTCGAACCGAAGGTTTGTATCCGCCAGGTGAAGGAATTGATGCCGCTCTAACTGCTGAAACAGCTCGGCTGGCTTTCGATCAATCATCTGTCGAGCCTTCGGACATCGATGTTTTAGAAGTCCATGATGCTTTTTCTATTGAAGAACTTCTATATGCCGAAGCACTTGGTATAACAAAACCTGGGGAAACAGCTTCTCTCATCCAATCAGGAAGCCTGGATATTGGCGGTAAATGCGCTATTAGCCCTTCCGGAGGGCTGTTAGCTATGGGTCATCCTATCGGACCAACTGGAGTCGGACAGATTGCTGAAATCACCCGTCAGCTACGCGGGGAGGCAGGGGTCCGCCAACAACCGAACGCTCAAACAGCGTTAGCCCACATGGTTGGTATTGGAGCAGTATGCGTGGTTCATGTTCTACAAAAAAACTAAGTAAAGAAGCTGGTTATTAATTGCGCGGGAATCCTAAGTCGACGCTACTTGTCCCCGGGTCTGGCCATCGTGCTGTTACAACTTTCGCTCGAGTGAAAAATCTGACCCCGTCAGGTCCGTACATGTGTGCGTCACCAAAAAGTGATGCTTTCCAGCCGCCAAAAGAATGGTATGCAACAGGTACTGGAATTGGCACGTTAATTCCTACCATCCCTACCTCTACCTCATGTTGGAATTTACGTGCTGCGCCTCCGTCACGGGTAAATATCGCCGTTCCATTACCGTAGGGATTTGAATTAATAAGTGTAATCGCCTCTTCAAATGTCGTTACTCTCACCACACTAAGCACGGGACCAAATATCTCATCTCTGTAACACTCCATATCTCGAGTTACCTGATCTAACAACGTCGGTCCATAAAAAAATCCCGCTTTAGGAAGATTTCGATCTGCTCCATCTTCCACTACTACAGCTCCCGCCTCACGAGCTCGCATCACATACGCCGCAACTTTATCTCTATGTTCTGCCGTTATTAGAGGTCCCATTTCTGAGTCCGGTGCATCGCCTGGTCCGATTTTCACATTGGGGATGCGACTTGCAATTGCTTCGACTATCTCATCAGCAGCAGTACCTACTGCAACTACCGCACTTATCGCCATACATCTTTCGCCAGCTGATCCATATGCAGCGCTTACTGCTGCATCAGCAGCCATTTCAATATCAGCATCTGGTAACACAAGCATGTGGTTCTTCGCTCCTCCCAAAGCTTGAACCCGTTTCCCCGCCTGAGTTCCACGTTCATAGACGTAGCGCGCTATTGGTGTAGAACCCACAAAACTTATTGCCGATATCCCCGGATGATTTATTAACCCATCTACAGCAACTTTGTCACCGTTCAGTACGTTAAACACTCCATCAGGCAGGCCTGCCTCTTTGAACCATTCAGCGATAAGCATCGAGGCTGAAGGATCACGCTCCGAAGGTTTGCAAATAAAGGTATTCCCACTAGCTATTGCTGTAGCAAACATCCAACATGGAACCATGGCTGGAAAGTTGAATGGGGTAATTCCAACCACAACCCCCAAGGGCTGCCGCAAGCTATACACCTCTATCCCTGCTGAAACTTGCTCGTTTATTTCTCCCTTTAAATGCTGGCCAATACCGCATGCGAATTCAACATTTTCAATCCCGCGCGCCACCTCACCAAAAGCATCCGAGATCACTTTTCCATGTTCTCTGCTGATAATTTTCGCTAACTCATTTGCGCGAGCTGAAAGAATTTCTCGAAACGCAAACATTATTTGAGTGCGTTGCGTCAATGAACTTTCTTTCCACGATAACGCCGCTTCTTGGGCTACCGTCACAGCCTCATTGACCTCATCGAGCGATGCTAAATCCACCTCAGCTTGTACTAGCCCGCTTGACGGATCATAGACGTTGTGCACACGGCCACTCGTCCCTATTTGCTTCTGACCGCTAATAAAATGATGAATTTTTCTCACTTAAATACATTAATCCTAAACGCGACAAATTCTCAGTTGAAAATCTAGCTAACCGAAATTTCAATACAAGCCAGCTCGTCCAAGACGATCCAAACAAACCTCTACACTCCATGGAAGCATCGTGGCACCGCACCGAGCATCGCGGTAATGCTGTTCTAATTTGCTTGGGCGAAGCATTGATCTGCCTCCGCATATACGTATTGCTTCAGAAGCAATCGCTGGAGCCCCTTCCATGGTTGTTATCATCGCAGACCAAGCCCTTCTCAACGCTGCCGGTGAAGGGTCTACAGATGACTCTTCTAACACCCGGTACATAAGCGCCTGCGTTTGGTCATACTTGAGTTGCATACCTGCCCAACCAGCTTGTTTTATATGGTTATCCTTTCGGGATTCAACCCCATGTTCTCCCCTCAGATACTCCTCGGTAGTATCTATAACAGCTTTCATAAGGCCCAAGTAGCTGAAACTCAACGTCATGTAGAAGTATGGGAATCGCCGGCTCATTGCATCAAAGGCCCCAGGTGGAACAACTTCATTGTCACCTGGGACGAATACGTCATTCATTATCAAATTTCGCGAATCAGTTCCCCTCATCCCCAATGGATCCCACACACCTTCAACAGATAGGCCTTCGCTACCAGCTGGCACTCCAAGAAGCCTCAGCCTTCTATCACCTTCAACGATTGCAACCACATTGTGGATGTCAGCTGCACCACTTAACGACGCAAATATTTTTCTCCCCGTAACTCTGTACCCGCCAGCCACTGGCACCGCAATCGTATTAACAGGTGACGTACTTCCGAGACTTCTACCTTCTGAGAATGGTTGCGAGTGAATAAGATGTTGCGAGCACATTCCTTCCCACAACGCGGGTCGAGTGCGCTTAAGGTGTTGCTTCATTTCATTATTAAAATCTAACTCCTCAGAAATCCAACCAGCAAGCAACGCTGTTGCGGTGTGCATATTAAACGTCAAGGCAGTAGTAGGACATGCACGCGCGAGTTCTTCAGACACGAGAGCGTACCCAACGAAATCCGCCTCATACCCGCCATATTCTTTTGGGGCGCAGAGGCCAAGAAAACCTTCTGCGGCGAGCTCCGTCCAATTTTCATAGGGAAAAGAAGCGTCTCGATCATATTGTGCTGATCGCGAAGAAAAGCTTGGTGCGAGCTGAGCTATCTGCTCAACTAAAGTCATTCGTTCTTTTGTCTGAATAGGGTGGGGCATTCACTTCTCCCTGAACCACGTAGACCAATTAGCGTAGGTTGATAGCTGCAAGTCTGCTTAATTTAAGGGCTACGAAAAGCAAATTCCCTTGTTATCGCACTGATTAGACGCCATAGCCAAACCCTTAAACTTTTCTAGAACGTTCACTAATGAGCTCTGCAATCAAGAATGAAACAATTTAATTCTTATCCCCCCAAAGGTTTTAAGCCATACCCACCACCACCAGGTGTGTCTATCTGAACAGAATCACCTGCTTCGACCTCGAATCGAGCAAATCCTTCTAAGAGCAATTGCTCTTCCTTAAAAGGTATAAGAATATTAACGCCCGTCTGTCCTGATTCTCCACCGGCAAAACCATAGGGCGCTATTTTTCTCCTTGAGGACAGAATATTTACCGTCATCGGTTCTAGAAACTTAACCCGTCGACTAACCCCGTCACCACCTGGATTCTTACCATCACCACCAGAGTTTTGTCTGATCCGAAAATGTTCCAGACGAACTGGATGACGTATCTCCATTATCTCAGGATCAGTAAGGCGAGTATTTGTCATATGTGTATGCACTGCCGACGCGCCAGCTTGGTTGGTAGTAGCTCCCGCCCCGCCGCATATAGTTTCGTAATATTGATGGTCATCGTTACCCCAAATAAAGTTGTTCATTGTGCCTTGGGAACCGGCCATCACTCCCATCGCCCCCAGCAATGTGTCAACTATTAATTGGCTTGTCTCCACATTGCCAGCGATGACAGCTGCCGGGAAATGAGGACTTATTAGAGATGGATCTGGAATAATTATTTCTAGCGGCTTCAAACATCCAGCATTCAACGGGATTGAGTCTTCAACCATTAGACGAAAGGCATATAACACTGCTGATCTACATACAGCTTGGGGAGCGTTCATGTTGCCTGCATGTTGAGCGCTTGTACCTGTGAAATCTATTTTTGCACTTCTTGCTAACGGATCCACGCTGATGGTTACAACTATCTTATTTCCGTCATCCATTTCACAAGTAAAACTGCTGTCAACGAGGTTGGCGATGACGCGACGAACTGATTCTTCCGCATTATTTTTTACGTGCTCCATATACGCGTGAACTACTCCTAGGCCGTAGTAACTAATTATGCGCTGGAGTTCAGAAGCTCCTCGTTCACATGCAGCCACCTGAGCTTTCAAATCTGCAATATTATAGTCAATATTTCGTGCAGGCC
>MDSW01052561.1_pt1 | contig 16917 bp, 11 predicted proteins | sample 811171 | NCBI WGS metagenome assembly MDSW01 (sample SAMN05326641, study PRJNA326480) | marine metagenome | isolation source: seawater | place: Atlantic Ocean: North West | collected 2012
ATGGCGAAGGAAAAGTTTGAAAGAACGAAGCCTCATTGTAACATTGGTACGATTGGGCACGTTGACCACGGTAAGACGACGCTGACGGCGGCGATTACGAAGGTTCTGGCTGAACAAGGTGGTGCGGAGTTTACGGATTACGCGAACATTGATAAGGCCCCTGAGGAGCGTGAGCGCGGGATTACGATTTCGACGGCACACGTTGAGTATGAGACAGAGGCGCGTCACTATGCGCACGTTGACTGTCCTGGTCACGCGGATTATGTGAAGAACATGATCACGGGTGCGGCGCAGATGGACGGTGCGATTTTGGTTGTTAACGCAGCTGATGGTCCAATGCCACAGACACGTGAGCACATTCTTCTTGCGCGTCAGGTTGGTGTTCCTGCACTGGTTGTTTTCCTGAACAAGGTTGATCAGGTTGATGACGAGGAGCTTCTGGAGCTTGTTGAGATGGAAGTACGTGAGCTTCTTTCTGAATATGATTTCCCTGGTGATGATATTCCGATTGTTGCGGGTTCTGCGTTGGCGGCACTTGAGGGTCGTGATGACAACATTGGTAAAGAGAAGATTCTTGAGCTGATGGCAGAAGTTGATAAATACATTCCACAGCCTGAGCGTCCGAAGGATCAGCCTTTCTTGATGCCGATTGAGGATGTGTTCTCTATTTCTGGCCGTGGTACTGTTGTGACGGGTCGTGTTGAGAGCGGTATTGTCAAGGTTGGCGAAGAGATTGAGATTGTTGGTATTCGCGATACGCAGAAGACGACGGTTACTGGTGTTGAGATGTTCCGCAAGTTGCTTGATAGCGGTGAAGCGGGTGATAACATTGGTGCGTTGTTGCGTGGTGTTGGCCGTGAAGATGTTGAGCGTGGTCAGGTTCTGGCGCATGTTGGCACGATTACACCACACACGAAGTTTGTTGCGGAAGCCTATATCCTGACGAAGGATGAGGGTGGTCGTCATACACCATTCTTCACGAACTATCGTCCGCAGTTTTACTTCCGTACGACAGACGTTACGGGTGTTGTGACATTGCAGGACGGCACAGAGATGGTTATGCCTGGTGATAACGTTTCTGTTGATGTTGAGCTGATCAGCCCGATTGCGATGGATGAAGGTCTGCGCTTTGCGATCCGTGAAGGTGGTCGTACCGTCGGTGCCGGCGTCGTCTCCAAAATCGTTGAATAATTAAACAGGCAATTATGGGGCGGGCGTTTTGTCCGCCCCTGTCTGTTTGAGTTTATGGTCTGATTTCTTCTGTGAAGAGGGGTCAGATTGTGTTTTTTCCGATTGTTTTCTGGAAAAAGCGAGACTATAAGAGCCTGCGCAGATGTAGGAGTGTAGCTCAGTTGGTAGAGCACCGGTCTCCAAAACCGGGTGTCGGGGGTTCGAATCCCTCCACTCCTGCCATGTGTCAGGTATGTAATAAGTGCTTTTCGGAATGTTCCGCAAAGCAGAAGTGAAAGCAGGTTTAGGATGGCAAAGACCAGTCCCGCTGCGTTTGTGCGGCAGGTACGGCAGGAAGTTGCGAAGGTAACTTGGCCGTCCCGTAAGGAAACGATGATTACCACGGCAATGGTGTTTGTGATGGCCGTGGTTATGGCGTTGTTTTTCTTATTGGTGGATCAGGTGCTGGCTTTTGGAATTCAGGCCGTTTTGGGATTAGGAGGATAAATTCATGTCGACAGCACGTTGGTATATTATTCATGCCTATTCCGGCTTTGAAAAAAAGGTGGCGCAGGCAATTTCCGATGGGGCAGTTCAGCATGGTCTGGATGGGCTGGTTGAAGAGGTTATTGTGCCGACCGAAGAGGTCATCGAAGTGCGCCGCGGCCAGAAGGTGAAGTCGGAACGCAAGTTCTTCCCTGGCTATGTCTTGGCGAAGATGGTGATGACTGATGATACATATCACCTGGTGAAGGATACGCCGAAGGTAACAGGTTTTCTGGGCCCGCAAGGGAAACCAACCCCGATTACGCAAGCGGAAGCCGACCGTATTTTGCATCAGGTTGAAGAGGGCGTTGAGCGTCCGCGTCCGTCTATCTCTTATGAGATCGGCGAAGATATACGCGTCATAGACGGCCCTTTCACGTCGTTTACCGGTATGGTAGAGGAAGTGGACGAAGAGCGTGGTCGCTTAAAGGTCTCTGTATCGATCTTTGGGCGCGCAACGCCGGTTGAGCTGGAATATGCGCAGGTTGAAAAGGCGTAGCTGCAGCGATATGTGCACGCGCTAAAGTGAATTTATGTGGCGATGCCGCGTAATTATGGTGTGGGAGGTTAAGCCATAACTGTACCGCACCCCCAATAACCCCAAGCATCAATTTGCTGATGCATAGGAAAGGGATGAGAAATGGCAAAAAAAATTGATGGTTACCTCAAGTTGCAGGTGCCGGCGGGAGCTGCTAACCCGTCTCCACCCATTGGCCCGGCACTGGGTCAGCGCGGTGTTAATATTATGGAATTCTGTAAGGCCTTTAATGCGCAAACGCAGGATATGGAAAAGAATATGCCTATTCCGACCATTATCACTGTTTATGCGGATCGTTCATTCACATTTGTGACGAAGACTCCTCCTGCGTCGTTCCTGCTGAAAAAAGCGGCGAAGGCGAAAAAGGGTGCTTCTACACCAAGCCGTGAAGTAGTTGCGACAGTGAGTCTGGATCAGGTGCGTGAAATCGCTGAAATGAAGATGAAAGATCTGAATGCCAACGATATTGATGCGGCGATTGAGATTATTAAAGGTTCAGCCCGGTCCATGGGTATTGAAGTAGCAGAAGGGTAAGCAGATGGCTCGTGTAACAAAACGTAATACTGCTGCGCGTGACGGCCTTGATGCCGAAAAACTGTACGGCCTGGATGAGGCTGTAAAAGAAGTTAAAGCCCGCGCAACCGCAAAATTTGACGAAACAATTGAAGTTGCCCTGTCTCTGGGCGTTGACCCACGTCACGCCGACCAGATGGTTCGCGGCATGGTTTCTCTGCCAAATGGTACAGGTAAGCAGGTACGGGTTGCTGTATTTGCCCGCGGTGATAAGGCAGAAGCTGCCAAGGCGGCAGGGGCTGAGTTGGTCGGTGCTGAAGATTTGGCGGAACAAATTCAAAAAGGCGAAATGAATTTTGATCGCTGTATCGCGACACCGGACATGATGGCGGTTGTAGGCCGTTTAGGTAAGGTGCTTGGCCCGCGTGGGTTAATGCCGAACCCTAAGCTGGGTACAGTCACGCCTGACGTTGAAGGTGCGATCAAGGCGGCAAAAGGTGGCCAGGTTGAATTCCGTGTGGAAAAAGCAGGCCTTGTTCACGCTGGTGTCGGTAAGGCAAGTTTTGATGAAGCGGCCATTGCAGCCAATATCAAAGCCCTAATTGACGCTGTAGTGAAGGCGCGCCCATCAGGGGCCAAAGGAACATATCTGAAGCGCATCGCTGTCAGTTCTTCCATGGGTCCTGGTATTAAATTAGACGTAGCAAGCGTCACTGAATAAAGAATTTTCAGGGTACGTAACGTAGCCTGAATTAAGAATTCCGTTGGGCATGGCCTGGCGGGAACTTAGCCTTGAGGGGTAACCCGAAAGGCTGCCTGTCCGAGACTGTAGGTGTCATTGACTTAAGCACGAAAGTGGCCTGCATAGATGAGGAGGCTGAGACGTTTCCATACCGGGGCGTTTTGGCAGTTTCTGCTCGACAGGTTTCATCGGCATGGTGCTGTGCACTGTGTCATGGCTCAACCAAGGCATATCGGGCGACCGATTATGCTGGAATTAGATCGGAGACGAGTATGGATCGATCCCAAAAACGTGAGGCTGTCGCCTTCTTGAAGGACGTTTTCTCATCTTCAGCATCTGTTGTTGTGGTTCACAATACAGGGCTGACGGTGTCTGAAATGTCTGATCTGCGTACGCAGATGAGAGAGGCCGGTGCCAGCTTCAAGGTTGCTAAGAACCGGCTCGCTCGTCTGGCTCTAGACGGTACCGAATTTGACTCTATCGCTGAGTTACTGACAGGACCGACTGCGCTTGGTTATTCCGAAGATCCCGTAGCCTCTGCTAAAGTGCTAGTCAAATTCGCTAAGGATAACGAAAAGCTCGTTATTCTTGGTGGTGCAATGGCTGGTCAAGCATTGGATGTAAACGGGGTTGAGGCTCTGGCTGAGTTGCCGTCTCTTGATGAACTGCGTGGCAAGCTTGTGGGTGTTCTTGCAGCTCCTGCAACGAAGGTTGCACAGGTTCTTCAGGCTCCTGCTGGTCAACTGGCACGGGTATTTGGTGCTTATGGTGCTTCGGACGAAGCGGCCTAATTTCTGGGTAAAGATTTTATAGCTTAAGGATTAAACTAATGGCTGATCTCGAAAAAATTGTTGAAGAACTTTCTACACTGACCGTTCTGGAAGCTGCAGAACTGTCTAAATTACTAGAAGAAAAATGGGGCGTCTCTGCTGCTGCTCCTGTTGCTGTTGCGGCTGCCGGTGCGCCGGCTGCTGGTGGCGAAGCTGCTGCTGAACAGACTGAATTTGACGTTATTCTTGCTGCTGCCGGCGACAAGAAAATCAACGTTATTAAAGAAGTTCGCGGTATCACTGGCCTGGGCCTGAAAGAAGCGAAGGAGCTGGTTGAAAGTGCTCCTAAAGCTGTTAAAGAAGGCGTCAGCAAAGACGAAGCAGAAGAGCTTAAAGGTAAGCTGGAAGCTGCCGGCGCTTCTGTTGAACTGAAATAGTTCTAAAGAGTGAGGGAAGGGGTGCTTGGCATTGTTATTAAACGGTGCTAAGTTCTCTTCCCTTCTCTATCTTTTTGGGTAGGGCAGGTTCGTGTTAACTGATCCCGCTTTTTATTGGTCGAGGCTGGTACTACCCATGAAGATAAATTAAGTATTTGTATTTATTCGCTTTTGTTAAAAAGTGGAGAATGCAGTTTTAGGCCGGCGCAGGGGTTTTCTCATTAAATGACGGCACTATAGCTCATTAATTATTCAAGGATTTCCCATGCGGGTGATGGGGGATCTTTTGGTGATTCGGCAAGGCAACTGGAACAAGGACTAAGTATGGCGACTTCCTACACAAGCCGTAAGCGTGTTCGCAAAAACTTTGGAAAAATTTCTGAAGTCGTAGAAATGCCAAACCTCATTGAGGTGCAGAAAAGATCTTATGATTTATTCCTGCATCGTGGGATACCGGCAGAGCAACGCGAGGACGAAGGCCTTCAGGCTGTTTTTAAATCTGTCTTCCCTATTAAAGATTTTGCAGAAACAGCATCTTTGGAGTTTGTAAGCTATGAGCTTGAAACGCCCAAATATGATGAGGAAGAATGTCAACAGCGTGACATGACATTTGCCGCACCATTGCGTGTGACATTGCGCTTGATCGTTTTTGAAGTTGATGAAGAGACTGAAGCCCGGTCTGTGCTGGATATTAAAGAGCAAGATGTCTACATGGGCGATTTGCCTCTTATGACGGATAACGGGACGTTCATTGTTAACGGTACAGAACGCGTTATCGTGTCCCAGATGCATCGTTCTCCCGGTGTGTTCTTCGATCATGACCGGGGTAAAACCCATGCTTCAGGTAAGTTCCTGTTTGCCGCACGGGTGATCCCATACCGTGGTTCATGGCTGGACCTTGAATTTGATGCCAAAGACATATTGCATGTGCGTATTGACCGGCGTCGTAAAATGCCTGTGTCAACGTTGCTTTATGCGCTAGGAATGGATTCAGAAGACATTCTGAATTATTTTTATGGCAAAGTTATATACAAAAAGTCGAAAAGCGGTTGGTCTATTCCGTTTAATGCTGACGCATGGCGTGGGTTGAAGCCAACTTATGAATTGGTCAATGCGGATACGGGTGAAGTCGCCGTTGAGGCAGGGCAGAAAATTTCACCGCGACTGGCGAAAAAGCTGGTTAAGGATGGCTTGGAAAATATTCTGGTACCAGAAGAAGAGGTGCTGGGTCGTTTTGCATCAGATGATGTGGTTAACGGTAAGACCGGTGAAATTTACATCGAAGCGGGTGAAGAGATCACGGCAGACCATCTGACGGCATTACAAGAGGCAGGCTACAAAGATATCAGCACACTGGATATCGACCATGTGAATGTTGGCCCCTATATCCGTAATACGATGATGGCGGACAAGAGCGAAAATTACGAACAGGCGTTGTCGGAAATTTATCGTGTTATGCGCCCTGGCGAACCACCGACCAAGGAAACTGCAGAAGCTCTGTTCGAAGGTCTGTTCTTTGATATGGAACGTTATGACCTGTCGTCTGTAGGCCGTGTGAAGATGAATATGCGTCTGAACCTGGACGTTGAAGATACAGTCCGGACTTTGCGTAAGGACGATATCCTTGAAGTTATTAAAACGCTGGTTGAGCTGAAAGACGGCCGTGGTGAAATCGATGATATCGATCACCTGGGTAACCGGCGTGTTCGTTCTGTTGGTGAGCTGATGGAAAATCAGTTCCGCATCGGCTTGCTGCGTATGGAGCGCGCCATTCGTGAGCGTATGAGCAGCGTTGATATTGACACCATCATGCCGCATGACCTGATTAATGCGAAGCCGGTCGTGGCAGCAGTGCGTGAATTCTTCGGATCATCACAGCTTAGCCAGTTTATGGATCAGACAAACCCGCTGAGTGAAATTACCCATAAGCGTCGTATGTCAGCATTGGGCCCAGGTGGATTGACCAGGGAACGTGCCGGATTTGAAGTGCGGGACGTTCACCCAACTCATTATGGTCGTATCTGCCCCATTGAGACGCCGGAAGGGCCGAACATCGGCCTGATTAACTCGCTGGCGACTTACGCGCAGGTGAATAAATACGGCTTTATCGAAACACCTTACCGCCGCGTGGAAAATGGTCAGGTCGTGGATGAGGTTGTTTATCTTTCCGCTATGGAAGAGGGTAAATACACAATTGCCCAGGCCAATAGTGAGGTGGATGCTGACGGACGCTTTGTGAGCGACCTGGTGGATTGCCGTATTACGGGTGAACATGTGTTATGCCGTCCAGATGATATCGATTTGATGGATGTATCACCGAAACAGCTCGTATCTGTGGCCGCATCGCTTATTCCTTTCCTGGAAAACGATGATGCGAACCGTGCGCTGATGGGATCAAACATGCAACGTCAGGCCGTACCGCTTGTAAAGGCGGAAGCTCCACTAGTGGGGACTGGCATGGAAAAAGTTGTGGCACGAGATTCTGGCGCAACGATTGTTGCGAAGCGCAGTGGTGTTGTGGATCAGATTGATGCGACACGTATCGTCATTCGCGTGACAGGTGATGTGGATGCAGATGCGTCTGGAGTGGATATCTATTCCTTGAAGAAATTCCAGCGTTCTAACCAAAACACCTGTATTAACCAGCGGCCGTTGGTGAAAGTGGGCGATATTATTGCTGAAGGCGATATTATTGCTGACGGTCCTTCGACGGAATTAGGTGAGCTGGCATTGGGACGTAACGCGTTGGTGGCGTTTATGCCATGGAACGGTTACAACTTTGAAGATTCTATCCTGATTTCAGAACGTATTGTGAAGGATGACGTCTTTACCTCAATTCATATTGAGGAATTTGAAGTCATGGCCCGTGATACGAAATTAGGCCCAGAAGAAATTACGCGTGACATTCCCAATGTGGGTGAAGAAGGTCTGCGGAATCTGGATGAAGCTGGTATTGTCTATATCGGTGCGGAAGTTCACCCCGGTGATATTTTGGTGGGTAAAATTACCCCTAAGGGTGAAAGCCCGATGACTCCGGAAGAAAAGCTTTTGCGGGCGATCTTTGGCGAGAAAGCATCTGATGTGCGTGATACTTCACTGCGGTTGCCGCCGGGGGTTGCGGGAACAGTCGTGGAAGTGCGTGTCTTTAACCGACATGGTGTGGATAAAGACGAACGTGCTGTCGCGATTGAGCGTGAAGAGATTGAGCGTCTTTCTAAAGACCGCGAAGATGAGCTGGCGATTTTGGAACGTAGTATATACGGCCGGCTTAAGCCAATGTTGCTGGGTAAGAAAGTGACATCCGGACCAAAAGGTATGAAAAAAGGTGATGTCGCCACGGAAGAATTGCTGGAAGAATTCAGCAAAGGCTTATGGTGGCAGATTGCTGTGGATGACGAAGCGGGTATGGTTGACGTGGATGCGTTGCATAATCAGTTTGAAGAGTCTAAGCAGCGCCTGCGTGAGCGGTTCGAGGAAAAAATCGAAAAACTGCAACGCGGAGACGAAATGCTTCCGGGCGTTCTGAAAATGGTAAAAGTTTTCGTCGCCGTGAAGCGGAAATTGCAGCCAGGTGATAAAATGGCTGGTCGCCACGGGAATAAGGGGGTTATTTCCCGCATTCTGCCCGTCGAAGATATGCCGTATTTGGACGATGGTTCACAGGTCGATGTGGTGCTAAACCCGCTTGGGGTGCCGTCACGAATGAATGTGGGGCAGATTTTGGAAACGCATCTGGGCTGGGCGTCCCGTGGTCTGGGTATGCAAATCGCGGATGTTCTTGATGCTTACGGTAAGGAAGAGGCTGATAAGGTCACGGAATTACGTGAGAAGTTCAAAGAAGTCTATAGCGAACAGCAATACAAAGAAGAAGTCGCCGAACTGGACGATCAGGAATTGATCGAAATGGCTGGCAACTTGCGCAACGGTGTGCCGATGGCCACCCCGGTATTTGACGGGGCGCACGAGCATGACGTTGTGGATATGTTGTCAGAAGCAGGGCTGGACGGTTCCGGGCAAGTAGACCTTTATGATGGTCGTACTGGTGAGAAATTCGACCGTAAAGTGACAGTTGGCTATATTTATATGCTGAAACTGCATCACCTGGTTGATGACAAAATCCACGCTCGGTCAATTGGGCCATACAGCCTGGTGACACAGCAGCCATTAGGCGGTAAAGCCCAGTTTGGGGGACAGCGTTTCGGGGAAATGGAAGTCTGGGCCCTGCAGGCATATGGTGCGGCCTATACACTTCAGGAAATGCTGACAGTTAAGTCGGATGATGTTGGAGGACGGACAAAAGTTTACGAAGCTATTGTTCGCGGTGATGATACCTTTGAAGCGGGTATTCCTGAATCCTTCAATGTCTTGGTCAAGGAAATTAAGTCGCTTGGCCTTAATGTAGAGCTGATTTCAGGCGGTGATAAAGCCGATCTGGACGAAGCCGTATAAACGTAGAAATCATTAAGGACACGACAGGAGTTATTGGTAATGAGCCAACAAATTATGAACTTCTTTAATCCGGCAGCTAAACCGGAAACCTTTGATCAAATTCAGATTTCTATCGCAAGTCCGGAACAGATCAGTTCCTGGTCTTTTGGAGAGATCAAAAAACCGGAAACGATTAATTACCGGACATTTAAGCCAGAACGTGATGGCCTTTTCTGTGCGCGGATCTTTGGCCCGATCAAAGATTATGAATGTTTGTGCGGTAAATATAAGCGCATGAAATACCGAGGTATTACCTGTGAGAAATGTGGTGTGGAAGTCACATTGTCTAAGGTGCGCCGGGAACGCATGGGGCATATTGATCTGGCCGCGCCGGTGGCGCATATCTGGTTTTTGAAGTCGCTGCCATCACGTATCGGCTTGATGCTGGATATGACGCTGAAGGATCTTGAACGGGTTCTGTATTTTGAAAATTATGTCGTTATTGAGCCAGGCCTGACATCGCTGAAGATGAAGCAGCTGCTGTCCGAAGAGGAATATATTCGGGCGCAGGAAGAATATGGTGATGACAGCTTTACGGCTGGTATCGGTGCCGAAGCCATTCGGACTATTCTGGAAAATATGGATCTGGAGACAGAGCGTGAAGATCTGCGTCGCGAATTGGCGGAGACAACTTCAGAGCTGAAGCCGAAGAAAATTGTCAAACGCCTGAAGGTGATTGAGGCCTTTTTGGAATCAGGAAATCGTCCTGAATGGATGATTTTGACAGTTCTGCCTGTGATCCCGCCAGAGCTACGTCCGCTGGTACCACTGGATGGCGGGCGATTTGCAACGTCGGACCTTAATGACCTTTATCGCCGCGTTATCAACCGTAATAATCGTTTGAAGCGTCTGATTGAATTACGTGCGCCTGATATCATTGTGCGTAACGAAAAGCGTATGTTGCAGGAATCAGTTGATGCGCTGTTTGATAACGGGCGTCGTGGGCGTGTGATTACCGGGGCGAATAAACGCCCGCTGAAATCACTGTCCGATATGCTGAAGGGCAAACAAGGCCGTTTCCGTCAGAATCTGCTAGGCAAGCGTGTTGACTATTCTGGCCGTTCTGTGATTGTGGTGGGGCCGGAACTGAAGCTCCATCAATGTGGTTTGCCTAAGAAAATGGCGCTGGAGCTGTTTAAGCCGTTTATCTATTCTCGTTTGGATAAGATGGGAATTGCGACGACCATTAAACAAGCCAAGAAACTTGTAGAGAAAGAGCGGCGTGAAGTATGGGATGTTCTGGATGAAGTGATCCGCGAACATCCGATCATGCTGAACCGTGCGCCTACGCTTCACCGTTTGGGTATTCAGGCTTTTGAGCCTGTGCTGATTGAAGGGAAAGCGATCCAGCTGCATCCGCTGGTTTGCGCAGCGTTTAATGCTGACTTTGATGGTGACCAGATGGCCGTGCATGTGCCGTTGAGCCTGGAAGCTCAGCTAGAAGCGCGTGTGTTGATGATGTCAACAAACAACATCCTTAGCCCTGCTAACGGGAAACCAATTATCGTTCCTTCACAGGATATTGTGTTGGGTCTGTATTACATCAGTACAGAAAAAGTGGGTGAGCCCGGCGAAGGTATGGTTTTTGCCGATATCGATGAAATTGAGCAGGCCCTTTATAATAAGGCCGTGACGCTTCATGCTAAAATCCAGGCCCGCTATGAGACTGTGGATGCAGAGGGTGAGCCTGTGGTGATGCGTGTTGAAACGACACCGGGTCGCATGTTGCTGTCACAACATCTGCCGCGTCATGCGAAAATTGATTTCGGTCTGATTAACCGCCAGCTAACCAAGAAAGAGATTTCTGAAGTTATTGATGTAGTTTATCGCCATGCCGGTCAGAAAAATACGGTTCTGTTTGCTGATGGCATTATGGGCCTTGGTTTCCGTGAAGCTTGTAAAGCCGGTATTTCTTTCGGTAAAGATGACATGATTATCCCTGACGCCAAGAAGGTGCTGGTGGGTGAAACGTCTGATTTGGTGAAAGAATACGAGCAGCAATATCAAGATGGTTTGATTACCCAAGGTGAGAAATACAACAAAGTCGTTGATGCCTGGGCCCAGTGTACGGACCGTGTTGCGGACGCGATGATGAAAGAGATTTCGGATACGGGCGTTGATGAAGAAACTGGCCGTAGCCGTGAAATCAATTCTATCTACATGATGGCACATTCCGGGGCCCGTGGTTCCGCAGCGCAGATGAAACAGCTGGCTGGGATGCGTGGCCTGATGGCCAAACCATCCGGTGAGATTATTGAAAACCCGATTACCTCTAACTTTAAAGAGGGCTTGACGGTGCTGGAATACTTTAACTCTACGCACGGTGCACGTAAGGGTCTTGCCGATACGGCGCTGAAAACAGCGAACTCCGGTTATCTGACACGTCGTCTTGTGGATGTCGCGCAGGATTGCGTTGTACTTGAAGAAGATTGTGGTACCCAGGATGGTATTACGGCAACAGAAGTCGCAGATGGCGGCGATGTGATCGTGGAACTGGGTGAGCGTATCCTAGGTCGTTATGCGGCTGTGGATGTTCTGGATCCTGTGACCAACGAAGTTGTTGTGGAAGCCGGTGAGTATCTGGACGAGAAAGCTGTTGAGAAGATCGAGACAGCCGGTGTTGCCTCACTGAAAATCCGTTCTGCCCTGACGTGTGAAACCAAGGGCGGTATCTGTGGCAAGTGTTACGGTCGTGACCTGGCCCGCGGTACCAAGGTGAACATGGGTGAAGCCGTTGGTGTGATTGCGGCCCAGTCCATTGGTGAGCCGGGTACACAGCTGACTATGCGTACTTTCCACATTGGTGGTACCGCACAGGCGGCTGCCGAGCAGTCCGTTCATGAAGCGTCACATGATGGTGTGATCAAGCTGCACAACCGTAACGTTGTGACAGACTCCAAAGATCGCATGATCGTGATGAGCCGTAACATGGAAATCGCGGTCTGTGACGAAGAAGGTCGTGAGCGTGCCGTGGTGAAGGTTCCTTATGGGGCCCATTTGCTGGTTGACGATGGCGCGGAAATCCAACACGGCGATAAGCTCTGTGAGTGGGATCCGTACACAATGCCTATTATCACAGAGAAGGGCGGTATCGTTCGCTTTGTTGACCTAGTAGAAGGTATCTCTATGCGCGAAAGCGTTGATGAGACAACAGGCATTTCCAGTAAGGTCGTTACAGACTGGCGTTCTCAACCAAAGAATAGTGATCTGCGTCCACGCATTACCCTGCGTGATGACAAAGATGACGTGATCCAGCTGGCCAATGGTTCAGAAGCGCGTTACTTCATGTCAGTGGATGCTATTCTATCGGTGAATGACGGTGATGAAGTTCACGCTGGTGACGTGGTTGCACGTATTCCACGCGAAGCGGCGAAGACACGGGATATTACCGGTGGTCTGCCACGGGTTGCGGAACTGTTTGAAGCGCGTCGCCCGAAAGAGCATGCAATCATCGCGGATGCCGATGGTAAGGTTGAATTCGGTCGTGATTATAAGAATAAACGCCGTGTCATCATTCGTCCGGAAGGTGAAGATGCGGAACCTTATGAATACTTAATTCCAAAAGGCAAACACATCAGCGTACAGGAAGGTGACTTCATCCGTCGCGGTGAATATCTGGTAGACGGTAATCCGGCGCCACATGATATTCTGCAGGCCCTGGGTGTTGAGGCCCTGGCCAGCTACCTGATCGACGAGATCCAGGAAGTTTACCGACTGCAGGGTGTGAAGCTGAATGACAAACATATCGAAGTGATTGTTCGTCAAATGCTACAAAAAGTGGAAATTACGTCTTCTGGTGAAACCACATTCTTGATCGGTGAGCAAGTAGACCGTGAAGAGTTCGATGAGGTTAATGCCAAGACAGTTGCTGACGGTCGTCTGGAGGCGAAAGGTGTTCCAGTTCTGCTGGGTATCACCAAAGCGTCACTGCAGACACGTTCCTTTATTTCTGCGGCATCGTTCCAGGAAACAACGCGGGTGCTGACTGAGGCGTCTGTGGCGGGTAAGAAGGACCAGTTATTGGGTCTGAAAGAAAACGTGATTGTGGGACGCCTGATTCCGGCGGGAACAGGTTCTGCCATGAATCGTATGCGCCGTGTGGCGCAGGAGCGTGATCTGGAGGGAGCGCCAGTGGAGGCTACTGCGGCTGATGCCATGATTGAACCTGAAGTGGGCGACTCAATGGTAGCGGAAGAGGGGCTCTCGTAATAGGAAGTCTGAAAAAGAGCTATTTATAGTTCATTTTCAGAGATTAGGCCGTAAAGTTCAGGCTTTACGGGCTGTGAAATGAAGACTGCAAACGGTTATGAGAGACTGTTTGCAGTCTTTTTACTTTTTTATGACCTGCGCGAAGGATTTAGGCTTGACTGCCATGGGGCGAAAAACTAGTATCCGCACACTCTCTAGGGGGCAGGTGGTAGATTTATTCGATCTAAACGCTGCGTCACAGTTAAGAGAAACGAACGTTATATAAGATTTTTGGTCACAAAACGACAAGGGCCTGCGCCTTGCGCTGCTCTTTTTTTGCTGATTTTACAGGTGTTTGGGACCAAAAGAGCAAAAACGGTATTAAGGATACGATATGCCGACCATTAACCAGTTGGTTCGCAAGCCGCGCAAACCTCAATTGAACCGCAATAAGGTTCCTGCGTTGGAAGCTTGCCCGCAAAAACGGGGTGTTTGCACCCGAGTTTATACGACGACTCCAAAGAAGCCAAACTCAGCGCTTCGTAAAGTTGCTCGTGTACGCCTGAGTAACGGTCATGAAGTCACCAGTTATATTCCTGGTGAAGGCCACAATCTGCAAGAGCACGCTGTTGTGCTTATTCGCGGTGGTCGTGTGAAGGATTTGCCGGGCGTGCGTTATCATATTCTGCGTGGTGTGCTGGATACACAGGGTGTGTCTGACCGCCGTCAGGGTCGTTCTAAATATGGTGCTAAGCGTCCTAAATAGGGCGCGGCGAAAAGGAAGTAGAAGATGTCACGTCGTCACGCTGCTGAGAAACGTCAGGTTTTACCGGATCCTAAATTTAAGGATGTGGTGCTGGCTAAGTTTATTAACTCCGTCATGCTGGATGGTAAAAAATCCGTGGCGGAGCGCATTGTTTATGGTGCGTTAGATCAGGTTGAGGCCAAATTGGGGCAGTCAGGTCTGGAAGTATTTCATGAGGCCTTGTCAAATGTGCGCCCAACGGTTGAGGTTCGTTCTCGCCGCGTTGGTGGTGCGACCTATCAGGTGCCTGTAGAGGTGCGTTCTGGTCGTGCGCAGGCGCTGGCTATCCGTTGGATGATCGATATGTCGCGTAAGCGCAACGAAAATACAATGACAGGCCGTTTGGCGGGGGAACTGCTGGATGCCTTTAATAACCGCGGCGCGGCTATTAAAAAGCGTGAAGATACGCACCGTATGGCAGAAGCCAATAAGGCTTTCTCACACTATCGTTGGTAATTGTTGGTATAAGGTAACGGAAGATGGCACGTAAAACGCCCCTGGATAGATACCGTAATATTGGGATTATGGCCCATATTGATGCGGGTAAAACCACCACCACTGAGCGGATCCTGTATTATACTGGTGTGAGCCATAAAATCGGTGAAGTGCATGATGGTGCTGCGACCATGGATTGGATGGAGCAGGAGCAGGAGCGTGGTATTACGATTACCTCTGCTGCGACGACGTGTTTCTGGAACGATCACCGCATTAATATTATTGATACGCCGGGTCACGTGGACTTCACGATTGAAGTTGAGCGGTCATTGCGTGTTCTTGATGGGGCCGTTGCTGTTTTTGATAGTGTGGCCGGTGTTGAGCCGCAGTCTGAAACGGTATGGCGTCAGGCTGATAAGTACGGCGTGCCGCGTATGTGCTTCGTGAACAAGATGGACCGTACAGGGGCAAACTTTGAACGTTGCGTGGAGATGATCCGTGAGCGTTTGGGGGGTAATGCGCTTGTGCTTCAATTGCCTATTGGTGCTGAAGGTGATTATGCCGGTCTGATTGATCTGGTGAAAAATAAAGCGATTGTTTGGCTGGATGAAGAGCTGGGCGCGAAGTTTGAATATCGTGACATTCCGGCTGATCTGGCGGATGCGGCCGAAACAGCCCGTATGGAATTGATTGAAGCGGCTGTTGAGCTGGATGAGGCGGCAATGGAAGCTTACTTCGAAGGTGAAGAGCCGTCTGAAGAGAAGCTGAAAGAGCTGATCCGTAAGGGGACGTTGTCAGGTGCGTTTGTGCCTGTCCTGAATGGTACGGCCTTTAAAAATAAGGGCGTGCAGCCTCTACTGGATGCGGTTGTTGACTTTATGCCTTCGCCTCTTGATATTCCTGATGTGCAGGGTGTCGCGGTTGACAGTGATGAGCCTATGTCGCGTAAGGCGTCAGATGATGAGCCTTTCTCTTCCTTGGCGTTTAAGGTGATGACAGACCCGTTTGTGGGCTCTCTAACCTTTACGCGTATTTACTCTGGTGTGCTGGAAGCGGGTACGCAAGTCACAAACTCTGTGAAGGGCCGTAAGGAAAAAGTGGGCCGTATGCTGCAAATGCATGCGAATTCCCGCGAAGACCTGAAAGAGGCGCATGCTGGTGATATCGTGGCACTTTGCGGTCTGAAGGAAACAACAACTGGTGATACCTTGTGTGCTAATACCAAGCAGATTGTTTTGGAGCGTATGGAGTTCCCGGATCCGGTTATCTCTGTAGCCGTTGAGCCGAAGACGAAAGCAGACCAAGAAAAAATGGGTCTAGCACTAAATCGTTTGGCGCAAGAGGATCCTTCTTTCCGTGTGATGACAGATCATGAAAGTGGTCAGACCATTATTTCCGGCATGGGTGAATTGCATCTGGATATTCTGGTGGATCGCATGAAGCGTGAATTTAAGGTTGAGGCAAACGTAGGCGCACCGCAGGTGGCCTATCGTGAAAGCTTGGGCCGTGAAGCGGAAGTTGAATATACCCATAAGAAGCAGTCTGGTGGGTCAGGCCAGTTCGGTCGTGTGAAAATGGTCTTCACTCCGGGTGAGCGTGGTACAGGCATTACTTTCGTTGACGAAATCAAGGGCGGTAATATTCCAAAAGAATATATTCCTGGCGTTGAAAAAGGTGTCGTGGATATTGCCGCGACAGGGGCCAAGTATGGCTTCCCGATTATTGACTTTGAAGCACGTCTCATTGACGGTGCTTATCACGATGTTGACTCCTCTGTATTGGCGTTTGAAATCGCAGGCCGTGGGGCTATGCGTGAAGCGGCGAACAAATGTGGCATTAAGCTGCTGGAGCCAATGATGAAAGTGGAAGTGGTAACCCCAGAAGAGTATATGGGGGACGTTATCGGTGATCTGAGCAGTCGTCGCGGTCAGGTTGCAGGTACAGAAACACGTGGCCCTGCCACAGTAATTACGGCAATGGTGCCGCTGGCTAACATGTTTGGTTATGTGAACCAGCTGCGGTCCTTCACGCAAGGGCGTGCGCAATACAGCATGCTTTTCGATCATTACAGTGAAGTACCGCAAGCAGTTGCTGAAGAACTTAGAGAACAAATGGCATAAACATCCATTGGGATAATAATGGTCCCGCAGTGACGGGCGCCTTAACGAATTGAAGGAATAGGAACAATGGCGAAGGAAAAGTTTGAAAGAACGAAGCCTCATTGTAACATTGGTACGATTGGGCACGTTGACCACGGTAAGACGACGCTGACGGCGGCGATTACG
>MDSW01136530.1_pt1 | contig 16915 bp, 21 predicted proteins | sample 811171 | NCBI WGS metagenome assembly MDSW01 (sample SAMN05326641, study PRJNA326480) | marine metagenome | isolation source: seawater | place: Atlantic Ocean: North West | collected 2012
ACTCATCGTCTCCAAAGTGTCCGTAGTCCTCATCCGTTCCGAATCCGGCACTGGCGAGCGCATCGGCATCTGCCTCCGCGTCCGAGTTGAACTGGTCGGGCTCATCATAGTCCGGGTCAGGGACTTCCGGCTTGTTAGCCGTGATCCTAATGGCGCCTGGCTTGTCTTTCCAGGGCTCGAGGCCCAGGCCGTTCAGCATCTCAGCAACCCCTTTTTTTGTCAGGTCGAATTCGATCTCTCGAACCTCGCCTAACCCGCGTTTCCCCATCAACTCAGCCGCCCTCTTGGAGGTGACATAGTGGATGCTATCCTGGTTTCTCACTTCGTATATTTTCATGACAAAAAATCGCCCCCCCTTTCGGAGGGGCGCTGGTAAATTCTCTAGTAGGTCAGCTTCTCTCCGTCCGAAATGTGGTCGTCGGCGGTGAAGTCTTCCCAATCTTCCTTCGACCAGGTCAACGGATCCTCTTCGTAAGGGAAGATCATATCCTCATCCTCTGGAGGCAAGCCCAGGCTGTTGGTCAGCGTATTGTAGGACCAGGCAAAGCCTTCGAGGACTTCGTTCAGGTCCACCCCGTGAGCGTCAGCATCAGGCGGGGCGACCCGTAACCAGGCCCGAAAGCCAGGGTAGCTTCTGGTCGGGAATAGGCGCTTGAAGTCCTCCACCGAAATCTCAACATCGCAGAGAGCGTTACAGTGGGTGACGCGGCTCATGAAGAACCGGGCGGTCTTTTCCGCAAAATCAAGCAGGAGCACGATGTGGCCGCGATCCATGCGACCGTAGAGGGACGGCGCTTTTCCAGGGACGTTAAGGTCGAATTCCCAAATGGCGAACGTGTCGCCCCAGCAGGTAGCTTCTTTTTTCTTCATGACGCCGTCAGGTTTATTTTAGGTAGGAAGGAAAGTCCATATAAAAGTGAGAAAAAAATAGCGGAGCCCGGAACCCGCTGATTTATTGGCCCGTGTGCGCTCAAAGAGCAAGAAACGGGCAGCCTGGCTCCAGCGGTATGCGCTCGCCAGGGACTCCCAGAAGCCTGAAGAATGCGCCCGTTGCCAGAAACAAGGCGCTGGCTGGCGTCATTTCGGAGGCACGTTCGAGCCGCATCATATCTCGAGGAGGGATAGCCTGGTGGCCATGCTTTTGTTTGTCCCTTTGTGCAGTTTTTGCCATAATTGGGTTGAAAACAACGTCAAGGAGGCCAGGAAAGAAGGCTGGATTCTCAAGATGACTGACCAGCGGATACGCTTACTCTGGATTGAAACTCTTCTGGAAGCGGGAGAGAGCGCAAACAGGCGCGTCCAGGTAGAGCCGGGCGAGGGCGGCATATGGGCTGCAAGGATCGAGGCCCCATCAGAAAAGGATCTCGAGGAGAAATTGCCCAAAGCAACGGGCGCCAGCCTGGAGGTTGCCCTGGTAAATCTGAACCAGGCTCTTTCCCAGGAGGCTCAATCGCTGGCCAAAGAGGCGTGGTTTTAATGATTATCGGTCTGCCAATACCTGACCGGCGCCTGGGCGGGAACACCAGAGCCCACCACATGGTGCTGCACAAGCTCCGAAAAGAGCACAAACTGCTGGCCGCCGCCGCGACCAGGCAAGCCATGCGCCTCCTCGAGGGACAGGACCGCAACTATTCCGGCTACAGCCTCGAGTTCTTCTACGCCGTCAAACGCCGCCGCGATGTGGATAACCTGGTCTTTGCCACGAAGGCATACCTGGACGGGGTCAGCGCCGCCCTGGGCCAGGACGACTCCGCCTGGGATCTCCTGGGCGCCAGGATCCGCGTAGACAAAGACGTTCACCCCAGAATGGAAATACAAATGAAAAGAAAACATGAGCACACGGTTTGAACTACACCCCGCCGCCCCGGAGCTAGATGAAGAAGCGGTGGTCCTCGAGGGAAAAGAGCTGGACTCAGCGATCCTGGGGTCTACAGAAGACGGCAAGCTGATCTACGACTACGATTTACTGGTCGAAGGGTTTGTGGAGCAGGGAATGAGTCACGATGAAGCCATTGAATGGATCAGCTATAATGTCGAACCTCTCATGGGGTATGGCGCCGGCTTCGTAATGTGCTACCGAAAATGATGACGATGACCTGGATCTTACTTGCGATATCATTGGGGCTCCTGGCCACTATCTTGATCCTGGCAGCCTTGCAGGATGAGGAGCCCGAGGAGACTCAGATGTTCGACGGGGACTCAATCCTCCTGGACGAAAAGCACGATGGGTTCGTCCACCAGTGCTGTTCTTGCGGCTTGCGCCATGTGGTTTACGTCCGAAGAACGGATGCCGGCGGGACCAGGGTAACATTTGTCCGACTCCCGGAAGGAGAGCTCAAAGGCTTCAAATTCGAAGGAGGGCAGGTTGAAAGATTGAATCAAAACTGATAAAAAGAGAAATGGCTGAAGCAACACTGAAGATAGAGTCGGAGAAACGACCATCCCTGGAAGAGGCGCAAAAGGAAGTTGGCGGGTTCGTTGAGCTGGTCACAACCACTCAGGGCCAGCTCCTGGTGAATGAGGAAGGGATCCTCGAGGGGCTCCCACACAACGAGAAGGCATCCGAGGTCGCCGGCATTCCAATCTGTGGAAATGCCCTGCTGCTGAAGGACAAGGCGCAATGGGATTAGAAATCATAGAGGCTCCCCAGGACGCCGCCATTCCGGACGAAGCCTGGCGAGAGAAGTGGGATCTGTCTGTCCCCCAGGCAAGGTTCGTGCGCCTGGTATGGGGGGGGAACACCGCTACAGGCTCTTACATGATCGCCTACGGATGGCCCGAGACCCAGGACGCCAAGCGCCTTCAGAGCGCCGCCTCGAGCGCCTCCAAGCTGCTGAGAACTGACAAGGTCAAGCAAGCCCTGTCAGAGCTCCAGGAGCGTGAGGCCAGCGTGGTGGGCATGACCAGGGATGTGAAGCGGGGAGTGCTCTCCGCCATCGCTATGGGGGAGATCGAGGGCACCAAGCCAGGAGACCGGATCCGAGCCATTGCCCTGGACAACCTGATGACCGGCGACAACCGCCCCATCATGGTGCAGGGTGACCTCACCTTCCGCGCCGTCCTGGACAGCCTCCCCGACAAGATTTTGCCAGGCGATTACGACCTGGACGTAACCCCGCCCGAAGAATGAAGCGGGTGATGATCGACCCTGGGCACGGGGGAAGAGATCCAGGCGCCGTGGGGCCAGGGGGGCTCGAGGAAAAATCAGTAGCCCTGGATGTGGCCCAGGCCTTGTGGGCAAAAATGGTGAAGCACCCTGGCCTGATGCCCAAGCTGACCAGGGACGGGGATGACTATGTAAGCCTGGGAGACCGGGCAGCAGCCTCGAACGCATACAAGGCAGACCTGTTCATCTCGATCCACTGCAATGCAAGCGAGAGCCACCTGGGGACCGGATACGAGGTGTGGACAAGTCCTGGGAATACCTCAAGCGATAGGGCTGCCACCCTGGCTTTTAACCGCTACCAGGCAGCCTTCCCCCACCGCCAGGCCAGGGTCAGCCTGGGTGACGGTGACCCGGACAAGGAGGCCAGGTTCACGGTTCTCATGAAGACCAGGGGGCCGGCGCTCCTCTTCGAGCTCGAATTCATCGACAATTCAGAGGGGGAAGAGTTCCTGGCCCTTACAAATCCAGGGGTATTGGCAGAGCCTCTTTACCAGGGCGCCCTTGATTTCTTTGACCTGGTAGACCCGGTGGAGGAAGGAGAAAAGGAAAAGATCGAAGCCAGCGTCAATCTGCTGGAAATCCTGGAAATGCTCCAGATGGCGGCCAGCGGCCTGAAATCGGCCAGCCAGCACCTGGACGCCGCCAGGGCGGAGCTGTCAAAAGCCTGGAGAAATCTGTGAGAGTTGTGCCCAAACAGGTCTCCGTTGCCGGAGTGACCATAAAAGTAGTGCGTCGAGACCTCACGGACATCGAGTGTTACGGTCAATACGACGACGACAAAAAGCGAATCACGCTATGCACGACGCTTCGAGGGGCCAAATTATGGGGAACTTTCCGGCATGAACTGCTCCACGCGGCCCTGGCGGCCTCTGGGGTAGCGTATGGACTGCCCGAGGGCGTCGAAGAGGTATTGGTTCGGGGGCTTGAGAACATCTTCTTTCCCTGCTATGAAAGGCACTTGACCAGGAAGGTGCGTCAGCAGCTCGCGGTCGAATCACAACCCCCAAAGCATGGATCCGATCTTCACCCTGACTAGGCGCAACAAAGTCCCGATCATAACATTCCCCAAGCCAGTCGGAGTCGGCGGGAAAGTTCGGATCCTCCTTCAGTTTGACGAGCATTGGGATAACCCGCACTCTGATCAGGCCATGATCGAGCGCCAAATGAAAGACGCTCACAGCCAGGGCCTTCCGATATTTAAGGGAGGCGATACTTTCTGCGCCATGCAGGGCCGTTATGATCGTCGTCGAGCCAGGACCGATATCAGGCCAGAGCACGATACACCCTGGTATTTGGACGCCCTGGTCGATGGATACGCCAAGTTTGCAGCGCCCTATGCATCGTCGATTGCCTGTATGGGCCGGGGGAACCATGAACTGTCTATCCTCAAGAACTGCGAAACAGACCTGATCGAAAGGACCGCCGAGCAGCTCCGCCAGGCTGGCGGAAACATCGAGGTCATGGGAATAGGAGGTTGGCTCATGGTCCAGGTCTACGTCACGAAGACGGTGAAACTGTTATACCGGATCGCCTTCCACCACGGACACGGCGGCGGCGGGATAATCACAAAGGGAGTCATCCAGGCATCCAGGCGAGCCATGATCTACCCTGACGCCAATGCGGTAATCACCGGGCACGTTCATGAAAACTGGAGGGTCAGTTTCTGCCGGGACCGATGCACTCCGACTGGCCGGGTTTACCAGGACGAGCAGATCCACATATGCAGCCCTACCTACAAGAATGAATACGACCCCTCGAGCAGTGGCTGGCACAACTTGCGCGGCGGTCCTCCAAAGCCCCTGGGAGGAACTTGGCTAGAGCTGACCACCGCCAGGCTATATGACGGCATGACCAGGAAGAACGCGACCGACAAGAGCCAGACACCGCTTTACCATCTTATCGCTGATGCTACCCAGGCGAAATGAATCCTGACCGATTCAGTAAACTAATGGCAAACCCTGGGTGGAGGCTGCAACACCTCTACGCCATCAAGCCCAAGGACGGCGGGATCACCAAGTTCCATCCCAACCTGGCGCAGCAGACGTTCCTACGCCGGCAGTGGTGGCGCAATCACATCCTGAAGGCCAGGCAGTTGGGATTCTCCACGCTCCTGGCCATGATGTATCTCGACCGGATGCTGTTCCAACCCAACAGAAGAGCAGCTATCGTTGACGCCAGGAAGCCTGACGGGCAGAAGAAAATCGCCAAGATCAAGCTGGCCTACGAGCGCCTGGATGACCCGGACATCCACCCGGACACCTGCCGCCTGGGCGGCCTGGTGAAGCAATCCGTGCAGCTCGTTACCGACAACAAATCGGAGCTCGAGTTCTCCAATGGCGCCGGCATCTACACTGACACCACATTCCGGGGCGACACGCTCCAGGATCTGCACATCTCCGAGCTAGGCAAAATATCAGTGAGGAGGCCAATCGACGCGACCGAGATAGTGTCCGGAGCTATGGAGGCAGTCCCCCTGGACGGATCAGTCACCATCGAGAGCACCCATGAAGGCGGAAAGATCGGCCTGAACTACCAGCTCATGAAGCGAGCGATGAAGAATGTGGGCAAGTTAACCAGGCTGGACAGCCAGTTCTTCTTCTTCCCCTGGTTTGCGGACCCGGCATATCGCCTGGATGACCCGGACATTCCGATCCGCCAGGAGGTCATCGACTATTTCGATAGCCTGTCAGACAGCCTGGCCGAAGACGGAATGGTCAAGATGCTGAATTCTATGGGGATCCGGACGCCGGTGACCTTCGACCGGGCACAGATGCTGTGGTATGACCGCAAGAGCGAAGCCCAGGGAATGACTATGCGACGAGAATATCCATCCACACCCGACGAAGCGTTCTCCGCTCCTGTCCAGGGAGCGATCTATGCAGACCTGATCATGAGGGCCAGGGCAGAAGGGCGCGTCAAAGATTTTCCCTGGGAAACCAGGGCGCCCCTGTTCACCTCCTGGGATCTAGGCACGGGGGATTCCACTGCGATATGGCTCCTCCAGGTAGTGGGCCGGGAAGTCCTGGTCGTAGACTGGTATGAGAGAAACGGCCTGGGCGCCGATCACTTCGCCTCGAAAATCCGCCAATGGGAGAGCGAGTATGACCTGATCTCCTGCCACTTCCTACCGCATGACGCCAACCAGGATGGCCGGGGAGACATTCGCACCTACGAGCAGCACCTGCACGACCTGGGGATAAAAGCCACCGAGGTCGTGCCCAGGATCCCGGACGTATGGGTAGGCGTGGATTCTGTCCGGGGGATGTTGCCCAGGTGCGTGTTCCATGCGACCAACTGCGACACTCCCTGGGAGAACCAGGGCGTCGAGGAGCCTAGCGGCCTGGCTTGCCTGGAAGCCTACCGGCGAAAGATCACCGAAACCTCTGACCAGGAACCAGTGGTGCCCCTGCACGACAAGCACTCTCACTCCGCCGATGCGTTCCGGACCTTTGCGGAAGCCCTGGAGAATGGCCTGGTCAACCGCCATGCAAACATAGGCCCGGCTCAGAAGCCCAGGGCGATCACCGGCGGCGGCGAAATCTCCTCCCAATACCGTTCCAGGCAGCGCCTCAATGTGGTGAAGCCCAGGATTTTCTAGGCTTCCAAAGATCCCCAGGGCGTGGCATAGTTTGCAGCGTTATGAGATTCCTTCAGAACAAAGTGCGACTGGCCGGCATTTTCCGGACATTTTCAGCCAAGGCTCCCAAGCCACCCAAGGCAGTCCCGGTTGCCAGGAGAAGTGCAGCCGACACCGCGCAAAGCGCAGCAGCTCAAAGAAGGCGCCCCAGGGGAATGTCCTATGGCGGCACCCTGGTAGCAGGTGACGAAGGGCGCAAATCTCTGCTAGGCTAATGGCGACAAAGACCGCTACGGAACGGGCAGTCAGTCTGCTCAAGTTGTGGACGCACATGAAAGATGTGCGGCGTCCGGTGGAGGAGTGGTGGCAGCTCATTGGAGAGCTTGTCATCCCCAGGAAAAGCTATGTGGGTGAAAGCGATGATGCCCCAGACGCTTCCAGGTTCCGCCGGCTTTACGACACAACAGCGGTAGATGCGTGCGCTACAGCGGCCAATGGTCATGTCAGCTACATCACGCCAAGCGGCGACCGGTGGTTCTCCTGGGCGGCGCCAGACCATGTCCGATCTGATGAGGTAGACGGGTGGTATCGCCGGTGCTCACTCATCGCGGCCAAGGAATTGGCAGCCGGCAACTTCTACACCAACATCCACGAAACATACGAGGACCGGGTAGCGTTCGGCATTGGCTCCATATCGGTGTGGCCAGGCAAGCGCAACAGTCTGATGTTTCGGAGCCATGAGATTTCGTCCTATGCGATAGGCGAAAACGACGAAGGATACATTGACAAGTGGGGCTGCGAATACGACTGGCCAATATCCAGGATCGTTCAAATGTTCGGGGAAGATGCCGTCGAGGGGAAGATGGCAGAGTCCTGGCACAAATACAAAAACGAGCACGGCCCCGACACAAAGCACAAGTTCATCCACATTATCAGGCCAAACTACAAGGCAGAGCCTGGCAAAATCGGCACCAAGAATATGCCGTTCGAGTCGGCCTATGTAGCCCTGGACGGTCCCTACGTTCTATTTGAAACCGGACTGATCGAGTTCCCGGTGTGCTGTTCCCGCTACCTCAAGCACAACGGATCCACCGGAGTCTACGGGTTCGGCCCGGCCTGGAGAGCGTTGCCAACCATTTCGCAGCTCAACTTCAACGAGAAGCTGCTGGACCTGGTCGCAGAGAAATCTGCTGTTCCGCCTGTCCTGATCCCTGACTACCTGGAAGGCGATGTGGACATGAGAGCCGGCGGCGTGACGACCTTTGCGGCCAATCGCGCCAAGGGGCCACACGCAATTCCCCAGGAGTGGCTGACCGGAGGCCGATACGATGTGGGAGTAGACCGGAGCGACCGCAAGCGGGAAGACATCAACAAGGCATTCCATGTGGACCTGTTCCGTATGTTTGCCGAGCTCGAGAAGAGATCCCAGATGTCCGTGCTCGAGGTCAGCGAAAGAACCTCCGAAAAGCTCATCAACTTCTCCCCGACATTTACCAGGTTCACCGCCGACTTCCAGGTGTGCATGAACCGGGTATTCCGGATCCTGCTTCGCCAGGGGAAGTTCCCGCCACCGCCACCAGGAGCCCTGGTCCCCGACCAGTTCACCGGCGTCCTGGACGTAGAGAACCCCGAGGTGCTTTACCAGTCCAAGGTAGCCCTGGCGCTACAGTCTCTCCAGAATACCGGCATCGACCGGACCATGCAACGCGCCCTGGATTGGGCCACCGCCCTGGGCGACCCGTCTTCCGTAGCGGAGGAGATCAACCTGGGCCGAGCATTGCACACCGCTGGAAGAAACGAGGGAGTGCCCGAGGATATATTCAATACGCCTGAAGAGAAACAGGCGATCCTCGAGCAGAAACAAGCCCAGGAACAGGCGATGATGGCGGCTGAACTGGCGAAAAGTCTTCCCAACCAGGGCCAAGCGCCTGGCGGGATGCCTATTGAATGAGCGCGGACTACGAGGAATTTGCAGTAGCAGCAGACCGGGTGCTGAGAACATCAGCCGGCAAAGCCTTCCTGGAGGGCCTCGAGAGAGTCTGCGAATACCATTCCCAGGCATTCCAGCCCAAGGATGACTTCAACCCATACGCCGCTGCGACCAGGGACGGCGCCAGGGCAGTCATCATCGAGGCCAGGACAGCAGCCGCCAGGGGATCCGAAATCAGGAAACGAGGACCACAACCCAAGAAAACCAATGATTCATGACTGGCACCTATGGGTCACAGCAGCCCTACTATGGATCGTTTGCTTGTTGATTAGTTTGTGCCAGCACGGCATTCTTTAATCAATGACGCAACACCAAGAGACAATGGCCAAGCTGGATCAGCTCCTGAAAAAGGTGGAAGCCCTGGAGGAGCTATCAAAGCCAAACCCTGCTTTGCTTCCGGAACGCGGCCTGAATGACCGCCCCGCAATCCCGCCTGGCATGATTCCTTTCGAGGTGATGGAGGCCGCCGACCCCGCCCTGGGACCAGACAGCGACAACGTCATTGCCTACGCCAGGGAGAACTTCTCCCCAGAGGATTTTGAGACATTTTTCCCACACGCCACCTCTGCCCCTTCGCCAGTCCAGGTTGCCGAGTCTCCTGGAGAGGCGCCGTCAGCAGACGAAATTGCCAGCGCCCTGGAAGAGGAGGCAGAAGCAGAGGCGAGCCTGGACGAGGAGAAAGCACAAGCAGCCCTGGGATAACGATATGGCCAAGAAACCAAAGAAAAAAGGAACCACCACACGGCCTAAGCCCAGGCCAGCGGTGAAGACAGCGTATTGATATGAAGTCAAAACTAGCAGCAGCAATCGCGCTCCTGGCTTTGCCAGCTTGCACGACCGTGGAGATGACCTCTCCTGATGGAACGGTGACCAAAACCACCAGCATCGACAACCAGACCGCCCAGACCGTGGCGGGAGCAGTGACCGCCCTGGCGGCCAGCCGCGCAATTAACCAGGACAAGTAGCATGGAGGGAGAAGCAGTAGACGCCGGCGGCCAGGAGGCGCCAGCACCAGAAGCAGCAGCAGCTCCAGGAGTTTTCCAGGAGGGGCCAGGCTATATGTTCTCAGATAATTGGGAAGGCCAGGCCCTGGGATCCGAGCACGATCCAACCGCCGACCCGCTCCCGTTCAAGAACCTGGGAGAAATGGCCAAGGGATACCGCTCTTTGCGAGCCAGTTTCCACCAGGCCGGGAAGGTCGAGGGATACCCGACTGACGGCAACCAGGAGAACCTGGCAGCCTGGAACAAGGCAGTCGGCCTCGAGGGAGTTGACGAGACCACATATGCTGGCGCCGCGACCCCAGAAAACCTGCCTGAGAACATGGCAGTCCTGACAGAGTTCCTGCCAGCGTTGATGAATCGCGGAGTGCCAGCGGCCCAGGCCAAAGGCATAATAGAAGACTTCATCAACTTTGACCAGGGCCTGGCAGAAAGAACGACCGCCGATTACCAGGTGCAGCTCCAGCGGGATGACGCCAAGCTCCGGGGATTCCTGGGGGGAGGCCAACAGGCCCAGGAAAGCATTGACACCCTCAAGCAGCTCGCCGCGTCGTTTATCGACATACGGACAGGAAACGCCGTGGATCCAGGGGATGGTCAAATCTTCGACAACCCGGTCATAGTGGGCATCCTGGCCCAGGTGAAAGACGCCTTGAGTGAAGACCAACTGGCAGCCCGAATGGGCGTCACTTTACCAGGGGCCACCGAGACTCCCAACCAGGAGGCCAACCGGATCATGGAGGAGGCCAACTCTCTCCGATATAACAAGGACGTTCCCAATGCTCACCCGATGTCCCAACGCTATGCCGATGGAGACCCGGACGCTATGGAGTTCGTAAATCAAAAGCTCCGGAGGAGTGGCGTCTAAAAAGATATTCATCCGGTCCCTGGTCGGATGGTGGACTGGCACCGGCTGGTCCAGGACGATTGACGAGGCCCAGGCCCAGGCAACGATGCTCGAGGCCAGGACAAAAGCCTGGAAGATGCGCCTGGCGGGGGAGCGGGTGAGGGTCTTCGAGTTAGCCAGGAAGGAGGTTCCCCTGGAGGACAAACAGGTTCTCCTGGGAGATGACTCAGTCCGGACCAGGGATCTTCCGCGAACCCCATGAGATCTTCCGCGAATCCCATGAGATCTTCCGGCAAAACATTGGGATCTTCCGCGAATCCCATGAGATCTTCATTGGCGCTTGCCAGGACCAGGGCGATAGTGCCAGACTCCCCCTGGCTTCGATTTCAGCACAACAGCAGCTGACTTCATGACATGGCTTACAGAGCCTGGTCCATTGAATTGGGCCAGGCTTTTGTATTTACAGGCGCCCCAGGCGGTGCTATACCTGGCGCCGTCAAGTGGAAGAACAACCCCCCTGGGGCCTTCCGGACACTCCATACCCGACCTGGAACCGCTGGGGAATAACCGCAAGGCCCCCAAATAGGTGGAGAACCGGAACAATCGGAAAGCCTGGTGCCCTGCACCACCCCGACAATTATTCAATTCCCCAAAACAATGAAATTCCTTCAGCATTTGCTGGGATTCGTTAAGGGACCACGCCTGGCAGGTATTTTCCGGACGGCGGTCTCAGCTAACGAGGTTCCCGGCCACTACACTACTCAGTTCGACAAGAACTGGACGTTGGAAGCGCAGCAGCACATCGCTCGTCTGCGTGAGTGCTCTACCGTCAAGACCGGTTGCACCGGCAAGGCGGAGACACATAACCGCATCAGCAAAGAAGAGATGGAAGACCAAACCTCTCGCCTGGCCAAGACTCAGGGAACTGAGCTTACCACGACGAAAAGGTGGGTTTTCCCTCGCGCTGCCCAGAAGACTACCTTCCTGGACGAGTGGGATGCTCACCTCCTTGGTGAGACTGTCCTGCCTACCGGTGAGGCTGTCCAGGCACACGCCGCCGCCGCTGGTCGCAAAATGGATCGCCGCCTCCTGGACGCCATCGAAGGCTCGAACTTCGAGGGTCTCGAGGAGAGCCTGACCACCAGGGCAGCCCCCACTGAGTCTGTTGCTATCACGTTTGACAACGCTGGTGGCTCCTCCAAGTTGGGCTTTACCCTCAAAAAGTGGATCAAGGCCAAAGGCCGGTTTGCCAAGAATGAGGTCTACGGCCAGGAGCAGAAAATGTCGGGCGATGCGCTCTACGTTGCCCTGGGCCAGGACCAGCTTGACGACCTCCTTTTTGGAGAACAGGCAACGCTTGCCAGCAGCGACTTCAACCGTCTCCAGGCTCTGGTTGACGGCGAGGTGGACTACTACCTGGGATGCAAGGTGAAGCGGACTGAGCTCCTCACAGAGACTGATGCCGGCGGTGGAGACACCGGGGTCCAGGTTCTGTTCTGGGTCAAGTCCATGATCAAGTTCGACATTTGGTCTGAGATGACAACCAGGATGAGCGTTCGCGCTGATCTTTCCGATGCCATCCAGATTCGCTCGAAGCTGATGTGTGGCGGAACCAGGGTGCAGGACAATGCTGCTCTCATTTGCAACGTCAAGAAGCCTTCCTAACCTCAAAGAGAAAGGATATCACAAGCAATATGAAAGTTCTTCACAGAATCCTGAGCCTCCTGGCTCCAGTCGTCAGCGTCCCGAAGCACATCTTCCGGACGGCAACAACCTACGGGGCCAAGTCAAGTGGCCGAAACGATGCGCTCCAGAAAGCCGGGCTCCGCGAGTCGGACCCTGGCCAGGAGCTCTCCTACTTCTACGACATTACCGCCAGCGCCTTGCCGGCAACTTCGATGTTGTGGAAGTTCGGCCCGTTCCCTGGTGGAACCTCCCCGATCCTGTCCACGCTTCGCATTGTTGGCGATGCCACAACGGACCTGGGGCAGGAAATCGACGTTGGCTATGCCTTTGTCAACTCCACCGATGGCACCGATGACCCGGATGCCTTCATCGACGGGGTAGACGGATCCGCCAGCGAGATTGACGTTGATGGCCTGGCCGTGGTTGGCCCGAATGTCACTGCGACTCCCACGATTGATAAGCCTTACTGGATCACCATCACCACCAAAAACGCCACCGGCGTTGCGGCGGGAACGGTGGCCCTGGAAGTCTTTGTGCGCCAGAAAAACTAGGCTGCTTCCCTCCAGCCATAACAAGAAGGCTCCCAGGCACCAAATCGCCTGGGGGCCTTTCTTTTTGGTTTCTTTCCTGGTATAACCCGGCATGGCCAGTTCCTCCACAGACATTGCCAACTATGCCCTGGCAAAATTAGGCTCCAAGCGCATCCAGGACATCAACGATTCCAACAGCAAGGGCGCCAGGTTGGCCCTGCTCCACTACGACCAGGCCAGGAAATCCCTGCTCCGCCGGCATAGGTGGAACTTCGCCACCCTTCGAGCAGCTCTGACCCAGGATGCTGACGCCCCTGCCTGGGGATACAAATACCAGTATGCTGTTCCTGCTGACTTCATCAGGCTGATGGTGGTCAATAACCAGGATGTGTGGGAGTCCGGAAGGGCTGACTGGTTTGAGCTCGAGGGCTCCGATACCGGGCGCCGGATCCTGATTAATTCTGAGTCTGTCCGGATCAAGTATGTGGGAGACGTAAACAATACGAACCACTTCGATGACCTGTTTATCGAGGCGCTCTCGTTGTTCCTGGCGGCCAAGATGGCCAGGGCGATGACCGGGTCTGACCGGAAAGAACAGTTGCTCCTGGAGGAGCTCGAGGGCACGGTGCTCCCGGACGCTATGCAGACCAATGCTTCAGAAGCTCACAGTGGAGAGAACCCGCCGGTGATAGACGCTATTCAGAACTCTTACCTGGTAAGAGCTCGAGGCAGCCGTCACGCCGATGAATGGCCCGAGGGGCCTGATGGAGGAACATATGGCCTTCCGACCGCATGATAGTCAAATCCCTGGTATCGTTTAACGCTGGCGAATTCAGTCCCTGGTTGGATGCCAGGATAGACCTGGACAAGTATGGATCCGGCTGCCGGCGCCTGGAGAACTTTATCCTGACGCCCTACGGTGGATGCCGCCGGCGCCCAGGGACCGAGTTTGTGTCTGAGGTCACAACCTCGAGCGAGTCTGCCAGGCTAATTCCTTTCCGGTTTAACGTCAGCACCAGCTACGTCCTGATCCTGAACGGCGGGAAAATGCAGATAGCAAAGGGCGGGGCGACTCCATCCCTGGTAAAAAGCGGGGACACTCCGGTGGAAGTGCTCGATGAACTTGGGCAGTCTTCTATCCCCTGGTCCGAGTCTCAGCTTCGCCAGGTAGCGTATGCCCAGATCAATGACGTAATGTATTTGGTTCATCCGGAGGTTTCTCCCAGGAAGTTGGTGAGATCCTCCGAAACATCCTGGTCTCTGACTGAGGTGGACTTCGACTTCCCGCTATACCGGGACGAGAACAAGTCGGACATTACTGTTAACCCAAGCGGCACGACTGGCAACATCACCCTAACCGCCTCTGCTGATTTATTCAGCGAGGACATGGTGGGTTCCAAGATGCAGATAGGGCACGACCGGTCGGCCACCGGATGGGAAGTCAAAATATCTCTGCAAGATGATGATGCTACTAGCAGCAACCTTCTTTTGGATTCCGACTATCAGCTCACAACAAATGGCACCTGGAATGGAACGCTGAAGCTGCAAAAAAGCCCTGGTGTGGGCGCCGGTTCCTTCACAGATGTCAGGTCGTGGGTGGGGGCCAACGACCGCAACATAATTTATTCCGGCAAGGAAATAGACGGCATTCATGAATATCGACTATTCTTTGTCCACTCCTCCGATGGATCCAATGCTCCTAACGCAATCCTGGAGGCCGTGGACCGCACTATTTACGGGGAAGTAAAAATAACAGGCTACACCAACCCCACCGAGGTGGCAGCCACTGTGATAAAGCCCCTGGCTGCGTCTACTGCGACAAAGCGGTGGAGTGAAGGCGCCTTGAGCACAAAGCGCGGCTACCCGGCTGCAATCACCTTTCATGAGAACCGCCTGGTTCTGGGCGGAATACCAGGGGATCCTCACGCTATCTATGGATCGGTCACCAACGACTACGAAAACTTCGAGAAAGGAACCAACGACGACGAATCCTACCTGCACCGGATCCTGTCCGGGGAGCACAACGCCATCCGATGGCTAGTGTCAGAACGGGTTCTCCTGGTAGGAACCGAGGCCGGCGAGTTTGTGATGTCCGGGACCGGAGCTGGCGGCCAGGAATCTTTGCTTACCCCTAGCAACGTGAAAGCCAGGCGCCATTCCAATTTTGGCAGCGCGGCTATCCAGGCGGTATTTATAAATGATTCAGTCCTCTACGCCCAACGGTCAGCCAGGAAAATCCGGGAGTATGGATACGTCTTCGAGCGGGACCGTTACCAGGCAGCGGATATGACTCTCCTGGGAGAGCACATCACGGGCCTGGGCGTCCAGGAGATGACCTTCCAGGTGCAGCGGGATTCGATCTTGTGGACCATCGTGACCGGGGGAGAGCTTGTGGGGATGACTTACGAGAAGGAGCAGAACGTCATGGGCTGGCATAGGCACACGACTCCTGGCGGAGAATTTGAAAGCGTGGCCTGTATTTACGGCGCCAACGAGGAAGACGAGGTGTGGACCATAGTAAAACGCACCATCGAGGGAACGGAGAAACGCTACATCGAGCGCCTCCGACCGGATCAATACCGAGCCCAACAAAACAAGGACAAGGACAACTACTGGTATCTCGATTGCGCCAAGCGGGTGACCGCCGGCGCTACGGAACCAGACCTCACGCAAATCACCGGCCTGGAGCACCTGGAAGGGCAGACCGTCAAAGTGATGGTAGACGGGGCCGAGCGAGAAACCAAAACAGTCCAAAGCGGGAGGGTTTCCCTGGCAAAGGGCGGCAGGACGGCCCTGGTGGGCCTGGCATACACTTCCAGGCTCGAACCCATGAAACTGGACACGCCGCAGCAGAACGGAGCCTCGAGGACCAGGGAGGGCAAGATATGGCGCCTGGGCTTCCTGGTATGGAACAGCATGGGTGGACATTACGGAGCCAACGCCGATGGGGAGATCAGCTCCGGAGACTACGACCAGATCGTCTACCGGCAAACGGATGCCCCGATGGACGCCAGCCCTGCCATTTTCGATGGGGAATTTGAGGTGGATTTCGACTCCGACTATGCCGAGTCGGTCACCGTGGGGATCCTGAATGACAGCGTCTACCCGATGGCGGTCCTGGCACTCTTCCCGAAACTGAAATACTACGGCGACCAGGACTGAACTCTGAATGGAGGTTTGCCAGTATAGCACGAACTGCTGAATCAATCCCTAGGGGTATAGCTCCTATACCCCTAGGAACTCTCTGAATGGAAGTTTGCCAGTATAGCCGCAAAAAGCACGGCCAGGAACTGTGGTCCTGGTGGATGCAGCGGGATGACGAGGACTACGATTGCCTGGACCTGCTCCCAATGGTTGACCAGGACAACGGCCACGGGTGCGTGGTGAGCGACGAAACTGGCCCGATAGTAGCGGTTTTTGCCATGATGACCGTGGGTGTGGGCATCGCCTGGTTTGAGAGATTTGTCAGCCGCCCTGGGCTCCATTACAAAAAGACCAGGGAAGCCGGCGCCCTGGCTTATGGGTGGCTGGAAGCCTATGTGAAAGAGCTGGACTACCACCTGTCCTACGCTCACCTGGGGGATGTGCGTATGGGCCGGGAGCTTTCCAGGTTGGGGTTTGTAGAAATGGGTAGAAATATGTTACTAATGGCCAAGAACCTCGACTGACGCTTATGGGATTACCAATGATAGCAGCGATAGCCAGCATGGCTGGAACCGGAATATCAGCCTACGGGCAGATCCAGGCTGGCAAGGCCGCCAGGGAGGCTGGTAAAGCGGCCCAGGCAAACGCCGCAGCGGCCAACAGGCAAGCAGCCGATGAAAGCCGGGAGCGTATGTCCAGGATGAGGGCTATGCACCAGCAAAAGATGGGGCGTCTGCGAGCCTCTGGGGGGAAATCGGGGATTGATATTGGCAGCGGATCCTTTGAAGACCTGCTCGAGGAATCGTCCCAGAGGATGGAACTTTCGGTTTATGACGAGCACTACCGGAACTCGATGGATATGAGGCGCCGGCAATACAAGGGAGACCTAGCAGCCTGGGAAGGCCGACAGCAGCAAACCTCCCAGACCCTTCGAGGATTTGGAACTTTGCTTACTGGCACCGGGAGAACCGCCC
>MDSW01128236.1_pt1 | contig 16907 bp, 19 predicted proteins | sample 811171 | NCBI WGS metagenome assembly MDSW01 (sample SAMN05326641, study PRJNA326480) | marine metagenome | isolation source: seawater | place: Atlantic Ocean: North West | collected 2012
GCCATGCAGTGTGATATTTTTCCAACAGCTACCGTAATTTAAAGTTTCAACGATCAAATTCTGGATTTATAGAGGTCCCCTATATTTAGTCGAATATTTAATTGCCAACTCAGAATAGATCACTGGAGGAGTTCCGTGTTATATGTGATGCTAGGATTATTACTGTTAACGATTGCTGTAATGGTGTTGCTCATCACCAAGGCAGAGAAAGACGGCGATAAGGCCAACCCCTTGGCCTCCGATACCAAGATATGCAAGAGGTAGAGCCTGAATGCAACACCCTTACTATCTGGCCGACACAACAGGAAAGCTAAGGTTTACCAAGCAAGGCCTTAGTCAATTGCGCCCATACTTTGCTATGGCAGGCATTGATATTCATAAGATCAATACCGTTGAAGAGTATTACGCGGCACGGCAGCATGCTTCACCGCACTTTATGGAATGGATGGCTGAGCGTGCAGCGACCTGGCCAGATAACGAAGAATTCGATTTGTTACGAAAGGCGTTGTTTGACCTTTGATGTGAGGCGATTTTTAACCAACAAGAACACCCTAAGCCGTAAAATTGCTGGCATCAGTGCTGGCATTGAATCAAAAACAAAAACTTAATATCTATTAATTCAAATAGTTATATTTTATTTTCAAGTCCTCTCCTGGCACCAATTTCAGGTTTGACCCTTCGTCATGACCTAATTCGAAAACGCCGGACTCTATACCAGGAGGCCGGCGTTTTTGTTTGCGCTCAATTCACATCCGACACTGTAACGCTAATGAAGTGCGGCGATGGATATGCAAGATGCTGATACCCAGTTTGCGGGGACGGACGGGTGATGGGTTTTACCTCCGAAGATCAGGCGGGCTCAAACTCCACATACAGATTCGCCAGACCGCGAATAATGAAAGAAGGCTCAAACGGATAATCCCGCTGTCCGGGTTTACCATGCTCCGGTTCCGAAATCCGGATGTCCGAGGTCTTGTCCAGCATTACATTGATCAGAGTAATCACCTCGGCCCGGGCCAGGGGAGCGCCGGCGCAGGTGTGGGCACCGCGACCAAACGCCAGGTGCTCGCGGATTTTCGGCCGCTTGAGTTTAAACTCATTGGCGTCTTCCCCCCAGCGTTCGGGATCACGATTGACTCCGGCAATGGCCAGCATGGCCTGACTGCCGGCAGGCACTTTGCGGTCACCGATGCGGGTATCCCGCACCGCCAGGCGGTGAGTGGCTTTGGTGGAGCCTTCCAGCCGCAACACCTCTTCGATCACCCAGGGCACCAGTTCCCGGTCCTCCCGGATCTGTTGTTGCAGGCCGGGCACATCACAGATATAGCGCATGACATTACCCACCAGTTTGGCGCTGGTGTCCTGGCCGGCGGCGAACAAAAAAGTCGCCAGTTTGATCAGGTCCAGTAATTCCGGTTTGCTGCCATCGGGGTAAGTGGCGGTGGCCAATTCTGATAACAGATCAGAGCCGGGATTGCGGGAGCGTTCCTCCAGATACTTCGCCATATAGCCGCCGATAAAATACACCGCTTCCATATCAGTGGCATCTTCAATATTCTCGATACTGCCCACGGTCTGACCCCGGGCAATCTGGTCTTCAAAAGCCGCCCGATCCTCCGGCGGCACCCCGAGCAGATCGGCAATCACCAGCGTGACATAACGGGTGGCCACCTCGTTCATCAGTTCGCACTTGCCTTTGGCCAGCATTTCATCCATCAGTTGTTCCGCATACCGGTGCATAAACGCTTCATTGTCTTTCAGTCGGCGGGGGGGTAAAACAACGGCTGATAAGGGAGCGCACGTCGGCGTGTTTTTTGCCGTCCTGACACACCAGCAAATCGTGGCCCAGGAACTGTTCCAGATTTTGTTCCAGCTGTTCACTGATATCGCTGCCTTCCGGGGTGAAAGGCAACGGCCGGCCCGAGCCCACCAGGGCATTAATGGCGGACCAGTCCTTGGTGTTGAGGGAGACCTCCAGATACTCCTTGAAACCATTCACCAGCAGGGCACCGTTGGTTTCCAGTTGCACCACCGGGCCTTTTTCCCGCATTTCCTCGAAGTAGCCGTAGGGGTCCAGCAGGACGCTGCGGTCGGTAAAGTAATCCCGTTCCTGAATATCGGATTTGCTCATGGTTTTCACTCCGATTCTGTGCCCGCTTGGTTCCCGGCAGGCTTGATTATTGTTATGTCAACGCTTTCGGGCTTGATGCCAGCCACACTATTTATACACAACATTGTTGACTAACATCAATGCCGGCTGCGCTAATTCCGGGGATCTTGTGGGTTCGAACGCCTGCAGCGGCCCGGTCACGCCCGGCCGGGAGTGTGCTATCAGGGGCAAAAATAATAAGCACATCATTAACTTATATTCGGACGAGGTATGTCATGACATGGGACAAGGCGGCAGCAGTCAATAGCTGCGACCCAGGGGGTGAAACCGCAGCAGTACTGAAGCAACATCTGATCGACCCGGAATTCTGTCTGGGTTTTGGCAGTTGTCTGGTGGCCTGCTCGGAGGAGGCCATCCAGACCGATGAGAATCTTTATCGCTATGTGATCGACCCCGACAAGTGCAACGGCAGTCATCACTGCCTGGAGGTATGCAGCTCCGACGCTATCAAAAGCTGGCACATGGTGCCTGCGGACCGGCCCTATAGCGTTGAAGAGCAGATTGCCTGGCAGGAACTGCCGCCGGAACTGGAATTGGATGGCGCCAGCGTGCCAGTCGCTCTGGATCAGGACGAGTTGCCCGCAGGCCATCCGGCACCAGCCACAGCCAGCGTCCCGGTCACCTATTGCCATACCCTGAAGCAGCCCCTGACGGTCACGGTCAAAAGCAATACCCGGGTCACTGACCCGGCTTCAGACACCGATGTTCACCACATTGTGCTGGAATTCGGCGATAGCCACTTCCCCTGGCTGGAAGGCCAGAATATTGGCGTGATTCCTCCCGGCACCGACGCCAGTGGTCGTGCCCATCATATGCGCGCGTACTCCATTGCCAGCTGCCGTGAGTGTGAGACTCCCGGCTCCCGGGAGATGGCACTTACCATCAAGCGGGTGGTGGACGAATGGGACGGCAAACCCTACTTCGGAGTGGCCTCCAATTATATGTGCGACTTAAAGCGGGGGGACGCGGTACGCTGTATCGGACCCATCGGCGAGCACTTCCTGATGCCCCAGGATGCCCGCAGCCGGATCATGATGATCTGTTCCGGTACCGGTATCGCACCCATGCGCTCTTTTATTCAGCAGCGACAGCGGCTGGCGCACCGGGACGCTCCAGCTCTGGCCCTGTATTACGGCGGCCGTACCCGGGGCGAGATGGCTTACGTGGACGAGTTGGATAGTTTACCGACGGCGCTGGTGAACACCCACCTGGCGCTTTCACGCAGCCCGGATGAGCCCAAACGCTATGTGCAGGAGCTGTTAACCGGTAGCTCACCATATCCCCTGGCTTAAAGGTTTTTTCATCGAAGTTAAATTCAAACGGGCACTGCTCTTCCCCGGTTTGACCATCTCTTTCATTGTCGTCAACCTCTGGCAATTACTTATTTTGATCTACCCCAGAATGTAATGAAGTTCCGTCTGTCAGTAAACCGGTTTGCGACCAAAAGCAGCGGGGGCATTCAGAATTTTGAAGCCCGCAGCCCTATGCTCCTGCGGCCACCCGCGGTAATCTACCGTTGCGTATTGTAAAATGTTTATCATGTTCAGCAGGCACTCCAGATCATGGCAGGACAATCCCCGGTATTTTTGGTCTGCGCCGCCGGCAGCAGCACCCGTTTCGGCAGCAACAACCTGCTGCACCCCCTGGCCGGGCAACAGTCCCTGCTGGCCACCACCCTCAGCCGCCTGCGGGCCGGTTCGGACCTGCCATGCCAAGTGGCCTATACCGGCACCCGCACCCAGCTGCGGGAGGAAATTCTCCGCTGCAACTGTACTCCCCTGCCGTTGAGGCCCGCCTCGGCGGGGTTGGGCGACACCATCGCCCGTGCCGTGCAACAGAACGCGGATGCCGGCGGCTGGATCATCTGTCTGGCGGATATGCCCGCCATCCAGCCACAAACCTACGCCACCATTGGAAGCCATTGTTACCGCGAGCAAATCGTCGCTCCAGTCTATCAGGGCCGGCGTGGCCATCCGGTGTTCTTTCCCCGGTCCTGCTTTTCCCGGTTGAGTCAACTGCATGGGGATCAGGGGGCTGCAGCATTACTGCGTCAGAATCCGGACAGTCTGTGCCTGGTGGAGGTTGCGGATGCCGGCGTGCTACTGGATATGGATACCCCTGACGACCTGGACCGGTTGACCGGCATTCAATGAGTGGCACTAACCCATCGCCACCCGGAAGCTGTACAGAAGATCAACGTTGCCGCCTGATTGTGACAGCAAAAACAGGTTGGTGTAATTTCTGCTTGTACCTTGACTGAATACTTGATCAGGAGGACAAGTGATGAATCAGATTATTCGTGAACGAAAGCCGGCCAAGGTGGGAGCGGTGTTCGACAGTAAAGAGGCCGCCGACGCTGCGGTTGCGGACATCACCACTGAGCAAAGCCTGAATGAAGCCTGGGTGATGGTGATCACCCCGGACGATCCCCGCTATGAGCGCAAACTGCAGCCGGAAACCCGAGGAATCTGGAAAACCGCCGTTGGCAGTCACCTGATACTGGGCCTGTTGGGTCTGGTGGCTGGAGCGGCTTTGTACGGGGGGCTGCATGCTACCGGGGTGGCCTGGGTGACGAATACCTCACTGCTGGGACTCATACCTTTCCTGTCGGTGGGTCTGCTGGTGGGTATGATGCTGGGAGGCTTAATCACTTTGCGACCGGATCAGGACCGGATCTGGTTTCTGGCACAGACGGCCCGTGAACAAAACCGGTGGCTGGTGGTCGTACACGGTGCGTCACAGGCCAGCGTACAACGAGCGCGGGAAATGCTGACGCCGGCTTGCAGTGAAATCGCCACCAGCTTTTGAATAATGAGCAATCCTCGTAACAACAAAAGCCCGCCTGGTAAAGGCGGGCTTTTTAATGGCCACTTCATGGGCCAGCCATGCATTACATATTTTGATTATCACCACTGGGTGCTTCGTAGGTTTCGCCCTCCTGAGACAATACCACTTCCACCCGCCGGTTTTGCTGCCGGCCGGCTTCAGTATCGTTGGAGGCCACCGGATAGTTTTCACCGAAAGCTTTCACGTCAATGCGGCTGGAGGAAACGTTATGCTGTCGCAGACCCGCCATTACGGCTTCCGCCCGTTTTCTGGACAGCTCTTTGTTGAACGCTTCATCGCCGATTGCATCGGTATAACCTTCGAGAGTGACCCGCGTTTTCGGGTTCTGATTCAGGAACGAGGCCAGCTCATCGATGGCACGCTCTCCGCCTGGCTGCAGTTCCGCCTTGCCAAACTCAAACAGCATGTCGCTCAGGGTCAGAATGATACCCCGCTCTGTCTGCTCGGCCTGGATCTGAGAGAACTTAGACTCAAGGTCGGACAATTGACTCTGAAACTTCTGCGCTTCGCTGCGGGCCTGCTCCAGCTCCTGCTTACGTTTGGACAGGATCAGATCCTTCCGGCGCTGGGACGCGGTATCCAGCTGTGACTCCATCCGCTTAAGTTCAGCCCGCTGATTGGCGATCTCCACCATCTTTTCTGTCAAATATTGCTCATGGGAGAACGCTGGGCCCTCACCTTCTTCCTCCCAGGTCTGGCGCGTATCCTCCAGTTGCCGTTCGGCTTCCTTCAGCGCCACCGGCGCGTAGCGGGTTACCGATTCGTCGTTTTTCATGGAATCAATCTTCTGCGCCAGATCATCATAGGACTGGGGCGGATTGGAACTGGCACAACCGGCCAGCGCCAGGCTGCCGGTAAGGGTCATTACGATTAACCGATTCATATAAATTCTCCTTATCTCAATAAATCCTGCTTATGATTCCAGTCCCAGTTCGCTGCGCAGCGTGTCGAGGCTGTCGTTCACCTCTTTCAGCGCCTGTTTGGTTCTCTCTTTGCGCGCGGTGATGCCGGCAAGGCGGGCATCGGCTGCGGCTTTTTCCGCCAGTCGCTTAGCCTCCAGATAGTTCTCCTCCTGCATCGCTTTTTCCGCCTGCTTCAGCTTGTACTGCGCTTCATTCAGAGCCAAGCCCGCATATTCGTCGGCATCTTCACTCTGGGCGTTTTGCACGTCAGAGCGAGCCTGAGCCAATTCGGTGGTGGGGGGCGCCATGGAACTGCAACCAGCCAGACCGGCCGACAAAACCAATGCGGCAATGCCGCCGTGTTTAAATGTGAGTCGTGCCATGTTTCTCTCCTTGCTTGTCATTAAACAGCTCATCGTTAAACCGCTCATTCAAAATAAACTACGTCGCTTAACAGGCGCGGCAATTGGTCCACCGGCTCGTTCGTGAGATCTTTGCTCACCTCATCGCTGATCTTGGACCTGACCTCGGCACCCAGTGACTTGCGCAGGTAGCCGAGCATTTTGGGTGCCGAGACCAGCACCAGACGATCAAATTCTGTGTGCCGGTCACTGAGAAAGCTGGCCACCTCGTCAGCAAACACTTTCTTTTCATGTTCATGGGGATCGGTGTGACGCTCCATGGCGGACCGGGCGCCGCTGGCGCTTTGAAACACCCGGCCCCGCTCCGTATCCTCCAGCTCACGGGAAGGCGCATTGGTATGAGTGAGCTTACCGCTGTCTACCGGTTTCGGGGGCTGGTGAGGGCCTTTGTAAGCCAGCGCCATGGCTTTGGCTCCATCTGCAATTAGGATCCAGGTCTTTTCACTGTTTACCATTGCTACGAACTTGCGCTCCTGAATTGTTCCCAAGGTTGATAACTCTCCGTGCCGCAGGATATCGCCCAAACTAATGAGGCACGCAATTGTTGAAAGTCATCGATAACGACGCTGTGCGCCTCGCTTGCGAAAACATCTCTGCTTCCGGCAAACTGCTGACTTTGACTGTATGCATCTTCACCGTCACTGTACTCAGGTGGCAATTTGCTGTATTTCAGATTTCGGCCATGTCTCGGGTTTGCGCCTGAATTCGATACTGGCGCGGTGTCAGTGACAACATGCGACTGAATGTCGCATTCATATGACTCTGCGAACAAAACCCACATTGATAAGCCACAACACTCAATGGCTCGCTACCACACAAACGCTCTTTGGCGCGTAACAAACGCCGCTTGAGAATAAACTGGTGCACACTGATACCCAGATACCGTCGTACCAGACGCGCCAGGTGCCGTTCCGACAGGCCCAAGTGTTGCGCCAGATCCCCAACTTTAATCGGTTGTTGAATGTGCGCATCAACGTAATTCCGGGTACGCTCCATCAAGTGCTCGGCCCGGGACACGCCATTGTGGGTATCGCTGATGGATCTGAGGGGTTGCTGTTCAGTCATGGGGAATACCACTCTCGGTTACCAGGACACCGTGGGGCGGCAGTTCCAGCGTATCGGTAAACTGCCGTGCGCCCCCGTGTAGCCAGGCGGGTTCAAAGTAAAGTTCGGGTAAGGTATCCAGCGGCTGATGCTGGATTTGATCGGTGAAATTGAATAAAAATGTCAGAGGCTGGGTGGTATCGGAGCCCCGGGTAAAACCCAGTATCTCCGGTTGGGTTTCCAGTGTATGCACCGCCAGGCTTTTGTTCAGTGCCGGCTGCTCCCGGCGCCATTGCAGCAATCGCCGGTATTGATTCAGCAGAGAACTGGGTTGGCGCTCCTGTTCGCTCACCGCGAACACTTCGTGATCCTGCGGTGCCGGCAGCCAGGTGGTGGGCCCGTCGCTAAAGCCGTGATGGGGCTGGCCGCGATGCCAGGGCAGTGGGGTACGACAACCGTCGCGCCCGGCTACCTGCGGATAATTACGAATACCGAACGGATCCCGTAATTGATCAAACGCCAGTTGCGCCTCCGGCAGGCCCAGTTCATCCCCCTGGTAGATACAGGTACTGCCCGGCAGGCCGACCATCAATACCGCCAACATCAGGTTAAAGGCCTCCTGATCAAAGCGATCCGACATCAGCTGCTGATGCCAGCGACTGGCCAGACGGGGAAAATCATGAGTGCCCGCGGTCCAGCACAATCCTCCCCGGGCTATCAGTGGTTGGGCCCGGCGCAGGGTGTCCCGCAGCTGCTCCGCTGTCAGCAGTTTCTCGGTCATCAACGCCGAGTTGTAGGCCATATGCAGGCAATCAGGCCCCACCGCTTTCAGCGATTCCGCCAGCGGCTCCTCGGCACTGGATATTTCCGCCAGGCTGGTGGTATGGGGAAACTCTTCCAGCAATTGCCGGATCCTGGGCAAGGTGGCGTAGGTGATGTCCTGGCCTATATTGTACCGGTTGATGTAGCGGAAAAACGGAATGGCCAGGGAACCGCCCGCCGGTGCCGGCTGATCCGCCGGGCGGATGGGGTTATCGCGGAGCTGGCGATCGTGCATCAAAAAATTGATCACATCGAAGCGAAAACCGTCCACACCCAGCTCCAGCCAGAACCGACCCACCTCCAGCATGGCCTCCTGCACTTTGGGATTGTGCCAGTTCAGTGCCGGCTGACAACTGAGGAAGTGATGCAGATAATATTGCTCCCGGGCGGGATGCCAGCTCCAGGCCTGCCCCCCAAAGGTAGCCAACCAGTTGTTGGGAGGATCACCGTTGGGTTTCGGGTCGCTCCACACATACCAGTCCGCCTTGGAATTGTGACGATCCTGTTTGCTTTCGAGAAACCAGGGGTGTTGCTCTGAGCTGTGACACCAGACCTGATCCAACAAAACCTTCAGTCCCCGTTGGTGCGCCTTATTCAGTAATTCCTTAAAATCCTCCAGCGATCCGAACATGGGATCCACGCCACAGTAATCCGACACGTCGTAGCCAAAGTCCTGCATCGGCGAGGGATAAAACGGGCTTACCCAGATGGCATCCACATTGAGAGACGCGATGTAATCGAGACGCTGCACGATCCCCTTCAGATCGCCCACGCCATCGCCGCTGCTGTCATAAAAGCTGCGGGGATAGATTTGATAAATGACCGCGTTTTGCCACCAGGACTGTTGCATATCAAGCCTCAATCACACTGATGAACACGGCGCCCCAGGGCACCATGCAGATCCGCTCCGGCAGCCGCTCCGGTGCTTCCTGATTCACGCTCAGCCAGCCCACCCGATGAGGACCCGTGGGATGCTCCACGGAATACGTCTGTTCCCGGGGTGAGATATTAAAAATACAGATAAGACGCTGCTCGGCATACCGGCGCTGAAACACAAACAGGGCCTGGTTGCCGGCCAGAGGCTCGTACTCACCGGCCACCAGAGCCGGCTGGGCGGCCCGCCATTGCAGCATGCGGCGCCAGGTATTCAGCAGCGATTGCGGCGTGCCATTCTGCTCCTCAACCGTATACCGGTGGTGACGTTTGGGGATGGGCAACCAGAGTTTTTCCGCCGCGGAAAATCCCAAATTGACCTGATCCCGGGCCCATGGCATGGGTGTGCGGGAGCCATCGCGCCCCGGCACCTTGGGGTACAGGTTGCGACCGTAAGGGTCTTGCATGGCGTCCGGGGGAATATCCTCCGGTATTTCCGCCAGGGGCAATCCCAACTCGTCGCCCTGGAACAAGCTCAAAGCACCGGGCAGGGCTACCAGTAGAGCGGCGACCATATGATAAAACGACGGAGGGTAAGGCTCGCCGTTGGCATCTGCCCCGGTCCAGCGGCTGCTGAGTCGTTGATAATCGTGATTGCCCACCATCCAACACTGGCCGCCATCGGGAAATGCGGCCAGCGTCTTCTCCATTATCTGTCGCAGCATATCAGCAGTGAGTGGTGCCTCCTGCAACAGAGCACTGTTGTAGACCAGGTGCAAACGGTCATCCCCCGTCACATAACGGCCGGACAGCTCAATGGAGTCCTCACACAGGGTTACCTCCCCCAGGGTTACCGTGTTGGGGAACTCATCCATCAGGGCTCTTATTCTGGGCAGTTTGGCCAGTGTTTCGTCGCGACAGAAGCTGTTGGTAAACAGCTGGGAGGCCATGGGGTTGCCCATGTCGATGCCGTCGGGCTCGCCGTGGCGCGGTTGCCGGGGGGGGTTATCCCGCAACGCAGGATCATGCACAAAAAAGTTCACGGCATCGATGCGAAAACCGTCCACGCCCATTTCCAGCCAGGTCCTGGCCTTGTGCAACTGGGCATTGATCACTGCCTCGTTATGCCAGTTCAGATCCGGCTGCGATGGCATGAAATTGGCGAGATAGTATTGTTCACGGGAATCATCCCAGCACCAGGCGCTGCGACCGCTGAAGGCCGAGATCCAGTTGTTGGGAGGGCCACCGTTCGGATTCGGGTCAGCCCACACATACCAGTCGGCTTTGGCGTTGTGACGATTACTGCGGCTTTCCACAAACCAGGGGTGCGCCGAGGAGGTATGATTCCATACCTGGTCAATAATAACCTTCATGCCCAGATCATGGGCCACTGCCAGCAACCTTTTAAAATCCTCCAGATCGCCAAACATGGGGTCAACATCGGTGTGTTTCAGCACATCGTAGCCGGCATCTTCGTGGGTGGAGGGAAAGATGGGGTTCAACCAGATGGCTTCTACACCCAGCGAGCGTATATAGTCGAGCCGGCGCACTATGCCAGTGAGATCGCCTACGCCATTCCCGCTGGTATCCTGAAAGCTTTGCGGAAAAATCTGATAGATAACCGCATGCCGCCACCACTCACCCAATCGCAAGTGGCTGCCCTTCGCTGACCACTGGGGCCGGTTGATCACCGGCAAACGCCACCAGCGAATGTCCATTTCGTCGTCAGTCTCATGCTCGCTAAACATGTGCGTTAATCCCTGGTCCTTGCTCGCACAGTGTATTTCTAACTTCTATCTATCCGATAAAGAAGCAGCTAGCGTGCCAGCCTCCATGGCCACCGGTGCATCCCGCCACCCGCCATCGAAGCTGGTCATGAAGCGTTCAGCTTTAACCGCTTTAACCTTGTTTTCGTTGTAGTAATTACAACCCTTGCAACCCATACAAGGGCCTCGCGGGGGCTGCAACAGGATGTATTACTTATGGTTTTCGGGGTCGCTGTAAGCCACCTGGGCGTAATTAACCGCGGCTACCAGCATGATGCCGCCTACCATATTACCCAGGATCGTGGGCGCAAAGAAGCGACCCAAATAAGCCAGGATGGTTTCTTCACCGGTGAACACGGCATAAAAAGCAGCCACTGAACCGGCCACCACATGAGGGAAATGAGCCAACCCGATAACAAAGGACACCACGATGATCACCCCCACCCGGGCGGTTTCCGCAAAGGGCATCAGCCACAACATTAAGGCCACCAGCCAGCCCGCGAAGATGGCCTGGACAAACATGACCGAGAAGGGTTTGGCGTACTCGTGGTGAGCAATACTCGCCATGGCGATCTGCACCTCCGGCTCAAATATACGGAAGCCCGCAATAGCGGCGGCAAAGACCGCGGTGCCCAGAATGTTCATACAGAGCACCACCAGCCACAGCTTGGTAATGGCATACACCACTCTCATACTGCGCACCCGCAGCACTTCCAGCACCGGCGTCAGAGTATTTTCGGTAAACAGCTGCTGCCGGCCGAGAATTACGAACAGGAAACCCACGGCATAGCCGAAGCTGCTGACGATGGTACGCCAGTTACTGTCCAGGGTATGGTGATACAACAGGCTCTGGGCCACGAATGAAAAGCCCATGGATAAACCCGCCGCCAGCGCCGACCAGGCCAGCCCCAGCAGGGGCCGTTGCAGCTCGGCCTCCGCCGTATTGCGAATGGCTTCGAATACCACGGCGGCGCTGGGCATTTCCCGGCGGCGGGCTTCCCGTTTTTCCTCCCCATCCATCGGGGTTTGTGTGCGGTTTGCCCGCTTCATATTGTGGCTCCAGAGGCCTCAGGCAATGCAATAGTCCCAACGGCCGTAGTGGTGTTTAACGGTGCCCCGTGGCAATGCCAGGGCGATCAGCAGCAGACCACAGATCCAGCCTGCCACGATGGAACCAATGGCTGCGCCATAAACGAAGGGGGTCATCATGAGCACCAGCCCCAACGGGATCAACAACAGCCGCAGCGCCCGCGCGGTCTCCGCCAATGAAGTCACGACGACGGTTAACACCAGCGCGCCCACCATATGATCGGCATTGGCCATGCCGCCGCTGTGATCAAGGGTCAACCGGGTGAACATCAACCAGATGCCGATGGGCAAACAGAGTAAAAGGTTCCAGGGCAGCGTGATACCGCCGACAGTCATGCCTTTGAGAACCTGCCAGGCGGAGCCGCGGAACGGATTGGGGTGTTGTTGCGGTCCGCCGTCGTCGGTATCACCCCGGAACAGTGTCAACAGCAGTGAATGGCCCCGCTGTTTGCGGCGATACAGGTATTCGCCGCTGGCAATCACCTCGTCCAGCGAATAGGGAATCTGCAGCAGCATGGCTGCCGCGGCAACCAGGCACAGAGTACACCAGGTGCCGATGACTACCGGCTGGATAATAATGAAAAAGATAGATACTGCGCCCAAGGGTACAATCAAGATGCCGAAGGTCATCACCAGCCAGGGCATGGTACGCCAGCGTTTGTTGGAACCCATAATACCGGTCACGATCTCCAGGGCGTAGGTCATGGCCCCCAAACCGGCATCCGGTACCGGCCAGGCCTTGGACACACTGGAGGTGATGATCTGCTCCGTGCCATTGCTACCATCACCGGCGGCACCACCGAAGAACGGGTCCCAGACCGCTTCAATATGCCCCAACTGGTAAGCGCACAGATAACGCGATATCAAAAAGCCAATCACCGCCAGCATAGTGATGGGCAGACGCTGCAGCCATTCTGACGGGGAATAATCCCAGCCCGGGGGCACCGTGGGACCGGACTCCGCTGCCAGCGGTGCGATACCCGGAGCGGGGCGCACCAGCAGGGCGAAGCCCAGTACCAGCATACCCACCAGCGTGTCATTCATGTAGGCCGCCGCCGTGGGCGCCCAGAATACCAGTGGCGCGGCCAGCAGCCAAAGACCCACGGCACCGCTCAACCAGCGGCAGATACTCATGCGCCAGGACAGCGACAGCAGCGCCGTCACTGCCAGGATCAGACCGGCACCCACATCACTCACCATCATGGCGCCGGATTCATAGCCCAGGGCAAAGGGGGAGGTAATCAGCCAGGCGGACAGGGCCAGGTTGATGAAGTGGGCCCACAGCGATTGCTGATGCTGTTGCTGATAACGCGCCTGATGCCGTTGCAACAGCTGGTGGGGATTGAGCCCCTTCTCGTCCTGAGCCTGCTCCAGTTGCTGGGGGACGGTGACCCCATTGCGCTCATACCAGGCCACCGGGTCCCGTTTTAGACTGGCCACCATTTTCTCGAGCCCAAACCAGATGTTGTGGGTCGGCTCCCAATCCAACAGCGCCCGGGCGCGGGTAATATCCAGGTCGTAATGATCCGAGGCCAGATCGATCATAAACGGCTTGATAAAGGGTGGCTCGCCCTGATCGATGGCGTCCGGCACCAGCGGTTCGGCTTTGGTTTCCATCCAGGCGCCCGGTTTGGCAATGGCGGCCGGCACCGAAATCGTGGCCCATTGCCGCTTGCCATGCACCAGGGCCCCGATTCGGTTTTGCAGAGCCTGATAGCCCAGCACCTGGTTTTCGCCCGCGAGAATGGCCAGATTCTCCGGCAGCTCATTGCGCCGTTCCACGGCCCGCCGAAACACAGCCATCATATCGTCGAGATGAATAAAGGCCTGGCCGGCATTCAGATCGCCGGAATACAGATGGCTCTTCATGTTGCGCTCATAGATGCGGGCGATCTGATGCGACAGGGTGGGCACCGCCGATTCATCATCGTACAACCCGGCCAGCCGCAACAGCAGCACCGGCATATCCCCCCGCTCCTCACGAATCACCGCTTCGGTCTTGGCCTTGGATTCGGGGTAGGCCCAGCCCGGACCGATGGGGGTGTCCTCGTTGATTTTTTCACCCACCACGCCGGGCTGATGCACCAGCATCGTGGAGGAATAAATAAACCGCTCCACCATAAAGGACTGCAGCCCGCGCATCAGGTTGCGGGTGCCCTCTACGTTTACCTTGTCGTACAGTGGGCTGTGCTCACCACTGAAATCAAAATAGGCCGCCAGGTGGATCACCGCGGCAAGACGGTCGCCCACCTGCTGGCGAATGAGATCCAGGCCATGGTTCACTGAATCGGGATCGGTGAGATCGCATTGCACCGCTGTCTCGTCCTGCTCATCCACCTTGACGTCGATTCCCACCACCTGGTACTTGTCCGCCAGGGCTTTGCGCAATTGCTGGCCGATGCCGCCCGAAATACCGGTGATCAATATCGCCGGCATTGACTGTTGGCTGTCACTCATGTTTGCCCCCCGCCATTACCGCTGTATTCCTGCTTCAATTCCACGGCGCGCCGGCCATAGCGTTGCAGCTGACTGCGCTCGTATTCCGCATACTCCTCGAATAACTGTTGCACGTCCGGTAGCGACACACTGTTGTTGCAAGCTGACACCAGGGTCACCAGCTGCTGTTTAATGCCAATCACCTCCTGCACCGGATCGAAAGACTGACTGCCTCTGATCCGGTCCAGGCGCTGCTGAATTTCCTTTTCAATCTCAATCGGGTAATAACGGATATAAGAATTCAAAACCTGCTGCCGCGTGGAAACATTAAGCCGCTTCAGTACATCCTGGGTATTGGTTTCCCGCTGCCGCAGATATTCCACCGCCAGTTCCCACTGGTAATGGTTTGTGTGCTCGCGCGCCTGCGTCAGGATAGCCTCCAACTCGCGGTGCACAGACTCCACGTACTCCACAATTTCATAGACCTGTTTCGCAGCCATGGAATTCACTCCTCGGGAGTGTACGACACAGCCGGGTACACTCCGGTTGATGACGTTCGTTAGCCGTCGCCCACTGTACCGGTTGCAACCATTGTAATTCGTACAAAAGCTGCAACGGGGCTGGCGACCGCGCTCTGACTTTGTGCTGGCGGGCAAAGCCGTTCCCGTTGCCGCGCTGACGGTCGCCGGTTCCGGGTTATACCCAAGTCGATGCAGGATGCATTCCATGCCCCGCGGGCTGGGGTTTCCCAAGCCGGCAGCCTGGCGTTGTATTCACCGGGTGACTTTCATATGCTTATGCCACCATGAGCGACAGGATAAATCGGTTTTGTCAAGCATCCTGCCGACACCCGTACCCTAAACCTGACTGAGAAGGAATGGTCTAGTGACTGATCAGGTAGCAACCAATGTTCACTGGCACGACGGCGATATCACCCGGGAGGACCGGGCCCGGCTGATTCAGCAGCGGGGCGCCACCCTCTGGTTTACCGGCCTTTCCGGTAGCGGCAAAAGCTCGGTGGCGGTGGCGCTGGAACAGCGGCTGTATGAAATGGGGCACCTCAGCTATCGCCTGGATGGTGACAATATCCGTCTGGGGATCAACAAGAATCTGGGCTTCTCCGCCGAGGACCGGGCGGAAAACATCCGCCGCATCGGCGAGATTGCCAAACTGTTCGCCGATACCGGGGTAATCACTCTGTCCAGTTTTATCAGCCCCTATCGCCAGGACCGGGACCGGGTGCGGGAGATCCACGAAAGCGCCGATCTGACGTTTATCGAGGTATTCGTGGATTGCCCCCTGGAAGAGGCGGAGAAACGCGATCCCAAAGGCCTGTACAAGAAAGCCCGGGCCGGGGAGATCAAGAACTTCACCGGGATTGATGATCCCTACGAAGCCCCGCTGGCGCCGGAAATTCATCTGCACACCGCCGCCATGAGCGTCGAGCAGGAAGTGGATACGGTGATAGACTACCTGCAACAACACGGCTATCTGCGCGCACCGCAGTAGCTTTCATAGAACCTTCCGGGAACCAGCACCAGCACTATGGGCCGAGCATATCAGAACCGCAAACAATCCATGGCCAAAACGGCCGCCGCCAAAACCAAGGTGTATTCCAAGTACGGTCGGGAGATCTACGTCAGCGCCAAAAATGGCGGCACCGATCCCGACGCCAATCTGAGCCTGCGCAGCCTTATCGATCGGGCCAAGAAAGACCAGGTCCCCAGTCACGTGATCGAGAAAGCCATTGAGAAAGCCAGCGGTGGTGCCGGCGAGGATTTTCAGCCGGCCTTGTATGAAGGGATTGGCCCCGGTGGCTGTATGGTGCTGATCAGTGCCCTCACCGACAATGGCAACCGCACCTTTGGCGAGATCCGTGGGGTATTCTCCAAGTGCAAAGCCAAACTGGGCAGCCAGGGGTCGGTGTCCAATCTGTTTGATCACCGCGCCATGCTGGTGTTTCCGGGTACCGACGAGGATGCTGTGCTGGAAGCCCTGCTGGAGGCGGACGTGGATGTCAGTGAAGTGGAGTCAGAGGATGACGTGATCACCGTCCTCACCCCCCCGGCTGAGTTTTTCAAAGCCAAAACGGCACTGCTGGAGGCGATGCCCGAACTGCAGTTTGAGGTGGAGGAAATCACTTATCTGCCCCAGACCTCCCAGCCCCTCGGGGGCGAGGATGCGGCCCAGTTCGAACGCTTTGTGGATCTGCTGAACGACCTGGACGATGTGCAGGAAATCTACCACAACGGGGAGTTTGAGGAGTAAGGCCAGCACGCCGCCAGCGGTGGCGGCAGCGCCACCGTCACCAAAGGCACCAGCCGGTAGCCGCGCCTGGTGACGGTTTTTATGACCGCCTGCTGCGCCGCGCTGTCCCCCAGGGCCCGCCGGCACTGGGACACCACCTGGGCCAGGGATTCGTCGGACGCGTTACCACCCTGCCAGATCAGCTCCAGCAGGTGGTCCCGTTCCACCAGTCGATTAGCGGCCTGAGCCAGCAACAACAATAACCAGAACGGCTTGGGTGCCAGGGGAA
>MDSW01172082.1_pt1 | contig 16906 bp, 10 predicted proteins | sample 811171 | NCBI WGS metagenome assembly MDSW01 (sample SAMN05326641, study PRJNA326480) | marine metagenome | isolation source: seawater | place: Atlantic Ocean: North West | collected 2012
GCGCGAGCCGGAGCGGCGGCGGCGGCGGGACCGCGGGGCTCGACGGCGCTTCGTCTCCGTTCGGGGGTTACGAAGGCGCGGAGGTGGACCGCGCGGCGGCGCGCGAGGCGGGGAAGGTGGCGCGCCAGCTCATGCGCGAGCTCGCCGGGCTCGCGGCGCGAAGCCGCTCGACCGATGACTCTTCCGCGTCGGCCGGGGCGCCTCGGTTCTTCGCCCCCGGCGTCGGCGAGGGCGACCCGGCGGACCCCGTGTTTCCTTTTCTCTTGGGCGAGGGCGTCGACGAGGTCGGCGCTCTGCTCGCGACGGCGTACCCCGACCGCGTCGCGATCCGCCGCGGGAGGTCCGGCGCGCACGTCCTGAGCGGGGATAACGGCGCGGCGACGGTCCCGACCTCCGACCCGCTCTCGCGCGAGCCCGTCCTCGCTGTCGCCGAGCTCGCGGGCGACGCCTTCGCGGGCGCGTCCGGCGCGCGCAACGACCGCATATCCGTCGCCGCGCCCGTTCCCGCGTCCGCGCTCGAGCCGGAGGGGTGCCTCGCGCGGGACCTGTGCGAGACCGTGGACGTCATCGCGTGGGCGAGCGCGAGCAAAGCGGTGGTGTGCCGGCGGCAGACGCGCGTGGGGAGCGCGACGCTTCGCGAGGCGCCGTTTGCGCCGGAGGACCCCGACGCGACGACGCCCGCGATGCTCGAGGGCGTCCGCGCGATGGGCGCCGAGGACGCCCTCGGGTGGTCCGCGCGAACGGAGCAGTGGCGCAGGCGGTGCGAGTGGCTCAGGGTGCACGCGAACCGGGACGACCTCCCCGACCTGTCGCTCGAGAGTTTGAACGCGACGCTGGAGGAGTGGCTCGCGCCGGCGCTCGCGGGGGTGACGTCGAAATCGGCCCTCAGGGCGCTCGACGGGGACGGAATGCTTCGGAGCCTCCTGACGTACGAACAACAGAAAGTCGTGGACGAGGCGTGCCCGACGCACGTCACGGTCCCGTCGGGGTCGAAACTGCCGATCGAGTACGACGCCCCCGGAGGAACGCCGGTTTTGCGAGCGCGGCTGCAGGAACTGTTCGGGATGTCGTCGAGCCCGACGGTCGGCTCGAAATCGGGGGGGAAAAGAGTCGCGCTGGAGGTGCACCTGCTCTCGCCTGCGGGGCGGCCGGTGCAGGTGACCACGGACCTGGCCTCGTTCTGGGCGGAGGCGTACCACGACGTCGCGAAGGAGATGCGGGGGAGGTACCCGAAACACTACTGGCCGGAGGACCCGACGACCGCGGAGGCGACCAACAGAGCGAAGCCCAGGAAAAAGGGGAAGTGATCTGATGATATTTATCGGACGAGCGCCGACGGATACTCTCCGACGTCGTCGCGATCACGCCTTCTTCTCCTCCCCCTCCTCATCCACCCCGCCGTCCTCATCCTCCATCTCCTCCTCTTCCTCGTCGTCTTCGAACGCCTCCTCCTCCTCGTACGCCGCCCACATGTCGTCCTCGTCCGGAATATCCCGCGCCGCCGCGTCGACGGGCTCGCTCGCCTCCGCCGCGACGACGCCCTCTCTCCTTATTCCCCCCAGGCGAAGCACCGCGGTCCCCGCCTCCTCCGACGCCGCGAGGTCCACCTCCCCGAACACCACCCAGTCCAAATCGCCGTCGGGGTCCAAGATTTTCTGTTCCACGCGCCAAAACGACGCGGGTTCTCCTCCGTCGCCGTCGCTCGCCTCGTCGTCGTCGTCGTCCCCATCCGCGAGGAGGAATAAATCGGGCGAGCGCGCGTCGTGGGTCACGTCGACGCTCTCGTGCGTTTCGTAGTACGCGTCGATCGAGGCGTACAGCTCATCCACGGTCCAGGGCTTTTCCCTCCCTCGCGGCGGTGGGTGCGCGGCGAGCTCCTTCACGTCCTCCTCCTCCGCCTCGGCGATGAGCTGCACCCACCTGAACGCGGCGTTGCGCGCCATCACCCGAAACGCGCGCGACGCGGTGAACGCGCCCGAGGGCTCGGCGGCTTTCGATTCGAGCGCCGAGCCTCCGCCCTCCGCCGCCTTCGCGGCCGCGATCGGGTCCTTGAGCGCCTCCCACTCGTCGATGAGGCTGGAGTCCACCTGCCTGATCGTCTCCCCGAGCCACGCCTCGAGGTCGGCGACGGCTTTGGACTTGAGGTTTTCCGGGACGTTTTGCACGAGGCTCTTGTACGCGTCGGTGAGGTACCTCAAGACGACGCCCTCGCTTCGGTTCAAGCCGTGGTGGGTGACGTACCTGTTGAAGTCGAACCCGAGCTCGTACATCTCCCTCGCGATCGCCTTGGGCTTGACCGTCTCGTTCCCGACGTACGGGTGCCTCTTCTTGAACGGCTCGTAGTGCGCCTCGAGCTCCGCCTCCAGCGGCTTGGGGACCTCGAGCTCGTCCAGCGTCGCGACGCGGTCGTCAAACTCAACCCCGTCGTTCTTCATCCGCGCCATCGCGCGTCGCTTCATGCGCTGCAGCTGCGCGTTCGTGACCGCGGCGGGGGTGTCGAGCACAGCCTCGAGCGTCGATAACACGTCCAGCGCGTACGCCTCGTCCCTGAGCCTCGACCGCGCGTCGTGGTCCTCGCCGTATCGCAGCGCCAGCGTCGGCAAAAACTCAACCGCGAACAGCGAGAGGGGCTGCGTCAAGCTGAACGAATCGCTCAGGTCGAACCCGAGCGTGACCGCGCGACCGTTCGCGGCGCCGGAAGCGTTCGCGTCCTCGATGATGATCCCCGCGTCCCTCAGGGAGCGGTACATGCTGATCGCTCGCTTTTGGTGGCGACGCTTCCGGATGAGCGGCTCGTGGTTCTTCACCAGCAAATCCCGGAGGAACCGCTTCCCGTCGCCCCGACGCGATAACACGGCCAGGATCATCCCGTGCGTCACCTCGAAGCTCGACTCGAGCGTCTCCGGCGCGCCCGTCTCGTTCTTGCGGAACGTGTCCTCGTTCCACATCACGAAGCCCTTCTCCGGGGGCTGCGCCTTTTTGAACTTCTTCGCCTTGCCCCCGTTCTTCGCCCGCTCGAGAGCCTTCTGCTCCAGCCTCAGATTCTCAATCACGTGCGGCGGAGCTTGGCACCACACGAACCCCTTATCGTCGAACCCGCGGCGCCCCGCGCGCCCCGCGATCTGCTGGAACTCCCTCGTCGTCAGCGTTCGAACCTTCGACCCGTCGAACTTACACAGCTGCGTGAAGAGCACCGCGCGGATGGGCACGTTGACGCCGACGCCGAGGGTGTCCGTCCCGCAGATGGCTTTGAGCAACCCTTTCCCCGCGAGTTTCTCGACTAACAACCGGTACTTCGGGAGCAAACCGGCGTGGTGCACGCCGACGCCGAATCCGATGAACCGCCTGAGCTCGTTTCCCACGGGCGTGTCGAACTTGAAGCCCGCCAGCTCCTTCTTCAGCGCCGCTTTCTCCTCCGCCGTCAACGACAGCGTGCTGCACAGATCCTGCGCGCGTTCGTTCGCCGCTTTCTGCGTGAAGTTGACGATGTACACAGGCGTTTTTCGCGTCTCCAGGAGCTCCGCCACGGACTCCAGGAGCGTGCTCGTCCTGTATTCGAACTCCAGGGGCACGGGTCGTTGCGCGTCCGAGCCGACGATGACAGCGTCTCGCCCCGCGGCGTTCTTCTCGAGTTTGAGTCGGAACTTTTCCGCATCCCCGAACGTGGCGGACATGAGGAGGAACTGCGCATTTGGGAGCTCGACCATGGGCACCTGCCACGCCCACCCGCGGTCGCGGTCGGCGTAGAAGTGGAACTCGTCCGCGACGACCAGGCCGCAGTCGAGCTCCCTCCCGCGCCTCAGCGCGGCGTTGGCCAGCACCTCCGCCGTGCAGCAGATGATGGGCGCCGTGGGGTTCACGCTCGCGTCGCCCGTGAGCAGACCGACGTTCTTCGCCCCGAACTCCTTCACGAGCTGGAAGAATTTCTCCGTCACGAGCGCCTTGAGCGGGGCGGTGTACCAAGCGGCGTCCCCCCGCGCGGTCGCGGCGGCGATGGCGGCGGTCGCGACCAGGGTCTTCCCGCTGCCGGTCGGCGTCGTGAGCAAGACGGAGTTGCCCTCCACGAGCTCCATGATCGCCTCCTCCTGCGCCTCGTACAGCTCCATCTGCTTCACGTCCACGGCCCACTCCAGGATGCACTCGAACATCGCCTCCGCGCCGTCGTCCTCCAGAGCCAAGATCGCGCGCGTCAGCGAACCCACGGAGGCGTCCTTCGACGTCACGACCGAGATGGCATCCTGCTCGTCCGGGATGTCCGCGGTGCCGTCGGCGGCATCGCGCGCGGGCGAAGAGACCGCGCGCGCCCGCGTGAGCCGACGCGACGACACCGCGCCGCGCGACGAGCGCGGGGCCGCGGAGCACCGCGCGGGCACCGGCCCGCGCGCCGCCATCGCGTGGGCAGACATCAGGGTGAACACCGTCGCCGCGCGCCACCCGTGTGGGAGACGTGGCGAAAGCGCCTGTCGGCGGATTCTATCTGTCGGAGCCAGAGCGATCCGTCGCGCAAATCTGTCTCACGCAGACCGGGAAAAAACAGACGGTCATTCCATGGGTCAATCACGAGACTGGATTTTGCATGGCAAACAGTCTCGACGCCATGCCCGGCAAGGGAGGATCCTGATGATGAGCAAGATTTTTTTTCGCCACGTTGCGGATTTTCGTCAAAAAGGTGCGTTTTACACACTTGGCAGCGATGGACACGCGCCACTCAACACGCGCGCAACACGCCACCACCACACCGAACCTCCATCATGGACGGCACTCTCGACCTCAAAGGCGCGCCCTGGACGGACGCCGAGGACGTCGTGCTCTCTCGCCTTCAGGTACGCCCCCCGCGACGACCGCGCCTTCACCCACCGCGGTTCTCCTCGTGATTTCCTTCGTGCTCACCCCCCGGCTCCCTTTCGACGAATCGATCGACAGGCCAAGTACGGCAACCGCTGGGCCTCCGTCGCGGAGGAGATGCCCGGACGCACAGGCCAGCAGTGCGCGCAGCGCTGGCGCCACAAGGTCAACCCCACCATCCGCAAGGACAAGTGGACCGACGCCGAGGACGCCATGGTACGCGCGGTCCCGCGACCCCTTTGACCCGATCGAGAAAAACGCGCCGCGGGCCCCCGGGGCGTTTTTCTCGCCACCTGGCACATTTTACCACTCCCGGTCTCCGCGTCCGGCGCGCTCACCTCCGCCGCGCCTCCGTTCCTCCCTCTCCTCCCTTCCCTCGCTCTTCTCGCAGCTCCAGGAGCTCGTGAACACGCACGGTCTGCGCTGGGCGGACATCGCGCGCTCGATGCCCGGGCGCACGGACCAGCAGTGCATGGGCCGCTGGCGGCGCCACCTGGACCCCGGGATCAGCCGCGAGCAGTGGTCCACGAAGGAGGATCGCCGCCTGACGGAGCTCCGCGTCGAGCACGGCGCGAACTGGAGCGCCATCTCCAAGACGATGAAGAACCGCACCGCGCAGCAGTGCCGCGCGAGGTGGTTCCAGGCGCACTTCACCGGGCACCGGTACCTCGACGACGAAGGCAACCTCCTCACCCCGCGCAGGGCGGACAAGGCGGAGAAGGAGGTGGACTTTGCCAAAGCCGCCGCGGCCAAGGCGGGGAAGACCCTCAGGCCCAACGGCGTCAAGGCCGCCGCCGCGAACCACAACGTCGACAACATCATCAACAACCGAGGCATCGTCAAGGAGGAGAAGAGCGACAGGGGCAAGAAGCGCAGGCGCACCTCCTCCGGGTCCTCCGGGTCCGACGACGAGGGCAAACCGAGGCGCCTGCCGAGCCTCACCCCGCTCGCGCGGGACGCCAGCGGTCGGTTCGCGCCGCGAGAGGACGACGCGTGGACGCCCGCTCCCGCGCCCATCACCGCGCTCAACGCCCCGCCCATACTCAAGACCAAGGTCCCCGACGCGCTCGACGCGGGCGGCGTGGGCATGCGCCGAAGCCTCAGCCTGAACCGCCAGGTTTCGCTCCCGCCGGACATCGCCGATCTCATCGCGCGCGAGGCGGCGGCGGAGGCGAAGAAGACGGAGGCGGGCGGCGACAAGTCCAAGCCGACCGACGCCCCCGACGGCGGCGCCGGCATCCTCGCGGGGCTCGCGGTGAAGACCGGCGGCGCCTCCGGCGGGTCGCTCACCAGGGGTGCCTCCTCGCTCGCGTTGGGCGCGATGATGGCGGCGTTCACCCCGAGGGAGGAGTCGTCGGCGCTCGTCGCGCTCAACTCGGGGGACTGGTCCGCGTTGCTCTCGGCGCCGGCGGGGGAGCTCGGAAACGATCTCGGGGACGAGCTTCCGAGCCTCGGGGGACGGGTCCCGGCCCTCGGGGGCGCGGCGCAGGACAGCTTCAAGCGCGCCATCGGGGGGATGGCGTCCATGCGACCGACGATGGTGAGCGCGGCGCCCGTCTCCACGCGGTGACGAAAACAGACGAAAACCGCGCGAGGTTCGGAGGCGCCAGGGGCTCCGAACGCCTGTACCAACACAAACACACACGCGACGTACGATGTACATATCATATGATACTCTCGGTGTGATCCGATGGAGACATTCTTTCGCGGCGCGAGGCGAGAAGGGCGCGTCGCCGTGTATCATCACGATGAGTAGGAGACGGCTACCTTTTTTTTATCGTATGCGTCTCAGATGAATTCCATTCGTCCCTCTCTACTCGTCGTCCCTTTTTTTCGTCCGTTTTCGTCACGGGTCGTTCGCTTTCCCCTCGATCGCGAGCCGCTCCGACTCCGGGAGGAGCTCCTCCACCCGTCTCGACGCCGCGATCGCCGCCGCCGCCCCGGGCCGCGTTCGCCGCCGCCCGGGTCGTTCCTTCGTTCCGGCGGTTCGTTCGGCGTTTCGTTCGGCGGCGGGTTCTTCCTCCGCGTCCCCGTTCGCTCCGGGTTCCTCTCCCGCGTCCACGCCTCGCTCCACCGCCTCGATCGCCGCGGCCAGGAACCCCGCCGCCGCGGGCGGCGACCACGGCAGCGACGGCCCCGCCGCTTCCGGCGGGGGCGAGTCCGGGACCCTCCTCGTCGGCGCGGCGACCCTCCTCCCGGTGAAAATTTGGCCGGGGACGCCAAAGTCCCCGGCGTAGCTTCGCCCGGGGAGTACGGTCATCTCCGCGTTCGCGGGCGTCACGCGCGTGTGCACCACCTGGTTCGTGGACTCCGTGACGCGCACGACGCACGCCTGCGAACAGAGGCCCATGCACTTCCGCCCGACGACCTCCCACCCGGGGGGTTTCGCGGCGGCGGCTCGCACGGCGAGGCGCACGGCGGCGCCCCCCGCGCGCGCGCACGCCTTGCCCTCGCACACCTCCACCGTGGCGTTGACGGCGCACGCGGGCGCGCCGGCGCCCGCCTCCGCGAGCCACGGCGGCCAAGCGGCGATGGGCGCGCCCGGAGGCGCGGGAGGGGGATCCCGCGCGGGGGGGGGCGAGCTAGGGGGAGAGGAAGAGGGCGAGGGCGGGGCGGGCGCCGCCGTCGCGAGATCCGCCATGGGAGGGGCGAACGCGCCCTCGGGGCCCTCCTCGTCGCCGCTCTCGTCCACGAACGTGATGGAGCAGTACGGGGAGACGCGCGCGTCGTCGTCCGCGTCGAAGGACTCGAGCGCCTCGCCCATCATCTCGTCCACCGTCCGCGCGGTGTCGAGGGGCTCGTCCGTCGAACGCGCCTCCGCCGAGAGATCGTCGCGCGTCTCCACGCGTTTCAACGGCGGGGGGGTCGCTCCGCCAGCCTCCGCGCGCGCCTCGTCGAACATGGCCGCGAAGGAGGACGAGGGCGGGGGCCCGCCCCGCCACTCCGCGGGATCATCATCACCTTCGTCCCCCGCGTCGCTCGAGCCCGCGTCCCTCCCGCCAGCCCCGAGCGCGACGATCCGCCGCCGCACGGCGCGACGCGAAACGACAGACGCCGGGAGTCGTCGGGCGTGCGATCGCGGCCGCCCCCCAACAGCGGGCGCCGCCGAGGCCCCCCGCCCGCTCGTCGATGCCGCGAGCATCGCCGGCGCCGCGAGCATCGGGGACCCTCGGACGACCGGGCGTCCGCTCCCGCGTGCCCGGCTCGCGCGGAGCACTGCGCGCGCGCCGACCGGCGGGGGGGAGTCTATCCTGCACCGCCCCCCTTTTACTCGTTAGCCCGTGATGACTCGGACTCTGACGGCAACGACAGTGGCTGACGGATTCGCGATCTGGAATCCGATTTCGCGCCGGCGGATTCTGCAGACTTGGAGGGCATTTGACGAAACGAAGGAACGATCACTGGGTGCGGGTTCGTTGGTTTCTCGCCCGGCTATGTTGAGAGCTCGCGCGTCTCCTCTAATACGTCGTCGCGCGCACCGCTCCACCTTCTCTTCTCCATCACGCCCCGAGCTTGGCGAGAAGCTCCGTTTCCTCGTTGATCGGGTTCTTCGCCTCGAGCTTGACGAGGTCGAGCGGAGTCTTCCCCGTCCCGTTCTCCGCGCTGATGTCCGCGCCCTTCTCCAGCAGCGCCCGCACCGCGAAGATCTTCCCGTACCCGCACGCGTAGTGCAGCGGCGTGTTCTTCTTCTCGTCCACCGCGGTGAGGTCGGAGTCCGCCTTGACGAGCGCGTCGAAGATCTCCTCCCCGGTCTCGCCCTTGCCGAACGCGATGGCGTAGTGGAGGGGCGTGCGCTGCGAGGAGTCGCGCGCGTCCACGTCCTTCCCGATGGCGAGGAAGTCCTCCACCGCCTCCAAATCGCCGTACCGCGCCGCGTCGTGCAGCGTCTCAACCTCGGGCGCGGGCGCGGGCGCCGCGGGCGCGGCCGCGGCGCCGCCGGGGACGTCCACGGGAATGTCGCCGCCCACCGCCGCGCGAATCGCCTCCTCGCCGCCGAGCTTATCGTTGAGCTTCTTCAGAAACGCCGCGTCGTTGCTGTACTTCATCATCGCGCTCGGGCCGTTCTTCTGGACGTCCTGGAAGAACTCCTGGAATTCGGGGTCGTCCTTCAAGCCCGCGATGCGGCGCTGCATGTCGGGGTTCTGTTCGAGGGACCAGGAGGGAGGGGGGCGGGGGCGGAGAGACGCGAGAAGAGGAAAAAGTAATTCCGTCAGCACTTGCGGCTCTCGGAGGACGTGGGAGAAGAGCGCCCGAGAAAAAGGGAAGAGGGGCGATCGAGGCGCTCCGCGCGCCGCCGCGACCGATCGGGGCGGCGCGCGTCGCGCCGGACCGGACGCGGCGCATGTTCGTGCGGGCCTCCCGCTTCACGCACCGCGATCATGTTGTTCATGGCCTGCATCTGCTTCGCCACCATGGGGTTGTTCATCAAGCCCTGCATCTGCGCCATCTGCGCGTTCACCTTTTTCGCCGTCTCCGGGTCCTTCATGGCCTGCTCGTACGCCGCCTGGATCTCCTTGAGCTTCTCGGGGTCCATGTTGCCCATCATACCGGCGAGGTTCGGGGGCAGCCCCGCGGCGGTGATGGTGAGAGCGCGGGATTTGCGCGCGCTACGCGCGGGGAGACGCGCGGCGACGGCGACGCCGCGCGTCGACGACGCGGAGGCGCCGAGGCTCTTGGCGGAGATTCGCGCCTTGCTCGCGGGCGCGAGGACGCGCGCGGCGGAGGCGGAGACGGTGACGGACGCCATCGTGATGAGGATGTCAAGGTTCGTGAGGCGAAGGCGGCGAGATCCGGAGGAGACGCGCGATGGAGCGCGCTTCACGTGTGGCGATTCGCGCGGCGGGAACGCTTATCTCGTCGTTCGGGGTTCCGGAGCCGACGGCGAGCGTGAGAGGCGGAAACCCCTCAGCCAATCAGCGCGCGCCGCGTCGCTCCTCGCCGTGGCTCGCGCTTCGGCACCGTCTCGGCGTCGCCCGACACGGGTTTTCCCTTCCGAACGCAACCGTCGCGCGCGCACTTGCCCCTCGCGACACGAGCTCGACGCGCCCCGCCGCTCGTCGCCTCTCGTCGCCCGACCTTCGCTTCGGCCACGACGTCGCTCAGACGCGCGTTCGGCATCGCGGCGCGCACGCTTCGAGCCTCTCACTCGCCGCTCACGACCCCTCCGCGGATCGTCGTCAACAACCCTTCGATCGCGAACGCACGAGCCGTCATGAGCGCCTCCGCCGCTCCCATGGCGTCCTCTGGGCTCGCTCCCGCCGCCGCCGCGCGCGCCGCGCTCAAGCGTCCGCGCGGGTGCGCCGCGGCGCGCCCCGGCGCTCGCCGCGGCGTGTACTGCAAGGCGGTCGCCGCGCCCGTCTCCCCCACGGAGCTCAAGCCCCCCGCGAACCTGCACGGGTTCGAGCTCATGCGCGAGGAGTACGTGGCCGAGTACGACGCGAAGGTGTTCATGTTCCGGCACGAGAAGACGGGCGCGGAGGTGATGTCCCTGTCGAACGACGACGAGAACAAGACGTTCGGCGTGACGTTCCGCACCCCCCCGGCGAACAGCACGGGCATCCCGCACATCCTCGAGCACTCCGTGTTGTGCGGATCGCGCAAGTACCCGATCAAGGAGCCCTTCGTGGAGCTCATCAAGGGCTCGCTCAACACCTTCCTCAACGCCATGACCTACCCCGACCGCACGTGCTACCCCGTCGCGTCGTGCAACCTCCAGGACTTCAAGAACCTCGTCGATGTCTACCTGGACGCGGTGTTCCACCCGCGGTGCATGGAGAACGAGAAGACGTTCCTCCAGGAGGGATGGCACTACGAGCTTGACAAGCCCGAGGGCGAGATGACGTTCAAGGGCGTCGTCTTCAACGAGATGAAGGGCGTGTACAGCAGCCCGGACAGCGTCCTGGCGCGCGAGGCGCAGCAGGCGCTGTTCCCGGACAACACGTACGGCGTCGATTCCGGCGGCGACCCGACGGTGATCCCGGACCTGAGCTTCGAGGAGTTCAAGGAGTTCCACGGAAAGTTTTACCATCCGAGCAACGCGCGCATGTGGTTCTACGGCGACGACGACGTCGAGGAGCGCCTGCAGATCCTCGACTCGTTCCTCTCCGAGTTCGAGCGCCGCGAGGTGGACTCCTCGATCGCGACGCAGCCGTTCTTCGACGAGCCCAAGCGCGTGGTCGCGTCGTACGTCGCGGGCGAGGGCGACGAGCAGCAGAAGTCGTTCGTGCAGGTCAACTGGCTCCTCAATGACGGGCCGTTCGACCAGGAGACGGCGCTCGCGGTCGGGTTCCTCGATAACCTCCTCATGGGCTCGCCCGCGGCGCCGCTCAGGATGGCGCTCGAGGAGTCCGGGCTGGGCGAGGCCATCGTCGGGTGGGGCCTCGAGGACGAGCTCAGGCAGCCCACGTTCGCGATCGGCCTCAAGGGCGTCGCCAAGGAGGACATCCCCAAGGTGGAGAAGCTCATCGAGGACACCATCGCGAAGATCGCCGCGGAGGGGTTCACCCAGGCCGCGATCGACTCCAGCGTGAACACGATCGAGTTCTCGATGAGGGAGAACAACACCGGGCGGTTCCCGCGCGGGCTCTCGCTCATGCTCCGCTCGCTCAGCGCGTGGCTCTACGAGGGCGACCCGGTGATGCCGCTGCGCTTCGAGGAGCCGCTCGCGCAGCTCAAGGAGAGGATGGCGAAGGAGGACGTCTTCACGGCCCTCATCAAGAAGCTCCTGATCGAGAACAAGCACCAGGTCACGATCGAGCTCAACCCGGACAAGCAGATGGCCAAGGCGCAGGAGGACGCGGAGAAGGCCAGGATCGCGAAGTACCGCGAGGGGCTCTCCCCCGAGGAACTCGAGAAGGTGGTCGCCGAGACGGAAGAGCTGAAGCGCCTCCAGGAAACCCCGGACACGCCGGAGGCGCTCGCGTGCGTGCCCACGCTCGCCATCTCCGACATCCCCAAGGAGGCGAAGAACATTCCCACGGACGTCGGCGCCATCGGAGAGACGGAAGTGCTCACGCACGACATCGCCACGAGCGAGATCCTCTACGCCGAGCATCTCATGGTACGACCCGCCCGCTCGCGTCTCATTCGTCGGAAGGATTTTTTTCCCGAGTCGAGCGAGTGGACCGCGCGCGGTCCGTAAACCGCCTCCGCGACCGAGTCATCACAAACCCGAACGAACCTTTTGCGAAAACCCGCGCTCCATACCACGCCTCGCGCGGGCCGCACTGCGAAGTGGGCGATCGCGCGGAGGCACATTAGTGAGCGCGACAACGAACGTGAGGCGTCGCTATAATGCGGCGCGCGGGGGTTTCCCTCACCCCGCGCCCGTTTCGCTGCGACGGCACAGCGCATCCACCGGAAGACCCCACGTTCGTCGAGACGCCTCGAACTCGAAGACTGACTCTCCTCTCCGCCACGCGCGCTCTCTCCCCGCCTCAGGACCTCCACGCGGTTCCTCTGGACCTGATGCCGCTCGTCCCTCTGTGGTGCCGCGCGATGCAGCGCATGGGCACGTCGAAGCGCGACTTCGTCGAATTCGACCAGACGATGGGCGCGACGACGGGCGGCTTCTCGCTCTCCCCCTTCGCCTCCTCCATCCGCGGCTCCGACGACGTCGCGGCGTACCTCGTCCTGCGCGGCAAGTCCACCGCCGCGCAGGCCGGCCAGCTCCACGACCTCATGGCGGAGATGCTTTTGGAGTCGAAGCTCGACGACCGCGAGATTTTCAAGCAGCTCGTCCTCGAGTCGCGCGCCGGCGCCGAGTCCCGCGTGCAGTCCGGCGGCCACTCCGTCGCCGCCGGCCGCCTCGACGCCCAGGACAGCGTCGCGGGCTTCATCAACGAGCAGCTCGGCGGCCTCGCGCAGCTCGAGTACCTCAACGCGCTCGCGAAGCGCGTGGACGAGGACTGGGACTCTGTCGTCGCGGACTTGGAGAAGGTTCGCGCCGCCGTCGTCGCTCGCGCTGGTTCCGTCACCAACCTCACCGCGGACGCCAAGACCCTGGAGTCCTCCGCGGGCGCGGTGACGAGCTTCCTGGACGCCCTCCCGGCCACGGGCGCGGGCGCGGCGACGGAGAAGTGGGACAAGTCGCTCGTGCTGCCGGCTCAGAACGAGCTCATCACCGTGCCGACGCAGGTGAACTACGTCGGTAAGGGCGCCAACTTGTACGCCGCGGGGTACGACCTGCACGGCTCCGCGTACGTCATCAACAAGCTCCTCGGCACGACGTGGCTCTGGGACCGCGTGCGCGTCTCCGGCGGCGCGTACGGCGGCTTCAGCGACTTCGACTCGCACAGCGGCATGTTCACGTACTTGAGCTACCGCGACCCGAACCTGCTCAAGACGGTGGCCAACTACGACGGCACGGTGGACTTCCTCAAGGAACTGGACATCGGCGGGGAGGAGCTCACGAAGTCGATCATCGGCACCATGGGCGACCTCGACGCGTACCAGCTCCCGGACGCGAAGGGGTACACCGCGCTCATGCGACACCTGCTGAAGGTGAAGGACGAGGAGAGGCAGCAGAGGCGCGAGGAGGTGCTGGGGACGACGCAGAAGGATTTCAGGGCGTTCGGAGAGACCCTCGAGGCGACGAGGAAGCCCGAAGCCAAGGTCGTCGCCGTCGTCTCCCCGGAAGCCGCGGCCGCGGCCAAGGAGGAGAGGCCCGACCTCGACTTCAAGGTGACCTCCGTGATGTGATGCGCGCGGGCGTGACGAGCTTTTGAGGGTTTCGAACCCCGAAGAGCTCGAGGGAAGTGGCGGTTCAGCGAACATTCTTTTCTTTCTCATCAATAAAACACTTGCAGCACTTTTACAACTCGATATATTGTACGGCGGCGAATGCGCTCTCGCCGCTATCTGCATCCCAGGATGGCGCGTCCGTAGTCGTCCACGGTGGGGTTTTCGCACGCCCTCTGCGCGTCCGACGAGCTCAGCAGCGCGCCGTCCCAGTTGACGCCCTCCAGTTCGGCCCATTTCCCGTCCCGGTCCTTCCCGAACCTCGCGTTGGTGAGGATGGCGTTGTCGAAGTCGGCACCGCGGAGGTCCGCGCCGGCGAAATCCACCTCGTAGAAGTTCGTGCCCTTGAGGTCGGCGTTCCTGAAGTTGGTCCCGATCGCCTTCGCGCGGCTCATCTCGCCGCCGGTGAACTTGGCGCCCTCGAAGCTCGCGCCGGAGGCGATCGCGCCGGAGAGCACCTTCCCCTCGAGCTCGGCGCCGCCGTAGTCGCACCCGCCGAGATCCAAGATGGCCTCAGGTAAAGCGCCGGTGCCCACCTCGAGAGAGAACTTCGCGCGCGTGTCCTTGAACAGGTCGAGGGCGTCCACCGTGCATCCGCCGGGCATCTCGCGGACCGGGGGGGGTTTCTGGCCAGCCTCCGCGAGCGCGGGGCCGGTCGGCGCGAGCGCCAGGGCGACGGACGCGACGGAGGCGAAGAGCGCGGAAGCGACGCGCTCCCGCGTGTCGTCGAACGCGTCGACGGACGATGCCGCGACGTCGACGTCACGGGACGACGGGGAAGACACCCCGGCGCGCGTCGCGGCGGGTGCCGCGCGACGAGCGTGGCGTCGCGACGACCGAACCTCGACGCGAGGGCGCGCGGGAGCACGCGGGGCGACGTTCATCGCGGGAGTGGGAGTGGGGGGAGTGCACGGCGACGAGGACGGGGCGCCCTGGCTGGATAGCCCGAGGTGTACAAGTGGCGGTGCGCGATTGCTGCCGGGCGGGCGACCCGCGCCGCGCTGCGCGCCAACCGCGAAACGCTTCTCGACACAAAAGTTCGAAATTTCGAACTCTTCAGCGTCCCGCCGACGTCGCCGCGGTTCACTCCGACCGCACCCCCGGCACGTTCCCGTGGCGTCGTCATGGCTAAATCCGCCGCCGTCAAGGTGGTCGACCCTAAGAAGGCGGCCAAGCGCGCCGCGAAGAAGGCTGCGCTGGAGAAGCTCGAGTCCACGGTTCTCGCGGCCGAGGACGTCGATCCGTCCGAGGCGCTCGCGCCGTTCCTCGCCAAGCCGTACGCGCGCAACGGCCTGAGCGTGACCGTCCACCCGGTGACGGACGCCTCCGACCTCTCAGCGACGGACAAGAAGTGGATCTGGACCCTCCTCGAGAAGAACATGAAGCCCGTGTACGGCCCCCAAGCTTGGAAGAAGGAGGGCAAGGACAAGAAGGAGGAGATGGTCTCGGAGGATGCCCGCTACCTCATCGCGCGCGAGCACGTCCCCGCGCCGCCCCCCTCCGAGAACGCGGACCCGAACCCCCCGAGCTCCTCCAAACCCCCTCTCGGCGCCCCGCTCGGATTCGTGCACTACCGCTTCGTCATCGAGGAGGACGCCGCGGTGTTGTACGTGTACGAGCTGCAGGTGGACGAGCCCGCGCGCGGGAAGGGCCTCGGCAAGTTCCTCATGATGCTCGCCGAGGCGCTCGCGCGGAAGGCGGGCGTCGGCGGCGTCGTGCTCACCGTGCAGAAGGCGAACGAGGGCGCGCTCAAGTTCTACCGGGGGAACAAGTACGTCGTCTCCCCCATCTCCCCCAGCAAGTCCGACCCGTGGGCGGCGGAGGAGTACGACTACGAGATTCTGCAGAAGGTGTGGGACGCCGAGTCGAGTGCCGCGCTCGAGCGAAACGGGCAGAAGGCGTTCAAGGAGAACAAGGAGATGTTCGACACCGCACAGGTGTTCGTTCACTCCCACGAGCACGAACTCAAGGAGGCGTTCAAGAAGCAGGCCAGCGTCGAGGCGTGAGATGTCGTATCGTATGATATCGTGACAGACGAAGCGCGCGACGCGCAGGATCATTCTTCGGCGTCTCACAGTCGCAAATGCAATCGCCATCGCCATCGCCGCCGGTTTCGGTTCGCGAACCGAACCTCGCGTCGTCCGTCGCCTTTCAGCGCTCGTTCCCTCACCGCTTCGACTTCTTCGCGCTCTTCCCCCCCTCCTTATCGCCCTTATCCCGTTTCTTTTTCTTCGCCTTCGGCGTCTTCTCCGCCCCCTCGCCTCCCCCCGATTTTTCGCCCGCCGCCTGTCCGTCCTTCGGTCTTCGCACAAGCGTGACCCTCCTGGTGAGCGGTCGCGCCGCGCCGAACTCGCCCCTCTTCCCGCCTCCCCCCCCCTTGGTCGGGGGAAGGACGAACATGCCCGCGACGGTCGTCGCGTCCTCCTCCACGAGGCGATACTTCTTCCCGCCCGCCTTGAACGCGGCGAGGTCCGCCCCCGCGCCCTCGCCCGTCAGCTTCAGGCGCAGGCCGTGGAGATCCTTCACGGAGACGTCCCCGGGGACCTGGATGAGCCAGAGCTCGTCATCCCCGGGCGTCGGCGCCGTCGGAAGCGAAGCGTCGTCCACCACGCCCTCGATGGTGGCGGGGACGAAGTCGTCGGGGGGCTCGTACGCCCCGGGACCGCTCATGGTCTCGAAGCGCGGTTCGCCCCGCGAGAGGATTTGTGCGGCGGGCGCCACCGCCGCCGCGTTTTCGGAGGCGCTGGCGCAGTCATGATCAACGCACTGCTGCGCTTTTCAGGGCCGGGGGGCTGGGTTTTGTCCCGTTGACGCGCGCGGGATCGCGCGCCATCCCCTCGCGCGCGCGCACGCACGCGTCGCACGCACGCGATCGGTCCTCCCACGATGCCCCGACTTCGCGGCCGCGGGCGGGCGTTCGTCGCGGCGGCGCTCTTCGCCGTCGCCGCGCTCTGCGTCGCCCCCGTCGCGGTCGATGCCCTGCACGAGGATCAGCTCGGGTCTTTCGACTGGCACACCGAATACCTGGGCCGCGTCGCCCACGCCGCGTTCGCCGGGTCCAAGACGAAACAGCGCGCGTTCGTCGCCTCCGAGGAGGGCGCGATCGGCGCGCTCGACGCGAAGACGGGCGACATCGGTGCGTTCGCGCGGCCGCGGGCGTCGGGATCACCGACCGAGACGTCCGCGCGCGGTGGATCGGCGGGATCTTTTTCTTTTCTCCCCTGAAACACTCGTCAGCGACCTCGCGCGATCCGAAGCTCATCACCCTCTTCCCCCCCCCCCCCCCCCCCCCCCCCCCCCCCCCCCCCCCCCCCCCCCCCCC
>MDSW01085555.1_pt1 | contig 16905 bp, 15 predicted proteins | sample 811171 | NCBI WGS metagenome assembly MDSW01 (sample SAMN05326641, study PRJNA326480) | marine metagenome | isolation source: seawater | place: Atlantic Ocean: North West | collected 2012
CCAGCTGGAGAAATAGGTGAGTCTATAAATTCAAATTTTGGTTCATTCGAAAATTTTAAAGATGAGTTCAGTAAAGCGGCTGCTTCAAGATTTGGTTCAGGATGGGCATGGTTATGTCAAATTGATGATCATCTTGAGATATGCTCAACTGCTAATCAAGATAATCCTTTAATGCCTGGGATTTGTAATGACTCGAGTAATATTTTAATGGGTATTGATGTATGGGAACATGCTTACTATCTTAATTATCAAAATAAAAGAGTTGAGTATGTAGATGCTTTCTTTAATCTTGTAAATTGGGAAGAAGTAAATAATAAATTAAAATAATTACCAATGAATAACAGAAGAGGATTTATTAAGAATGCTGCTAAAATTGGGATTGGATCTCAGTTTCTTTTTAATACACCTCTTGAGTTGATTGCTAATAATAGATCAAAAATATCATCAAACGATAAAATTAATTTTGGAGTAATTGGGTGTAAAGGTATGGGTTGGAGTGATATGAGATCAATTTTAAAAAACAGTGAAACTGACTGCATAGCACTTTGCGATGTTGATGATAAGGTTCTAGAAGAAAGATCAGAAAATGTAAAAGATATTACTGGTAAAAAACCTAAAATCTATAACGACTACAGAAAGTTATTAGAAAATAAAGATATTGATGCTGTTGTTATTGGTACACCTGATCACTGGCACTGTTTAAATTTAGTAGATGCTCTTAGTGCAGATAAACATATATATTGTGAGAAACCTATTTCAAATTCAATTGAAGAAGCAGATATAATGTTAAAAGCTTCATTAGAAGCAAAAAAATGTATTCAAGTTGGACAGTGGCAAAGAAGCGGAGGTCAATACAAAGAAGCGATGAATTATTTATGGTCAGGAAAAATAGGCAAAGTAAGATTAGTAAAAGTATGGGCTTATATGGGTTGGTATGGATGGGTAGATAATTTAAAAGATACTGATACCCCTAAAGGAATAGACTATAATATGTGGTTAGGTCCTGCACCTTTAAGAAAGTTTAATAAAAATAGATTCCATGGTAGTTTTAGGTGGTACTGGGATTACGCTGGTGGCCTAATGACTGACTGGGGAGTTCATGAAATTGATATAGCACTTTGGGGGATGAATGCAAAAAATCCTTTATCAATTTCTGCAGCTGGAGGTAAGTTTGCTTACCCTAATCAAGATACTGAGACGCCAGATTCTCTTCAAACTATATTTGAATATAAAGATTTTACAATGTTATGGGAACATGCAAATGGAATTGATGGTGGAAATTATGGACTTAGTGAAGGGATAGCATTCATTGGAGATAAAGGAACTATTGTAGTAAATAGGACTGGATGGGAAGTAATTCCAGAGAAAGATCACCGTAATAGTGGAGACTTATTTATTGAAGATGTCCCTAGGACTACTTTTAACTGGGATGATGTTAGAAAAAAGTATGGCAATGCTCTTGATTTACATACAGAAAACTTTGTAGATAGCATTAAAAAAAATGACCCATCAATTTTAAACTGTGGAATAGAAAGTGGAAGCCAAGTTTCAAAAGTTGCTCATATGGGTAATGTTGCTTTTAGAAGTGGATCAAAAATCAGATGGAATGAGGAAAAAAATAATTTTGATAATTCTTCAGCAAATGATTTAATAATTCCTAGTTATAATAATGGATGGAAATTACCTAGAATCTGATTTTTGAGATATTATTTTAATTAATTCAATATTTTCATCTCTCAATCTAGCTGCTTCATAGAAGTCTAGATTCTCAGCAGCTTTACTCATCTCAATTTTATTCTTTTCTATAATATTTTCAATTTCTTTTTTGGACATATCTTTTATTACAGGATCAATTTGAAGATCAGAAACAAATTTTATTTTAGAATTCTCCTGATGAGCAACAGTTGTTTGCTCTAATATTTTTTCTTTTGATTTGACAATAGTTTTTGGTGTAATACTATGTTCAATATTATATGAATGCTGTATTTTTCTTCTTCTATTAGTTTCATCAATTGTTGATTTCATAGATTTTGTTACTTTGTCAGCATACATTATAACTAATCCTTTTACATTTCTAGCTGCTCTACCCACAGTTTGAATTAAGGATTTCTCATTTCTTAAAAATCCTTCTTTATCTGCATCTAATATTATAACTAAAGATACCTCTGGTAAATCTAATCCTTCTCTCAATAAATTAACACCAACTAATACATCAAAAGTACCTAATCTTAACTCTCTAAGAATCTTGACTCTCTCCAAAGAATCAATTTCAGAGTGAATATATCTAGCTTTAATTCCACTATTATTGAGATATTTATTAAGTTCTTCAGACATTCGTTTAGTAAGGGTAGTTATTAAAACTCTCTCGGATTTTTCAACTCTTTTAATTATTTCATTAATAATATCATCTATTTGATTTTCTGTTTTTCTTACCTCAATCGGAGGGTCAAGTAACCCTGTAGGTCTAATTATTTGTTCAACAATTGACCCTCCTGAAGAAGTAAGTTCATAATCAGAAGGAGTAGCACCAACAAATACAACTTTATTAATAAGCGATTCAAACTCTTGAAAATTTAATGGTCTATTATCTAAAGCTGAAGGAAGTCTAAATCCGTAATCTACAAGATTCATTTTTCTAGATCTATCACCTCCCCACATAGCTCTTATCTGAGGGATAGTAACATGACTTTCATCAATAAAAAGCATAAAATCATCAGGAAAATAATCAATAAGGCAGAAAGGTCTCTTACCTGGTTTTCTTCTATCAAAATATCTTGAATAATTTTCAACGCCAGAACAATAACCTATTTCATTTATCATTTCAATATCAAACTCAGTTCTTTCTTTAATTCTCTTAGCCTCATTATACTTTCTTTCTTTCTCAAAGAACAGAATTTGTTTTTCTAAATCATTCTCAATTTCATTTAGTGCTTTATCAATGACATCTTTTGAGGTGACAAATAAATTTGCAGGATATATTTTAATTGAATCTTCAGTAGAAATAGACCTACCAGTAGATGGGTCTACTTTTTTAATAGATTCTACTTCGTCTCCCCAAAAAATAATTCTCAAAATATAATCAGCATATGCTAAGTATATATCTAGAGTATCTCCTCTTAATCTAAATGTTCCTCTTTTAAAATCTGACTCGTGAGACCTTTCATATAAGATATCTACTAAAGAAAATAATAACTCTTTTAATAAAATATTTTGTCCAACACCTATTTCAAGAACATTTTTACCAAAATCATCGGGGTTACCAATACCATAAATGCATGATACAGAGGCAACTACAATAACATCATTCCTTCCAGAAAGCAAAGATGATGTTGCACTCAACCTCAACTTTTCAATTTGTTCGTTAATTGATAAATCTTTTTCTATATAAACATTAGAACTTGGAATATAAGCTTCAGGTTGATAATAATCATAATAGGAAATAAAATATTCAACACAATTATTAGGGAAAAAAGATTTTAATTCACCATATAATTGGGCAGCAAGTGTTTTGTTATGAGAAATAATTAAAGTTGGTTTATTAATTTTCTGAATAACATTTGCCATTGTAAAAGTTTTACCAGAACCCGTGACTCCTAATAAAACTTGACTCTTTTCGTTATTATAAATTCCCTTAACTAATTCCTCAATAGCCTTAGGTTGATCTCCTCGGGGAGAAAATTCTGAATGTATTTTAAAGTCCAATTTAAAAAAATTATTTATTCCATATTTTCCATGACAACTCTGCTTGTTTTACAAGCATATCATATCCATTTTTAATTTTAGATCCATTATCCTTTGATAATTTAAGAAATAAAGTAATTTCTGGATTGTAAATCAAATCATAAACATAATGTTCTTCAGAAAGAAATTTAAAATTGAAAGAAGGATGATAATTTATATTTGGAAACATACCCACAGGTGTTGTATTTATAATTAATTTATTATTTTTAATAATATCTCCTTTTAATAATTCATCATAAGAAAGTTCTGAACTAGTTGGTGTCCTTGAAACAAATAGCGAAGGAATATTCAATTCTTTGAGAGCATATTTTATAGCTTTTGAACTTCCTCCTGTACCTAAAACAACAGATGAAAATTCTAAATTTGGTAACCATAATTTTAATGAGTACATGAATGCAACATAATCAGTATTGTACCCTATAAGTTTTTTATTTTCTTTATTTATGACATTTACGGATCCTATTTGTTTTGCAATAGATTCTGTATTATCCAAGTATGGTATTACTTGTTCTTTATATGGGATAGTGACATTTAATCCACAAAGATTTTTTTCTTTTTTTATTAAAGCCCTTACACCTGATACTTTATCAATTTCATAATTATTATATTCAGAATTTAAAATATTTTCTTCTTCAAACTTATTCTTGAAATACTCTTGAGAAAAAGAATGTTTTAATGGCGTTCCTATCAATCCAAACTTTTTCATTTTGATTTAATATTATATGCTATAAACCCTGTGAATATAAATATTAATAGACAGTATATAAATAAATTATTTTCACCAGTTACAGTATAATATTCCATTGGGAAGAATATTTCTTCATTATAAGTCCATGGCCAAACTTTATTTAAGGCTCCTAACATTAATCCTGATAAAAAGAAAATTGTTGTATTATAATATTTATTTAATAACCAATAAATAATTTTAGAAAAACATAAAATTCCAAGTAAAGCACCTATAGAAAAAATTAAAATATTTTCTAGATAAAGATTAGAAATAGACTCTAACATAAACTCATATTTCCCAATCATCAACAAAATATAACTACCCGATATTCCAGGTAGTAACATTGCAGAAATAGCTATAAAACCAGAAAGAAAAATAGATAAAAAACTATCAGAGGTATTTATTGGATTAATTAACGATATAAAAAACCCAAATGAAAAACCTAAAATTATTATAAGATAACTTTTTGATGATTTTGGCTTAAGATCATATATAATCTTAAGAGATGAAAAAAAGATTAAACCAAAAAAGAAGCTAAATAATAATATCTTATGGTCTGTGATTAAAAATGAAATTATTTTAGAAAAAAAAATAATTGAAGTTATAATTCCAAAAAAAACTGGAATCAAAAATTTAAAATTTAATTGATGAGAAAGTTTATTATAATTAAGTGTCAAAAAATAAAAAAGAGTTTTTTTATTAACTGATTTTAATGATTTAATTAGATTTTTATAAATTCCAAGTAACAAGGCAACAGTCCCTCCTGAAATTCCAGGAATTAAATCAGATACACCCATTGCAATACCTTTTAAAAAAAGTAAAAGGTGATTTTTTATTATCATATTAAAGGTATTGATTGAAAGTATCACCCCTTAACCCAACTCTAATTGTCTCTAAAGATATAACTTCATTTCCAGATATATTTCCAAGATTAACATTTTGCCCTAATAATTTAACAAACCAAACTTGTTGAGATTTCAGAGGAGCTTCCCACAAAATTTTTTCTGTTGGAATTTCTGTGAGTATTTCTTCAACAAGTCCCTGCCTTACCTCTCCAGAAGATCTAAATAACCCAACACTACCCGACTCTCTTGCTTCACCAATTACTTTCCAAGATCCAGCATTAAGCTCTGCTTTCATTTGTCTTATCCATTTATATGGAGGAATAATTTTTTTTTCATCTTTTGATCCAATCTCTGAAAAAACCGTTACATGATTAGATAACTTTTCAATGTATTCACATTTTTTTTTGTGAGGAATTGTAATTGAACCATCTGATACCTCTGCATATTTTAAATTATATTCTTTTAGAATACTAATATAATCTTCTATCTGATTCCTTATTGCAAATGCTTCGAAGAGAGTGCCTCCAAAATATACATTGATGTTTTCATCAGTAAACAGTTTTAATTTTTCTTTAAGATTTGTAGAAAAATTTGATGTAGTCCAACCAAATTTTATAAAATCAATATATTTTGAAGAGGACTCAATTAAATTTTTACATTCTTGAATACTAGAACCTTTATCTATAACCATAGTTATTCCATCTTCTCTTGGTTTATTAGTTCTCTCTGGTATATTTTTTAAATTAAAATTCATTTTAAATTATTCTTTCTATATTGATTAATGACTCTTATCAATGCTGATTGTGATTCAAAGTTAGGAACAAAATCAAAAAGTACTTCATGATTATCAAAATTTAAAGATAATGCACTTTCTAAAACATTAATAGATTCTTTATACTTTCCAGCATCCATTAGATAGATTACAAGCCTATAATAAAGTAACGACTCATGAGGAACCTCATCAATACAATCCTCAATAATACTTATAGCCTTCTCAACATCTCCACTTTCATAATACATCAATGAAAAATCTAAAGAAATATTGAAATCAGCCGGATCAAGATCAAGTGCTTTTTGATATAACTCAACACTTGAGACCATATTTCCTACTTTAAATTCAGCAAAAGCTAAGGATTTTATATAATTAATATTTTGATTATCTAGTTTAAAAGCTTTTTTAAAATAGTGAATTGCTTCAAACCACTTATCAATAGAGACTAAAGATTTCCCAAGCCAATAGTAAGATTCTTTAAAAAATTGATCAATTTTTATTGACTTTTGTAAGTATTTAATAGATGTTGTAACATCATCTAAATAGTAGTATGCTCTTCCTATCGATGAATATATTTCTGGGGAAGGACCATCTAATTCTAATGATTTATAAAAATATTTTTTAGATAATTGATAATCTTTTAAGTATATATATGATTCTCCTAAATTTGAATAAGCACTTGAATATTCATCATCGATAGCTATTGCGAATTCAAACGCTTCAGCTGCTCTCTTATAAGATTTTAATTTTAAAAAAATATTTCCAAGATTAAACCATGCATATTCTGAATAAGGGTCCTCGTCTATGAATTTTTTATAATAATGAACACTATTTTCAAGCTCACCATTTATTTCTTGACAATATGCTAAATCATATAACGCATTTTCATGATTTATATTAATTTCAATAGCATTTTTAAAGTACACTGATGCTTCTTTAAACTTTTTTTGTGACTGATATGCTAATCCAATCTGATAATTTATCTCATCTTTATTTTCGGAGTATTGAAGTGCATCATTCAATAGGGATATGGCACCTTCATACTCTGCAAGAATTATTTTAACCTGACCCATTAATATAAATATATTTTCATCAGTAGGGTTTAGTGAATGAGCTCTTTCTAAAGAAAGTAAGGCATCAGAAAATTTTTGAAGAGCTATCAGAATATTAGCTTTTTGAATTAATAAATCAGAAGAAAATTGATGCTGTGACAAAGCAAAATTAACAGCTTTAAGACCAAGCTTAAACTTATGATTATCTATATACCATTTCGTGATTTTTTCATAAGACTCGGAATCATAATAAATATCAATATCATTCTTCATCTTCATTTCAAATTCCAAAACTAACTTATATATTTCGTCTTTCTTTTTTTTAAATTCTTCGGCCATGCAGTGATTTTTTCAATGAAACTTAAAGCTAATAATTATATTGTTTATTTATAAATGAAATTTATTTTTGTTGAATGGCTCTGTAGTTCAATGGATAGAATAGAAGTTTCCTAAACTTTAGATACAAGTTCGATTCTTGTCAGAGCTACTATGACTATAAGTATGGCTTTCATTTTTCTATCTATTAATATGAACATAAATATTTTAGAAAAAGGAATTAGAATATATAATAAAGGCAAGTACCAAAAAGCTATAGAAATTCTTAATAAAGTTGAGAAAAAAGATAGAAATTTTGAATATTACTTCTATTTAGGGCACTCCTATTCCTTTCTCGATAAGAATGAAATGTCAATAATTTACTATGATTCAGCAATACAAATTAATGATAAAAAAGATATTGTTTTTTTTGAGAAAGGATTTTCAAATTTTATAATGGGGAATAGTATTGAAGCTTTAAAAAATTTAAATAGAGCTATTCAATTAAATCCAAATAATGCTGAATATTATGTTAATAGGGGGACAATTAAATATGATTTAGGAGACAAAGAATCAGCTTGTAATGACTGGTATAATGCTATAAAAATAGATTATGAAATTATTAACTACGCTATGATTAAATCGAATTGCAATTAATCTTTTCTTTTGAAATCTCCTCTTTTTATTGCTTTAATAAATTTGACCCATGCAAAAGGGTTAAGTAAAGGGTTTGATGGAAGTTGATATTTAGTTGATGTTGCCATCATCTGCTGATCCATAAAATATTTATAATTCATATTTGCGCTCATTGGCTCATTATTGTACATTCTCCTTAATAAGTCTTTATCAAGTGACTTTTCTAGATTTTCAATGTCTCTCCTATTTGGAAGCTCTACAGCTAAAACAGCTTTTTTAAATAGTTCTTCAGTAGGATACGGGAAAATTTCAAGCTCTGGTAATATAGTAGTATCTGGTTTTAACTCAATAAAAAGGGTAACAGATACACCTTTATCTCCAGGCATTATAAAACTTTGTTTCTGGTATCCTATTGCACTAACTATTATACTATCTTCAGCCAATACTGGCATAGCAAAATATCCATAGGGATTAGAAGTAGTACCTCTACCTGCTTTTGGAACATATACATGAACACCTCCTACACCTGAAATACTATCTTGTCCAACAACAACACCTGAAAGCTGGATTATTTTCTTTTGACCCTGAGAGAAGGAATCAAAAACAATTGTTAAAGAAATGATAACAATTAAATTTAAGATTAAAGTTTTATTATGTATCATGTTACAATGTTATTTTTTAAATAACATGCTAAATTACTTAATAAATATGTTTTTTTTATTTAGAATACTTTCTAATAACAATATTTAACATCTATGAGATTAAAAAAATTTAATATTGAATATGGCAAAACAATATTTAAATCTTTTTCAGATGTATCTAGAATAAGAATTTTAAATATTTTATCAAAGAAAAAAGAAGTTTCAATATCTGATCTTGAAATGATCCTTAATTTCACTCAAACTAAAACTTCTAGACATATCTATTACCTAAAAAATTCAGGATTACTAAATTCAAAGAATGAAGATCAATTTATTTTCTACTCTTTAAGAGAAGAAGCTCTAGATATAATTGATCAGATATTTGAATTTTTAGATAAAGATGATCAACTTAAAAAAGATTTAGAAACTTATGACACAATGTATTCTAATAGAGAACTAGCAAAAAATAAAATTGAATTAAAAACTTGGAAATAAACTTTAAAATAAACTATGAACAACGCATATTTTGAAATACCAATACCTATAAATGAACCAGTAAAAGAATATAAAGAGGGATCAGCAGAAAAAGAAAATCTAGTTAATACACTTAATAAGATGAAGGAGAAACCTATCAATATTCCAATGATTATTGATGGAAAAGAAATTACTACAGAAAAGAAGATAAAAATCACTGCACCTCATGATCACAATCTTCATCTTGGAGATTTCTATGAAGGTGATAAATCTCATGTAAAAATGGCAATTAAATCAGCTAAAAAAGCAAAAAATAATTGGGGGTCAATGAGCTGGCAAAGTAGGGCCTCAATTTTTCTTAAAGCAGCAGAGTTAATTGCTGGACCTTATAGATCAAAAATTAATGCTTCAACTATGCTTGGTCAGTCTAAAAATATTTATCAAGCTGAAATAGATGCTGCATGTGAATTTATCGATTTTCTTAATTTTAATGCTTCATATATGGAAGAAATATATAAAAATCAACCTGAATCATCCGATGGAATATGGAACAGATTAGATTATAGACCACTTGAGGGTTATGTGTTTGCTATAAGTCCTTTTAATTTTACTTCAATTGCAGGAAATTTATGTGCTAGCCCAGCTTTAATGGGAAATACAGTAATATGGAAGCCTGCATATCCTCAAATTTATTCAGCTAAAATAATTATGGATGTCTTTAAAGAAGCTGGACTTCCTGATGGAGTCATTAATTTAATTTTTGTTGATGGGCCGGAAGCAGGAGATGTGATATTTAAAGATGAAGATTTTGCTGGATTACATTTTACAGGAAGTACTGGAGTTTTTAAACACCTATGGAAAGAGATTGGAGATAACATTAATTTTTTTAAATCTTACCCAAGAATTGTAGGTGAGACTGGTGGAAAAGATTTTATAATTGCTCATAAATCTGCAAAAGCAAAAGAAGTTTCAACAGCAATAGTTAGAGGTTGTTTTGAATTCCAAGGACAAAAATGCAGTGCCCCATCAAGAGTTTATATTCCAAAATCTCTTTGGGGAGATATTAAAGAAAACTTGTTGAGAGATATTAAAAGTATTAAAATTGGTGTACCTGATGATTTCTCAAATTTTATAAATGCTGTTATCGAAGAAAGGGCTTATGATAAAATAGTTTCTTATATAGAGGATGGGAAAAAAGATAAAGATCTTGAACTTCTAATAGGTGGAGAACACGATAAATCAAAAGGGTATTTTATAAATCCTACCGTATTTGTTACTTCTAATCCGAAAAATAAACTCATGGTTGAAGAAATTTTTGGGCCAGTTACATGTATATATGTATATGAAGATAATGAGTATAATGAAACTCTAAAGTTAGTAGATGAGACTTCTCCATATGCTCTTACTGGTGCAATATTTGCAACTGAACAAACAGCTATTGATAAGGCATATAAATCACTGGAATACTCAGCTGGAAACTTCTACATTAATGATAAGCCTACCGGTGCAGTAGTTGGTCAGCAGCCTTTTGGAGGGGGAAGAGCTTCAGGAACAAATGATAAAGCAGGGTCATATTTAAACCTTTTGAGATGGGTTTCTCCAAGGACTACAAAGGAAGTATACAATACTCCTACTGATTATAAATATCCATTTATGGATGTTTAATTATTTGATTTTAATCGAATTTCTTGTCTATTAAAATATAATACTACAAAAAGAGATAAAATAAAGTAGGTCATTATTATATAATCTGCATAAATTATATAGTTATTCATGAATGACCAATTACTTGAGAAAGTAATTAAGCTTATTCCAAAGGAAGCTTTAATTAGTTCAAAAATCCAGGAATTATTCTCCTTATCCATAAGACTAGTTAGACTGTAAATACACATAAATAAAAAAATTGCAAATAAAATAGCATCTCTAAATAATAATAAGTGTAAATGATTTATGTAATACATTATAAATAAAAATATTATCCCAAATTGAATCCATGACCAAAGTTTTAAATTTTCTGATAAATTAGGATAATATTTTTTATACTCATAAGGAGATTCTATTATGGATAAGGGATATTTTAAAATAACATCTTGAGGTCTCCACCCAGTAGGCATAAACCAAATTCTAAATTTGTCTAGAATATTATTTGTCCTCCAGGCATCTTTTATTAACTGAAATAAATGAGAAAAATTTATGAGGATTGGGTTCCATGATCTTAATGGTCTCTTTACTCCATAAACAGGAGGTACGTCTTCAAGTTCTTCTTGAAACGTTCCAAATAACTTATCCCATATTATAAATACTTGAGATAAATTCTTATCTAAGTATTCATTATTAATTGCATGATGAACTCTATGATGTGATGGGGTAACAATTATATATTCTAGAAGACCTAACTTCCCAATTAATCTGGTATGATACCAATACTGAGCAAAAAGATGAAGAGGAGCTAAAACTGCAATAACCTCAGATGGCACACCTATAATAGCAGTAGGAATTAAGAAGATAAAAGAAATAGAGAAAAAATTAGAAATAGACTGTCGTAAAGCACAAGCTAAATTAAATTCTTCACTACTATGGTGAATTATATGGTGGTTCCAAAAATAATTAATACTATGATTAATCCTATGAACCCAATATCCTGCGAAATCAATTCCAATAAAAGCAATAACATAAACCATTATTGATGACTCCAATTTAAATAGAGCAAAATGTTCTACCATATATCCATAGGAAATAATAATAAAAGTTAAACCAAGAACATCTTTTATTATATTCGTTAAGCCTGAACATAAACTAGATAGAGTGTCCATACTTCTCATAACATAATCTTTTCTGTAAATTTTTGAAAGAACAATTTCTATTAAAATAAGAGAAATAAAAAAAGGTATCGCAATATTTAGAGTAGTTATATAATATGTTGGCATTTAACAAATTTATATTATTTTATAATTAATTATTTATAAAAAGTATCTTCGTATCAAATTATTTTAATGAGAAAATTTTATATATTTTTTTTCTTTTTTTTAATAACTGAACCAGCTCTTAGTCAAGAGATTCACACACCAATAAAAATATTGGATAATAAAATAAATATTGATGGTATAATCGACCCTAAAGAATGGGAAGGTGCTATTAAAATCGAACTTGATAACGAAACAGAACCTGGCTATAATATTAAGCCAATAGTAAATACTTTTGGTTATATTTTATATTCAGACTACCATGTTTATATAAGATTTGAAGCTGAAACTAAAGAAACAGTAAGGGCATCTATTAGAAAAAGAGATGATACTGGAATATTCAATGATGATATTATTGGATTTGATATTGACACTTATGGCGATGGCAGAAATAACCTTTTTATAGGATCTAACGCTTATGGATCCCAAGTAGATGTGAGAGTTATGAATGCATTACAAGAATCATCTAGATATGATATGTCATTTGATTTAGAATACGAATCTGCAGGATCTATCCGAGGTAATAGTTACACTGTTGAGATGAAAATACCATTTTCATCTCTACCTTTTCCAAATGGTAAAGATCAGAAATGGAAATTTAGTTTTTTTAGAAAATATATTGACTATAGTATATCATCAAGTAAATCTGACAGAGACAATTCATGTATTACCTGTCAATTTGATGATGAAGTGTTTTTTGAAAATATCAAAATAGATAAAAAACTTGACTTAATTCCATATATCACAAGTGGTATTGAAGGTCAGTATAATATGAATACAGAAAATATTGACTATAAAAAAATAAATAGCAATATTGGTATAAGTATAAACGCTGAGCTCTCAAAAAGTTTATCATTAGAACTTGCTATTAATCCAGACTTTTCTCAAGTAGAAGCTGATGTTACTCAAATTGATGTTAATTCTGCTTTCTCATTAAGTTATCCTGAAAAAAGACCGTTTTTTAATAAGGGAACTGATATATTAAAACTTAATAATCCAGACTTACAACCATTTTATTCTAGATCAATTAATGACCCAGCTTTTGCATTAAAATTATTAAACCAAGGAAAGAAATCTAGATTATTTTATTTATCATCATTAGATAATAATTCACCCTATCTAATAGCTGGTAGAGATAGATCTTACTTTGGTGAAGGTAAAAAATCTATTGTAAATGTTTTAAGGTACCAAAGAATTTTAAAAAATGGCTCAAAAATTGGTTTAATCTCAACTAGTAGAGCTTATAATGGAGGAGGATACGGGAATCTGTTTGGGTTAGATGGTCTTATTCAAATTACAAATAGTATAAGGCTGACTTTTGATTTACTTAAAAACTATAATGAAGAGCCAACAAATAATTGGATAGAATCCGATGATTATTTTAATGAATATTCTGTCAGGCTTGATGGAGAAAAATTTAATGGCAATGGAATGTTTTTAGGTCTTTCTAGAAATACAGAAAATTGGCGTACCTACTTAGGATATAAATATATAGATCCTGAGTATAGGGCGGATGTAGGATTTGCTGTAAAAAATGACAGAAAGTGGCTTACATTTTTTCAAAATTATGAGTCTTTTTATGAAAAAAGATTTCTTCAAAAAATTGAGTATTCAATTAAATATGACATGCTACATAACTTTAATAATAAACTTGATGTAATAAGTTTAGATGGTAAAATTAGTTCTGGATTTAAAGGAAATACCGAGATTTCCATTACACATGATTATGATTTTGTTTCATATTACTTAGATAAAAAATATTCAAATTATGCCTCTACGAGAATAGGTTTGAATACTAGTCCTATTGAATTACTTTCTTTTGGATCTGATTTAAGCTTTGGGAAAGATGTAGCATTCAATGATGAAAATCCTGAGTTAGGAAAAGAATTTAATTTTAGAGCCACTTTAGGCCTACAATTAAATAATAATTTTTCTGTTTCAAACCTATTTAGTTTTTCAAGTTTAAAAAAAATAGAAATAAATGAATTTTATTATAAGGGGTTTATAAATAGACTCAACACAAAATATCAATTTTCAAAATCTCTAGGTTTGAGACTAGCTACTGAATTTAATGATTTTTCAGATTCAATATTTTTACAGCCATTATTTGAGTGGACCCCAAACCCTTTTACTATATTTTATATTGGAGGGAATCAAATTCTTAATAAGGATGATAAATATTTTGTTGATAGGTCACAGATGTTTGTTAAATTTCAGTACCTGATAAGTCTCTAAAAACAAAATGTAATAAATAACGTTATAGTTATTATGAAAAATAGAAGAAAATTTCTCAAAAGCGCAGGATCGACTGCTTTATTTACAAGCTTAGGAACCTCTTTTTTTGTTGCTTGTAGTGAAGCTGAGGAAATTATAGACCCAGATAACAATAATAATGTTTCAGAAAACGGATTTACTGTTGATGGTAATGTTTATACTATAGAACTTAATCATCCAAGCTTCTCTGTATTGAAATCTACAGGAGGATGGTATTTATTTAATGAAGGAGGAATGTTACTTGTTAATGTTGGTCAAGATATAATTAGGGCATTTTCTAATAGCTGTCCACATGCAGATTGTAGGACTAGTTGGAAATATTCAAATAATAATTTCACTTGTACTTGTCATACTTCTATTTTTACCAATGAGGGAACTCTTGTTAGTGGACCTGCTAATAGTGATTTAACTTCATATCTCTCACAAAAAGAAGACGATATTTTAAAAGTAACTACCTAATTATATTTTGACTTGTAAACCATTCTTAAAGTAGACTTCTTTAATTAGCTTACCATCTCTTCCATATATTTTCATAAAACCATTTTGTACACCCTTTACATTTTCTGTTTCATCTGAAAGTGTGCCATCTCCAAAATAATTTTTCTGTAAACCGTCTCTTAAACCATTTTTAAAATTCCATTCACTTTTTAAGTTTCCATTTTTATAATAAAGATACGATGTCCCATTTCTAACAAGTTCTTTATCAAAAGTTTCCTTACTTTCTATCCTACCACTTTTATAAAATCTAGTAACTGAAATCTTATTATTTCCATAAACCCATTCACTTTGAATTGGACCTTCTTTATAAAAAAGCTTAGTATAAAACTTAATTCCATTATTATATTTTTCCTCAGCTCTTAATTTATCATCTAAGTCTTTTTTAATTGCTAAACCTGAAAACTTATTTCCATTATAATATGTTAATTCATCAATGATTTCTAACTGGCTAATTAAGACTTTATTCTGACATGAAATGAATAAAATAAAAAGAATATATGTTAATCTACTTTTGACCATATTGATTCATAAATTATTTCAGTAGTTTTTACTGAATCTAATTTTATTTTTCGACTAAAGTTTAAAGATAAAATATCATCATCCATAAACTCATATTTGAAGGCACGAGATAAATCATTTGTTTGTTCATCATATAAAAAAAGACTATCATCTTGGACTTTATAGTACATCAAAGTATTATAATAAAAAACAAGATTATCAGATCTAAAAGATGTGATGGTTGTAGGACCCTCTAATGAGGGAATAGCTTCATTGTCTCTAAATAAATTAACTAATTTCCAATCACCGGAAAAATTATCTTTTTCTGAAGAAGAACATGAAAATAGAATAAATAATCCAACTAATGAAATTAAGTATCGCATAAGATTATTAAATTTATCAAAAAAATTTATGAATATCACCTTTATTCATTTAATAGGAATAATATTTTTACTTTGGATGATATATTTTTCCTTAGGAGCATTTGCTAATATGACAGAAAATAAATTTCTTCTAAACATTTTTAAATCATTTAAGTATATAATGGGAGTAATTATTCTATTTGCTCTTTACTTATATTTTAAATGAGATTTATTTCAAAAATTATTTTTTTCATTTTTTTTTCTCAAGCCTTAATTGCTCAAAAATTAATTACAGGCAAGATTGTAGATAAAATATATCTTCATCCTCTTGACAGTGTTGAAATTTCAGTTAATGGAAAAACTCTTTTCTCCGATAAAAAAGGTTTATTTTCTTTTATTTATAAAGAACTACCAGTAAAATTAATTATTAATGATTACAGATATTTTTATAAAGAATTAAATTTAAAAACCTCTGATTTTTTTGAAATTAAACTTACTAACAGAGGAGTAATTTTAAATGAATTAATTGTGAAGACAGATCTGTTTTCTAAAAAGTTAAAAAATGTATCATTAGCAACATCCATATTAGATGATTTAGAGGGAAGAAAAAGTGAAGGACAATTTATAATTAAATCATTAAATCAAATTCCAGGAATATACACTCATTCTGCAGGATATAATACAAATAGAATTACAATAAGAGGCATGGGATCAAGATCTCCCTACTCCACTAATAAGATTAAAGCTTATTTAAATAATATTCCTCTTTCTAATGGTGTTGGAGAAACATCAATAGAAGATTTTGGCATTGAAATTTTAGATCAGGTTGAGATAAATAAAGGACCAAATTCAAGTATTTATGGTTCTGGTCTAGGCGGTAATATAATTTTAAAGACTTCTAAAAATCTCAATAAAAATATTAAGGTTAAATCAATTTATAAATCGTTTAATACATATCATAATAGTATTTCTCTTTCTAAAACATTTAATCGTTTAAGCTTACTATTTAACTTTGAAAAAATTAAAAGTGATGGATATAGAGATAATAATTCATATGAAAATAACAGAATTTTCACAAGTATCAATTATGAAATAAGTGATAATTAC